>Ga0209172_10000040_pt1 | contig 369490 bp, 290 predicted proteins | sample LarsenN4metaG_FD_184113 | JGI IMG/M metagenome (GOLD analysis project Ga0209172, IMG submission 184113) | Hot spring sediment bacterial and archeal communities from British Columbia, Canada, to study Microbial Dark Matter (Phase II) - Larsen... ... | reverse complement strand
CGATGTCGGCTCATCGCATCCTGGAGCTGTAGCAGGTTCCAAGGGTCCGGCTGTTCGCCGGTTAAAGCGGTACGTGAGCTGGGTTTAGAACGTCGCGAGACAGTTCGGTCTCTATCTGTGATGGGCGCAGGAGATTTGAGTGGGGCTGACCTTAGTACGAGAGGACCGGGTTGGACGGACTTCTAGTGTATCGGTTGTCGCGCCAGCGGCAGCGCCGAGTAGCTACGTCCGGAAGGGAGAAACGCTGAAGGCATCTAAGCGTGAAACCCTCCACAAGATGAGATCTCCCAGGGAGTAATCCCTCTGAAGGCTCCTGGTAGACGACCAGGTTGATAGGCCAGGTGTGGAAGCGCAGCGATGCGTTGAGCTAACTGGTACTAATAAGCCGTGCGGCTTGACCATAAATCTCTTCAAGCCTGTGCGCGCGTCCGTCCGGACGCGCCGGATGCGAGAGCGGAACTGCCGTTTGCAGGGTATTCAGTTGTCCCCGTCGCGCCTCGTTTCGTGAGATCGCGGCGACGGGATTCGTTCTTTGAATCGCCGGTCCGGAGATGACCGGCCAACAGGATTGTTCGGGACGATTCCGACTTTGCTCGCTGACGCGAGCTCGTCGGGCAGGCCATGGTGGCGTGTCTGCCGCAGCGCCGGTGAGGCGCGAAGGCGGAAACCCCGGACAGCAGGTTTCCCGGTGGTCATAGGGGCAGGGTCACACCCGTTCCCATTCCGAACACGGAAGTTAAGCCTGCCACCGCCGATGGTACTGCATGCGAAGGTGTGTGGGAGAGTAGGTCGCTGCCGGGAGTTATCTCGAGGGGCTCAGTCCAATCCGGACTGGGCCCTTTTTTGTGTACTTCCCCGCGCACGTCCTCCCGCGCCGTTCGTGGCCCCGACGTACAGCCGCTCGCGCGTCCTGTGCCTGCCTCGTGCGCCGCTGGTCGCCTGGGGCGGATCCTGACATTACGGGCCTTCCAGGAAGAATCGCCCCAACGTCACGGCGCCAAGTCCAGCTTCTGCGCCACTGAACTGACCCCCTCGCTGGTGATCCTCGGTTGTTCCCAGCCAGATGGGAGAGGTGCCCTCGCGCCACCAAAATTGACCCCCCTCCTGGCTTCGGGTTCTCGTGCCGCGCGAGCCGGCCCTGGCCGGCCATCGACCCATCGTGAAGCTCCGGCCGCCCGAAGGTCACATTCGGACTTTCGTACAAAAGTCCGAATTCTGGCAGCCTTTTGGGGTTCCGGCCGCTGCCACGGGGCGCTCTCCAAGGGAAAGCCAAGGTTTTTCGACCGGACCCGGCTGGGCGCATGGCAGCCCTTTTGAACAAGTGACCACGTTCAGTCCGCGCGAGCCAGATACCGGCCCCGGGATCCCTCGGCCGATATTCTTGTAGCGAGCGGGAACCGTCGAACCATGCATCCGACCAGCCGCTTACGCCGAGACACCGTAGATCGACTGGAAGACGCTCCACACGACTGCAGGTTTGCGCGTGTTCTGTCTACCGTGATGCCGTCCAGCCGGGAGATGCCCGCATGAGCCGCGACCGCGCGCGTCACGAGCCAATCGCGATTATCGGAATGGGCTGCCGGTTCCCCGGCGCCAGCAGTCCCGCGGCGCTCTGGAAGATGCTGGCTTCGGGCGAGGACCAGATTGCGCCGATGCCGGACCGCCGGCTCGGTCTCGACAGCTTCTACGACCCGACGCCGGGAGCGCCTGGCAAATACATCACGCGCGAAGGCGGCTTCCTCCAGGACATCGAGCTCTTCGATGCGGCGTTCTTCGGCATCTCGCCGCGCGAGGCCATCTTCGTCGATCCGCAGCAGCGCCTGCTCCTCGAGATCACCTGGGAAGCGTTCGAGGATGCCGGTCTCGTCCCGAGCCGGCTGGCCGGCAGCGAGACAGGCGTGTTCATCGGGATGTGGACGAACGAGTACGAGGATTACGTCTACGGCGCAACCTCGGACGTCGATCTCTACGTCACCACGGGGGGAGGCCGCCACTCCGCATCGGGCCGCCTCGCCTACACGTTCGATCTGCGCGGCCCCAGCCTGACCCTCGACACCGCGTGCTCGTCGTCGATCGTCGCGCTTCATCTGGCGTGTCAGAGCCTCATCTCCGGCGAGAGCGAGATGGCGCTGGCCGGCGGAGTGAACCTGATCCTGCAGCCGCACATTTCAATCGGCTACTCGCGATCGGGCATGCTCTCGCCCCGCGCACGGTGCCGATTCGGCGATGCCACCGCCGACGGCTACGTCCGCAGCGAAGGAGCCGGCATTGTCGTCCTGAAGAGCCTCTCCCGCGCCCTCGCGGATGGCGACCGCATTCACGCGGTCATTCTCGGCACTGCGGTCAACAACGACGGCCGCAGCAGCAACCTTCTCGTCGCGCCCAGCGTGATCGGGCAGGAGGCGATGCTGCGCGAAGCGTATCGCGCCGCCGGTGTGTCGCCGGGCGATGTTCAGTACATCGAGGCGCACGGCACGGGCACGCGGGTCGGCGACCCGGTCGAGCTGCAGGCGCTCTCGGCGGTGCTGTCGCAGGACCGTCCGCCGGACCGCCGCTGCCTGGTGGGATCGATCAAGACCAACATCGGCCACACCGAAGCGGCATCCGGCATTGCCGGCCTGATGAAGACGGTGCTCGCGATGAAGCACGGCGTCATCCCCGCCAGCCTCCACCTGCGCGAGCCGAATGCGTCCATTCCGTGGTCGACGATGCCCTTGACGATCGCGCGCGAGCAGCAGCCCTGGCCCGCGAACGGTCGAAAGCTCGCCGGTGTGAACTCGTTCGGCATCACCGGCACCAACGCGCACGTCGTCCTCGCCGAAGCGCCGCCCGCGCCGGTGTCGGAGCCGGCGGCCCCCGCCGGTCCGCGTGTGCTGGCGATCTCGGCGCATACGCCGGCAGCGCTCGAGCAGCTCGCCGGCAGCTACGTCGATCATCTTCGCCGCGCGGACGCCGCGGACTTCGACGACATCTGCACGACGGCGGCTCTGCGCCGCACGCACCACGAGCATCGCGCGGCGGTTGTTGCGAGCTCCGCGATTGAAGCCGCGGATCACCTTCAGGCCTACCTCGCCGGCGAGACGCGCGCTGGTTTGACGACGGGACGGGCCGAGCCGGATCGCGAGCACAAGATAGCGTTCGTGTTTCCGGGACAGGGTTCGCAGTGGCTGGGAATGGCGCGGTCGCTGTTCGCCACCGAACCGGCATTCGCAGAGGCGTTGTCCCGCTGCGACGGTGCGGTGAAGGCGCTGACCGGCTGGTCGGTGATCGACGAGCTCCACGCACCCGGGGCCGGCAACCCGCTGAGCCGCATCGACGTCATCCAGCCGGTGCTGTTCTCGGTGCAGGTGGCGCTCGCTGCGCTGTGGCGTTCCTGGGGCGTCGAGCCTGCGGCGGTCATCGGCCACAGCATGGGCGAGGTGGCGGCGGCGCACGTCGCGGGCGCCCTGTCGCTCGAGGACGCGGCGCGCATCATCTGCCGCCGCTCGGAGCTGCTGCGCCGCACCAGCGGCAAGGGCGCGATGGCGGTCGTCGAGCTCTCGCTCGAGGACGCGAACGCCGCCCTCGCCGGGTTTGCCGATCGCCTCTCGGTGGCGGTCAGCAACAGCGCGCGCTCGACCGTCATCTCCGGCGATCCGGCGGCGCTCGACGAACTGCTGGCGGCGCTCGAGAAGCGCGAGGTCTTCTGCCGGCGCGTGAAAGTCGACGTCGCGTCGCACAGCCCGCAGATGGATCCGCTGCGCGCGGATCTGTTGGAGGCGATTCGTCGGACCAGCCCGCAGCCAGCACGCATCACGTTCTGTTCGACCGTCGCGGCGCAGCCGCTCGCCGGAACGGAGCTGACGGCCGAGTACTGGGTCCGCAACCTGCGCGAGCCGGTGCTCTTTGCCGGCGCGGTCCGCCGGCTCGTCGCCGACGGCTACGACACGTTCATCGAGATCAGTCCGCATCCGCTGCTGGTCTCCGCCGCCGAGGAAACCGCTGCGGAAACCGGCACGCCGGTCCTCGCCCTCCCGTCAACACGCCGCGACGAAGACGAGCGCGTCATCATGCGCGCGTCGGCCGCGATGCTCCACTGCCACGGACGATCCGTCGCCTGGGAGCGGCTGCTGCCGCCGTCCCCGGGAAAGGTTGCGGACCTGCCGACGTTCCCGTGGCAGCGTGAGCGCTTCTGGTTCGATGCGCCGCGCGCCGGCGCGTCGGGCCGCGCCGCGAGCGGCGATCTGCTCGGTCATCCGTTCCGTCCATCGCTGCAGTCGGGCACGTCGTACTTCGAGCTCGAGCTGTCCGCGGAGCAGCTGCCGTTCCTCACCGATCACCGCGTACGCGGTGGCGTCGTGGTGCCGGCCGCATTGTTTCTCGATCTCACGGCCGAGGGCGCGCGACGAGTCCTCGGTGCCGGTGCGGTTTCCTTCGCGGACGTCGCCGTGTCTCGCGCGCTCGTCCTGCCGGAGCGCGGCGCTCGCGTCGTCCAGCTGGCCATTGCCGAAGGCCGCGGGTCGAGCACGTTCAGGGTGCTCAGCCGCGAGTCCGGCGACGGCGTCGATGATGCGGCGTGGATCGAGCACGCCACCGGCACAGTGCGTGTGGAGTCTGCGGCTCCGGCGAGCTCCCCGGAGCCTGCCGACCTGGCCAGGGCGCGTTGTCCGGTGGAGCGCGTTGCCGAGGCGCACTACGCCGCGATGTCGCGGCGCGGTCTGGATTACGGTCCCGCGTTCCGCGCCGTCGACCACATCTGGAGCGGCACGCGCGAGCTCTTCTGCCGCATCCGTGCACCCAAGGTCAGCGCCGGGGCGTCGGCGACGCTGCAGCGGCGCACCGCGCTGCTCGACGCGTGTCTTCAGGCCGTCGTGGCCGCACTGCCGGACACCGGTGCCGGCGATACCTACGTCCCCGTTGCTATCGGCCGCCTGACGATCCGTCCGGCGTTTACGCCGACCGCCGAATACGGGGTGCACGTCGTGCATGCCTCGATGCTCGACGAAAGCGGGAACGAGTTCGGTGCGGATCTCCGGGTGCTCGACGAGGCGGGAGCCGTTGTCGCAGAAGCCAGCCAGGTGACGCTGCGCCGTATCGAACGGGAGCAGGACGCTCGCGTACGCGATGCGATGTATCGCCTCGAGTGGACTCCGCAGCCGCTCGCGGACGCCGCAGCCGTCCGAAAGGGAACGTGGCTGCTTCTAACCGACGCTAGTCTCGGTCGAGCCGTCGCCGATCGCTTCAAGGCGTGCGGCGCGCGAGCCGTTCTCGTCACGCCGGGCCCGTCGTTCGCCGCGCTCGGGCCGGATCGTTTCGAAATCAATCCCGGCAGCGAGGACGATGCCGCGCGTTTGTGTGCGGCTGTGCCGGCGCTGGCCGGCGTCGTTCAGATGTGGAACTTTGCCGCCGGCGACGGCCCGCTCGACCGCGACGTTCGGACGGCCATGGCGGCAGTTCACGTGATCAAGGCACTGACAGCATCCGAAGCCGCTGCCCTGCCGCGAGTCTGGTTCGTGACGGCGGGCACGCAGGCTGCCACCGGCTCGCGTGATGTTGCAGGGAGCGGACTGTGGGGCCTGCGCTCGGTGGTGTCCGGCGAGTACCCGGCCTTGCGCTGCAGCGCGATCGATCTGAAGGACGAGGCCGATCAGGGCGCGATCGAGTCGCTCGTGGACGAGTGCCTGGCCGACGGCGCGGAAGACGAAGTGGCGATCGCCGGCGGCGAACGTTTTGTCAGGCGGCTGGCTCGCGGTGTGCGCGACGAACGGGCGGTCCGGACCGGACGCCCGGCCGCGGGGCGGCCGTTCCGTGCCGTGACGACATCACCCGGCATGCTCGACGCGCTTTGCCTGCAGGAAATTCAGCGTCGCGAGCCGGGGCCCAACGAAGTCGAGATCGAGGTCGTCGCCACCGGCCTCAATTTCATGAATGTGATGTCGGCGCTCGGCATCTATCCGGGGTATCCCGACGGCGTTGGACCGCTCGGCATCGAGTGCTCGGGACGCGTTGCCCGCACCGGGCGCGACGTCCGGGATCTGCAGGTGGGCGATCCGGTGATGGCGTTCGCGCATCACAGCCTGGCGACGCACGCGACTGCCGACCGCGTGCTGGTGCGCCGCATTCCGGAGGGGCTGACGTTCCGCGAGGCGGCCACGATTCCGCTCGCGTTCCTTACGGCGTATTACGCGCTCGTGCATCTCGGCCGCGTGGCGCCTGGTGAACGTGTGCTGATCCACGCCGCGGCGGGCGGCGTCGGGCTGGCCGCGCTGCAGATCGCCCAGGCCATCGGTGCGGAGGTCTATGCCACCGCGGGATCCGAGGAGAAGCGTGCGCTCCTTCGATCGCTCGGCGTCGCTCACGTCTCGGACTCGAGATCGCTGAGCTTTGCCGACGACATTCGTCGCGCGACTCGCGGCGAAGGCGTCGACCTGGTGCTCAATTCGCTCGCCGGCGACGCCATTGCCGCCGGCCTGGATCTGCTTCGCGCCGGCGGACGGTTCCTTGAAATCGGCAAGCGCGACATCTACGACAACCGCGCCATCGGGCTGCTGCCGTTCCAGCGGAACCTCTCGTACTTCGCCATCGATCTCGACCGGATCTCGCGCGAATCACCGCGCCTGCTCGCCCCGGCGTTCGATCAGATCGTGGCGAAGTTCGTCGACGGCACCTTCCGGCCCCTGCCGATCGAGAGCTATCCGGCCGACCGGCTTCAGGACGCCTTCCGGCGGATGGCGCAGGGCCATCACACCGGCAAGATCGTCCTCGACATCGATCCGCAGAACAGCCTCGTGCAGCCGCGCGCGTCAGCGGAGCCGGAGGACTGGTCGGCGGCCACGATACTGGTCACCGGCGGCACTGGCGCACTCGGCCTCGCCGTCTGCGGCTGGATGGCCGGCCGCGGCGCGCGTCATTTCGTGCTCGTCAGCCGGCGCGGCGAAGACGCCGCCGCAACCGCCGCACTGGCCCGCCTCCGCGAACGCGGAGCGACGGTGGCGGTCTACGCCGGCGACGTCACGCGGCCTGCTGACGTCGAGCGCATCGTCGCCGAGGTCGATCGATCGGCAATGCCGCCGCTGCGGGGCATCGTGCACGCGGCCGGCCTGCTCGACGATGCCACCATCGGCAATCTCGACGCCGCGCGATTCGAGCGCGTGGCCGCGCCGAAGATTGCCGGCGCCTGGAATCTGCATAGCGCCACGGCCGGGCGCCCGCTCGATTTCTTCGTGCTCTTCTCGTCGGTCACGTCCTTCATCGGCTCCTCCGGCCAGGCGGCGTATGCCGCGGCGAATGCGTTCCTCGACTCGCTGGCGGAGCATCGCCGCGCTCAGGGGCTGCCCGCGATCAGCATCGGTTGGGGGCCGTGGGCCGATATCGGTCTTGCCGCCGCAGGCGAGCATCGCGGATCGCGGCTGGCCGAGGCGGGCCTCGCCAGCCTGTCGCCGGAGCTCGGCGTGGCGGCATTCGGCGAGCTGCTGCGCACCAACCCGTCGCATGCGGCGGTCATGCACTTCGACGTCGAACGCTGGTGCGACGCGTATCCGGCATTTGCCGCGCGGCCGCTGTTTGCTGCGTTGCGGGATGCCTCGCGCGGATCGGCGGCATCGCCCGCCGCGACGACGGCCAGCGTGCGTGCGACGCTCGAAGCGCTTCCACCGGGCCGTCGCCGGCGCGCCTGGCTCGAGTCGTACATTCAGCAGCAGGTGGCGCATGTTCTGAAGCTCGCGCCGTCGCGCGTCGAGGTCGGACGGGCGTTTCGCACGCTTGGTCTCGATTCGCTCATGGGTCTCGAGCTGCGCAACCGGCTCGAGGCTGGTACGGCCACCAGCCTGCCTGCGACCCTGGTGTGGAACCACCCGACCGTGACGCTGCTGGCTCCCGAGATCGCGAGGCGGATGGGTATCGCACTCGACGAGTCCGGCGAGGCCGCATCCACCGATCGCGCCGCGCAGGCACTCGACATGGTGGAAGCGGATGCCGCCGCGGTGGAGGCATTGCTCGACGACATCGAGGATCTGAGCGACGAGGAAGCGCGCCGGCTCCTGGCGGAGGAACTGTCGCCGCCGGACTGATCGTGTAATTTCGGGCAGGGTGCGGCCGCCGCCGCTTCTCGGATGGTCAAGTTTTTGTTCCGTGAACGGCGCGCCTTTCCGGCCTCCATCGCGTCGAACATCCCGAAATTCAGCGGGTTCGACCACGGGGCCGAAATTGCGGGCGTCGGCACGAAACCTGAATCCGAGGCTCAGCGTTTCATTCGATACTAGAGTTTTCGCGGCACGCAGTATCTGCCGCCGGGGGTTTCACTGCTGATGGCCACTTCCGCTCAAGTCAACGCGCCCGGACAGGCTGCGACCAGTTACGAAAAGCTTGCCGAGCTGATCCGTACCAAACAGGCCGTGATCGGGGTCGTCGGCCTCGGGTATGTCGGCCTCCCTCTCGTCCGCGCGTTCACGACTGCCGGCTTCAGGTGTCTTGGATTCGACGTCGACCAGACCAAGGTCGACAAGCTGAAGGCCGGCGAGAGCTACATCAAACACATCGACTCGTCGGCGCTGCAGACGCTGATCCGGGAGAAGAAGTTCGAGCCCACGGCGGCGCTCTCGCGTCTCGGCGAAGCGGATTGCATCATCATTTGCGTGCCGACACCGCTCAACGAGAGCCGCGATCCGGATTTGAGCTACATCGAAGGCACCACGCGCGCGATTGCGGCGACGCTTCGTCCGGGGCAGCTGATCGTCCTCGAGAGCACGACGCATCCCACCACGACGCGTGTGAACGTGCTGCCGCTGCTCGAGGCAACCGGACTGGTGTGCGGAAAGGACTATTTCCTCGCGTTCAGCCCTGAACGCGAAGACCCCGGCAACCCGCAGTTCCAGGCGGCGACGATTCCGAAGGTCGTCGGCGGACACGACGAGCTGAGCGGAAACCTGGCGTGCGCGATGTACGGCCACGCGATCGTGAAGGTGGTGCGTGTGTCCAGCATGGAGGTGGCCGAGGCCTGCAAGATCCTGGAGAACACCTATCGGGCGGTGAACATCGCCCTCGTCAACGAGCTGAAGGTGCTGTACGACAAGATCGGCATCGACGTGTGGGAAGTCATCGAGGCCGCGAAGACCAAGCCGTTCGGCTTCCAGGCGTTCTATCCCGGCCCCGGCCTCGGCGGGCACTGCATCCCGATCGATCCGTTCTACCTGACCTGGCTGGCGCGGAAGCACGGCGAGCAGACGCGGTTCATCGAGCTCGCCGGCGAGATCAACACCCACATGCCGCACTACGTGGTCACGCGGCTCGCCGAGTTCCTCAACGAGCAGAAGAAGCCGATCAACGGCAGCCGCATCGCGATCCTGGGTGTCGCCTACAAGAAGGACATCGACGATCCTCGCGAGAGCCCCTCGTTCGAGTTGATGAAGCTGCTCGGCGAACGCGGCGCCGTGCTCTCGTACAACGATCCGCACGTGCCGACGCTGCCGAAGATGCGCCACTACCCGAACCTCCCGCCGATGACCAGTCAGCCGCTCACGGCGGAATACCTCTCCGCGCAGGACTGCGTCCTCATCGCCACCGATCACTCCGCCTACGACTACGAGTTCATCGTCGACCATTCGAAGCTGGTCCTCGACACCCGCAACGCCACCAAGGCGGTCACCCGAGGACGCGAACGCATCCGCAAGGCCTGACCGGGTCTCGCCGTCAAGTCCCGCTCCTGCCGACCGATGTCGGTTGGAGCGGAGGCCCGCCCCCGTGCCGGGCTGCGCGCCCGCTCGCGAACGCTCCTCTGGCCAAAGTTCAAAGAACCGAAACGACGCCTTCTGCTGATACGTTCTGAATGCCGCAGTCACCATGCCGACGATCCGCGTCGGGGGTGAGTCGCGCAGGGAATGCGCGCCCGGTCGCGCACGCTTCCGATCACCATTCCGGGAGATCGCGTCCGGAGGGAACCAGGAATCTGTTCGTCGAGCTGCTCTCCGGAACCGCGGGAACGTCGCGGACCGTCGGGTGCGATTACAATCGTGAAACGACGACGGGAATTCGGAGGCGTCGGTGCGGGGCCGCGCGCAGCTGAGCTGTAACAGCCGCCGTGTGTTGTGGGCGGTTGAACGGTTGAACTAACATTGCCCGGGTGCCGGCCTTGAAGACGCACAGGCGGTATCTCTCTTCGCTCTTCGCTGTACTGCTTCTCGGCGCCGGCTGCGATGGAGGGAGCGATCCGCCATCCGAAGGCGCGCCTCCCGGATCGTCGTATCTCCCAGTCCGCGGCAACGAACGCATCGCGTGGTCGCAGCCGATCGAGTCCGGCAGCGTCAACGGGTACCAGTTCGTCGCCCTGATCGACGACAATCAGGCTGCACTCTCCGATGTTCAGTGCACGGGCGGCGGGTCGAGCGCGGAGTGCTCCGCCCCGCTTCCGCGCATGACTCCGGGCCGGCACAGGTTCCAGCTCGTTGCCATCAACACGCAGGGCGTTCAGAGCGCACCATCGGAGCCGTTGTTCCTCGACGTCGGTGCGGGACAGACTGCGCCCGTGGAGCTGACCGCGCCGTCGATCTCGTGTTCGACCTGTACGAACGTTGAAACGCTCGCCAGCGGCCTGGGCAGGGTCGAACGATTGACGCGGCTTTCCAACGGCGATCTGCTGATGCTGCACGAGGGCAGCCAACTCCTGCGGTGGCGCGGCGGCGTGGTCGTCGAGGCGGCCCGCGTCGACGCGAGTCGCGATCCGATGACTCGATGGGTGGACTTCGAGATCCATCCCGGTTTTCCTGACACGCCGTTCGTGTATGCGCTGGCGCTGACCGAGCGCGCCGACGGATCGCGGACAACGGCCGTGATTCGCATGCGAGCGGTCGGCGATGCGTTCGTCGAACAGGTGACGGTCGTACCGCCGATCCCGGTGAACAGCCTGGCGCTTCCAGAGCTCGCGATTGGCAGCGACGCGTTGCTGTATCTGGCCATTCCGCAAACCGATGAGGGCATGCGGGCCGATGCTTACGACGGAATGCTGCTGCGATTCACGGGCGACGGATTGGCGGCCGGAAACGATGCGGGGACCTCGCCGGTGCTCGCGCATGGCGTGGCCAGGCCTGGCGCGATGTCGTGGGATGTCCGTCGTCGCCTCTGGCTGCTGGAGCGTGAAGAGGACTCGCAGCGGACGAGCGCGTTCCTTGCGCCGGGCACGACGACCGACACGTGGCCGCGCCGGCTGAATCAGGTCGTGTGGTCGTCTCTGAGGCCGACGCTGGTCAGCGGACTCGTGTTCGTCGATGACTCAGACTCGAGTCGGGCTTTTCTCACGGCGGGACAGCCTGGCGCATTGCTCGATGCGGACGTGGCGCTCGACTCGGGCACTTTATCCGATCCGCGCGTCGTTCTCGGCGGCATTTCGACGTTCAACGTCACGGCGGTCGCCGCGGGAGAGTGCGGGCAATTGTTCGTTGCTGGATCCACTGGGGCCGGACGAAGCACGTCTGTACTTCGTGTGACGTTGGCGAGTCAGCAGTAAAGCGGCCTCATCCGCCGCTCGCATTCGATCGAGACAGCCTGCCCGAAAAACGCTCGACGAGACTCGCGGGCAGTTGCCCGCGTCAGTTCGGGTGTTGCCATCCGTTCGCAGCGCGCTTGTCTGATTGCTTCTCCGATCGTTGCTCACGCTTCCTCGCCGCCGCAGAAGCTGCGATGCCCGGGAATACCCGGAGTCGTCAGTCCGTGGTAATCGCGAGAGAGTTTCCGGCCCGAGGACGCGGAGGTTGACCACGGCGCGGCGCGAGATGCACAGAAAATTGTTACCGAATTGTGATCGGCTCGTTTCTCCGCTTCCTTCCGTGACAAAAGACACCGGTTCATCGGACTTCAGAGTGCCTTTCCGGGCTCCCCTCGCGCATAACGCGTTGTCGATCAACAACTTGACTTGATGAGATGTCACGGAAGGGTTCTTGCTTTACGTCCGCGTGCCACGTCGAATCAACGAAGCCTCCCCCCGGTAGGAGTATGTCGGAAGCACAGCACAGAGACAGGTTTGGAGGCAGGAACGTCGGCGGAATCGTTCTCGCCGGAACGTATCACTGGAGCGGCTCGCCGTTCGAGGAGCTGAAGGCTCGCCCCCTCCTGCCTGTAATCTTGAAGCCCATCATCAGCCATGTTCTGCAGTGGATTGATGAGTCGGGGATCAGAGAGACGACTATCTGTGCAAACGGTTCGACCCGCGTGCTGCGGCGTCACCTCGACACCGCGTACTCGTCGACACTGGCGATCCGCTATCACGAAGACGGCACGCCGCGCGGCGCGGCGGGCTGCGTCAAAGATGCGGCGATGGAGAGCGACGCCGACACCTTCGTGGTGACCGACGGTGCGTCGATTCCAACTTCAGGCATCGAGGCGCTCATCGCCCATCACATCGAGAAGCGCGCCGAGCTGACGGTGGTTGCGCACAAGCGGCTTTCGCCCGGTTCCGCGGTGCCGCAGTACCACCCGACGGGCACGTTCGTCTTCGACCGGAGCGTGCTCGACGCGATCCCGGCGACGAGCTTCCACGACATCAAGGAAAGCCTGATCCCCCGGCTCTATCGCGAGGGACGCCGCGTCGAGCTGTTCGAAGTCAGCGACATGTCGCCTCGCGTGCGCAACGCGGAAAGCTATCTCGCGCTCAACCGCTGGATGCTCGAACGGCTTCCCGCGTCGTCCGACCTCGTGGCGCACCCGACGGCCTGGATCGACAAGAGCGCCACGATCATCGGCCCGGTGGTCCTCGGCGAGGGCGTCCGCGTCCATGCCGGCGCAACCATTGTCGGCCCGAGCGTCATTGGCGCGGGCAGCACGATCCGCAGCGGTGCGACGGTGGCCAGGTCCATCACGTGGGACGAATGCGTGATCGGTGAGCGTTCGTTCGTCGACCACTGCGTCGTTGCCGAGCACGCCTCCGTCGACGATGGCGAGACGCTGACCGGCGTGCTCAGAGTGCAGCATTCGAAGGGGGGCCGCAGTCGTTCGCGGGCCACCGTTCCCTCTGCCAACCCGATCGCAAAGCCGGCCGTCTCCTGACGCCTGCTCTTCTCCTCCTCACGACGGCTCTTCTCCCTGATTTCCCTGATCTGGGAATCTCCCTGGACAGTTTCGTATTAATCCGGCTTCCGGAAGAAGCAGCCGGTTCATCGAGGGAAAAAGTCACCCCAGCGGCAGTATTCGTGCTGCCCGGAGCTCCACTCCTGCCTCGATAGTCAGACGTAAGTCTCTGAAACAAAGCGCCTTAGCGCGGAACAAGCGCACTTCTGAGTTGGCGGACAGATGTTTGCTCTAGAACGGCCCGTCATACGAGCAATGGCGCAGCACACGTCCGTCTTTCCTGTATTGATTGACTCCCGGCCTGAGTACCTGAAGCCCAGCGAGTCAGCCAGCCTGTTGCAGATGCCGCTCGGCGACGGATCGATCCTGACGCATATCGCCTCGCGTCTGAGCGCCTGCGTGCCGCGTTCTCCGGTGGTCGTGCGCGGCTTTCATGCGCATGCCGCGTATGACAACGCGCTGCGCGCCTCCGGCGTTGTCAAGGAGCCGAGCTTTCACGAATCGGCGTTCGCGCACTCCCTCAGCCGGTATGAGCCCTCGGACTGGATTCTGTTCATCGATCCCCGGTGCTTCCCTCTCTCCGGGTTCGACGCCGAGCCGCTCCTCTACGGGCTCGACGATACCCCGCGCCTGGCGCGACACCTCATCGCGATGGCGCCGACGTCGGCGGGCACCAGCGAGCGTGTCGAGCTGGATGCCGAGTCGCGCGTGCGTTGTGTGCAGCGGTACTACGAGGCCGTGACGTGGACCGTGGCCTACGGGGTTTCGTGCTCGCTCGTACCGGTCTCGGCGCTGCTGATGTCGCCGCGGCTTCCGTTCGGCGATCTGATCGAGCTGCGGCGTGCGCTGGTCTCGACGGCGTTGCCGTCGCGCGATACCACCATCGACGGCGGCATTGTCGATTTGAACCTCGCGCAGTCGCTGCTCATCCTGAACGAGCGCAGCATCGCGGATCGGCCGGACGATCGAGCCAGAGCCCCCCGTACGGTGATCGCACCCGGCGCCAGACTCGTGGGCAAAGTGGTGCTTCATGAAGGCGCGCAGGTCGGCGAGCAGGCCACGATCATCGGCCCCGCGGTGATCGGTGCGAATGCCAGCATCGGCCGCGGCGCGGTGGTGGCGCAATGCGTCGTGGCGCCCGGCATCGAGATCGCCGACGGCGTCGTTGCGCGTCATCGCGTGGTCGTCGAGTCGAGGCCGGCGCCGCCCGCGCCCACGCCCCCGACCGCTCCGGCGTTCGACACGGGCCACATCACGATCAGGCCCGAGGTCACGACGCAGCGCATCTACCCGAGCGTCAAGCGGTTCTTTGAAACGATCTTCGCGGTGGTCGCACTGATCCTGTTGTCGCCGCTGATGGCCGTGATCGCGGTCCTGATCAAGCTGGATTCCGAAGGCCCGGTTCTGTATGGCGATCCCAGGGAAGCGAAGGGCGGGCGTCTCTTCCACTGCTACAAGTTCCGGACGATGAAGGTCGGCGCTCACGCGGCGCAGCGCGAGCTGGCCGCGGCGAACCAGGTCGATGGTCCGCAGTTCAAGATGCAGTCCGATCCGCGCGTGACGCGCGTCGGCAAGTGGCTGCGCAAGACGAATCTCGACGAGCTGCCGCAGCTCTTCAATGTGGCGCTCGGCCACATGAGTCTCGTCGGCCCGCGGCCGTCGCCGTTCCGCGAGAACCAGACGTGCGTACCCTGGCGCGATGCGCGCCTCTCGGTGCGGCCGGGGATCACGGGCCTGTGGCAGGTCTGCCGCCACGACCGCGAGCTGGGCGATTTTCATCAGTGGATCTACTACGACATTCAGTACATCCGGCACCAGTCGCTCCTGGTCGATCTGAAGATTCTTCTTGCGACGCTGTGGACGGGCGGTGGTCGCACACATGTACCGCTTTCGTGGATCGTGTCGTCGGCACGGAATGAATACATATGAGTCTTGAATCAGTGGTTGTCGCGTCGCGAGGAGTCGACGCCGGAGTGCGCAGCATGAGTCGGGTCGGCGCCGAGGCTGTTAACGCAGGTGTGATCGATCAGCTCGAGGCGATGAGCATCCGGGGACTTCGCCGGATGTTCAGCCCGACGCAGCAGCAATTCGTGTTTCGCGTCCGCAGAACCGCCGACGGCGTGGTGCAGGAGGGCCTGAGCCTGCGCTACACCGCGATCTCGGTACTGGGGCTGGCGCGCCGGCGGCAGCAGGCGGAACGGGCGCTCGCTGGCCAGGCGCTGGACCTCGTGTCCGAGCGCATGCTGCTGGAAGCGGCATCGTCGCAGAATCTCGGCGACGTGGCGTTGAGCCTGTGGGCGGCCGATGAAGTGGGTGCGTCAGCGGCGGCGCTCGAACCGGTGTTCAGGCAGCTCGTGTCGCTGGCGCCGGCCGACCGGGCCCACCCTGTCGTGGAGCTCGCCTGGACGCTCAGCGCGCTGTCGGATGCGCGTTCGATCTCGGATGCGGCGCTGCGCGACGCGGTTGCCGCCCGCCTGATGTCGTCGTTCAATCCCGCGTCGAAGCTGTTCCCGCACGTCGTCGGCGGGACGCCGACGGCGCGGTCGCACGTCTCGTGCTTCGCCGACATCATCTACCCGATTCAGGCGCTCGCCAAGTATGCCTCTGCGGCTCGAAGCCAGCAGGCGCTCGACATGTCCTCGGCGTGTGCCGGCCACTTGTGCAGTCAGCAGGGCGAGGCTGGCCAGTGGTGGTGGCACTACGACTACCGGACCGGGGATGTCCTCGAACGATACCCGGTGTATGCGATTCACCAGGACGCGATGGGGCCGATGGGGCTGCGCGCGCTCGGTGAGGCCGGCGGCCTCGACTGCTCGGCGGCCATCAGGAAAGGCATGGAATGGCTGCTTGCGGCCCCCGAGCTGAACGGGGCGTCGCTCATCGATCGCGATGCCGACCTCATCTGGCGCAAGGTCGCGCGCCGCGAGCCGAACAAGCTCGTTCGCTACATGCAGTCGGGTCTGGCGCGCGTGCATCCGTCGCTCCGCGTTCCCGCCGTCGACGCGGTGTTCCCTGCCGGCGCGATCGATTACGAGGATCGCCCGTATCACCTCGGATGGCTCCTGTATGCGTGGTCGACGCCGCACACGGTCGCCGGTCCGCTGTCGGGGGCACGCGAATGACGCAGTCGAGCTACCCCGTCCAGGAAGTGCTCGGCGTGCCGATCGCGGCGATGACGCTCGAAGGAGCGCTCGACCTGATCGACGAGACCATCGCCGCCGGAAAGCAGATCCAGATCGGCGTGGTGAACGCCGCCAAGATGGTCAACATGCGGCGCGATTCCATGCTGCGCGCCGACGTCCTGTCCAGCGACGTGATCTTCGCGGACGGGATCTCGGTGGTGTGGGCGAGCCGTCTGCTCGGCCGTCCGCTGCCGGAGCGCGTCGCCGGGATCGATCTGATGCACGGGATGCTCGAGCGTGGCCGTCAGCGCCGCTATCGCGTGTTCTGCCTGGGCGCTACGGACGAGGTGCTCCAGCGGACCGTCGAGCGGATCAAGTTAGACTATCCGGGCGTTGAAGTCGTCGGCCAGCAGAACGGCTACTTCGACACCGCGGACGAACCGGCCGTTGCCGCCGCCATCAAAGCGTCGAAGGCCAACATCCTGTTCGTCGCGATGACCTCGCCGAAGAAGGAGAACTTCCTCGGCAAGTGGGGCAAGGGGCTGGGCGTCAATGTCTGCCATGGCGTCGGCGGGTCGTTCGACGTGATGGCGGGCAAGGTGAAGCGAGCGCCCGCACTCTGGCAGCGGCTCGGTCTCGAGTGGCTGTATCGCGTGAAGCAGGAGCCGGGGCGGCTGTGGCGGCGGTATCTGGTCACCAACACGCTGTTCGGGCTGGCCGTGCTTCGCGAGATGGTGAGCCCCGCTCCGCTCGATAAGCCGAACGTGGTCCGCCATCCTGGAGCACCTCGCCGATGAGCAGTCCCGCCGTGATCGATCTCGTTGCCGGCGCGCGTCCCAACTTCATGAAGCTCGCGCCGGTCGTGCGCGCGTTGTCGGGCCGATCGGATCTGCGCTACCGCATCGTCCACACCGGGCAGCACTACGACGAGGCGATGAACGATGTGTTCTTCGCCCAGCTCGGGATCCCGGCTCCCGACGTGCACCTGGAGGTCGGCTCGGGTTCGCACGCGGTTCAGACGGCACGGATTCTCGAACGCTACGAAGCGCACCTGATCGAGCGGCGTCCGGACGCAACCGTGGTATTCGGCGACGTCAACAGCACGGTGGCGTGCGCGCTGGCGGCGGTCAAGCTCGGCATCCCCGTGGCCCATGTCGAGGCCGGCCTGCGCAGCTTCGACCGGTCGATGCCGGAGGAGATCAACCGTCTGCTGACGGATGCGATCGCCAGCCTCCTGCTCGTCACCGAGCCCAGCGGTCTGGAGAATCTCCGCCGCGAAGGCGTCTCGGAGGACAAGATCAAGCTGGTCGGCAACGTCATGATCGATACGCTGCGTGCCTATCTGCCGGAGGCGCGCGCGAAGCAGACGGCGCGGACGCTCGGCCTCTCGCCAAAGCAGTACGGCGTCGTCACGCTGCATCGCCCGTCCAACGTCGACGATCCGGCCACGCTGACGGAGCTCGTGAAGACGCTGCGTTCGTTCTCCGAGGAGCTGCCGCTCGTCTTTGCCGTGCATCCGCGTACGCGGGCGTCGGCGGAACGCGCCGGCATCGGTCCGCTGCTCGCGCCGGGCCAGGACCGATTCATCTGCGTCGGACCGCAGCCCTACATCGAGAATCTGTCGCTCGTTGCCGATGCGGCGGTCGTCTTCACCGACTCCGGCGGCCTGCAGGAAGAGACCACCGTGCTCGGCGTCCCGTGCATCACGATGCGCGACAACACCGAGCGGCCGATCACCATCGAACGTGGCTCGAGCCGCCTGGTCGGCAACGATCCGGGTCGTCTGCGCGCGGCATTCCGTGACCTGCGGGCGGGGCGATGGAAGACGTCACAGGAGATTCCCCTCTGGGACGGCCGCGCCGGCGAGCGGGTGGCGGATGCGCTTGCGGCGTGGCTCGCGACGCGCTCGAATCAGACCAGCACCGTCCTGGTGGGACGCTGACGCGCCCTCGCAATCAACGCGTTCGTGTGAGCGCGCGCTCCACGCGGGCGACGAGCCGGTTGAAGGCGGGGTGGGTGCGAAAGCGATCCTGCAGGATCGTCAGCCACGGCCCGGCCTTCCGTCTGCGCTGTTCGATCGGTTCGTCCGACGAGGCATACAGCGCGGCGAGATCCGCGACCACCCACAGGTAATCGGAATCGGCGGCATACGACCGCAGATAGTACTGTTCCGCGAGATCGCGGCGTCCCAGTCCCCACCACGCCACGCCCCGAACGTAGTCGATGCGGCCGGGAGGAGTCGTGTGCGGCCAGGCGTCGGCGGTCTCCGAGAGCTCGAGCGCGGCAGCGTACTGGCCCGTTTCGGCAAGGATCCTGGCGCGATTGAGCGCGCGCGCGCGGCGGCTCCGCAGATCGCTGAAGGCCGTCGCGGCAGTGACGATCACCACGACAACGGCAAGGCTCGCCCAGTCTCGACGCGTCGGCCGGCGCAGCGCCCCCTTCCACCATACGTACGCCAATGCGGCACCCAGCAGCGGCAGGCAGGCGAGCACTTCTCCCTGCAGCGTCGGCGGTATCCAGCGCCCGACATTGACGACGAGCGGTGCAGGCCAGAAGGGCATCCGCCGGGGCGACTGGAGGATGTCCATGCCGTCGTGCAGCAGCATCGATACAGCGATCAACGCGAACGCATGTCGAAACGACAGCCTCGAGATGCGCCCGACGACCGGCCCGAGGAACAGGGAGGCGACGCCGGCGAAGAGCACGGAGTGGGTGACGACCGGCGTGCCTCGGAAACCAGAGAGCACGCCTAGCTGAGCCGTAAGGTCGGGGAGATAGGAGAGCGCCACCAGCAGCAGAACGCGCTGGCTGAATCTCTCGGGCCGGACGATCTTTCCGGAGGCGTCACCCCAGGCGGCGATCGCCAGACCGGCGACGGCGTGACCTATGACGGGCATACCGGAACAAAGATCCGTCCGCCGACGTCTTTCGGCGCCGGATCGACAGAATTGACACAGAGAGTATTGAGTGCGGACGTCCTTAGCACGAAAAGTGCCGAATTTCCTCCGGCGCGCTTTTTGCTCAGCTCTGCAGAACCATGGCGCAACTGAATAAGTCTCAGGCTGCCGTACTGGCAGTGTGTCTGTCACTGGTTGCGATGGGCGCGAACGCCCAGACCATGACAGCGTATGTCGATGCCAACATCAGTTCGGCGTCCTGCGCGACATACAGCGCCGAGACCCGTTCCTGCGGCGCCGGGTCCGCTACAGCGTATCGCACGCTGGCCGGGGCGGCGTCTGCGGCAGGCCCGGGCGCGGTGATCGAGGTGCGCGGCGGCACCTATCGCGAGGCGCTCAATCCGACACGGTCGGGCGCCGCCGGCCAGCCGATTGTGTTTCGCCGCTACGGCAACGAGACGCCCACGATCACGGGCGTCGATATCGGGATGACCTTCATCAACCGGGAGCACATCGAAGTCGATGGGTTCACGGTCACCGACGTGAACGGGTGGGCGCGTCTCCAGGATTCGCGCTACATCACGCTGCGCAACTCGACGTTCCGCCGTGCCGCGGCCGGGGGAACGACCGGCAGCATCAAGCTCGTGCGCGCCACCTACAACCGGATTCTCGACAACGTCATCGAGGACGGCAACGACAACGTGACGTTCATGGACGCCTCCGACCGCAACGTGGTCGAGGGCAACCAGATTTCCGTCGGGCGCCACAGCCTGCTCAGCGTGCGCTGTTCGAGCTTCAACGTGTTCCGGTCGAACACGTTCTCCAACCCAAGCCAGAAAGCGATCGAGATCTACGACTGCGAGGGTGTCGGCAGCGACAACCCGGTCCGCTTCGACGCGACCAAGCGCAATCTGTTCGAGCTGAACGAAGTCATCCGGACCCGGGCCTCGTCGAAGGACAACGACTACAACGGCATTCAGCACGCGGCGCAGTACACGATCGTTCGCCGCAATCTGTTCCGGAACAACGAGGGCGGCGGCGTCAACTACCAGGAGTACGCCGATGAAGCCCGGTACGTGTACGGAAACCGGATGTACCACAACACGTTCTACGCGAACAGGTGCCACGCGATCATCGGCGACCGGGGTACGTCGAACTATCGCGATCAGCGCGTGAAGAACAACCTCCTCTACAAGAACGTGGACTGCAGCGGGGGCGCGACGCAGATCAGAATCCCGGATACGCGTGCGGTGATTCTGACCGACAACGCCATCGAGACGTCGAATCCCGGCTTCATGAACGAGGCGGCCAACGACTTCCGCCTGGTCAGCGGCAGCCGGATGATCGATGCGGCGGCGCCGTTGACCAATACCGCGTCGGCCGGCAGCGGGACCTCGCTCGTCGTGCAGGACGCGTCGTACTTCTACGCCGGCAACGGTGCGCCCGGGGAGGTCGGCGACACGATTCAGTTCATGGGCCGGCCCGACACCGCCGTCATCACGGCGATCGACTATGCGACCAACACGCTGACCCTCAACCGGGCGCTCACCTGGTCGTCGGGTGAAGGCGTCACGCTGCGGTATTCCGGGTCGGCGCCCGACATGGGCGCGTACGAATACGGCAGCAGCTCCGGCGCCGAAACGCAGGCGCCGCGCCCGCCGACGAATCTCCGGATCGTCTCGCAGTAGCAGCTTCCAGCCGGGGCCGCCGCCACGCTGCGGCGGCCCCGATCCTTGTTTCCCTGTAGTTCCCATTCCTGCGCGCGGCCCGGGGTCACCGGGGGGTTCGGGAAGAAAGTCTCCGGGTGCCCGGACTTTTCACGCGGAATTAACAACCCCCTGACGCGTCAGTGTTCCTTAACTGATTGTCAGCATGGGGCTTGTGCTAATGTGGCTGCCGCCCGCCTTTCGAGCGAGCTATTTGCTCTTTTCAAGGATGCTTCGATGATTCGCGTCTCCCTCCTCTGGCTCGTCGTTTCCTGCATCGTCGCCTACTCGTGGAGGAACTGGTACGTCGGGCTGTGCGCCGTCATCGCCATGGTCGGCATCATCGAGCATCCGGACGTCCCCAAGCAGATCTTCGGGATCCCGGGACTGAACCCGTTCAACCTGATGCTCGGAAACGTGATCGCGGCGTGGGCCTGTCAGCGGGGGCGCGAGGGCCTTCGGTTCGACATGCCACGGCACATCGTGATCCTGCTCCTGATGTTCGCCGGCGTTGTCGTGATCAGCTTCATCAGGCTGAGCAGGGACCCCGAGATCCCGATGCTGTACTACCGCGCCAGCTACGCGAACATCGTCACCGACTACCTGATCAACTCGTTCAAGTTCGCGATCCCGGCGCTGCTGCTCTATGACGGCTGCCGGACCGAGGAGCGTTTCCGCCTCGCGGTGATCTCGATCATGGCCGTCTACGTGCTGTTCGCGCTGCAGGTGGCGAAGTGGATGCCGCCGACGCTGGCGCTCGATGCGGACGCCCTCGAGCGGCGGTCGCTGCGCGTGCTGGCCAGGGGGATGGGGTTCCACCGCGTCAACATGTCGGCCATGCTGTCCGGTGCGTCGTGGGCGCTGCTGACCCTGCGGGTGCTCCTGCCCCGGGGGATCCGCTGGCCTCTCGTCTTCGGGGCGCTGTTCATCGTGTACGCGCAGCTGATGACGGGGGGGCGCGCCGGCTACGCGGCTTGTCTGGCCGTCGGCCTCGCGCTGAGCCTCCTGAAGTGGCGCCGCTACCTCCTGGGCATCCCTGTGGCGCTGGCGCTGGTCATGTGGCTCGCGCCGGGCGTCATCGGCCGCGCATTCGAAGGTTTTACCGAAGAATCCCGCGACACCAATCAAGTCATCGAGCGGGCGCGCGAGCGCGGCGAGCTGCAGCGAACCGCGTTCGACAACACCGTCGACTCGTACACGGTGACGGCCGGACGATCGATTGCCTGGCCGATCATCGTCGACAAAATCATGGAGCAGCCGCTCATCGGCTACGGCCGGCAAGCCATGCTGCACACGGGTCTCGCGACGTACATCTACGAGACATATGCGGAGGTCTTCCCGCATCCGCACAATGCCTACCTCGAGCAATTGCTCGATAACGGCATCATCGGTGCGGCCCCCATCTTCACGTTCTACATCCTGCTGCTGTGGTATTCGATGCGGATGTTCGTCTCCGAGACGAGTCCGACCTGCGTGGCGATCGGGGGCATGTCGACGGCCTTTCTCGTGGCGCTCTTCGTGTCGGCCATCGGCAGCCAGAGCTTCTATCCCGAAGAAGGCTGGATGTGCGCCTGGTGCGTGATGTTCCTGATGCTGCGCGTCCGCGTCGAGCGGCAGCGGCTGCTGGCCAGCGCCGGCGCGCCGGCTGCGGCCACGGCCGCCTCCGAGCCGGTCCGCGCACCGCTGCCGGCGCTGCGCCCGGCATTTGCGGGTGCGCGCTTCTCGATGGCGGCCAGACCGGCCCCGGTCCTTCCGCAGATCACGTGGCAGCCGCGGAAGTCTGGGGCGCAGGCGCCGGTCCCAGGCGTCCAGCCGGCAGCGGCGGCGCGTCAACAGAACGGCGGCCAGGCGGGCGGATCGACGAAGGCGTCGGCCGCGCCCGCGAAGCCGGCAGCGCGGTTCGGAACCGTCATGCCGTTCTTGCCGAAGCAGAGCATCGAGACGCTCGGCATCTTTGGAACGAAGGTTTTCGATCGCCTGGTCTGGGAGCGTGCATGATCCGACTTGCCTATCTTCTTGCCGCCAGCCATTCCGGCTCCACGCTGCTGGCGATGCTGCTCGGGGCGCATCCCGATGTGTGCACCGTCGGCGAGCTCAAGTGGACGTCGATGGGTGACATCGAGCGATACCGGTGCTCATGCGGCGAGCTGATCAAGCAATGTAAGTTCTGGGCCCGTGTGCGCGAGTCCATGAACGCGAAGGGCTTCCCCTTCGACCTGAAGGACGCCCGCACGGACGTCAGGTCGGGGACGCGGCCCTACGAACGCCGGCTGCTCGGGCCGCTCCATCGCGGTCCGTTCCTCGAAGCGGTCCGCGATGCGGCGCTCGCATTGTCGCCCGGGTGGAGGCGCCGGCTGCGCGAGCACCTGGCGCGCAACCGTGCGCTGATGGAAACCGTGCTGGAAGCGACCGGCAAGGACGTGCTCGTCGACTCCTCGAAGATCGGCATCCGCCTCAAGTACCTCCTGCGCATTCCCGATCTCGACATCCGCGTGATCCGGCTGATTCGCGACGGCCGTGCCGTGGCCCTCACCTACACCGACCCGGCCGCCTTCGCCGACGCCCGGGATCCCGCGTTGAAAGGGGGCGGCTCGGGCGCCAGCCGCGATCATCAGCGTCTCTCGATGGAGCGCGCCGCGCGTGAATGGCGCCGCAGCAACGAGGAGGCGGAGGCTCTGCTCGCGCAGCTGCCGCGCACGCAGTGGATCTCGCTGCGCTACGAGGATCTCTGCGCCAATCCGGAGGCAGAGCTGCGGCGGCTGTTCTCGTTCATCGGCGTCGATCCCGGAAAGCCCAGGCCCGACTTCCGCCGCACCGACCATCACGTCGTTGGCAACGGCATGCGGCTCGATACGACCTCGGAGATCAGGGTCGACAACCGCTGGAAAGACGTGCTCGGTCCGGCGGAACTGCGGACGTTTGCCTCCGTTGCCGGCGCCCTCAATCGAGGGCTCGGATACGCCTAGGCTGGGATCCCCTTTGGACGAACCGACAGCCGCATTGGAAGCGCCGGATCCGCCGGCGGCCTCGCCGCAGCGCGGCGATGCAGCCGGCCGCGACCGCATGGTCCGCAACGTGCTCTCGAGCTGGGGCGGCCATGTCGTGTTCGTGCTCGCCGGCTTCATCATGCCCCGCATGATCGACGCCCGCCTTGGACAGGTGTCGCTCGGGCTCTGGGACTTTTCCTGGTCGATGGTGAGCTACTTCGGGCTCGCGCAGGTCGGCGTCGGGTCGTCGGTCAACCGGTACGTCGCAAAGTATCGGACCGCGAACGATGTCGAGAGCCTGAACCGGACCGTGTCGTCGGTGAACGTCATTCAGATGTTCGCGACGCTCCTCGCGCTGACGGTCACCGCCTTGTTGATGTGGCTCCTGCCGGTGTTCTTCGGAAGCCGCATCGGCGTCGAGGCGAGCACGGCGCGCTGGATGATCGGTCTGCTCGGCAGCGCAGTGGCCGCGGGGATGGCGTTCAACGCCTTCGGCGGCGTTCTGACCGGCTGCCATCGCTGGGACGTTCACAACGCCGTCAACGCCGGCACGTACGCGGTGATTACCACCGGCATGGTCGCCGCGCTGATGCTCGGCGGCGGGCTGCGGGCCATCTCCGCCGTGTATCTCGTCGGGACGATTGCCGGCGAACTGGTGCGCATGCGGCTCGCGTTTCGCGTCTGCCCGGAGCTGAACATCAGCCCGAGGCTCGCGACGCTGAGCGACATTCGGATGCTGCTGGCCTTCGGCGGCAAGACCGTCGTCGACAATCTGTCGCGTCTCCTGCTGGCGCAGGCCAATTCGATCATCGTCGCGGGCTACCTGGGGCCGGCGGCGCTGGCCGTCTACGCGCGGCCGGGTGCCTTGGTGCGGCATGCCGACACCCTGACGAACAAGTTCGGCATGGTGCTCGCGCCGGCCGCCAGCTCGCTCAAAGGCACGCATCGTCTCGACGAACTGAAACAGCTGTTCATCGGCGCGACGCGCTTTGCCGCGTTCCTTGCCGTGCCGATCACGGTGTTCCTCGCCGTCATGGGCGAGCCGATTCTCCAGGTCTGGATGGGCCCCGCGTACCGGCAGGGAGTGCTGATGGCGGTGCTGGCTCTCGGAACGCTGCTTCCGCTCACCATGCGGCCGGCCGGCCACGTGTTGATCGGGTTGAACGCACACGGCCGCGTCGGGTGGGCGAGCTTCGCCGTGGCCTGGCTCGGCGTCGCCGCCGCGCTGATCTCGCTGGGTACCTTCGAGCTCGGTCTGATCGGCGCCGCGCTGTCGCTGGTCATCCCCTACACGCTCGGCAACGGCCTGTTCGTGATGATCTACACCTGCCGGCGTGTCGGCGTGCCGCTCGGCGAGTTCTGCCGCAAGGCGTACCTCACGCCGTTTGCCTGCGGCGTGGCGCTCGCAGGCGGTCTGTTGCTGGTCCGCCTCGTCTTCCCCCACCGGCCGCTGGTCAGTCTGATTGCCGGCGCGATGGTGGCCGCGGCGATTGTCGGGCCGGCGTGGTGGCGCTTTGCTCTGCCCGAGCACGTACGCACGAAGGTGCTTCGCAAATTCGGGATCGGGCGCAATCGTGCGCCGGCGGTCTCCACCCAGTCCGTGTCATGAGCACCGCTGCCGCATCGATCGAACGCACGGCACCGGCGTCTGCCGTCCAGGTGCGATCGCTGCCCTTCCCATACCGGGCCGCGCTCGCAATCTGCAGCGATCTCGATCTGACGCCGAACCGCAAGGTCTACGGCGAGTGTTCGCGCTACCTGAACACGACCGACGCGACCTCGATGGGCCGCGGTCTCGGCCTCGAAGTCGGCAACACGATCTACTTCGACATGGCGGATCAGTTCGCCTACTGGAACACCGACGACGAGGGGCGCGACATGGTTCGCGCGCTGATCCGTTCGGGCCATATCGACTGCCTGCACTCCTACGGCGATCTGGCGACGACCCGCGCGCACGCCGAGCGCGCGCTCGAAGACCTGTCCCGCCACGGCTGCCGGCTGGAGGTGTGGGTCGATCACGCCGTCGCGCCGACCAACTTCGGCGCCGACATCATGAAGGGCTCCGGCGACGTGCCCGGCGCCGCCGCCTATCACGCCGATCTGACCTGCGCGGCCGGCGTGAAGTATGTGTGGCGCGGCCGCGTCACCAGCGTGATTGGCCAGAACGTGCCGCGCAGCCTGGCCGGGATCTGGCGGCTCTCGTCGCCTCTGCGCTCCGGACGTACGGCGCTCAAAGAGGCGGCGAAGGGGATCATCGGCCGCGGCGACAGCCGCTACAGCCTGCATCCGGCGAACCGGATCGTACGTGAAACGACCCTGCGCGACGGCCGGCCGGTCTACGAATTCCTCCGTTCGAATCCCCATCCGCATGGTGTCAGCGTCGGCGACACGGCCCGAGGCATCGCCGAGGTGCTGACTCCTCGCATGCTGCAGCGGCTCATTGATCGCGGAGCGTCGACGATCATCTACACCCATCTCGGAAAGATCAGGTGCGAGCAGGAGCCGTTCGAGGCGCCGACCCGGGCGGCATTCGAACGGCTTGCCCGGTTGAGTCACGACGGGACGATTCTCGTCACTACTACGCGTCGGCTGCTCGGCTACTGCGTCGCTCGCGAACGCATCGAGGCGTCGATGCGCAGGGTCGACGGCATGGTGCGCATCGATGCGCGCGTTCGTCCGGATACGGTGGGGCCGCTCTCTCCCGCCGATCTGCAGGGGCTGACCTTCTACACTGCGGACCCGGCGCGCACGCGCGTGTTCGTCGACGGCCAGGAGGTCCCGCGGCTGCAGCACAACCCCGCCGATGCGACGGGCCAGCGCAGCGTGGCGATTCCCTGGACGCGGCTGGAGTATCCCCTCTGATGAGCATGGACACCGTCGGCATCCCGGTTTCAGCGCCCGAGACCGTTCGCACGGCCGTCGAGAGCGGGTCGCGCCCGTGGTACGCCGGGCTGCGCCGCTGGCTCGCGCGCCGGCAGGTGCGGACGTTCATGGCCGTTTACGTCGGCCTGCTGAGAGCGGCGGCGATCCTGGCTCCCCGCAAGCGCGCGCCCGGACCCGAGGGTCTCGATATCCTTCTGACCGGCACCTTCCATTCCGACAACTGGATCCGGTGGCACCTGAAGCCGCTCGCCGACTCGGTACGCTGCCGCCGGGTGCGCATCGTCGCCACCAATCCTGTACCCGACGTCGCCAACGTCGAAGCGATCTATCCGCCACGCTGGATGGTTCGCACGATGGGCGCGGTGCCGGCACGGCTGCTGACCTTCATGTGGGTCGCCGCCCGCTCGCGTCCGCATGTCGTCGGCGGCTTTCACCTGCTGATCAACGGGCTCGTTACCGCGCTGATCGGGCGTCTGGTCGGTGCGCGGACGATGTACTTCTGCGTGGGCGGACCGGTCGAAGCGCTCGACGGCGGCGTGTGGGGAGAAAATCGCTACTTCGAACGCGTCGAAATACCCGACCCCGTGATCGAGCGTCGACTGCTCGAAGCGGTTGCCGCCTGCGACCTGGTCGTCACGATGGGGACGCGTGCGATCAGGTTCTTCCAGAGCCGCGGAATCGACACGACGTTCCGCGTCGTTCCCGGCGGCATCATCCCGCCGCCGCCGGCGCCGCCGGTCGCTCCCGATTTCGACTTCGTCCTGGTCGCACGCCTCGTGCCCATAAAGCGCATCGACCTGTTCATCCGCGCGCTGCGCGTCGTCGCTGATCGCCATCCGTCGGTGCGCGGGCTGATTGTCGGCGACGGTCCACTGCGCGGGGAGCTGGAGCAGCTGAGCGCCGAGCTCGGGCTCACGTCCGTCCTGACGTTCGCAGGACAGCAGAAGGACGTGTGGCCGTGGCTGCGGCGTTCGCGCGTGTTCGTGCTGACCTCCGACTCCGAGGGACTGGCGCTGTCGCTGATGGAGGCCAGCCTCGTCGGTCTGCCCGCCGTGGTGTCGAGAGTCGGCGATTTGCCGGATCTCGTCGAGGACGGCGTGAGCGGATATCTCGTCGAGGGACGGACGCCCGAGGCATTCGCCGAGCGGCTCATGGAGTTCGTCGGCAACGACGAGCGCTACGCGCAGTTCTCGCGCGCCGCGGCGGCTGCCGGCGCGCGCATCGAGATGTCGCGCACCGTCGAGCGGTGGAACGAGGCGCTCGACTTCGAGGCCCGTGCTGCGGAGTCCCGTTCAGCGAGCGCATGAGGGCTGCCTTTCCCAGACGTGAAGGACAGCTCGCGGCCGGCGTGGCGGGCGGCGGTGATCGGCCGCGTTGAGCCGGGCGCACGACGATCATGAACACAGACACGACGGCCACGTTGGCGGCTCCCGTACCGACGACCACCGCCGGGAAGACGCCCCTGCGCGTGCTCCTGGTGATCAGCAACCTCGAGTTCGGCGGGGCGCAGCGGCAGGTGATCGAGCTGGCGAACCAGATGGCGGCGGACGGCAACGTGGTCGACGTCTGCTCGCTCTCGTCCTACGTGCCGCTCGCCTCGAGCCTGCACCGGAGCGAACGGCGGCTGCACATCGTCCACAAGCGGTTCATGTTCGACGCGACGGTCGTGCCCAGGCTCGCCGCGCTGCTGCGCAAGGGCCGCTACGACGTCGTTCACAGCTTTCTCTTCGATGCGGACATCGCGGTGCGCCTGGCCGGTCGCCTGGCCGGCACGCCGCTGGTGGTCGGGTCCGAGCGCAACACCGATTACCGCTTGAAGAAGCGTCAGCTCATCGCCTACCGGCTGTCGCGCGGCTGCGTCGATCTGGTCATCGCCAACTCCAGCGCAGGCGCGGCGTTCAACAGCCGCACGCTCGGCCAGGACCCGGGCATGTATCGCGTCGTCTACAACGGAGTCGATACGAGAACCTTCGCGCCGGCGGACGGACGGGCGATGCGCCGCGAGCTCGGTCTGGGCGAGCACGAGCCGATCGTCGGCATGTTCGCCAGCTTCAAGACGCAGAAGAACCACCCGCTGCTGTTTGCGGCGGCGCGCCACGTGCTCGAACGTATCCCGGGGACTCGCTTCCTGCTGGTGGGCGACGAGCTCTACGCCGGCATGCACGGATCGGACGAATACAAGCGCCGCGTGAACGAGCTGGTCGATACGCTCGGTATCCGTGACCGCTGCCTGTTCCTGGGCAACCGGTCGGACGTGGCCCGGCTCTACCCGGTGTGCGACGTCACCGTGCTTCCGTCGCTGTTCGAAGGCACGCCGAACGTCGCGCTCGAGTCGATGGCCTGCGGCGTCCCGGTCGTTGCCACCGACGTGTCGGACAATGCGAAGGTGATCCCCGACGGCCGCGTCGGCTTCATCGTGCCGCTCGGCGATGAGCGGGCGCTCGCCGATCGGCTGTGCCGGCTGCTCGACGACCCTGTCCGCCGGGCCGAGATGGGGAAGGCGGCGCGCGAATGGGCGATGAGCGAGTTCTCGACGGCGAGACTGGCCGAGAAGACCGAGGCCGTCTACCGCGAGGGGCTCGCCGGCCGGCGTCTCAGGACAGCCGGAGCTGCGTAATCCAGGCCGCGCCGCCCTGCGTATCGATCCGGCCGACCAGCGTGACGGCCGCAGTCCTGCGGTGATAGCCGCGGCTTACCCATCCGCCGCGCGGCGACTCGCTTCCGTGCAGCAGCACGGTCTCGAATCGAGGGTCCATCATCATCGTCAGCGCCAGCTCGCCTGCCTGCACCGTGAACGTGGAGTTGTCCTGCTGCGTGACGGTGCAATCCTCGGCGAAGTGCCAGTACAGCTCGCAGGCGTGGCGTCCGGCGGCGAGGATCTGGTCTTCGATGACGATCGTCTGCGCGCCGCCGTCCACCGACACGGTGCGCCTGTGGCGCACGGGATCGCTCAAGCGCGTGTACCCGTCGTGTTCGCCGACGATCCGGCCTCCGCTCGGTGACGGTTCCCAGAGGACGCACTTCGCGTGCGCGCGCTGACCCCAGAGAAACGGGCCGGTCATCGTGGATTGATCGAGACCGTCCACGACGACCGTGTTGTGGGCGCGGGTGCTTCGGAAGTACTCCCGCCACTCCGGCCATCGAAAGTAGTCGTAGGTGCCCGGGTCGACGAGGATGTCGCGGCCGCCGATGCGAATCATCACGCTGAGCGCGTCCGCGTGTCCGTGAGCGGCGATGGACTGGAAGCCCAGTTCGCCGCAATCGACCATGACCGAGATGCGATCACCGCGGCCCTTGTGGCCCGACTGGAGCAGGTAGTAGCCGGTATCGGCGAACGCGATCGACGTGAGCGGCTCATCGGGCTGCGGCGCGTACAGGGCAGCCGAGGCCTCGAACCGTTCGCGCCCGAGCAGCCACCGTGCGGTTTCCTGCGGTGTGCCGGCCGCCCTGGCGAAATCCGCGCGCGTGAAAAGGCCTGCTCCGGTCGCAAGCACACCGGCCGGATCGTCCGGCGCATTCCCGAAATCGAGCACGTAGCCGTCGTCGGCGTCGCCGTACATCGGCAGCGCGTCGCCCCCCTCCTTGAGCCTCGCGACGTACTCCAGCATCTTTTCGAGGCGGTCCCAGAACGGCCGTGGGAACTCGTAGCCCGAGTGCCGGGCGACGGTGGCGGCGGCGAGATAGAACTGCAGCACGAACAGGTGATAGCCGATCGCCTGTTCGCGGTTGCCCCCGTCGGCGCCGTGTTGAACGAGGATCTGCTCGCTAAGATGCCGCGCCGCTTCGTCGCGCCACTCGTTCGCGTTCGGCAACCCTGAGAAGAACAGGGCACCGATGAAGACACCGGCGGCCTCGCCAATCAGGTGGTTGTTGGCCGACGAGCCCTGCGAAAACTTCCGGCTGACGTCCCAGAGGTGCAGGTAGGCCGAGTACAGCACCCGCCGCTCGAAGGCCTCGGTCATGACGCCTGCATCGCGGATCAGATCGATGGCCCAGACCCAGTTGATCAGCCGGATGGCGAGCTCGAGCGGGCTCCGCCAGTTCATTCCGGTGCCGAACGGATTGGCGTCGAGCCACGCGTCGATGTGCTCGACGACCGTCGCCGCATAACGGCGATCGCCGCTGGCGCGCCAGGCCCGGCCGAGGACGACCAGATGCTGGTGGCGGCTCGGCTCCCAGACCATCTTGGCGTCGCCGACGCGCGAGAAATCCCGGTAGTCGATGTTCAGCGACAGCGTCTGCGGCGACGCCTTCCCGCTCTCGTGATCACGATGCCAGTCGATCGGCGTGCCGAGATGGTGTGCAGTCAGGCTGAAAAATGTGAAGCGGTTCTTCGTGAGCTCGTCGGCGCGTCGCTGCAGCCTGGCCAGCCACGCCGACTCCGGCCGATCGGATGGGAGCCGGCTCCATTCACCGGGCTCGACATCAGTCAGCCGAAGCGCCGCCGGCACGAGCCCGGCCTGTGTGTCGATCAGTGCCTTGCCGGGAAGCCAGCCCGCGGTAATCCGTACCCGATCCGCCTGATCGCGCGCCAGCGAGCGGACGCGCCACGCGATTTCAGCCGCCGACATGCTGCGCAGGCGACTCACATACCAGCCGATAGATTGCATGTCTGTAACCCGTGACCGGGGAGTGCTCGACGACCTGCGGGGTGCGAAGGCGCGCACGACCGCGCGTGATGGCCCTCGTATTATAGAAGAGCATTCCCGTTCAGGAGGTGTAGTGTCGGCTGCTGCCCGCTTCGTGAAACGGATGCTGAGTCATCCTGCTGTCTGGCAGGCGGCTCGCCCGTTGGCCGGACCGGGGTGCATCGTGCTCACCTATCACCGCGTCTGCCCGCCGGACTCCCGGTTTCCCGGATTGGTGGTCGAGACGTTCCGCGCGCACATCGAATGGCTCGCGGCCAACTGCCGGCCGATCCGCGCCGCCGAACTCCCGGGATGTCTCGAGTCCACGGGAAAGCTTCCCGTGCTGGTGACGTTCGACGACGCGTACAAGGACTATCACGACCACGCGTATCCGATTCTCAAGAGCTACGGCGTTCCCGCCGTGAACTTCGCCGCGACGCAGTTCATCGACAGCGGCGAAGCGCCGTGGTGGGACGTGGTGCACGCCGCTGCGCACGCAACGCGCCGCGACGTCGTCACGCTCCCGTGGGATCCGCAGAAGACCTACGGTATGAGGAACGGTGGCCGCAGTGCGGCGATTGCCGCCTGCAAGCAGCGCGTCAAAGCGATGCTCGAACCGCGCGCGACGACGCTCGCGCAGATCATCGAGGCGTTCGGCGTCGATGAAGCCGCGTTGTCGATCGAGCGCCAGACGATGACCTGGGACGAGCTACGTGCCGTCTCCGATCTGACCGAGATCGGCGCGCATTCGCATACGCACCCGCTCATGGAGTTCCTCGACGAGGCGCAGCTCGCGCACGAGGTGGCGACGAGCCGCGACCGCATCACCGCAGAGACGGGCCGCCGGCCCCTCTGCTTTGCCTATCCCAGCGGTTCGTTCTCGGAGCAGGCGAAGCGCGTGGTCCGTGAGCACGGGTTCACGCTGGCGTTCTCGACCATCCCGGGGCGCAACCGCGTCGATGCCGATCGCTACGAGCTGCGGCGTGTGAACGGTCCGCGATCGCTGGAAGACCTGGTGTGGAAGCTGGCGCGCGTCTAGGCCGGTCGACGCGCCCCGAAAACAGGACCGCCCGGCTGCATTTCGCGATGCAGCCGGGCGGCGGACGGTCTCGTGATGAGCGCTTCGTCTACTGGCTGACGATGCGCAGGTTCGACGGCGGCTGCGGCGGCTGATTGCTGCTGCCGCCCGAACCAGCCAGCTCGTAGGCGCCGATATCCCACGCGCCGCCGGCGGGCCGCGCCTGACCGGCGCGGTCGACGGCGATCGACACACCGAACACGCTCTGGAATCCAGAGTAGACGGTGGACTGGATGCCGGCGTTGACGGCCGGGCTGTTCGAGGTGAGACGGAAGTCGCCCGCCGAGGCGTTGACGAACTGCGGGTTCGTGCCGTCGGCGATGTTGTTGCGCCGCGTCACGGTGCCCGACGTCACGATGTCGTTGCCGCTGACGTTGCTGAAGATGTTGTTCTCGACGACCGAGCCGGAGTTCGCGTTGGACAGGTCGATGCCCGCGCCGCCGATGCTGTAGAAGGTGTTGTTGACGATCTGCGTGACCTTGCCGGTACCCCAGCCCTGGATGCCGTGTCCGAGGATGTTGCGGATGACGTTGCCGACGATGCGATTCGTCACCGACTTCCCGTTGCACGACGAGTTCAAGCTGCTGGTGCTGATGCCGACCTGGCTGTCGTAAATCAGGTTGTTGACGATGCTGGCGTTGATCGGGCAGTAGTGAATCACGACCGCCGCGCCCTCCGAGCTGCCCGTCGAGCGATAGCCGTACATCGTGTTCTCGGAGACGACCACGTTGCTCACTTCCTTCAGGTCGACGGCGTTCTCACGGTCGTGGTGCATCACGTTGCGTCCGATGTAGACGTTCGACACCGAGTTGCCGCCATCGTGGCCGATCTGCACCGAGTCGCCGCCGTGGTGATACAGCTCGTTCTCGAGGATCCACACGCGCTGGGTCGAACCCGACGAGGAGATGCCGTGGAAGTCGTTCTCCGACGACGACTGCCACTGACCGTTGTCGTGCACCTTGTTTCGGAAGATGACGACGTCGGACGAATTGACGGCGCTGATCGTGATCTTCGACTCCGAACCGCGGTTGTTGCGGACTTCGGAGTTGCGCAACTCGAGATGGTTGCCGTTGAATCGGACGACGCCGCCGTCGACGATGATGTTCTCGACGATGACGTAGCTGCCGGAGATGGTGACCTGACCGGTGAACACCGGCCCGTTCACCCCGCTGAAGATGACCGGATTCGAGGCCGTTCCATTGCCGCTGAACGTCCGCGAACCGCCGCCGCTCGTGACTTGCGTCGTCGATCCGCTCGTAGCCAGGAACCAGCTGCCCGGATGCGGGATTCCGACCGGCGGCTCCCACGATTGAGCGTGCGACGAAACTGGTGTGAGGAGCAGACTGACGGCGACAAAGGCACAAGCAACAACTGTTTTCATGATGCCTGCTGCTCCGAGCAAAAGCAGTGCCACTCACGCATTCGTTGGCTCGGTGCGATCATTAGCCGGAAAATCGTACGACCGCAAGCGGCGCCGCCGAGGATCGAGCCGATCGTGGCGTGAAAGAATCGCAGGATTGTAGTCCTTCCGGTCATTTTCGTCAGTCGTGCGCAGATCGGAACCCGTTGCCCGTGCCCGGGTTTCGACTGACGGCCCCAACGGGGCTGACCCGCGGTCGGCGGCGCGACGGTAACGCTGTCGAAAAACCGTCCGAGATCCCTGATAAGAGATGCTCTGGGGGAATCATCAGGACGTGGGCACTCTACCGCGGGGACCATGGGTGTCGGCCGTCCGTGCGCTTCCAAGGCCGGCAATCCTTCTGTGTCTGTCGATGGTCATGTGGGTCGTCACGGAAGCCGTGGGCGGCCTGTTCCTTTCCGGCGTACCGCTGCTTCAAATCGTGTGGACGCGCTACCTGTTTCACCTGCTGCTGATGGGGCTGATTCTCGGAGCGGCGGGTCGGTTCGACGCGGTCAGGACGCGTCGGCCGTGGCTTCAGATCTTCAGGTCTCTGCTGATGCTGATGATGCCCGCCTGCTACGCGTTCGCCCACGAAGCGGGAACGGCCGTCGCGCTCGGCGTGTTCTGGATCGCGCCGGTGCTGGTGCTGGCCCTTGCTCCGCTCGTCGCCGATCGCCCCCCGGCGACCGCCTGGATCCTCACCGGCCTGGGATGGTTGGGAGCGCTGCTGATGTACCGCCCTGGCGAGGCAGCACTGGGATGGCATGGTCTGTCGGCGATCGGGATGGCGCTCAGCTTCAGCGCATACGTGGTGGCGACGCGTGTGCTGGATCGCACCGAACCGCTGATGACGAATCTCTTTTACACGGCGGTGGGTGTGTTCGTGTCGTTGTCGTTCGTCCTGCCGCTCTTCTGGGTGCCGATGAGCGCGCGGCACTACGCTGGCGGCGCGCTCCTCGCGTCGGCAGGACTGGCCGCACTGTACTTCCTGGAACGCGCCCTGCGCGCGCAGGTGCCGTCGCGGCTGGCGCCGTTCTTCTTCGTCCAGGCGCTGCTGGAAATCGTGTTGATGGTTGCCGATGACGGCGGGATGCCGGCGCTGCACGTGGCCGCAGGCGCGCTGCTCACCGTGTTCGCGATCGGGATTGCACTGCTGGGCGCGTTCCGGGCGTCTGGTGACGAGACGGGCAACGTTCACGACCGGCGCGCCGCTCTCGGCGAGCGCCAGTGAGCGGCCGCCGCACGGCGGCGTTGTCGTCACGCGGCGTTCTGCGTTCCTGCCTCGGGCAGTTTTCGAACCAGCCAGTCGGTGACGGTTCGGGCCAGGCGTCGCTGGCTCGCGAGCCGCGTGAACGTGTGGTCGGCGTCGGGGTAGTACTCGACCTGGATCGCTCCACGCTTCATCAGCCCCGGGAATGCGTCCTTGAACTGGTCGCGATAGTTGTACGCCGTCCACGACCCTGAGTAGATCAGGAGCAGCCGTACTCCTCGATCCAGCAGGCCCGCGATTGCCCGTTCCGCCTCGCTCCGCGGCGGCAGGACGAATGTGCCGAACAGCGTCTCGATCTCACCCGGGGCGGCGGCCTCCTCGGGGGCGCGCGGCGCTCGCAGCAGACGTCCCGGGAGATTCCGGCGCAGGAAGTTCTTCCAGCTTTCGAGGCTGCGCGCACGCCTGAGATAGCGGCGCAGGTAGTACCCGGTCGTGGGGTAGGCGGCAATGTCGATCAGCACCGCACCAACGACCCTCGGGTCCGCGAGCGCCGCCTGAAACGACGCGACAGCGCCGGAGCAAATCCCCATCAGCACGAAGCGTTCGCACCCATGGTTCTTCTGCAGCATGTCCATCGCCTCGCGGCTCTCGATCACCGTCGCTTCGGCGAACGCCAGGCCGTCGCTGCGGGCGTCGCTGTCGCCGCGGCTCGAGAAGTCGAACCGGAACGACAGGAAGCCGAGCTCGGCGAGGTGGCGTGCGAGATGCACGTGAAGCCGGTTCGGTCCGACGTGGTGGATGACGCCGGCATTGAGGAACAGACAGGCCGGCCGATCGGCTGCCCGCACGCCCTTGCGTGGTTCGGTGACGACGCCGACCAGAGAACAGCCCGACCCGAAGACGATCGGCCGCTCCGTCATGCCGCACCCCTGCGTTCGAACGCGCCGACCACCTGCTGAACCATCTCCGGGGCGAGGAGCGCTTTGTGCACCGCAGCGGGCCGCGTCCAGTCGCAGCTCGACGAGACCTGCTGGAACGTCGACGGCACGCGTGCCCGCTCGAGCTGTTCGCGGAGGCCCGTGCACTCGACGCCGAGCGACGTCACGACCACCGTCTGTCTTCCCGGCCATTTCGGCACGCCGCAGAGATCGACGTCCGCGATCTCGGTGCGCAGCTGATTGCTGAACGGAAACCCGATGATCTCGCTCGAGTCCTCGACCGCCATGTAGGTCCGCCCTGCCAGCCACTCGGCCTGAAGCGCGCTCAGTTCCTGCAAGTGGGTGTCTCCGCGAATCACCGGATCCCAGAGGACGATCCTGTCCACGTCCCTGCGTCTGGCCGCCGCCAGCACGGCAAGCGCACCGCCCAGCCGCACGCCGACGAGCGACACCCTGAGAACACCGGCCATGTCTTTCAATTCGTCGATGGCCGCGGCAATGTCTGCGAGACACTGCGTGACCGTCGATTCCTCGCCGGATCCCATCGAGTCGCCGCATCCGTAGTAATCGAAGCGCAGGGTGTGGCAGCCCTCGTCGCTCAGCCGGCGCGCCAGGGTGCGCAGCGTGCGATGTGCGCGGATGTATTCGTGTCCGAACGGCTGACAGACGACAACGCCGTGCGTGGCAGCCGGCGTCTGTGCAGCGGGGGGATGATACACGCCGAACAGCCGCTTGTCAGAATCCCCGAAATGAAACACGTGCATGCGATCAGGATTCCGCGCCGGCGCCGCGGGCAGCCGTCTGCGGATTGACGCCCTTCTGCAGCAGCTGCCGCTCGCAGTCGGCGCTGATCTGCTCCAGCGACTCGAGGATCAGGTGCCCTGGGTGAATCTCGACACCGAGCCGGGCCTGGAGGCGAGCGACGACCTCGATGGAATTCAGAGAGTGTCCACCGAGATCGAAGAAGTTATCGTGGACGGAGACTTCGACGTCGCCGAGAACTTCGCGCCAGATCTCGGCCACGGTCTTCTCGACCGGGGTTCGCGGCAGCACGCGCGGCTGATCGCGCCGGCTCAGGGTGTCGGGCGGCACGAGCGCGCGGCGATCGACCTTGCCGTTCGGCGTCACCGGGATTGCCGGCACCGGCACGAACAGCGCCGGAATCATGTACTCCGGCAGGTCGCGCCGGAGAAATCGCCGCAGCTCGCTGGCCATCGGCTCTGCGCCATCGTTCAGCACCATGTAGGCCACGAGCCGCTCGCCGCCGGCGTCGCTGTGCAGCGACACCGCCGCACTCTTCACGGCAGCGTGGCGGGCGAGGGCCGCCTCGATTTCCGCCAGCTCCACCCGGTAGCCGCGAACCTTCACCTGCCCGTCGCGGCGGCCGGCATAGCTGACCGATCCATCCGGCAGAAATCTGCCGCGATCGCCCGTGCGGTAGATGCGGTCGCCGTCGCTGTTCGTGAAGGGATTGGTCGCGAACCGGGCGTTCCCCTCCTCGTCCGCATTCAGGTAGCCGCGTGACAGGTAGGGTGTGCGGACGCAGATTTCCCCCAGCTCACCGATGCCTGCCAGCTGTCCGCTGTCGGTCATGACCAGCAGTTGGACTGCGTCGATCCCTTTGCCGAGCGGCACGACGTCGCCGTCGTCCTGTGCAACGACGTGGAAGCCCATTGCCTGGGGCGTTTCGGTGGCTCCGTAGAAGTTGACGCACATCGCCTCCGGCGCGAGCCGTGCCAGGCGCGCCACCATGGCGGACCGCAGCACCTCGCCGCCGAAGAACACGCGGCGCAGCGACGGAATCGGATCGTCGGTTTCCACATTTGCCGTCAGCACGGCGGCCATGGCGGGCGTCAGGTGGGCGACGGTGATCTGCTCGCGGCGCATCCAGTCGGCGAGCCAGCCGGGGGTGAGCAGCTCGTCGGGATCGGGGATGCACAGCGTGCCGCCGCAGGCGAGAGGCGTGAGGATGTCCCGAAGAAGCGGGTCGTGCGACAGCCCGGACAGCATCGCGACACGATCCTCGCTGCCGATGGCGAACTGCTCGATGTGCCAGGACAGGAAATGGCTCACGGGCGCGTGCGGCCCGACGATGCCGCGTGGTGCTCCTGTCGAGCCTGACGTGAACGCGACGTAGGCCTGATCGTCGCCGCTGACCTCGATAACCCCTGGATCTTCGTATTCCGCGAGCGCCCAGTCGATCGCGCTTCCTCCCTGCGGCAGCGTCAGCGCCGCGCTGAAGCCGCTGATGCGCGATTCGAGCTCGTCCGCGAGATCGCCGGCTCCTTCCAGACGAATCACGGCATCCGGGGTCGCGACGTCGAGACGCGCGAGAAGGCGGGAAGCCGGATACGCCACGTCGAGAACCATCAGGCTGGCTCCGGCGCGCCAGACACCCAGCATGGCGGCGACGAGCTCGGCGCTTCGATACGCGACGATCGCCACCAGCTTTCCTCGGCCGACTCCGAGACGCCGAAGCGCTCCGGCAATCCGGCCGCTGCGCTCGTGCAACTGGCCGTACGACCACTGCTCCATGTTGTCGGCGATCGCCGCGCGATCGGGCGCCTGCTGCATTCGGGCGAGCACGAGCTGGTGCACGGGCGGCTGGGTGCTCGCCGGCAGCGGCGCCGCCGGATCCGGCAGCACGCCCCGGGCACGTCCGCTCAGCAGGCTGTACGAGCCGACCGGCGCGTCAGGAGCTGCCGCAATCTGTTCGAGCAGCGAGACGTACTGGGACAGCATCTCCTCGGCGCGGGCGTGGCTGAAGAGGTCGGTGTTGTAGACCAGCTTCAGCGTCACGCCGTCGGCTTCGGATACCGCATATAGCGTCAGGTCGAATCGAGACGGAGGCTGCTCGATGCCGTCCAGCGTCAGCGTCGCTTCGCCCAGCGTCTCCGGCAGCGGAAGCCGCCCGTCGACCATGTTGAACAGCACCTGGAAGATCGGCGTGCGGCTCGGATCGCGGCGGACACGTGATTGCTGTACGACTCGTTCGAACGGCGGCAGCTGATTGGCAAACGCCTCGAGCGCGGTCTCGCGCACCTGTCCGAGCAGCGACAGGAACGTACTGCCGGCGTCCACCGTCGTTCGCAGCGCCAGCATGTTGATGAACAGGCCGATGAGGGGCTCCATCTGCCTGTCTTCGCGTCCTGCGATCGGCGTCCCGACGATGACGTCGGTCTGACCGGACAGCCGCGACATGAGCACCTGGAACGCCGCGACGAGCACCATGAACAGGGACGCCCGCTGCTGGCGACCGATGGCAGTGAGGCCATCGTACGCGGCACCGGAGAGACGGGCTTCGACCGCGCCGCCGGAGTAGGTCTGAAATGGCGGCCGCGGGGCATCGGTCGGCAGGTCGAGGACGGGCAAATCGCCGTCGAGCTTCGTGCGCCAGTAGGCAAGCTGCGCCGCCATCGCCGCATCGCCGTCCGCCGACGACTGCTCGATCGCGTAGTCGAAGTACGTTCGCGCGAGCTCCGGCAATTCAGCGCCCGGCGCGGCCGTCAGCGCGTTGTAGTGCGCGGCCAGCTCCTGGACGACCACCGCCAGCGACCATGCATCGGCGATCACGTGATGAAACGTGAACAGCAGGATACGGTCGTCGTCGGCAGCGCGAACCTCCAGTACTCGCCAGAGCGGCGCGCGGCCGAGATCGAACGGCTTCGACGCGTCCTCCTTCTTCAGGCGCTGGATCTCGTCGTCGACGCTCGAGGCGCCGGAGCCGCGGAGATCGACGCGTGTCAGCGGCACGGGCACATCGGGCTCGGCGACCTGTTGTGGACCCTGTGCGCCATCTTCAATGCGCAGGCGAAGCGTCTCGTGACGAGCGGCGAGCCGCTGAAGCGCCTCTTCCAGCCGCGCGTCGTCCACCGGACCGCGAAGCCGCACAGCCAGCGAGATGTTCATCACCGACGTGCCTGGCTGCGCACGCTCGAAGAACCACATCCGCTGCTGCGGCAGCGCCAGCGGCGCACGCTGCACGCCGCTGGAACGAGGCCGGGACGGCTGCGATGCGGGCCTTTGCCGCCTGGCCTGCTCGAGAAGCTCGATCAGTTCGGCTTTGCGCGCGGCGAGGTCGCTGCGCAATTCGGGCGTCAGCGCGCCGGCGGGGGCGCTGACCTTCAGGGCGCCGCCCTCTGCACTGAGCGTGATGCCGCGTGCGCGCAGGTGCGCGAGGAGTTCGGTGGTGGTCACAGCTGAAACTCTTCCCTGGGCGCATCGCCGGACGCGACAGGCGATTCGGCGAGCTGCATGATCATGACGAGCGCATCGACGCGCGCGGCGAGCGCCGTCAGCGTCTCGGTTTCGAAGATGTCGCGCAGCGGCAGCTCGATGGCGAAGTGGTCGCGGATGCGGGCGACGAGCTGGGTGGCCAGGAGCGAGTGGCCGCCGAGCGTGAAGAAGTTGTCGGTGGCGTTGACGCTGCCCACGCGCAGGAGGTCGGCCCACAGGGCGGCCAGCGCCTGCTCGGTGGGCGTAGCCGGCGGAACGGCCGCCGCGTCGGGCCCGCGCTCGCTCAGCGCGGCGGCGAGCCGCGCCTGGACGCGCGGCCGATCGATCTTCTGATTGGCGGTGAGCGGCCAGTCCTCCACCGCCAGCAGCGCCGCCGGAATCATGTAGTCGGGGAGCCGATCGCGCAGCCGGTCGCGGCGGGCGCGCTCGTCGAGGGCCGCTCCCGGCGCCAGCTGCACACCGGCCAGCAGCCGCGCGCGATCGCCGGTGCCGTCGACGACGACGACCGCTTCGGTCACGCCCGGCTGCTCGCGCAGCGCCGTTTCGATTTCTTCGAGCTCGATGCGGAAGCCGCGGACCTTGACCTGGAAGTCGAGGCGGCCCTGACACTCCACGGTCCCGTCCGGCCGGAAGCGGGCGCGGTCGCCGGTGCGATACATGCGGCCGCCGCCGGGGTGGAACGGGTCGTCGACGAAACGCTCGGCCGTCAGGTCGGGGCGGCCCAGATAGCCGCGGGCGACCCCGTCGCCGGCAATCCACAGCTCGCCCCACACGCCGATCGGCACGCGCTGGCGCTGCGCGTCGAGGATGTAGAGCCGCGTGTTGGCAATCGGCCGGCCGATGGTGATCGGCGTGTCGGGCGCGGTGACGTCGGCCAGCGTCGACCAGACGGTGGTTTCCGTCGGGCCATACATGTTCCAGAGGGCGCCGCCGTGCCGGCGCAGCTCCGCCGCCAGGTCGGCGGGCAGCGGCTCGCCGCCGCACAGCAGCCGCAGTGCGGGATGGCCGGTCCAGCCGGCCGTGAGCAGCATGCGCCAGGTGGCCGGCGTGGCCTGCATCACCGTCACGCCGCTGCGGGCAATCAGACGGCCGAGCGCCGTGCCGTCGCTGGCCTGCTCGCGCGTGGCGAGCACGATGCGCGCGCCGACGCTCAACGGCAGGAACAGCTCGAGCCCGGCGATGTCGAACGACAGCGTCGTGATGGCCAGCACGACATCGCGCTCGGTGAGGCCGGGCTGCTGCTGCATGGCGCGAATGAAATTCGTGAACGCGCGCCGCGGCACCTCCACGCCCTTGGGACGGCCCGTCGAACCGGACGTGTAGAGGACGTAGGCCAGGTGCTCGCCCCGGGCGGCGGTCGGCGGCGGCGTGACGGGCTGGCCCGCCCCGGCCCCGGCCACGTCCAGCAGCTCGGCGCCCACGGCGGGGACGAGCGCCCGGCTGGCGGCATCGGTGAGAATCAGCCGCAGGCGGGCGTCCGCGGCCATCAGCGCGAGCCGCTGCGCCGGGAAGGCGGGGTCCAGCGGCACGTAGGCACCGCCGGCCTTCAGGATCCCGAGCAGCGCGACCAGCAGGTCGGGGGTGCGCTGCATGCAGACGCCGACCAGCGTGTCCGGCCCGACGCCGGCGGCCTGCAGCCGCCACGCCAGCCGATTGGCGGCTTCGTCCAGCGCGCGATACGACAGCTGGCCCGCGTCGCTGGTGACGGCCACCGCGTCGGGAACGCGCTGCGCCTGTGCCGCAAACAGCGCCTCGACGCCTTCGTCGCTCGCATACGCCCGCGCCGTCGCGTTCCACCCGTCGAACTGTGCCGCCTCGGTCGGCGTCAGCATCGGTGCCGCCGCGACGACCTGCTCCGGGGCATTCACGAAAGCCTCGAGCAGCTGCAGGTACTGCCGCACAAGGCGTTCGATCGTTTCGGCGCTGAACACGTCGGTGTTGTATTCGATGGCGATGGTGTGGGTGACCTCGGCTTCGACATGCACCGACAGGTCGAGCTGCGCTCCTCCGCGATCGATCGTCACCGGCGACCAACGGAGCCCCGGCCATTCGATGCCGTGGGTCGGGGTATTCAAGACGTTGAACATCACCTGCACCAGCGGCGAGCGGCTCAGATCGCGGGCGGCGCGCAGCGTGGCAACCAGATGATCGAACGGGATGTGCTGATACGTGTACGCATCGAGGCTCACGGCGTGCACACGTTTCACGAGGTCGCGAAACGACGCTCCCGGATCGAGCTTCACGCGGAGCACGAGCGTGTTGATGAAGGCACCGACGACGTTTGTCAGATGCGTATGGGCGCGATTCGCCACGGCGATGCCGATGGGAAGATCGTGCTGTCCGGTGTAACGACTCAACAGCGCTGCGAACGTCGCGGTCAGGCACGTCGCCAGTGTCACGCCCTCTGCCGCGGCCAGGGTGCGCACACGACCGCAAACGGCCGGATCGAGCGGGAGTGTGAGGACGGCGCCCCGCATCGACGGCGTTGGCGGCCGCACGTGGTCTGTCGGGAGCTCGAGCACGGGGACGCCTTCGAGTTGCTGCGCCCAATACGACAGACCCTCCTGCGCCTCGGGTCCGGTGAGCACCTGTCGTTCCCACGCCGCGTAGTCGGCGTATTGCACGGGCAGCACCGGCAGCGCCGCAGGCACGCCCTCGGCGGCCTCGCGATACAGCGCGATGAGTTCGCGCAGGACGACTCCCAGCGACCACTGATCCAGGACGATGTGATGGGAGATCAGCGCCAGCACATGACTGTCGGGCAACGCGATCAGTACTGCCCGCGTCAACGGCCCGCGCGCCAGGTCGAATGGTGTGCGCGCGAGCGTTTCGCACAGTCGCCGGACCTCGGCGTCGCGCGCGGCGGCGTCGGCCTCTGTCACCGTGTGCATCGTCATCGGCGGAGGCGCGTCGAAATGCTGGACCACCTGGTCGCCGTCAACGCTGAAGCGTGTGCGGAGACCCTCGTGTCGCTCGACCAACGTGCTCCAGCTGCGTTGGAGGGCGGCGACGTCCAGCGTCCCCTCCAGCCGCAGCACGATCGGGATGTGATACGCCGTGCTCTCGGGAAACAGCTGGTGGAGAAACCACATCCGCTCCTGCGTGTGGGACGCCCGCAGCGGCTCACTGCGCGACACGGCGACGAGCGCGGGGCGGCGCGATCCACCGTCCCGCTGACACAGCCGGTCATCGATGTCGGCGGCCGCCGCACGCAGGGTCTCCGTCTCGAACACCCGTCGCAGCGGCAGCTCGATGGCGAAGTGGTCGCGGATGCGGGCGACGAGCTGGGTGGCCAGGAGCGAGTGGCCGCCGAGCGTGAAGAAGTTGTCGGTGGCGTTGACGCTGCCCACGCGCAGGAGGTCGGCCCACAGGGCGGCCAGCGCCTGCTCGGTGGGCGTAGCCGGCGGAACGGCCGCCGCGTCGGGCCCGCGCTCGCTCAGCGCGGCGGCGAGCCGCGCCTGGACGCGCGGCCGATCGATCTTCTGATTGGCGGTGAGCGGCCAGTCCTCCACCGCCAGCAGCGCCGCCGGAATCATGTAGTCGGGGAGCCGATCGCGCAGCCGGTCGCGGCGGGCGCGCTCGTCGAGGGCCGCTCCCGGCGCCAGCTGCACACCGGCCAGCAGCCGCGCGCGATCGCCGGTGCCGTCGACGACGACGACCGCTTCGGTCACGCCCGGCTGCTCGCGCAGCGCCGTTTCGATTTCTTCGAGCTCGATGCGGAAGCCGCGGACCTTGACCTGGAAGTCGAGGCGGCCCTGACACTCCACGGTCCCGTCCGGCCGGAAGCGGGCGCGGTCGCCGGTGCGATACATGCGGCCGCCGCCGGGGTGGAACGGGTCGTCGACGAAACGCTCGGCCGTCAGGTCGGGGCGGCCCAGATAGCCGCGGGCGACCCCGTCGCCGGCAATCCACAGCTCGCCCCACACGCCGATCGGCACGCGCTGGCGCTGCGCGTCGAGGATGTAGAGCCGCGTGTTGGCAATCGGCCGGCCGATGGTGATCGGCGTGTCGGGCGCGGTGACGTCGGCCAGCGTCGACCAGACGGTGGTTTCCGTCGGGCCATACATGTTCCAGAGGGCGCCGCCGTGCCGGCGCAGCTCCGCCGCCAGGTCGGCGGGCAGCGGCTCGCCGCCGCACAGCAGCCGCAGTGCGGGATGGCCGGTCCAGCCGGCCGTGAGCAGCATGCGCCAGGTGGCCGGCGTGGCCTGCATCACCGTCACGCCGCTGCGGGCAATCAGACGGCCGAGCGCCGTGCCGTCGCTGGCCTGCTCGCGCGTGGCGAGCACGATGCGCGCGCCGACGCTCAACGGCAGGAACAGCTCGAGCCCGGCGATGTCGAACGACAGCGTCGTGATGGCCAGCACGACATCGCGCTCGGTGAGGCCGGGCTGCTGCTGCATGGCGCGAATGAAATTCGTGAACGCGCGCCGCGGCACCTCCACGCCCTTGGGACGGCCCGTCGAACCGGACGTGTAGAGGACGTAGGCCAGGTGCTCGCCCCGGGCGGCGGTCGGCGGCGGCGTGACGGGCTGGCCCGCCCCGGCCCCGGCCACGTCCAGCAGCTCGGCGCCCACGGCGGGGACGAGCGCCCGGCTGGCGGCATCGGTGAGAATCAGCCGCAGGCGGGCGTCCGCGGCCATCAGCGCGAGCCGCTGCGCCGGGAAGGCGGGGTCCAGCGGCACGTAGGCACCGCCGGCCTTCAGGATCCCGAGCAGCGCGACCAGCAGGTCGGGGGTGCGCTGCATGCAGACGCCGACCAGCGTGTCCGGCCCGACGCCGGCGGCCTGCAGCCGCCACGCCAGCCGATTGGCGGCTTCGTCCAGCGCGCGATACGACAGCTGGCCCGCGTCGCTGGTGACGGCCACCGCGTCGGGAACGCGCTGCGCCTGTGCCGCAAACAGCGCCTCGACGCCTTCGTCGCTCGCATACGCCCGCGCCGTCGCGTTCCACCCGTCGAACTGTGCCACTTCTTCGTCGACGGCTGCACTCAGCGCCGAGAGCCGCGTCCCGGTCGACTGGACGATCCGCGTGAGAAGCGTGCGATAGAAGCGGAGCAGCCGCTCGGCGGTGGCGGAATCGAAGAGATCGGTGCTGTAGCGCAGCATGCCGAGGATCTCGCTCCCGTTTTCCCCGATGTCGAGCGCGAGGTCGAACTGACCCTCTTCTTGCGGGAACCAGTACGGTTCCACCTCGATCGGCCCGACGGTGCGGCGGCCAGCCACGCCGTCCAGGCGAATCATGTTGAACATCACCTGGAACACCGGCGGCCGGTTCGAGGCCCGCTCCGGCTGCAGCCGCTCGACGAGCAGGGCGAACGGATAGTCCTGATGCGCGAGCGCACCCTGTACGGTGCCGCGCACCTGCGCGAGGAGCTCCTTGAAGGTGGGATCTCCAGCCAGGTTCGCGCGCAGCGCAACCGGATTGACGAAATACCCGACGACTCGCTCGAACTCGGCTCTCGTCCGGCCGATCGCCGGCGACCCGACGATCACGTCATCCTGTCCGCTGTACCGCTGGAGGAGCACGAAGTACGCGGCGACGAGAAGACCGAACAGCGTCACCCCTTCGGCTCGTGCGACATCTCTGAGCGACGCGGCGAGCGTCTGCGGGCACGTGAACCGGATCGCTTCGCCGCGGAAGCTCTGCGCGGCGGGGCGCGGTCGATCGCTCGCCAGTTCCAGCGTCGGCAGCGGCGGCCGCAGCACATCGCGCCAGAAGGCCTCCAGCTCGCCGCCGCGTTCCCGAAGCATCTGCGCCTGCCACCGGGCAAACGCGGCGTAGTCGTGTGCCACCGGCGGCAGGGAAGCCTCTTTGCCGGCCATCGTTGCCACGTATGCCGTCAGCGCTTCTTCGAGCAGCAGGGCGAGCGAACGGGCGTCGACGACGGTGTGATGTGCGCCGATCAGCAGAATGTGCTCGTCGTCACGGACCGTGAACAGCGCCGCCCGGCACGTCGGCCCGTTCTCGAGGTCGAACGGGATCCGATGCTGCGACAGTACCCGCTCGCGCAGCGCGTCTTCGTCGCAGCCGCGCGCGTCGAGGACGACGAACGGCGTGTCGATGACGCCGCGCACCCGCTGCACCGGTTCGCTTCCCTGAAGGGCGAACGTCGTCCGCAGCGACGCATGCCGGCGGATGAGCACACCGATGGCGCGGCGCATGACGTCGGCGTCCACGCGGCCTCGGAGCCGCACCGACACCGAGACGTTGTAGACGCTGTTCGACGGGTCGAGCTGGTAGATGAACCAGAGAGCGCGCTGCCCGTACGACGCCGGCGATTCGCTGACGGCCCGGGCCGCTTTCCGCTTGATCAGCTCGGCGAGCAGCGCCCGCTTCGCGTCCGGCGACAGATTGGGCGGCAGTTTCCCGTCACTCATGCGCTGTGTCCCCATCCGCCAGCATCGACTTGAGCAGCTCGTCCACGGTCTCGTCCGACAGCTCGTCCAGTCGATCGAGCAGGCCCGCGGCATCGTCGAGAGATCCGGTCGCCGGGGCAGGCGTTGATGCCGCCGCTCCCCGGGTTGCGTCGCCAGATCGATTGGTACCCGGTTCGCCGTCGTTCAGAATCGATCCCAGGAATCCGGCGAGCGTCGACACGCTGGGATAGTCATAGACCAGCGTGGCATCGAGCGGACGGCCGACCGCCGTCGCCAGCGCATTCCTCAGTTCGACCAGCATCAACGAGTCGAAACCCAGCGCATGCAGCGGCGCGCGCGTATCGATATTCTCCGCCGACGGAAGGCTCGCAATCCGCGCCACCTCGCCAGCCACGTAGCCGACCAGAAGACGTTCGCGCTCGGCGGGCGGCGTCGCGCGCAGACGTTCGATCAACGACTCGGCTGACCGGCGAGCGGCCGCAGGGCCTGCCGCGTCCGTCAGTTGCTCGAGCAGCGGCACCCTGCGTCCGGCCGCGCGAAGTCCCTCACGGGCGCGTACGAGACGGCGGAGCGACTCGAGCGGCGCACGTTTGACGGCAAAGCGCTCGATCTCGAGGAGCGTTCGTCCATCGCCCGCCACCCACGAGACGTCGCCCGTGCGAACCTGCTGTGCGCCACCACCCGCAGGGGCGGCGTCGACGATCGCCCGTGACCATGCCTCGGCAGGCATCGGCCGCCTCGCGATGCGGAGGCGGCCGAACCCGATCGGAAGCGAGACCTCGTCCTGACGCTCCTGCCGGGCCAGCGCCGCGCCAAAGACCTGAAACGCGGCATCGAGCACGCCGGGATGCACGACGAACGGACTCTCGCGCTCGCGCGGCGCGCGGATCAGACCGAGCACCCCGGCCTGGCTGTGCCTGAGCTCCGCGAGCGTACGGAACGAGGGTCCGTACTCGACGCCCGCCGCCGCGAGCTCGGTGTAGAACGAATCCACGTCTTCGGCTTCGGCGAACTCCAACCGGAGCGCGTTCAGATCGATCGTGGATGAGGGATCGGCCGCTCGCGCAATGGTTCCCGTCATGTGGCGCAGCCACTCGTCGCCGCGGGGCGGCGCGGACGATGCTGGTGCGCTCAGAATTTCGAACGTGCGTTGACCGTGTTTCTCCGGCTCGAGCACGAGCTGCAGCACCCGCCGATCGTCGTCGGCGAGCACGAGCGGCGCTTCTATCGCGACATCGCGCAGCTCGATCGCCTGCGAATCATCTTCGGAGCGCAGCGCCGCCAGCACCATCTCGATGTAGCCGCTCAACGGGAAGATGACCTGGCCGTAGATGCGGTGATCGGCGACGAATGCAGGGGTTGTCGAACTGACGTGCGCCTGGACGATCGTCTGCGGCACGCGCGCCGATCGGATCTCCGCTTCGAGCAGCGGGTGCGCCGACGTCCGTGGTGCAGCGGCGGCCGGCGTCGGGACGCCGGTCGCCATCCGCTCGTAGTCGTACGCCGTGCGCTCGAACGCATACGTGGGCAGCGAGATGCGGGCGCGGCGATACGGACGATCGAAGGCGCTCCAGTCGATGGGGGCGCCGGAGGCATACAGTTCGGCGACGCTCGTGAGGATCTGATCCCAGTCGTCCCGTCCGCGGCGCAGCGACCCGATCCATTTGGCTTGCCGCGACGGGTCGAGCGATTCGCCCAGCTGTGTCAGCGTCGGCTGCGGTCCGAGCTCGAGGAACGTGTCGATGCCCTGCTCGAGAAGGTGCTCGATCGATGGCGCGAAGCGCACCGGCGCCATCACATGGCGCAGCCAGTAATCCGGTGTCGCCATGTCCGCGGCGACAGTGCCGGTGACGTTCGACACGACGCGCACTTTCGGCTTGTTGAACCTCACGGTCGACAGCGCGCGGCGGAACCCGTCGAGCATCGGCGCCATCAGCGGCGAGTGGAAGGCGTGCGAGACGACGAGCGGACGTGCGTTTGCGCCCGCCTCACCCAGCGCGCCGAGCACGCGTGTCACGTCGCCGTCGGCGCCCGATATGACGACCAGATCGCGGCCGTTCACGGCGGCAATTGCCACCTGGCCGCCGACACGGGTGATGGCCTCCTGCGCGCGCGCTTCGCTGACCGGCACGCTCACCATCCGGCCGCCAGGAGGGAGTGCCTGCATCAGCCGGCCGCGTTCGGCAATCAGGCGAATGCCGTCCGCGGCGTCGAAGACGCCGGCGACGCAGGCCGCCGTGTATTCACCAACGCTGTGCCCGAGGACGGCCGAAGGCTTCAGCCCCCAGGACTGATACAGGCGGGCCAGCGCAAGCTCGAGCGCGAACAACGCCGGCTGCGCCCACCCGGTCTCGTTCAGCGCCGCGGTCGTCGGATCGGCCGGCGCGGGATCGTCGGGATACATGACCGGCAGCAGCGACTGTCCCGAAAGGGCCCGGAACGCCTCGTCACATTCGTCAATGGACGCGCGGAACGTCGGCTCGTCCTGGTACAGGCGGCGACCCATCTGCAGGTACTGCGAGCCCTGTCCGGTGAAGAGCCAGGCCGTCCTGGGTGTCTCGCGCCTGGAGAGATCGCCGGCAACGACGAACGGATCCCGCGACCCTGCAACGAACGCCGACAGCCGCGTGCGTGCTTCCTCGGTCGAACGGGCCACGATCGCCAGACGATGATCGAAGTGCGACCGGCCGGTGTTCGCCGTGAATGCCGCGTCGCCGAGCCGTATCCCGGGGTGCTCGCTGAATTCACGTGCGAACCGCTCGGCAAGCTGGCGCAGCGATCCGGGCGTTGCGGCCGAGAGCGTCAGCACGTGCGCCGGCCGATCCACGGCCGCCGGCTCGGGATCCGTTTCCGTGGCCGCCTGAAGGAGCACGTGCGCGTTCGTGCCGCTGAAGCCGAAGGCGCTGACGCCGGCGATCGGCGGACGGCCGCGCCCGGGCCAGGGTTGACCCTGCGCGACAACCGAGATGCCGAGATCCCGGAAGGGAATGTGCGCGTTCGGCGTACGGAAATGGAGATTGGGCGGAATCCGGCCATGCTGCAGTGCGAGCACGACCTTGATGAACCCGGCCACGCCCGCGGCCGCTTCGAGATGCCCGAAATTGGTTTTCACGGTGCCGACGAGCAGCGGCCGATCGGCCGGGCGTCCCGCGGCATAGACAGCACCGAGCGCGCGCACTTCGATCGGGTCGCCAAGCAGCGTCCCCGTACCGTGCGCTTCCACGTAGTCGACCGAGCCTGAATCGATCTGGGCGTCGGCGAGCGCGTCCCTGAGCAGCGCCTCTTGCGCGTCGATGTTGGGGACCGTCAGCCCGCTGCTGCGGCCATCGTGGTTGACGGCCGAGCCCAGCACGACCGCCAGCACGCGGTCGCCGGCTTCCCGTGCGGCAGAGAGCCGCTTGAGGACCACCACGCCGCAGCCTTCACCGCGTACGTACCCGTCTGCGTCGGCATCGAAGGTGTGGCACTTGCCCGTCGGCGACAGCGCCCGCAGCTTCGACATGTAGATCGTCGCCATCGGCGCCAGCATCAGGTTCACGCCCCCGGCCAGCGCCACGTCGGCGCGTCCCGCACGCAGATCTCTCACCGCAAGGTCGATGGCGACGAGCGATGAGGAGCACGCGGTGTCCACGGCAAGGGCCGGACCGCGAAGGCCAAGGAAGAAGCTCACACGGCCGGCGGCAACGCAGGCGGCGGATCCGGTGCCGATGTACGGGTCGACGCGATCGAGCCGGCGCTCGTTGACCATCAGATGCCCGAAGTCGCTCGCGCTGAAGCCCACGTAGACGCCGGTTCGGCTGCCGACCATGCTCTTCGGCGCGATGCCGGCGTTTTCGAGCGCTTCCCAGGAGACTTCGAGCAGCAGACGCTGCTGCGGATCGAGGCTTGCCGCTTCGCGCGGCGTGATGCCGAAGAACCCCGCGTCGAATCCGGTCACATCATCGAGAAACCCGCCGTGGCGCGTATAGGTCTTTCCCGGGGCGTCGGGATCGGCGTCGTAGAAGGCGTCGACATCCCAACGGTCGGCCGGTACCTCGCGGACGCCATCGCCGCCCCGATCCAGGAGCTGCCAGAAGGCCGCAGGCGTATCTGCCTGTCCCGGAAAACGGCAGGCCATGCCGATGACGGCGATCGGCTCGTGAGCCGCCCGCTCTGCGGCGTCGAGCTTGCTGCGCATATCACGCAGCGCGACGAGCGCACGTCTGAGTGCTTCCGGTGAAGACTGATCCGGGCGATCCGACATCGTGTCTCTCAGTATCCGGCGCGGTTCAGTTCGGCAGACAGCAGCCGCTCGAGTTCTTCCGGGGACAGGCCAGCCAGGTCAGCGTTGTCCGCCCCCGCATCGGATGCCGGCGCCGCGGGACGGATCGTCTGCGTTGCCGCCGGCTTTGCCTCCGCCCGCAGCAGGTCGAGCAGGTGCTGCGCGAGAGCGGCGATCGTCGAACGCTCGAAGGCCAGCGTAGCCGGCAGGTTCCGGCCGATGCTGCGGCCCAGCCGATTGCTCAGCTCGACCGACATCAGCGAATCCATCCCCATTTCGGCGAATCCACGATCGGTGCGCAGCGATCCGGCGGGAATGCCCAGCACAGCCGCGACCTGTTCGCGCACGAACGCGACGACGAGCTCCTCGCGATCTTCTTCTGGCGCCTCGGCCAGTCGATCGAGCAGGCGAGGCCTGCGATCGGCCTGCGGTGCGAGCGCGCGGGATGCACCGGCGTCCTCAGCCACGGCGCGAAGGAATGCGGGAACCGAATCCGGCCCCCGCCGCGCGAGGAACCTGGACCAGTCCACCGGCAGCACTGCGACCTGCGTTCGCTCGCCCGCAAGCGCCCGCTCGAACGCCGCAATGCCGCGGTCGGGCGCAATGGCATCCACGCCCATCGCCGCCCAGCGCTCCATCGCTCCGGGATCGGTCCGCGCCGCCATCCCCACGGTGGCCCACGGTCCCCAGTCGATGCTGACGGCCGGCAGCCCCATCGAGCGGCGCAGCCATGCCAGACCATCGAGGAAGGTGTTCGCGGCGGCGTAGTTGGCCTGTCCGGGCGAACCCAGGAGTCCTGCGCCCGCGGAGAACAGCACGAAGAAGTCGAGCGGCCGATCCACGGTGAGCCTGTGGAGATTCCACGCGCCGTCCACCTTGGGCCGCATCACCCTGGCGAATCGCTCCGCGCTCTGGTGCATCAGCGTGCCATCGTCGAGCACGCCGGCTGCGTGAACCACACCGCGAAGCGGCGTCCACGGGTCGATGGCCGCGACGATGTCGCGCAGCGCGGTGAAGTCGCCGACGTCCGCGGCTGCGACAGACACGCGTGTGCCGGCGGCTTCGATGGCGCGCACGGCGGCGGCCGCGGCGTCCTGCGGCGGACGACGGCCGACGAGGATCAGATGTCCGGCTCCGCGCTCGGCCATCCATTTCGCCACTTCCAGGCCGAGGCCTCCGAATGCGCCGGTCACGAGATAGGCCGCGTCGTTTTGCAGCGCCGTGTCGGTGGAAGACACCGTCTGCTGAATGACGATCTTGCCCGTGTGCTTCGCCTGCGCCATGAAGCGGAATGCCTCTGCCGCCCGGTCGATCGGCCAGGTTCGGTAGGGCAGCGGCGTGAGACGCTTCTGCTCGAAGAGTGCCATCAGCTCCGCGAACATCGTCTCGACGAGGTCCGGGTTCGATACGCAGGCATCGCCCAGGAACACGACCGTATACGAGGCGTTGGGATTCACGGCTCTCGCCCGCGCCCCGTCCCAGAGGTCGGTCTTTCCGAGCTCGAGGAATCGACCGCCCGCTCTCAGCAGCGACAGGCTCTTTGGAATGAACTCGCCGGCGAGCGAGTTGAGCACGATGTCGACGCCCTCGCCGCCGGTCGCCTCGAGCACCTCGTCGGCGAACGACAGCGACCGTGAATCCATCACGTGCCGCACGCCGAGCGAGCGCAAGTACTCACGCTTCCCGGGGCTGCCGGCCGTCGCGAAGACCTCGGCGCCCTTGGCCTGCGCGAGTTGAATTGCCGCGAGACCGACGCCGCCCGCTCCCGCGTGGATGAGCACACGCTCGCCGGCGCGCATGCCGGCGATGTGATTCAGCGCATAGTGCGCCGTCTGGAAGACCAGGGGAATGGTGGCCGCTTCTTCGACGCTCAGCCACGAAGGACGCCGGAAGGCGAGCTTCTCAGGCGTTGTGACGAACGAACAGAATGCGCGCGGCGTGAGCGCGAGCACCGGATCGCCGACGGCAAAGCGCGTGACGCCCTCGCCGATGGCGTCGACGGTGCCGACGACCTCTCCCCCAAGGTTGCCCGGATCGCCCGGGTACATCCCCAGTGTGTTGAGGACGTCGCGGAAATTGAGGCCCGAGGCCTCGACCTTGATCCGGATCTCGCCCGGGCCGACGCCGCCCGGCGTCAGCGGCTTCAGCACGAGGTTGTCGAGACTTCCGCGCTGCGGGATCTCGAGGCCGAACGGCCCATCCGGCAGCGGCGTGCTGCGCGCAGGACGACTCCGAACCAGCCGGGCGGCCAGGCGCCGGCCGCCGCGCAGCGCGATCTGCTTCTCGGACGCGTCTGTGGATCGAATCTCGCGGGCGAGGAGCGAGACGTCGGACAGGCCCTCGCCGATGTCGATCATGCGGGCGTCGAGCGTCGGGAGCTCCGCCGCGATCACGCGGCCGAGACCCCAGACCGTCGCCTGAAGCGCCGAGATCTGCGGGAGCGAATCGCCGGCCGGCTGCGCGCATTGCGTGACGATCGCGAGCGGCACGCGCGCGGCCCCGTCGGCGGCGAGTGCCTGGACGAGATGCAGCACGCTGACCGTACCAATCGCGCGCGCCCGCACACTGTCAATCGCGCCGCCGGCCGGATTACCGAGATCGACACTCCACGTGTGGACAATGCCGCTCAACTGACCTGCGGGCAGCGCGCTCAGCAGCCTTTCGATGTCGTCGCGATTGTCCGGGCGCACCTGCGCGCGGCTCCCACGGGGCTCCTGAAAGGCATCACCGTGTTCGACGCGCACACACGAGTCGCCCTGCGCTTCGAGCTCCCGCACGAGCGCGTCGCCGACACCACGCGAATCCACGAAGACCAGCCAGCGTCCCGGCCCGGCCGCCGCAGCGGGCAGATCGGGAAGAGGCTGCCACTGCACCTCGTGCATCCAGTCGTCGATGGAATGACCCGCGCTGCGCTGCAGTGCGGCGCGGCTCGCCCGCTTGAACTGCAGGCCGCGGATGCTGGCGAGGAGCGTCCCGTCTTCGGATCGCAGCGTGAGATCGCCGGCGAATGTGTCTGCCGATCCTGCCGCGAGCGGTGCCACCGACGCCGCGCACGTCATCCGTGCCGCCGGACGCCCTGAGAGGACGTACTCGCCCACCTCGATAGGCAGGTACGCCGTATCGTCCCCTTCCGAGCTGGGAAGAGCCACGCCCATCAACTGGAGACAGGCATCCAGCAGCGCCGGGTGCAGCCGGTACTCGTTCACCTCCGCATCCACGACATCGGGAACGACGATCGTGCCGATGGCGGTGCGTTCGCCGCGAGAGATGGCCGTGAGCCCCTGGAATGCAGGGCCGTACTCGACGCCGCAGGCGCGCAGATGGTCGTAGTAGGCGGTGACGTCCAACGGCGTCGACGGCGTGTCCGTCACATTCGCGGTGTCAGCGGCCGCGCGGACCAGCCGTCCGGCGGCGTGCAGGGTCCAGCCGTCGTTCCTGCCGTTCTCCCCGGCGTCGCGGCTGTAGATCTGCACTTCGCCGGCGTCGCCGTCCGGCGTGACCACGGTTTGAATCGTTCTCGTGGCCCCGGACAGGACGAGCGGCTGATGAATCTTCAGCGCGTGCACCCCGAGCTGTTCGTTCGTCAGCGCGATTCGGCCGGCGGCAAGCGCCATCTCCAGGTAGGCGGCAGCAGGAACGACGACCTGCCCGAAGATCCGGTGCTGGGCGATCCCGATCAGCGAGTCGGCCTCGAGGTCGCGCTCGAAGATGATGTCGGCGAGACGCGGCGACGTCACACGCGCGCCGAGGAGCGGGTGCTCGAACCGGCGCGACAGTGAAGACGGTGCGGCCGCCGGCTTGCGCGTGAACCAGAACCGCTCCCGCTGGAACGGATAGGTCGGCAGGTGCATCTTCCGGCGCGAGCCGGGACGGTCGAGCCCCCGCCATTCGACGGGAACGCCGGCGACATACAAGGCACCGAGCGCCGTGAGCATCTGCTGCCAGTCGCTGCGTCCGCGGCGGAGCGAGGCCGTACCCTTCACACCGCTTCCGGCGTCGCCGCGCATCGCGAGTCCGACGAGCGTCGGGTGCGGCCCCACTTCGAGGAAGATCCGGCAGCCAAGCGCGCGAGCGGCCGCCAGCGAGTCGTTGAACCGCACCGCCGCGCGGGCGTGCCGGCGCCAGTACGCCGCGTCGAGCGTCTGAGGCGCCTCGACCGCCTGGCCGGTGACGTTCGAGATCACCGGAATCGACGGCGCGCGATAGGTGAACTGCCGCGCGAACTGCTCGAACGCGTCGAGCATCGGCTCCATGAGCGGAGAATGGAACGCGTGCGAGACCGACAGGTCGGTCGCCTTCAGAGTGGTCCGCCCGAGACGATCGATGACGGCATCCACGGCCTCGCGGGATCCCGAGACGACCGTCTGATCGGGTGCATTGATCGCCGCGATCGAGACCGGGCCGCCGACCTGCGCGATCGCTGCGGCGACCGCCGACTCCCCGGCCGAGAGCGCCACCATCACGCCGCCCGGGGGAAGCTGCTGCATCAGCCGCGCGCGCTCGGCAATCAGGGCGAGTCCGTCCTCGACGCTGAACACACCGGCAACACACGCCGCGACGTACTCGCCGACGCTGTGTCCGAGCACCACCGACGGCGTCACGCCCCACGATCGCCAGAGCTCCGCGAGCGCATACTCGATCGCGAAGAGCGCAGGCTGCGTCCAGCCGGTTTGCGAGAGCAGGCCGCCGGCATCCTCGACGCGAGGCGGCTCGGGGTAGAGCACCGAAAGGAGCGAACGTCCGAGCCTGGGCTCGAGGACCGCGTTGCAGCGATCGATCGCGGCCTTGAACACCGGCTCGGTGTCGTACAGCTCGCGGCCCATCTGGACGTACTGCGACCCCTGACCCGTGAACAGGAACGCGACGTCGGGCGTGCGCTTCAGAGACGCCACGCCGTGAACGAGCGTTGGCAGCTCTTCGCCGCGGCGGAATGCCGCCAGCCCCGCCGCGATCTCGTCGGGCGTCGTTCCAACGACCGCCAGGCGCTCCTCGAAGTGAGATCGTCCGGTCGCCGCCGTGAAACAGAAGTCGGCGAGCTGGTCGGGCGCGCACTGCCGGAGGGCGGATTCCATGTTGTCCGCGGACGCAAGCAGCGCCGGTCGGCTCTGGGCCGACAGCACCAGCACCTGCGCCGGACGCTCGCTGCCGGCCGCTCGCGGCGGCGCGGGCGGCGCCGCCTCCAGCACGACGTGCGCATTGGTGCCGCTGAATCCGAATGAGCTGACCCCGACGATCCGGCGTCCATCCGTGGGCCACGCGCGACGCTGTGTCGCCACTTCGATCGGCAGTCGATCCCAGGGGATGTAGGGATTGGGAGTCTTGAAATGGAGGTGCGGAGGAATCTCGCCGTGGTAGAGCGACAACACGGCCTTGATCACACCGGCGATTCCCGCAGCGGCTTCGAGATGGCCGACGTTGGTCTTGACGGACCCGATCAGCAGCGGCCTTCCTGAATCTCGGGAGCTCCCCTGCACGGCGCCGAGCGCCTGGACCTCGATGGGGTCCCCGAGCGATGTGCCCGTGCCGTGAGTTTCGACGTAGGTCACGTCGGCCGGCGCGATCCCCGCATCGGCAAGCGCCTGCCTCATCACCTCTTCCTGCGCGCGGCCATTCGGCGCCGTCAAGCCGCCGCTGCGCCCATCCTGGTTGAGCGCGGTGCCGCGGACGACGGCAAGAACGGTGTCCCCGTCGGCCACCGCGTCGGAGAGGCGCTTGAGGACGACGATCCCGCAGCCTTCACTGCGCACGTACCCGTCGGCGCCGGCGTCGAACGTCTTGCAGCGCCCGTCAGGCGACAGCATTCGCCCCCGGGAGGCGATGACGTGGCCTTCGGGCGACAGGATCAGGTTGACGCCGCCGGCCAGAGCGAGACGGCTCTCGCCATTCCTCAGGCTCTGGCAGGCGAGATGAAACGCGACCAGCGACGACGAGCATGCGGTGTCGACCGTCAGCGCCGGCCCTCGCAGGCCGAGGACGTACGACAGACGGCCGGCGGCGACACTGCCCGCCGCACCTGTCCCGAAGTACGTATCGATGTAGTTGAACCCGGCGGCGTCGGCCTGAATCCGCGCGTAGTCGTGCGTCGTCAGCCCGATGAAGACGCCGGTCATCGAGCCGAGCAGCGAGCCGGGCGCAATCCCGGCATGCTCGAGCGCCGTCCACGAGGTCTCGAGCAGAAGCCGCTGCTGCGGGTCCATCTGCGGGACTTCACGGGGCGCGATGCCGAAGAACCGCGGATCGAACAAGTCGACATCGTCGATGAACCCTCCGTGCCGCGCGTACATCTTGCCCGGCGCGTCGGGATCGGGGTCGTAGACGTCGTCGAGCTTCCACCGGCTGGGCGGGATCTCGGTAATCGCATCCCGTCCGTTGACCAGCAATTGCCAGAAGGACTCCGGGTCGTTGGCGCCGCCGGGGAAGCGGCAGCCGATCCCGATCACGGCAATCGGTTCGCGCCGCGCCGTCGCAGCCTCGAGCTCCTTTTCGAGCTGCGCGATCCGGACGAGCGCCGAACGAAGCAGTTCCTTCCGTTCAGAGGCCTTGGGATCCATCAGGCGCCTCTCAATCGTTCGGCCAGGAGCGTCGCCAACTCGTCCTCGGAAAGGTCATCGAGCCCGCTGACGTCATCGGTCGCTGCGCGATCCGGGGGGGCAGGCTCGGACTCGGACCGCTCGAGCACCTCCGCGCATACGAACTCCACCAGTTCATCGATGGTGGGGTAGTTGAAGAGGAGCGTCGCCGGGAACGTCCGATCGAACCGGCTGCCCAGCGCGTTGCGCAGTTCGACCGCCATCAGCGAATCGAGCCCCATCTCGTGCAGGGGGCGCCGTTCATCGATCGCCCCCGCTTCGATGCCGAGGACACGCGCTGCATCTCCGCTGATCCAGTCCCGAATGGCGGCCCGGGCGCGGGGCAGCGACATCGTCTGCAGCGCATCGAGCGCGCTGGATGCGGATACCGCGGCACCGGCAGCGGCGGGGCGCGACGGAGGCGCGGCCGTCTGCGTCGTCAAGCGGGCGAGCAGCGCCCGTCTGGATTCAGGGCGCGCCGCGTACGCCGTCCAGTCGATCGGCAGCACCGCACATTGCGCCGTGTTCGATGTCAACACGTGCTCGAGCACGGCGAGTCCGACCTCCGGCGTGATCGCTCGAAGACCCTGCGCCGCCACGCGTTCGACGACCCCGCCGCGCGTCGCCGCGCCGAGCTCGCTCCAGGCGCCCCAGTTGATGCTGACGGCAGGCCGCCCGCTCGCGCGCCGGTAGTGGGCGAGCGCGTCCATGAACATGTTGGCCGCGGCGTGATTGCTCTGGCCCGGCGACCCCAGGAAGGACGCACCGGTCGAAAACATCACGAAGAAATCCAGAGGCATGCCCGCCGTGGCACGGTGCAGGAGCCAGGTGCCGCGCACCTTCGCCGCCATCACGCCTTCGAAGCGGTCCCAGGTCTGCTGGAGAATGCCGCCATCGTCGGTAGACCCCGCGGAATGGACGATACCGCGCAAGGTCTTCCCGGTCGTGGCCGCGGCCTCGAGCACCCGGGAGACTGCATCGGCACGAGAGACGTCGGCCGATACGGTGACGACCGCGACGCCCCGGCTGCGGATCTTTTCGAGCACGGCCGCTGCACCCGGTCCCGGCTCACGGCGTCCGACCAGCACGAGCGCGCCGGCTCCGCGCTCGGCGAACCGCTCTGCCACGAGCAATCCGAGACCGGAGAGTCCGCCGGTGATCAGATAGGCGCCGTCCGAGCGCAGCGTCAGCGAGCCCGGCTCGCTGCCGCGAATCGATGAGCGCACGACCCGGCGTACGAACCGGACGCCGTCGCGCAGCGCGATCTCGCGTTCGCGCGTGTCGGCGCCGATGGCCGCCTGGGAGAGCGCCGCGAGGTCGGCGTGAGACGGCGCTGCCGGAAGATCGGCGACGGTGAAGCAGAGATCCGGCAGCTCCAGATTGACGACGCGTCCAAGGCCCCACAGCGGCGCCTGCGCGAGCTCGACATGATCCGTGGGCTCTGCAGCACCCTTCCCGCGAGTGGCGACAACGAGACGCTTGACGCCCCCATTGGCGACCGACGCACACGCCTGCGTCAGCGCGAGCACAGGCGCACAGGCGTCCTTGACAGCGGTCGATGCCATCGCATCGTCGGCGACATCGGTCAGCTCGTGTTCGAGCGGCCACAGGTCGAGCACGTGGAGCGGCCGTCCGCTGAAGCGAGCCGACAGCTCGTCCAGCGCCTCGGTCAGGTCGGCGCGCGAGGCGGGATCGACTTCGCTCGTGCCGTCGGGCAGGACGCGACGTCCCGCGCCGCGTGTCACCAGGCAGGCGTCGATGCGGTTCTGTGCGGCCTGCTCCAGCACCGCCTTCGTCCGGGCGTTTCGATCGCCGCAGACGACGAGCACCGGAGCGTTGCCGGCGGCGGTGGCCGAGGCCCTCGCCACGAGCATCACCTGATTGGTGACGACAGCGCGGTCGTCGCTTTCGCCGCCGATCGCCGCGACGTCGGCAAAGCCGGTCTCGCCAAGCAGCTTCATCCATTCGTCCCTCGAGAGGAGGGCGTAGGAGCTGCGCCGATGGGTGTCCGTGAAGCCCCACCATCCCGTGGTGTAGCCGACCGTCAGATCGCCGAAGCGCTGCTTCTTCGCGGTCTCGAGGAGAACGGCGACGCCGCCATTTGCCAGCAGCGACCGTACATTGGCCATCGTCCGGCCGAGATCCCTGGTGGCGTGGAGGACGTTGGCGGCAATCACCACGTCGTAGCTGCCGTCGGTGAACCCCTGTCCGCGTGGATCCTGCTCGATATCGAGCGTTCGATATTCGATGAACCCGTAATTCGCGAACTTCGTTCGAGCCCGTTCCGTGAAGATGCTCGAGACGTCGGTGTAGGTGTAGGTCGTCGCGTGCGGCGGCAGTGTCGGCAGCACGTACGTGGTGGTGCCGCCGGTGCCCGCGCCGATTTCGAGGACGCGCAGCGTACGGCCGGCGGGAAGCGCCGCCGCAACCGATGCCACCGTCTTTGCGACCAGGCTGTTGAACAGACGCAGACCGGGTGCACGCTCGTACAGCGCTTCGGCACTCTCCGTCGACCCGCCGGGGAACAGCACCTGCATGGGATCGCGCCGCCCCCTCAAAACGTCGGCAAGCGCCGGCGCCGCGCGCGCCGTGAATTCGAGCTCGGCACGGCACTGCGGGAAGCGATTCAGCAGCTCCCGCATGGAGGCCGCGGGATTGGTCGTCTCCGGCACGCGAACGACGACCCATGCGTTCCCTTCGTTCCGCAGGTAGCCGTCTTCGGCGAGGATTTCGAAGAGGCGAGCGAGCAAACGACGGAACCCGGAAACGAGACCGATCGATTCCGCCGCCTGGTCGAGATCGAAGCGCTCTCCCGCGCGCAGGGTCCACCCGGCCGCGCGCAGACCCTCGACGATGAACGAGGTGCAGACGGCGTCGAGCGCCGGATAAAGCTCGTTGTACACAGCGGCGCCGTGTTCGGCGTAGAGCGCGTCGATCGCGGGCACGAGGCTTCCCACCACCGCGGGAGGAGCCGGGATGAAGGCGGCGTCCTCGCGCGGCTGCGGCGCGGGCTCCCACTGCATTTCATACAGGGCGTCCTGCCACTGCGGGGCTTCGGCACGCGCGCCGATCGCCAGGTCGGCCGGGATGGAGCGATGACGCTCGAACGGATACGTCGGCAGCGACACGCGCCGCCCGCCTCCATTGCGCTCGACGGCGGTCCAGTCGACGCTGGCACCGCTCACGTGCAGTGCGGCGAGCGTTTCCATCACCTGCAGCCAGTCCTGCCGGCCCTTGCGAAGCGTCGGCAGCCATGCCGCCCTGGAATCGGGTATCGAACGCCTGCCGAGGCCGATGAGCGTCGGGTGAGGTCCGACTTCCACAATCGTGGTGTAGCGTTCGTGCAGCCGTACCACCGAGGCCGCGAACTGCACCGGCGCCATCACGTGTCGGCACCAGTATTCGACGTCGAGCGTTTCGCCCGGCTTGAGAAATTCGCCGGTGACGTTCGAGATCAGCGCGATCCGTGAAGGCGCGGCGCTGATGCCGGCAATGGCCGACCGGAATGCGTTGAGCATCGGCGCCATCAGCGGCGAGTGGAAGGCGTGCGAGACCGCGAGCCGGCGGCTGCTGATCCCCTGCGCCTCCAGGGCGGCCGTGATCGCGCCGACCGCATCGCCGGCTCCCGAGATGACGACGTCCTCCGGGCCGTTGAAGGCCGCAATCGAGACGCGGTTGCCATACGGCGCAATCGCGCGCTCCACGTGATCGCGCGCGGCGAACACCGCCGCCATCGCGCCGCCCGCGGGAAGGGCCTGCATCAGGCGTCCGCGCGCGGCGATCAGCCGGACGGCGTCCTCGAGGCTGAGGATTCCGGCGACGCATGCCGCCGTGATCTCGCCAACGCTGTGGCCCATCACCGCCGCCGGCTGAATTCCCCAGGAGCGCCACATCTCGGCCAGCGCATACTCGAGCGCGAACAGCGCCGGTTGCGTGACGGCCGTCTCGTCGAGCTTCGCGCCGCCATCCGGATCGAACATGAGCGCGATGATCGAGGCCGACATCTGCGCCCGGAACAGCTCGTCGGCGCGGTCGAGAGCGGCCTTGAAGGCCGGCTCGATGTCGTAGAGCTGACGCCCCATGCCCGCGTACTGCGAGCCCTGGCCGGTGAACAGAAACGCGACTTCCGGCGGCTCCACGGCCGCTTCGCCGCGGATGATCGCGGCGGACGCGCTGCCCTCCGCGAACTGGCGCAGCACGGTCGTCAGATCGGCTGACGATTCGACGACAGCCGCCAGGCGATGAGGATGATGCGCGCGTCCTGCCGCCGCGGTGTGACAGACGTCGGCAATCGGCGTGGCGGAGGTCAGCGCATCTGCGTAACGGGCCGCGAGCGTGCGCAGGGCGTTCTCCGTGCGGGCCGAGATGGTGAAGACGTGGTGAGGACGGACCGACCCCGCGGGCTCGGCCGCCGGCGGCGCTTCCTCGACGAGCACGTGCGCGTTCGTGCCGCTGAAGCCGAAGGAACTGAGCCCGGCCAGACGCTTCTTGCCGCCGGACTTCCACGGCTGCAGCGACGTGACCACCTCGACCGGCAGCGCGCTCCACTCGATGTGGGGGTTCGGCTGACGGAAATGGAGATGCGGCGGCAGCTGTTCGTGCTGGAGCGACAGCACCAGCTTGATGAGACCGGCGACCCCGGCCGCCGCTTCGAGATGCCCGATGTTGGTCTTGACCGAGCCGATCTTCACCGGGCGATCGGCAGGCCGACCCGGGCCGAGCACCCGGCCGAGCGCACGTACCTCGATCGGGTCGCCCAGCGAGGTGCCCGTTCCGTGCGCTTCGACGTAATCCACGTCGGCGGCCGGGACCCCGGCCTGCTCCAGGGCGGCGCGAATCACGGCCTCCTGCGCCGGGCCGTTCGGCGCGGTCAGACCGCTGCTTCTGCCGTCCTGGTTCACCGCCGACGCGCGAATGACTGCCAGGATGCGGTCGCCGTCGGCCCGGGCGTCCGACAGGCGCTTCAGAATCACCACGCCGCAGCCCTCGCCGCGAACGAAGCCGTCCGCCGCGGCATCGAACGTCTTGCAGCGGCCGTCCGACGCCATCATGTGCGATCGCGACAGCGCAATGGTTGCGCGCGGCGCCAGGATCACGTTGACGCCGCCGGCGAGCGCCATGCGGCACTCCCGGGTGCGCAGGCTCTGACACGCGAGGTGAATCGCCACCAGCGACGATGAGCAGGCCGTGTCGACCGAGATGCTGGGCCCGCGCAGGCCGAGGACGTACGACAGACGGCCGGACAGGACGCTGAACGCGTTGCCGGAGGCCAGATAGGCGTCGATCGTCGAGCGGTCGCGTGTGCCGAGCAGCTGCGCGTAGTCGGCGTTGCAGACGCCCATGAACACACCGGTGGCGCTGTCGTGCAGATGGTGCGGCGACATGCCGGCGTGCTCGATCGCTTCCCAGGCCGTCTCGAGCAGGAGCCGCTGCTGCGGATCCAGCGTCAACGCTTCCCGCGGGGAGATGCCGAAGAACGCGTGATCGAACGACAGCGGATCGTGCAGGAATCCACCCCACCGGGTCGACATGCGGCCGGCAGCGTCCGGATCGGGGTCATAGAACTCGTCGATGTTCCAGCGATCGGCCGGGACCTCGGTAATGGCGTCGGTGCCGTTCTGCAACAGCGTCCAGAACGACTCCGGACCGTCCTCCGCCCCGGGGAAGCGGCATCCCATGCCCACGATCGCGATGGGTTCGCGCTGGCTCTCCTCGTACTGCTTGACCCGCTCCTCGAGCTCCAGCGCGAGGAGGGCCAGCCGCTTCGGCGAGAGTTGCCCGATCTTCTCTAGGAGTTCGCTCATGATCCCTGCTTCCGGGCCATTCGTTCCTCGAACAGCCGGTCGACCTCTTCGTCGGAGAGCTCCTCGATTCGCTCCACAACTGCAGCGGGAGCGGTTCTGGTCTGAGGCGGCGGCACCGGCGCTGCCTCAGCGGCCGGAACCAGCCCCAGCACCTCGCGGCCCAGATAGTTCGACAACGCCTCGATCGTCGGATAGTCGAAGAGCAGCGTCGCCGGAAGCGTCCGCCCGACCGCGGTGCCCAGCGCGTTGCGAAGCTCGACCGCCATCAGCGAATCCAGCCCGAGCTCGTTCAACGGCTGGCGCACCTCGATGGCCTTGTTCTCGCCGAGTCCCAGTACCCTCTGCGCAATGCGGCGCACGTGCTGCAGGACGAGCCGCGACCGCCCTTCGGGCGCAGCCGCCATCAGCTCATCGAGCAGCGCCGGCCGCGACGGCTCGGGCTCGGCACGCCGGGCGGGGCGTGACGGCGCCGAGACGAGCGCGGACAGGAACGGCGGCGTGGACGTGAACTGTCGGGTGTAGCGATCCCAGTCCACCGGGCACACGGTCACCTGCACGGGGTTCTCGCGCATCAGTTGTTCGAGCATCGCCAGGCCGCGCGGCGGATCGATGAGGCCGACGCCCCGTTCGCCCGCGCGCGTGTCCACGCCGTGGCGCACCGCCGCGCCGACGCCGGACCAGACGCCCCAGTTGATCGACATGCCCGGCAGCCCGCGCCGGCGGCGTTCGTGGACGAGCGCGTCCATGAAGCTGTTCGCCGCGGAATGGTTGGCTTGACCGGCCGATCCGAACACCGACGCCACCGACGAGAACGTGATGAAGAAATCCAGAGGCTTCGCTTCGGTGAACCGATGCAGGTTCCACGTCCCCGTCACCTTGGGCGCCATCACCCGTTCGAAGCGCGTCCAGTCCTGCTGCACGAGCGCGCCATCGTCCAGGACTCCCGCCGAGTGCACCACGCCGGCCAGCGGCGGCAGGCCGCTCAACACGCCGGTGAGCTGCCTGTCGAGATCGTCGCTGGCGACGTCGGCGCGGAGGACCGCAATCAGTACGCCCTGGCCGCGGAGCCGGTCGAGCACGGCCAGTGTGTCGGACGACGGCTGGCTCCGCGCCATCAGCACCAGATGCCTGGCGCCGCGGCTCGCGAGCCATTCGGCGACGAGCAGACCGAGCCCGCTCAACCCGCCGGTCACGAGGTACGTGGCATCCGCTCGCACCAGATCCGACGGCGGCTGGTGTGTCACGAGCACCTTGCCGATGTGGCGGGCCTGCGCCATGTAGCGGAATGCCTCGACGACCTCGGTCACCGCGAAGGTGCGCGCCGGGAGGGGCAGATACTCTCCCCGCCCGACCGCTTCGAGCACCGCCGTGAGCATCGGACGCACCGTCTCCGGCGTCTCGCGAGCCGCCACGCCCCAGTCCACCACCGTGTAGGCGATATCGGGGCGAACCTTCGCAACCTGTTCGGGCGTCCAGCCGGTCTTTCCGATTTCGACGAACCGGCCGTTCCTGGCGACGACGCCGACGGTCTTTTCGATGAACTCGCCAGCCAGCGAGTTGAGGACGACGTCGACGCCGCGGCCGCCGGTCAGCGTCATCACGCCTTCGGCGAAATCGAGCGTTCGCGAGCCGAGGACGTGCTGCACGCCAATCGAATTGAGATAGGCCTTCTTCTCCTGGCTGCCGCACGTGGCAATGATCTCCGCGCCGATGCGTCGTGCGATCTGCACGGCTGCGAGCCCGACGCCCCCCGCCGCAGCGTGGATCAGCACCCGTTCGCCGCGCTTCAGCTTTGCGACTTCGACGAGCGCGCAATAGGCGGTGACGAACGCCACCGGGATCGTGGCCGCGCGCTCCACGGACAAGCCGTTCGGGATCCTGGCCACGAGCTCGGCCCGAGCCGTCACGTACCGCCCGAAGGCGCCATCGGCAACCGCCACGACGCCGTCGCCGACCGACACGCCGGTGACGTTGTCGCCAACCGCGACGACGACCCCCGCGCACTCGCATCCGAGCTGGCTTTCGAAGCCCGGTCGAACGCCGAGCGCGTCCATGACGTCGGCGAAATTGAGCGACGAGACCAGCACTGCAATCTCGACTTCGCCGGCGCGCGGCGGCCGCCGTTCGGCGTTTTCGATCACCAGCCCATCGAACGTCCCCTTCTGCGCGATGCGCACGCGATACGACGCCGGAAGTGCTGCGCCCGTCCGCCGCTCTGCGCCGGCCGCATACCGCACCAGACGTGCGGCGTACGAGCGGCCCGAACGGATCGCGATCTCGGCCTCCGCATCGTCGGCGAAGAGCTCGTCGACGAGGCCGTCGATCGAGCCGCTCGCGGGATCGAGGTCGATGCATCGGCAGCGAAGCTCGGGATGTTCGATCCTGGCCGTCTTCGCCAGACCCCAGGCGGTTGCTTGGCCGCTCGACACCGGCGTCTCGCCGGCAGGCTGGGCGCCGCGTGTGACGACGAACAACGGCGTCCCTGCGCCGGAGGACAGCAGTGCCTGAACGGTGCTGAGCAGACTTCCGCACGCCCGGCGCTGCTGGGCCGACAGCGCGGCGCGATCGGCCGCCTGCGGTTGATCGAGCGACCACAGATGGACAACGCGCCCCGGGCCGGCCGCCAGGAAGGCGCGAACCGCCGAGTCGGCCGCGCCCTCGGTGTATGGCACCAGCGTGCACCGATCGCCGCGGGCTTCGAGCTGCGCGGCCAGCTGCCGTGCGGTCCCGCCTTCGTCCGCCAGCAGCAGCCACCGGCCTGCCTGGCGCGCGGCGTCCGCGGTTCGCGGTGCGCGCGCGATGACGACCGATTGCAGATCGAACACCCCTTCGCGTGGTTCGTTCGGACCAATGGCGACGTCAGTGAACTGTCGTGACTCGAGGAACGCCCGCCAGCCAGCCGCGTCGAGCAGGGGATAGCCGGGCCGGCGGCCGCGGTCCACGAATCTCCACCAGCCGTCGGTCAGGCCGAACGTGAGATCTATCCAGCGCTGAGGGCGCGTGACCTCCATCATCGCGAGCAGTCCGCCCGGCGCGAGCAGACGCTCGACATGTGCGAAGGTCTCGTCGAGATCGCGCGTGGCGTGCAGGACGTTGGCGGCGATGATCAGATCGAACTGGCCGGTGAGGCCCTGTGATGCCGGGTCGCGCTCGATGTCCAGCGGCTGTGCGCGGAGGAACGGATACGCGGCGAACTTCTGCAGCGCGCGTGTCGTGAAGGCCGGCGAGATGTCGGTGAAGACGTACTCCGTTCGTTCCGCCGGCAGGATCGGGAGGATGAACGATGATGTGGCGCCCGTCCCGCCGCCGATCTCGAGCACACGCACCTTGCGCGCCGGCGATGCGTGCGCGACGGCGAGGCGCACCGCCTCGGCGAGCAGCTGGTTGAATGCGCGTCCCGCCGGCGACACCTGATACAGGGACTCGGCGAGATGGGCGGACCCGTCCGGGAACAGCAGGGACAACGGGTTCACGTCGCCGGCCAGCACCCGCGACAGCTCCGGCCCGCAGCGCGACAGCAGCCCGATTTCCGCCGAGAGCGTGTCGCTGTATCGCGCTTCGATCGCGCGCAGCTGCGCGGTCGTGTCGAATGCCGGCAGCTCGAGAGCCGCGACGAACCCGTCGCCGTCGGCGCGCAGCACGTCGACCTCCGCCAGGATCTCGCACAGGCGCCCGAAGAGGCGGCGCTGCGACGGCGCCACGTTGAGTTGTGCCGCAAGGTCGTCGGCCGCGAAGCGCTGGCCGGTCGCCGGCCGCCATCCCAGGCGGCGCAGCGCCTCGATCACGTAGGCGGCGCTGAGCTGCTCGAGATGAGGAAGCGCTTCGTCGTACACCGCGACGCGATGAGCGGCGGCCACCGCGGCCCGGCGTTCGTCGATCACCGACGCCAGCGCGGCGGTGTGCAGGTCGAACAACGGTGCCGACGGATCGCCAACTGCCGGCCGCGGCGTCCAGTCGATCTGGTAGAGCCAATCCTGCTGCGTGTCGCCGAGGGTGCGGAGGAGCGTCGCCCGATCGGTTCGCTTCAGCCGCAGACCGTCGAGCGCCGCAATGACGTTTCCGCTCTCGTCGCGCAGATAAACGTCGGCCACGACCATGTCCGCGCCATCGCGTGCGCCGGGGCGCAGCACGCCGTGGCCGACCACGGTTGACGCGGCGCGCCGGAACACGCGGCACCGATCGACGCTCACCGGCAGATACGCGACGCCTTCGGCATCGGGGTCGAGCAGCGCCGCGCCGAGCGTCTGGATGGCGTTGTCGAGGAGCACCGGATGCACGACGTAGTGCGTCGACGCACCCGCCGATGCCGGCACCTCGATCATCGAGACCGCTTCGCTGCCGCTCCGGCGGATCTCACGCAGGCCGTGGAAGGCAGGCCCGAGCTCCAGCGCCCGTGCGTGCATGTGGCCGTAGTACTCGACCGGATCGAGCGGGTTCGTGCAGCGCGACGTGATCGCCGCGACCGCCTGCGCCGGCGGCTCCGCTACGGCGGCATCGGCCCGGACCAGGTCGCCCTCTGCATGAAGCGTCCATGCCGGCTCGGGGCCGCTGCTCATCGAGTAGACGCTGAACCGTGCGCGCTCCTCCGACGCATTCTTGACGACGACTTGAATCGTCGTGCCGTCCTCGTCGAGGGGCAGCGCCGCCCGCAGCGCCAGATGTTCGATTGCGTGCGGCCGGTCGCCCCACGTCGCGACGGCGGCGGCGAGCCCCAGCTCGATGAATCCGGTGGCGGGCAGAATTACCGTGCCGTGGACGCGGTGATCGAAGACCCACCGGTGAGTGGCGGCGGCGACGCGGCGCTCGAACACGACGTCGGACAGCGCCGGCGATGACAGGCGCCTGCCGAGCAGCGGGTGCCCGGCCGGCGGCTCGGCCATAGCCTGCGGCTTCTCGGCCCGCGGTGCGGCCCAGTACCGTTCGCGCTCGAACGGATAGGTGGGGAGCGCAATACGGGAGCCGCGGAACGGACGATGGAATGCGCTCCAGTCGAGACGTCCGCCGGACACGAACACCTGCGCCACGCTGTCGAGCAGCTGCGCCCAGTCCTCGCGGCCCTTGCGAAGCGACGGCAGCCACACCGCGTCTCCGGCCGGCAGGCATCGCGACCCCAGCCCGGCCAGAGTTGGATGCGGGCCGGTCTCGATGAACACCCGGACGCCCAGCGCGCGGAGTGCTCGGATGCCGGCCATGAACCGCACCGGACTGAGCACGTGACGAATCCAGTAATCGGGTGTCGCGATCTCGGAAGCGTCGGCAACCTCGCCGGTGATGTTCGAGATCACCGGGATGCGCGGTGCCGCGAAGCGCACACGTTCGAGGACGCGCGCGAACTCGTCGAGCATCGGACGCATCAACGGCGAATGGAATGCGTGCGAGACCGACAGCGGCTTGCTGGTGACCCCCTGTTCGGCAAGCTGCGCGACGATGGCGTTCACCGCCGCCTGCTCGCCGGAGATCACGGTCTGGCCCGGCTCGTTGAGCGCTGCCACGCTGACGTTCGCCGCATGCGGCGCCACGGCTGCCGCGACGCGTGCCTCGTCGGCGAAGACGCTGACCATCGATCCGTTTCGAGGCAGCGCCTGCATCAGCCGTCCCCGCGCCGCAACCACGGCAAGCGCATCTTCGAGCGAGAAGACGCCGGCCAGGCACGCCGCCACGAACTCGCCAAGACTGTGGCCGATGACGCCCGCCGGCTGGATCCCCCAGGACTGCCAGAGCACCGCCAGCGCGTAGTCGAGCGCGAACAGGCACGGCTGCGCGTACGCGGTGTCGTCGAGATCGACAGCTTCCCCGGATTCGGGATAGAGCAGCGAGCGGAGCGGACGATCGAGGTGCGGCCGCAGGATCTCGTCGCATCGATCGAGCGTGCGCCGGAACGTCGGCTCGCTCTCGTACAGGCCGCGGCCCATGCCTACGTATTGCGCTCCCTGACCCGTGCACAGGAACCCGATGCGCGTGCGCTCGGTCGGCGACACGTGACCACGACGGACGTTCGTGGAGTCCTGCCCGTTCACGTCTCGCAGCGCGTCCAGCAGCTCGCCGGTCGTCGACGCCGTGATGGCGAGCCGGTGCGCGTGCTGCGCCCGCCCGACGTTGGCCGTGAAGGCGACGTCGGCCAGTGCCTCGTCCCGCATGGACAGATGCGTCAGCAGGTCGCGGACACGCGCCGCCAGCGCGCTTTCGGTCCTGGCGGACACGGCGATGACATGGCGCGGCCGTTCGGGCGGGGTCGATTCGCTCGACGCCTTTGCCGGCGCCTCGGCGACGAGAATGTGGGCGTTCGTGCCGCTGAACCCGAACGACGAAACGCCGGCCACGCGGCGGCGCTCTCCACGCGGCCACGGCGTCAGGGTCGTCGGAATCGTCACCCGCAGCCGATCCCAATCGACATGCGGATTGAGACGCTGCAGATGCGGGTGAGGCGGAATTGCTTCGTGCTGAAGCGCGAGCACGAGCTTGATCAACCCCGCAATGCCGGCGGCGGCCTCGAGGTGGCCGACGTTGGTTTTCACCGTCCCGACGGCAATGGGCCGATCGGCCGGACGATCGGCGAACGCGGCGCCGATGGCCTGCACCTCGATCGGATCGCCGAGCGATGTCCCGGTGCCATGCGCTTCGATGAGGTCGACGTCCGCCGGCTTCAGCCGCGCCCGCTGCAGCGCCGCCGCAATCACGGCCTCCTGCGCCGGGCCGTTGGGCGCGGTCAACCCGCTGCTCGGCCCGTCCTGATTGACGGCGCTGCCCGGAATCACCGCCAGGATGCGGTCTCCGTCGGCGACGGCGTGCGAGAGCCGCTTGAGGACGACGACACCGCAGCCCTCGCCGCGGCCGAATCCATCGGCGGACGCATCGAAGGCCTTGCAGCGGCCGTCGGCCGACAGCATCCGCGACTTCGTGAAGACGATGCTGTTGTCGGGCGTCAGGATCAGGTTCACGCCGCCGGCCAGCGCCATCCGGCAATCACCGGCAAGCAGGCTCTGACAGGCCAGGTGAACCGCGACGAGCGACGACGAGCAGGCCGTGTCGATGGAGACTGCCGGTCCCTGCAGACCGAGGATGTACGACAGACGGCCCGACGCGACGCTGTGCGCGATGCCCGACGCGAAATGCGGATCGATCCTGGTGACGTCGCCCGCCTTGACGAGATCGAGATAGTCGCCGCCGGTGATGCCGAGGAAGACGCCGGTGCTCGACCCCGAAAGACGATCGGACGCAATGCCGGCGTGTTCGAGCGCCTCCCACGCCACTTCGAGCAGCAGCCGCTGCTGCGGATCCATGCTGGCCGCTTCCCGCGGGGCGATGCCGAAGAGCTCGGGCTCGAACAGGTCGACGTGTTCGAGGAACGACCCGTAGCGCGTGCACATCTTGCCCGGCGCATCGGGGTCCGGGTCGTAGTAGCGATCGATGTCCCAGCGATCGCGCGGCACCTCGCGGACGGCGCAGCGCCCGTCCCGCAGCAGCCGCCAGAACGCCTCCGGATTGTTCGCGGCCGGGAAGCGGCAGCTGAGCCCGACAATCGCAATCGGCTCGCGCGCGGCGCGCTCCGCGGCGTCGAGACGTGCCTGCAGATCCTCGACGGCGAGGAGCGCCCGCTTGAGCGGCGACAGGTTCGCGAAGCGATCAGGTATCTGGCTCATTCGCCTACAGGGTCTCCAGCCGTTTGTTGAGCAGGGCTTCCACCTCTTCGTCGCTCATGTCTTCGAGCTCCGCCAGCCGCGCCTCGCTGTCGGCTGCAGGATCCGGTCGGACGTCCGCCGCCGCCTCGCCGCGGTCAGGCGGCAACTGCATGGCGTCGTGCTCGAGATGGCGTGCGATGGCCTCGATCGTCGGGTAGTCGAAGATCAGCGTCGCCGGCAGCCGGCGCTCGAGGGACAGCATCGCCGTCAGGTCGTTGCGGATTTCCACCGCCATCAGGGAGTCGACGCCGAGATCCATCAGGCGCTGGGCGCGATCCGGCGGCGCCGACGGATCGAGCCGCAGAATGCGGACGATGCGTTCGGTGACGAACGCCACCAGCGCCTCGTGGCGCTCGGACGCCGGCATGCGCTCCAGGCGGGCGCGCACGTCGGCGCCATCGGCGCTCGACGGCCGCTCGCCTGGCGCCACGGCCGCGCCGGCCTCGGCGACGACCGGCACCTCGACGGAATCGGCCGCATGCCGCGGCCCGCGCGCGATCAGCACGTGCTGGCCGAGGACTTCAGCCGGCGACCCCGCCTCGGGCACGGCGAAGAATGCGTCGTATCCGTGCTGCCGTACTGCCGTGTCCCACGTCGAGACCGGAATCAGCGGCACGTCGTCGCGAAGATCGTCCGAGAACCGCTGCCAGCCGCCGATCAGCCCTGTGGTGACATCGAACCAGACCGGGTGGCGTGTGGTTTCGCACAGCACGAGGAGACCGCCGGAGGCCAGCAGAGTGGCCGTGTGGTCGAGCGCCTCGTGCAGGTTCTTCGTCGCGTGAATCGCGTTGGCGGCCAGGATGACGTCGAAGGAATGCGGCGCGAACCCCTGCTCGAGCGGAGAGCGCTCGATGTCGAGTGTCCGGTACGACACGAAGTCGAACGCGGCGAACCGTTCGCGCGCCTTCGCGACGAACAGGCTGCCGATGTCGGTGAAGCAGTATCGGGTGCGCGTCCTGTCGAGCAGGGGCAGCAGACCCGCCGTCGTGCCGCCCGTGCCGGCGCCGATCTCCAGCACCCGCAGCGGCCGATCGGGCGTGGCGTCCTGGGCCAGCGCCGCGATCGCGCTGTGGACGATTGCGTTCGAATAGCGCGCCAGCGCCGACGTCGAATACAACTGGTCGGCCAGGTGCGACGACCCCTCTGGGAACAGCGTGTCGAGCGCGTTCTCGCGGCCGCTGACGACTTCGGCCAGCTTTTCCCCGCATCGCGCGATGTAGTCGAGCGGTGCGGGAAAGTCCGTGAACAGCGGCTTCGACTGATTCACGAGTGCAGCCACATCGGGCTCGGGCAGCGGCACGTCGCTGGTAAAGCGATCGCCATCGGCGCGCAGCCAGCCGACGCCGGCCAGCGTCCGGAGCCAGCGCGCGATCAGCCTGGCGTAGATCGGCTGGGCCGACAGACGCACGGCTACGTCCTCGGCACGAAGCGACTCGCCGGGCACACCGAAGATGCCTGCGGCGCGCAGCACCCGCGCCATGCAGGCAATGGCAATTTCATCGAGGCGTGCCCATTTGTCCGCGTAGGTCGGCAGCGCCAGATCGAGCGGCCCGACCGATGCCTGACGCCGCGCCGCCTCGGTGGCGCGCTCCCACCGGCTCGCCGCCGGCGGGACGTGCGTCCTGCGGGTCTCGATCCAGTGACGCTGCCGCTCGAACGGGTAAGTCGGGAGCGAGAGCCGTGCGCGGGCGTGGCCGCGATGCACGCCTCGCCAGTCGACGTTGACACCGTTCACGAAGAGCGACGCCAGCGAGGTCATCATCTCCCGGAGGCCGTCGCGGCCGTTGCGGAGAGACGGCAGCCAGGTGCCGCCCTCTTCAGCAACCCGCTGGCCGAAGGGGAGCAGCACCGGGTGCGGCCCGATCTCGAGGAAGACGCGATAGCCCGCGTTCCAGAGCGTACGGATGCCGGCCTCGAACCGGACGGTTTCGCGGACGTGGCGTCTCCAGTACGACCCGCTGCCGATCGTCTCGGCGCCGGCGAAGTCCCCCGTGATGTTCGACACGAACGGCACGATGGGGGCGCTGTACGACACCCTGGCGGCGCACCGCTCGAACTCATCCAGCATCGGGTCGACGAGCGGAGAATGGAACGCATGCGAGGCAGTCACCGGCCGGACCTTGATGCCCTCGCCCTCGAGGCTTCGGACGACCGCGCGGACGTCGTCGCGGCGCCCGGAGAACGTGATGTTTTCCGGCGCGTTGATCGCCGCGATCGAGACCGTGCGGGGGAACGCTCGTGCGGCGCGCCGCACGGTCGCCTCGTCGGTGAACGCCGCGTACATCTCGCCGTCGCGCGGCAGCGCCTGCATCAGCCGGCCCCGGGCCGCGATCATCTCCAGCCCTTCGGCAAGGCTGAACACGCCGGCGACGCAGGCGGCGACATCCTCGCCGAGGCTGTGGCCGATCACCGCGGAGGGCACGACGCCGTACGACCGCCATGTCTCGCTCAGGGCATACTCGAGAGCGAATAGTGCGGGCTGCGTGTACGCCGTTTCATCGAGGAGGCCGCCGAGCTGGTCGCGTCCGAACATCACCGACAGGAGCGGATGTTTCAGATGCGGCCGCAGCAGCTCCGCGCACCGGTCCAGCGTCTCGCGGAAGACCGGGATGGACTCGTACAACGCCTGACCCATGCCGACGTACTGCGAGCCCTGGCCCGTGAACAGGAACACGACGCCGGGCGCCGTGGGCGACAGGTTCACCCCGGATTCCACGTCGTCCTTGTTGTCGGGGAAGGCCGTCAACCGGCGGCTCGCATCGGCCAGGGAATCCGTGACCACGGCCAGCCGGTGCGGGAACGCGGCGCGTCCGATCGCCGCCGAGAAGCACACGTCGCCCAGGTACACGTCGTGGTGCTCGTCCAGGTAGCGCGACATCCGCTGCGCCTGCGCGATCAGAGCGGGTGCCGACTTCGCGGAGAGCGGGAGCACGTGGACGGAGGGTTGTTCCGGGACGCGTGCGGCCAACGCCGGCGCTTCCTCGATGACGACATGCGCGTTCGTGCCGCTGAAACCGAACGAGCTCACGCCGGCGACGCGCGCCGTGCCTCCGCGCGGCCATCGCACCGGCGCGGTCGGCACACGCAGCCGGAGATCGCTCCAGTTCACGTGCGGCGTGGGCGTCTTGAAATGGATGTGCGGCGGGATCTCCTCGTTCTGCAGCGCCAGCACGACCTTGATCACGCCGGCGATACCCGCTGCCGCCTCCAGGTGGCCGATGTTGGTTTTCACCGAGCCGATCAGCAGCGGGTCGTCGCCCGGCCGATCGCTGAACACGCTGCCGAGCGCGCCGAGCTCGATCGGGTCGCCAAGCGCGGTGCCGGTGCCGTGCGCCTCGACGTACGAGACGTCGCGCGGTGCGAGTCCACCCCGCGACAGCGCGTCGCGGATCAGCGCCTCCTGCGCCGGCCCGTTCGGAACGGTCAGACCGCTGCTCCGGCCGTCCTGATTCACCGCGCTGGAGCGCACGACGGCCAGCACGCGATCCCCGTCGGCAATCGCATCGCTCAGGCGCTTCAGGACCACGATGCCGCAGCCTTCGCTTCTGACGTAGCCGTCGGCGGCGGCATCGAACGTCTTGCACCGGCCGTCGGCAGCCAGCATCCGCGCCTTCGAGAAATTGACGGTCCACTCCGGGACCAGCATCAGGCTGACGCCGCCGGCGAGGGCCATACGGCACTCGGCGGTGCGGAGACTGTGACACGCCAGGTGCAGCGCGACGAGCGACGAGGAGCACGCCGTGTCGACCGTGACGGTCGGACCCTGCAGCCCGAGGAAGTAGGCCAGGCGTCCCGAGGCCACGGCCGGCGACGAGCCCGACCCGAGATAGGCATCGATCGAGCCCGGATCGCCGTTCTGCAGCTGCAGGTGCAGATAGTCGGTCGCCGACAGGCCGATGAAGACGCCAACCGGGTCGCCCTGCAGGCGATCCGGCGCGATGCACCCGTGCTCCAGGGCCTCCCAGGCCACTTCGAGCAGCAGCCGCTGCTGCGGATCCATCGTCGCCGCCTCGCGCGGCGTGATGCCGAAGAAGCGCGCGTCGAAGCCGTCGACGCGATCGAGGAAGCCGCCGTGGCGCGTCGACATCTTGCCCGGCGCGTCCGGGTTGCTGTCGAACCAGTCGTCGATGTTCCAGCGGTCGCGCGGGACCTCGCGAATCGCATCACGTCCGTCGTGGAGGAGCTGCCAGAACGCATCCGGCGTGGGCGCCCCCGGGAAGCGGCAGCCGATGCCGACGATCGCGATCGGCTCGTTGCGCTCGCGCTCGAGCGACGTCACGCGCGCCCGCATCTCGCGCAGCTCGAGCAGCGCTTGTTTGATCGGCGACAGTTCCTGATTCTGCTCGGTCGACACTCGTGATTCCCTCGCCTATTTCCCTCGCCGCATCTGCTGAAGCAGCGCCAGCTCGTCGCGGAGGAGCGCTTCGGCTTCATCGTCCGTCAGCGCCGCGATCTCCTCGTCGGGCCGGGCCGCGTGGCTCCGGGGAGCCGGCGTGCTGAGGTCGAGCTTCATCACCGACGCGAGATGCCGCGCCAGCGCCGCCACGGTCGGAAAATCGAAGACCAGCGTGGCCGGGAGCGAGACGCCGACGCGGGCCTGCAGACGGTTGCGCAGCTCGACGGCCATCAACGAGTCGAGGCCGACCTCGCGCAATCCCTGCTGGTAGTCGAGCACGAAGCCGTCGGGGAGCGCGAGCACGCTGCAGGTCTCCTGCGCGACGAGCTTCATGAGCGAGTCCAGACGCTGCGCCGGGGCCGCGGCCAGCAGCCGGTCCTTCCAGGATTGCGGCGCCGATCGGGCCTCGCGCGCCGTCGTCTTCGGAACGAGGTCGGCGAGCAGCGACTTCGAGCCGCTTTCCGGTCGCGCGGCGCCGAACGCGCGCCAGTCGATGGGGAGAATCGCCGTCTGCGGTGACGTCTCCCGCAGCAGATCGAAGAACAGCGACACCCCGACCTCGACGGGGATCACCGACACTCCCTGCCGGCGCAGGTCATCGAGCCGGCGCGTCCCGAGCTCCGCCGCCATTCCCGCCGACGCCCACGGCCCCCAGTTGATGCTCGCGGCCGGGAGGCCCTCGGCGCGGCGAGCGTGAGCGAGCGCGTCGAGGTAGGCGTTCGCGGCGGCGTAGTTGCCCTGGCCCGCTGAACCGATCACGCTCGACAGCGACGAGAACAGCACGAAGAAGTCGAGCGGGCGCTGGGCGGTTGCACGATGCAGATGCCAGGCGCCGAGCGCCTTCGGCAACAGGACGGCCTCGAAGCGGTCCCACGTCTGCTGCATCAGCGCGCCGTCTTCGAGCACGCCTGCCGCGTGCACGATGCCGGCAAGCGGTACGCCGGAGGCGTCGATGCGGCGCAGCAGCGCGTCAACGGCGGACGCGTCGGCGATGTCGGCGGATTCCGTGCGCACCTGCACGCCGCGCGACTCGAGACGTGCGATCCGGGCGGCCGCTTCGGCCGATGGCGCCCTGCGGCCGACGAGCGTCAGGTGACGCGCACCGCGCTCGGCGAGTCCTTCAGCGATCGCCAGACCCAGCGCACCCAATCCACCGGTGATGAGGTACTCGGCCGCCGGTCTGATCTGCGGACTGCCGTCCGGCGGCTCGACTGGCTGCGTCAGCACGACCTTGCCGATATGGCGCGCCTGCGCCATGTGGCGGAATGCCGCGGCCGCCTCTGCGACCGGGAAACTGCGGACGGGCAGCGGCCCGAGCGCGCCGCTCTCGACGTCGGCGACGAGCGCTCGAAGCAGGCGGTTGCCGAAGCCCGGATCCGCGTCGAGGAGCTCGCCCAGATAAAAGGCGTGATACGACACGTCGGGGCGTACGGCGGCGACCTGTTCCGTGGTCCAGATGCCGGTCTTGCCCAGCTCGACGAACCTGCCGTTGGCGGCCAGCGCGGCCAGGCTCCTCGGAATGAACTCCCCGGCCAGCGAGTTCAGCACGATGTCGACGCCGCGTCCGCCGGTCGCCGCCATGACCTGATCGAAGAAATCCAGCGACCGCGAGCTCATGATCTCGGTCACGCCGAGCGATCGCAGATAGTCGTGCTTCTCCGCACTGCCTGCGGTCGCGAAGATCTCGGCGCCCGCACGCCGGGCAAGCTGAACAGCCGCGAGACCGACACCGCCGGCCGCGGCGTGAATCAACACCCGATCGCCGCGCTTCATCTTCGCCAGCTCGTGGAGAGCGCAGTGGGCGGTCAGGAACGCGATCGGCAGCGTGGCCAGCTCGTCGTCCGACAGTCCGCGGGGCGCCCGCGCCGCCAGTGCCGCAAGCGTGGTCACATGACTGCTGAACGCACCTTGTACAACGGCGATGACGCGGTCGCCCGGAGCGAGATCCCGCACGCCTTCACCAACGCGCTCGACCTCGCCCACGCATTCCGACCCGAGGAGACCGGCTTCGCCCGGATACATGCCGAGGGTGTTGAGGACGTCTCTGAAGTTCACCCCCGACGCGCGGACGCGGATTTCGATCTCTCCGGGGCCCGGCGCACGTCTGGCCACCGGCACGAGCCTCAGGTTCTCGAGCGTGCCCCGCTGCGGGATCTCGAGCCGCGTTGCCGTCTCAGCGGGACGCCGCGGCGCCTCCGTCTTCCTGAGACGTGCGGCATATCGGCCGGAGCGTCGCAGCGCGACCTGTTGATTCCCGGCCGGCGCGCGCAATTCGGCCACGAGCTGCTGTGCATCGAACGCAGACGCCGGATCGAGGTCGACGCAGGCGATGTTGAGCTCCGGGTGCTCGAGGGCCGCAACTGTCATCAGGCCCCAGGCTGGTGCCTGCGCTGGCTGTACCGGCGAGTCACCCGCGGGACATGCGCCTCTGGTGACGAGAATCAGCGATTCAGCCGCCGGGTGGCTGAGCGGGCCATGTGCCTTGATGTAATGCAGCAGGCTGCCGCAGACACGCTGTTGCCGGGCGAGGAAGTTGTCCGGCGCCGCGTCGGCGGCCGTCAGACTCCACATGTGGAGTACGGCGCGAAGCGGGCCGTCCTCGGTGACCTCCGCCAGGAGCCGCTCGAAGTGCGCGGCGTTCGCGGGATCCACCGTGCAGGTGCCGTCGGCGGACCGCGCGTACGCCGCGCCCGATCGAACCTGGATCACCGCGCCGCCTTCAGCAGCGATGAGCGACGTCAACGCGGCGCCTTCGTTCGAGCCATCGTCGAAAACGAGCCAGCGTCCGCGCAGCGGCCGCGCCGGGCCCTCGGCCGGCAGCGCGATCCATTCGACGCGGTGCCACCAGTCTGCGGACTGTGCAGAGACGCTCGAGCCAAGCACCGAGGCTTCCCGGACGCGCTGAATCCTGATTCCGCTCAGCGACGCGACGATGGAGCCGTCCGGCAGCGCGATGGTGAGATCGGCGGTAAAGGCGCCCGATTCAGCGGAACCCGCCACGATCCGGACGTGGCTCATCACCCGGTCAGGTACCGACGGGCAGTGATAGTGCAGCCGCGCACAGCTCACCGGCACCCATGCCCCTTCAGCCGCCGAACGCTGGTCGCGTGGAACCGCGGCCCACAGCGCCTGGATGCATCCATCCACGAGCACCGGATGCAGTCCGTGCGCAGGGGTTCCGGCCGCGCGACCGAGATGCACGTCCGCGAGCGCCTCGCCTTCGCGGCGCCAGATCTCCCGGACGGTCTGGAAGCGTTCGCCGAATGACAGACCATGCTCGTCGAGCGAATGGTAGTGTCCGGCGGCCGTGACATGTTCGGTGCAGTCCGTTTTGATCCGATCCAGCTCCAGGGTCGCCGGCCGACCGATCGCGGCGGGCGCGGCGCTGCCCTCCACATGAAGCGTCCACGTGCCATCCGTCGCGCGATCCGCCGACATCAGGGAGAACCGCGCACACCCTTCGACCGGCGTCTGCACCTGCAGCTGTACCGGACGCGGCGACTCCGAGTCGAGCACCAGCGGCGACATGATGAGCAGGTCCGCGAGCTCCGCCGGCGCTCCGTCGAACACTCGCGATGCCCCGCTCAACGCCATGTCGATGAAGACGGTCGCAGGCAGCACCGTCCTGTCGTGAATGCGATGGTCGGCGAGATACGACGGACGGTCGGCGGCGACGACCCACTCGAAGACGTGTCCCTGAACGAACGGCGACCGTACTGGTGTCGGATTCAGGTTGTCGTCAGCAGGCTGCGCGGAAGATGAGCGCGCGGCCTCGACCCAGTACCGCTCGCGCTGCCACCGATAGGTCGGCGCCGGCACCCGGCGGCCCTTCGGTGTGATCCGCGTCCAGTCGACGACACATCCCGCCGAGTGGAGCGTTCCCGCTGCGGCCAGCAGTGTGGCGCGTTCCGGACGCCCGCGCACGAGCGACGCGGCGACGACGGGCTGCACCGACTCCGCGCTCTGCTCGATCGACGAGGTCAACACCGGATGCGGTCCGATCTCGAGGAACACGGAATGTCCGCGTGCCGCGAGCTCGGCGATCGCCGGCGCGAACAGGACCGCCTGGCGCACATTGCGGTTCCAATACTGCGCCGTGTAGTCCTCCGGGCGGGCCTCCTTGCCGGTGACGGTGGAAATCAGCGGCACACGCGCCGGATGCACACGGAGACCGGCGAGCGCCGACACGAGCTCCGCGGCGTGAGGCGCCATCTGCTCGGTGTGAAACGCGTAGTCGACCTGCAGCAGACGGCAGAAGATGCCTTTCGTGGTGAGCTCGTCGATTGCTTCGTTGATGGCGTTCGCCGTGCCGGCCAGCGTGACCGAGGCCGGTCCGTTCACCGCAGCAACCGACAACGCACCCGCAAAGCGCGCGGTGAGCTGTTCCGCGTCCGCACGCGACAGGCCGACGGCCGCCATGCGCCCGAGGCCCGTGGCGCGCTGCATCAGACGCCCGCGATGGAAGGCGACGCGGACCGCCGATTCGAGATCGAGGACGCCGGCGGCATGGGCCGCCGCAATCTCACCCACGCTGTGACCGACGACGGCCGCGGGAATGACGCCCCAGTGTTTCCACACCTCTGCCAGCGCCGTCTGCAGCGCGAACAAGGCAGGCTGCGCGACCTCGGTGTGCGCCAGACGCGAGGCCGCTTCAGGCGCCGTCAGCTCGGCGACCAGCGACCAGCCCGTCATTGGCGCAAGGATTTCCGAAATCTGTTCGATGAGGCGCCGGTAGTTGCCGTCCTGCGACAGGAGCTCGCGGCCCATCGCCCACCACTGCGGCCCCTGGCCCGAGAAGACGAACACCGGCCGCTCCTGCGCACGCCGGCGGTGTCCCGTGACCACATCCCAGCGCGCCTGTCCGCTGAGAAACGCGCCGCATGCGTCGGCCAGTGCGGCCGGACTGTCGCCGACCACCGCGAGACGCTGCTCGAGATGCGCGCGGCCGTGCGCGGCGGTGTAGCACAGATCGGCGGCAGACACGTCCGGCTGCCGCAGGGCGTCGCGCCACGCGGCCGCCGCTTCGCGGAGGGCTTCGGGCGTCTTCGCCGAAATCGGCAGGATGAACGGTCCCTCGGCGACCGGCTCCGCCGCGGCGGCGGGCGCCTCCTCGACTATGATGTGGGCGTTCGTCCCGCTGGCGCCGAACGAGCTGACGCCTGCCAGGCGACTGCGATCGACGGCCGGCCATGGCGTCAGCGACGTGGGAATGCGTGCCGGGATCTCCGACCACTCCACACGCGGGTTCGGAGTCTGGAGGTGGAGATGCGGAGGCACCGCACCATGCCGGATTGCCAGAATCGTCTTGATCAGACCGGCAATGCCCGCCGCCGATTCCAGGTGCCCGATGTTGGTCTTGACCGAGCCGAGCAGGAACTTCCGCTCGGGCGATCGGCCCTGGCCGAGCACGGCACCCAGCGCACGGACTTCGATCGGATCGCCGAGCGGTGTGGCGGTGCCGTGTGCTTCGACGTAGTCGATGTCGGCACCAGTCACGCCGGCCCGGGCCAGCGCGTCGCGGATCACCTGCTCCTGCGCGTGCCGATTCGGCACGGTCAGGCCGCTGCTGGGCCCATCCTGATTGACAGCCGACCCGCGGATCACCGCCCAGATCGTGTCGCCGTCGGCAATCGCATCGCGCAGGCGGCGCAGGACGATCACGCCGCACCCTTCGCCGCGGACGAAGCCGTCCGCCGCCGCATCGAACGTGCGGGGCGTTCCGGTCGGCGACAGCATGCGCGCCTTGCAGGCCGTCACCATCAGTTCGGGAGAAAGGATGACGTTCACGCCTCCGGCGAGCGCCGTTGTGCATTCCCGGGACTGAAGACTGCGGCAGGCGAGGTGCACGGCGACGAGCGAGGACGAGCACGCGCTGTCGATGACCATGGTCGGCCCCTGCAGGCCGAGCGTGTAGGCCAGCCGTCCCGCGGCGAAGTTCAGGCACGAGCCCGTCAGGTGATAGGCATCGATGATGTCGGCGCCGGCGTCGTGGAGGACCGTTTCGTAATCGCTGACGGTCATCCCCACGAACACGCCGGTGGGTGAGCCGGTCAGCCGATCGGGGGCGATGCCGGCATGTTCGAGCGCTTCCCACGCGACTTCGAGCAGCAGACGGTGCTGGGGGTCGGTCTTGACGGCTTCGCGCGGCGCCATGCCGAAGAAATGCGCGTCGAAGCGATCGATGCCGTCCACCAGCGCGGCATGCCGCGTGTACATCTTGCCGGGCCGTTCCGGATCGGGGTCGTACCAATGATCCAGGCTCCAGCGAGAGGAGGGGATCTCGGCGACCGCGTAGTACCCCTGCGCGAGCAGCCGCCAGAACGCATCCGGACTGTCGGCGCCTCCGGGGAAGCGGCAGCCGATGCCGACCACCGCGATCGGCTCCTTCGCGGCGCGTTCGAGCGCATCGACGCGCTCCTGCATCTTCTGGAGCGCGACCAGCGCCTTCTTCAGCCGTTCAGTGTGATCCGCGCCGGCGCTCATTGGCGTCCCTCCGGGGCATCCAACTCCATCGCGCTGGCAATTGCCTGATCCAGCAGCGCAGCGAGCTCGTCCTCGCTCCGTCCGTCGAGCGGTTCTTCCTCGACGCGCACCGGTTCGGCCGCGGCCGCGGGCGGTGCGGTGAGTCCGAGCTGCGCCGCGATGAAGCCGGCGAGTGCAACGACGTTGGGGTACTCGAGCGCGACCGTCACCGGCAGCTTGCACTTCAACGAGTCCTGGAGACGGGCGCGCAGTTCGACCGTGGTGATCGAATCCATCCCGAGGTCGAAGAAACCGTCGGTGTCGCTGATGCGATCGCCCGACTGGTGGCCGAGCACACGTTCGACTTCGGCCCGCACGTGTGCGGTGAGCATCGCGAGCGCGTCGGGCGGCGCCGCCGCCTTCAGGCGCTCGAGAAGCCCCGGCGCGCCGGGCGCCGCGTCCGATGCCTGTGCCGAACCCGTCAGCTCGTCGACGTATTCGAGCAGCGGCCTCCGCCGGCGCGCCTGCATCACCGCGCTGAAGCGCGGCCAGTCGATGCTCGCGACGGTGACCTGAGGCAGGCCCGACGTGATCGCGCGCCGCAGGGCTTCGAGGGCGCGTGCGGACGTGAGGCTCCTGAGGCCGATCTCGTGAAAGTAGGCGTGCTGTTCCTCAGTCGAGGCGCCGCCTTCCCACCAGCCCCAGTTGATGCACGTGACCGGCAGGCCGCTGGCGGCGCGCACGTGCGCCAGCGTATCGAGGAAGTGATTCGCCGCGCCGTAGTGGGCGAGGCCGACCCCGCCCCACACCGAAGCCCCCGACGAGAACAGCACGAACCACTCCGGAGCGTGCTGTCTGCTCAACTCGTGAAGCCTCCAGGCACCGGCCACCTTGGAGCGCAGCGCGCGATGCAGGGCCTCGAGGGAAAGGTTCTCGATCGCGTGGGTCTCGATGACGCCGGCGGCATGGATGATGCCGCCCAGCCGCGGCCGCTCGCGTCCGAACGTGTCCATCACCTGGCGCAGGCTGTGTTCGTCGGCAACGTCCACCGAGACCAGTTCCACGACCGCGCCGAGACGTTCGGCTTCCTGCACGGCAGCGGCAACCGCCGGTTCCGGGTTGTTGGCACGACGGCTGCCGAGGACCAGCCAGCCCGCTCCGCAGCGAGCCAGCCACCTCGTCAGCTGCAGACCCAGGCCGCCGGTACCGCCGGTGATGAAGTACGCGCGATCCCGCCGGATGCCGAGATCGCGCTGTGCAAGGGCGCCGGACGGCAGCAACCGTGCGACCATCCGCTCGCCGCCGCGAATCGCGATCTGGTCCTCGCCGTCGGGATCGTCGATCTCTTCGAGGATGGCGGCGGCGTCGCTCTCGGGGTCGATCGCCTGGTCGAGATCGAGGAGGCCGCCCCACTCATTCGGCCGCTCGAGGGCAATCACACGACCGAGTCCCCACAGGGGCGACTGCACCAGGGACGATGCGCGCGGCCGTCCACTCTGCACGCCGCGCGTCACGAACCATGTCGTGGCCTGCACATCGGACGTGCGCCGCGCGAGGGCGGCGGCAAGGTGAACGGCGCCCCCGCTGATAACGGTTTGCGCGTCGTTCCACCCGGCGTCGGTGCGCGGGCACTCGGTCCAGTCGAGCGGCCAGAGATAGACGAAGCGGACGTGTCGAGCCTCGCGCGCCAATCGGCCGACGAGCACGTCGACATCCTCCGCGTGCTGCGCCCGCACGCGGACGTCGTCGCCGTCGACCGCGCATGCGTCGCCGGCCGACACCGCGACCACACGATCGCCGCGAGCGAGGAGCCGCCGGCGCAGCGCGTCCGCGACGCCGCTGCGGTCCGTGAACAGACACCAGGTCTCCCGTTCCGTCTTTCGAACGGGCTGAACGGCGGGCGCGATGGTCGACGCGGCGCGGGCAACGATGACCGACTGGCTGAACAGGCTGTGCCCGGGCCGGATCGAGACCGAGACCTCGCCGCAGCGCTCGAATCCGCTCTCCCCGAGCAGTTCGCACCACGCGCGTCCGGTGAGAAGCGGGTGCTCGCGCCGGCGTGCGGTGTCGGTAAACCTCCACCAGCCGTCTGTGAGGCCGAACGTCAAGTCGACCCAGCCGAGCGGTTCAACGCCTTCCAGCAGGACCAGCGCCCCTGCAGGCGACAGCAACCGGCGCAGACGCTCGAGCGTCTGCTCGAGGTCGTTTGTCTCGCTAAGTACATGGGCGGCCACGATCAGATCGATCTGACCGGCAGCAAACCCCTGTTCGCCGCCGTCGCGCTCGGCGTCGAACGTGGCGTAGCGCAGCGCACGTGCGCCGGCGAATTTGCGGCGTGCCCTGGCAAAGAACGACGACGACAGGTCGGTGAAGAAATATTCGGTGCGATCCTCGGGCAGGAGCGGCAGCAGTTCCGCGGTCGTCGCCCGCGTGCCGGCTCCGACCTCCAGCACGCGGATCGTCCGGCCGGCGGGCAGGTTCTCGACCAGCGCCGCGACGGCCTGTGCCAGCAGCGCGTTGCCGGCGCGCGCAAAGGGCGTTTCGGTGTAGACGCGCTCCGCCGAGATCGACGGATCCTCCGAGAACAGCAGGGAAACCGGATCGACGCTGCCCCTCAGCGCGGCCGCCAGCTGCGGTCCGCAGTGGCCGAGAAGCCGCGCAACGGCATCTGAAGACGGATCGGCGGCGATGACGTCTCGAATCAGGTCCTGTGGATTACCGTGCGGGGCCGTGATAGTCCAGCCGCCGGTCGTCGCGGTCAGCCAGCCGGCGGACTCGAGCGACCGCGTCAGACGCGCGAGCAGGCGCTGGCTCCTTGTCAGCGGGGCCACGCGTTCGAGCGTGCTGCGGTCGACGCGATCGCTGCCGCACAGCGTGCGCAGCGCGTCGACCGCATAGAGGCGGCTGATGTGTTCGAGCTGCGCGACGGTGGACGCGGGCGACTCCGGCAGACCGTTGCGCCGGGCGTCCAGCCGGCGGAGGATCAGCGGCGTGTCGCACATGTAGGCCGGGCCGCGGCGCGGACGCGTGGAGGACACACGGCCGCGCGGAATCCAGGCCAGTTGATAGAAGTCGCGATCCGCGGTCTGCGCGGCGCTGCGATCGCCGGCCGGCGGAGCCTGCGGCGTCTCAATCCAGTGACGTCGACGGTCCCACTGATACGTGGGCACGGGGACGAACCGTCCGGCACCCTGCACCGCGGTCCAATCGACTGCACAGCCCGCTTCGTAGAGGCGCGCGAGCGAGGACAACACCATGTCGCGATCGGGTTGACCGCGCCGCAGGGAATTGACCGCCAGGACCTGCCGCTGCGCGTGCTCCGCGCACCGGGTCACCATCGAGGTGAGCACCGGATGCGGGCCAATCTCGAGAAACACCTGGTGCCCGTCGGCGAGCAGCGTGTCGACCGCCGACGCGAAGCGCACCGGCGCGCGCATGTTCCGCCGCCAGTACGTCGTCGTGCACCCCCCGGACGGAACGGCACGGCCGGTCACGGTCGAGATCCACGTCATCTGCGGGCTCGAGGGCGTCAGAGTGAGCGCGGCCTCGAGGCTCTCCGCATGCCGTTCGACATGGCTGCTGTGGAACGCGTACTCGGCGCTGATGCCCGTGCAACGGATGCCATCCGCCACAAGGCCGCGCTCGATCGCGTCCACGGCGTCCGCGTCGCCGGAGATCACGCACGACGTGGGGCTGTTGATGGCGGCGATGCCCACCTTGCCGGACAGCGGAAGCAGACGCGCCTCGAGCCGATCGACAGGGAGCTCGACGGCGAGCATGCGCCCGCGGCCGCGGCTCGCCTGCATGAGACGTCCGCGCGTGACAACGAGGTGTGCTGCCCCTTCGAGGGCCAGCGCGCCTGCGGCCCACGCCGCGGCAATCTCGCCGACGCTGTGTCCGACCACTGCCTGCGGACGGATTCCCCACGCCCGATACAGCTCCGTGAGCGCCACCTGCAGGGCGAAGAGCGCGGGTTGTGCGATGTCGGTCGACTGCAGGCGCGACGACGCTTCGGGAGCGCGCAGCTCCTCGAGCACGGACCATCCGGCCACCGGGGCCAGGACGGCGTCGCATCGATCGAGCGCGGCCTTGAACACCGGCTCGCTCGCATACAGATGCAGGCCCATGCCCGACCACTGCGGACCCTGCCCGGAGTACACGAACACGACGCCCGCATCGGCAAGGGACGCTGCAGCCGGTGTGAGCTCGGCGCTCAGTGCCTGCGCCAGCTCGCTGTGCGAGCTGCCCACAACAGCGCGCCGGATCCGATAGTGCGAGCGTCGACACGCGGCGGAATACGCCAGATCCGACAACGGGACGCTCGTCGACGCGTTGAGATGCGCGCTCCAGGCCGCGCACAACGCCCGCAGCGCGGGTTCGCTCTGTGCCGAGACAGGCAGAAGCACGGTCTGCGATGGACCGGCGGCCACTGGCTCCGCGGCGGTCTCCGCTTCCTCGAGCACGACATGAGCGTTCGTGCCGCCGAAGCCGAACGAGCTGACACCCGCGACGCGTTTGCCGCCCTGCGGGCGCTCCCAGGTCCGCTCGGTTACAGGAAGCTCGAATCGTGAGCCGGCGAGCTGGATGTGGGGGTTCAGCTCGGTGAAGTGCAGATTCCGCGGCACACGCCCGTGCTGGAGGCACAGCACGGCCTTGATCAAGCCGGCGATTCCCGCAGCCGCCTCCAGGTGACCGATGTTGGTCTTCAGGGCGCCGAGCAGGCACGGTGTCCGCGAACCATCGGCGCCAAGCACGGCACTGATGGCCTCGACCTCGATGGGATCGCCCAACGCGGTCCCGGTGCCGTGCGTCTCCACGTAGCTCACCGCGCCGGGCGGCAGGCCGGCGTTGTTCAGGGCGTCCCTGATGACGGCCTGCTGCGCCAGACCGTTGGGAGCGGTCAATCCATTCGTCGCGCCGTCCTGATTGACGGCGGATCCACGAATGACCGCCAGCACCCGATCACCGTCGCGTACCGCGTCGGACAGCCGCTTCAGCACGATCACGCCGCAGCCTTCACCGCGGACGAAGCCGTCGGCGCGCGCGTCGAAGGTCTTGCATCGCCCATCGCTCGCCATCATCTGCAGCTTCGAAAAGGCAATCGTTGCCTCCGGGCCCAGGATGTTCACCCCGCCCGCGAGCGCGAGATCGCTTTCACGAGCCCGGAGGCTCTGGCACGCCAGATGAACGGCAACCAGCGATGACGAGCACGCCGTGTCCAGGGCGAGGCTCGGCCCGCGCAGGTCGAGAAAGTACGAGAGGCGATTGGCGATGATGCTGTGGGCGACGCCGGTGCTCGTATAGGCATCGATCGCCGCGAGGTCGCACGCCTGCTGCCAGAAGTAATTCGAGCTGAGATTGTGGACGCCGACGAAGACCCCGACCGATTTCCCAGCGACGGCGTCCGACGTCACGCCGGCGTCTTCGAACGCCTCGACGGCGGTTTCGAGCAGGAGCCGCTGCTCCGGCTCCATCCGGTCGGCTTCCCGAGGCGAGATCCCGAAGAAGGCGGCGTCGAACTGTTCGAGATCCTGCCGGCGCAGAAAGCCGCCCCAGCGGGTGGCCATCTTTCCCGCTGCCATCACGTCCGGGTCGTACAACGCTGCGGCGTTCCACCGTTCAGGCGGCACCTCGCTGACGGCATCGATGCCCTGGGTCAGGAGCGTCCACAGCTTCTCCGGCGAATCGACGCCGCCGGGAAGGCGACAGCCCATGCCGACGATGGCAATGGGCTCCGGACGGGCGGCGGCGGTCTTCGACTCGAGTCGACGCGCCAGCAGCGCGCGCTTTTCCGGAGTCAGGTTCGCGAGCCGGGAGCCGAGGTCAGACATGCCAAATCCTCCGGCTCGGGCCCGATGGCGTCAACCCGTCCGACGCCCGCCGGACAGGCTGCTGTGGATCGAGCAGCGCGGAGGCGGCGTGAACGCCGTTCCTGGTGATCAGCGCTGTGCTGCCGTCGGGCAAGTGGCATCCGATGCCGATGAAAGCGATCGGCTCGCGCAGGTCCTGAGTCGACATGATCAGCGGAGACCTCGGGTTGGTCGCGACGGGTCGAACGCGTCGGAGCGCTTCGCGTCGGGGGTTCGCTGATCCCAGTCGTGGGAGAAGGTCAGCGGACGCCGCTGACGCGCAGCGACCGCGGCCACGTATCCGTGGGCGGGCTCGAACGCCGCCAACTGCCACTCTGCCGCATCGTCGCCGTCGATGCGGCGCATCGTGGCCGGGTCGCCCGGCCGCAGAGTCACCGAAAAGCTGTCGAGCGGACGGCTGAGGCCATCGCCGATCGCTTTGATGAACGACTCCTTCCGCGTCCAGCAGTTGAAGAACGCCCGGCGCCGCTGGTTCGGCGTGACCGTGAGCAGCTCCTGTGCTTCGTCAGGCGAGAAGAAGCGGGTGGCCAGTGCTTCGGCGTCCACTGAACGCTCGACGTGCTCGACGTCCACGCCGATGGGGCCGGTCGTCGAGAACGCGAAGAGCGCCAGACCGGCTGAATGCGAGACGTTGAAGTGGAGATTGGCGTCGGGAAGCGACGGCTTGCCGCGCTCGCCGTACTCGAACACGATCGACGCCGGCTCGCGTCCGAGCAGGCGGCCGAGCGACTCCCGCAGCGCACCGCGGCACACGACGAATCGCCGGCGATCGCGGTCGAACACGAATCGCGACGCCCGCGCCAGCTCGTCGCGCGACAGGAGCCGAAGGAAGCGGGCGAACGCCGACTCCGGCTGGTCCAGGCAGACCGACTGCAGACGCACCGCTGTCACCACGCCGCCTCTTCCGTGTTGCGATCGAAGCCGAGATCCGCGGCGACCGCCCGGAGCAGCGCATCCCGCTGGGAGTCCAGATACAGGTGACCCGCGTCGAGCATGCGTACGCGAACGGCGCCGGTCGTGTGCTCCTGCCACGCCCGCAGATCCGCCTCGGTCACGGTGTCCTGATTGCCGCCGAAGACGGAGATGTCGCAGGTGAGCCGGCGGCCGGGGCGATACGTGTAGTTTTCAAGCACCTCGAAATCTGCCCGCAGCCGCGGCAGGAGCAGTTCGAGCAGGTCCTCCGCAGCGAGGACGGCGGCAGGGATGCCTCCATACCGCTGCTGGATCTTCGCGACGAATTCCGCGGAAGGCAGCGCAGTAATCGCGGGAAAGGGGTCCGCAATGTGCGGGGCGCGCCGGGCCGACACGAACAGGTGCTTCAGATTCGGATCGTCGATCGCGCGGGCCAGCTCGTAGGCCACGAGGGCCCCCATGCTGTGCCCGAAGAACGCGAAAGGGACGTCCATGTACGGACGGAGACCGTCGGCAGCGGCGTCCACCAGCGCCTCCATCCGCGACAGCGGGGACTCGTTGTGCCTGGACTCCCGGCCGGGAAGCTGGACCGGGCAGATATCGACCCCGGGAAGGGCGGCCTTCCATGTCCGGTAGGATGAAACCCCGATTCCGGCGTACGGAAAGCAGAACAAACGGAGGCGCGCCGACGCGTTCGGAGCCAGCCCCGGAATCCAAGGGGTCTGTGCAGGTACGGTGCTCGAGGACATGTCTCCACGGTTGCGGGCGCCGGTTGGCCCGAGGTTCACACGTGTTCAGAGCCTTTCAAGCCGAGTGAAAGGCCTATCCAGAGTTATCCGGCTGGACGTATCAAAAGCGCTGCCACGAGATGCTTAGGATTTCGGCCAAAAACCGATGGTCCTGCAAGGTCGCTGACCAAAGACTGCCTGAGGGCGGACTTTCTTTGCGAAAGTCCGGTTTTGACCGCCAACGGTCGGCCGCAGCAGGAGGCTGTTCCTGACGGCGTGGTACGATGGCGCGCTGTAAATCCCCCCGCTTGAATGAAATACTCGGTTACCCACATCGACGACCCGGCCCGTCGCGAGGAAGCGCTCCTGCGGCTGTGGAGTTCGAGCAATCTGCACGCATCCGACGATCCCCGTCACAAATATGCATGGTTTTACCTGAATAATCCCGCGGGTGCCGCGACCGCCTTCTTCCTGCACGAGGAGTCGGCGGGACTGGTGGGGTGCTGCGGCCTGGGCAGCCGGATCGTCTGGGTCGACGGCGTGCCGCAGACCGTCGGTCTGTTCGCCGATTTCGCCGTCGAGCCGGCGCATCGCACCGCGCTGCCGGCGCTGATGCTGCAGCGGGCTCTCTGCTCCGGGGCCCAGCAGCAGTTTCCGTTGACCTACGGCTTTCCCAACTCAGCCGCCATTGGCATCTTCAAGCGAATCGGCTTTCCGCTGCTCGGGTCGATGTCGCGGTATGCGAAGGTGCTGCGCCACGCGAAGTACGTGGAGCGCGTCGTTCGATTCGCGCCGCTGGCCTGGCTGCTCGGGGCGGTGCTGGACGTGCTCGCTCGCCTGCGCGACCGCGTCGGCCTCCTGCTGCGTCGCCGCTCACGCCGCCTCGAATGGCTGCCCGAGCCCGACGCGCGATTTACGAAGTGCTTCGAGCGCGCGCGCGGCCGCTATCGTTTCATCGGCGATCGCTCGACGGAGACATTGCGCTGGCGATTCACGCAGCGGCCGGGTCGGCCGAGCCGGTTCGTCGTGTTGACGGATGCCGCCAACGACGTGCTCGCGTACGCGGCAATCCTCCAGAAGGAAGAGGGCGTCGCGCTGATCGCCGACTTCCTCGCCGTCGACGACGAGGCGCTCGACGAGCTGCTGGCGCGGATGATCCCGGTGCTTCGCGCGCGCGGCTTCGGGCTGGCCACGACGTTCTTCCTCGGACCGGAGTGGATCGCGACCGTCCTGCGCTCGCGGGGGTTCGTGCCCCGCGAGTCGGCGAAGTTCGTCGTCGTCGGCGCCGGACGCGGACTGTCCGTGCCGGCCGACGCGCTGACCAGCGTCAAGGATTGGTACCTGACCGAAGCGGATCGCGATAACTGACCCGGCCGCGCTGCTGGTCGGCGAGCTTCCGGAACAGCGCTTCGAACCGCGGCACGACGTTCTCGGGCAGGTGGTTCTCCACGTAATACTGGCGCGCGCGTTGGGATGCGAGCTCCCATTCGTCTTCGTCGGCAATCAGGCGCCGCAGGTGCGCCACCAGGCCGTCGACATCGTCGGCCACACCGCCCAGTCCGCGCTCGGCGACCAGCCCGTCCGGATCGAACGTCGTGACCAGCGGCACGCCCTGGCTCCACGCTTCGAGGAAGGTGTTGGGGAAGCCTTCGTGGAACGACGTGCAGCACAGACACACCGCGCCGCGGTAGACCTCCGGGATGTGCTGCCGCTCGACGCGTCCCAGCATGCGCACGTTGGGAATCGATCGCCCGCGTTCGATCAGGGCGTCCGCGTAGTCGCTGGGCGGGTCGGGAATGCCGGCCACTTCGAACGTGATCTCCGGCGCCTTCTCGGCAACATCGAGCAGCATCTCGAGACGCTTGGCCTCGGCGATGCGGCCGACCCAGACCACGCGGGGCTTCGTGCGATCGGGCGGCGTCGGGCCGATGCCGTTGTTCGTCGGCGGGCTCGGCATCGGGATGACGGTCGACGCCACGTTGTGGGCCTCGGCGAGGATCGCCTGCTGCTTGCGCGTCTGCGCGATGACGAGGTCGGCGTGCTTGAGCCCGTACAGATACAGCTCGCGCTCGTGGAACATCAGACGGCGAATGACCTCGGGCTCGCAGTCCCAGTCGTTGGCCACGGAGAACACGAAGGAGCGGCCGTTCCGCCGGCACCACAACGCCGCCTGTCCCGTGACGTACTCGGCGGTGTTCTGGTAGTAGACCTGCGCGTCGGCCTTCTTCATCGCCTTTATCAGGCTGCTCCACCGGGGATGGAAGAAGCGAATCCCGGGGATGCCCTCGTCACGCCGGCACATCTTGATCACGCGCACGCCGTCGATGAACACCTCGTCCGGCTGCCCTTCATCCCAGGTCAACAGCGTCACGATATGCCCGCGGGCCGCGAACCAGCGGGCCATCAGCGACAGCTGACGCTGAATGCCGCCGATTTCACCCTTCTTGCCGCCCGACATCTCGCCCCAGGCGGGATGCGCGATGAAACAGATGCTGAACGGCTCGACCAGTGTGGGCACGGAGATCCGCGCCGGTTCGGGGGATGACGGGATCTCTTCGCGCTTTTCGTCCAGGAATACCGCTTCCAGCTGTTCCAGCGCGACGTCGGGCTGATGACGCGACATGACGTAGTCGAACGCCGCCGCAGAACACTGCAGCCAGCGTTCGTGCGACCAGATCAGCGTGCGGACGCCTTCGACAATCCCGTCCAGACCGCTCACCTGCAGCCCGAGGTTGCGCGACATCAGCAGCCCGTCGGGATCCTGCGTCGACACGACGGGCGTGCCGAAGCTCCATGCCTCGAGAAAGGTGTTGGGGAAGCCTTCGTAGTCCGAGGTGCACAGCACCGCCGTGGCGGCGGTGTAGAGATCCGGCAGCCGATTGCGGCTGACGAGGCCGTGGACGTGCACGTTGCGCAGCCCGGCCGCCCGCCTCAGCAGCTTCCGCGCGTCCCCATCGTCGTCGTCGGGCTTGCCGGCGACGTCGAAGTGCACGACCGGCATCCGCTTGGCGACGTCGAGCAGCACGTCGAAGCGCTTCTCCGGCGAGATGCGGCCGATCCACAGAATCCGCGGCTCGCTCGGCGGCTCGCGCTTCGCCCACAGCGGCGACATCGCGCCGCGCAGCGGCGGACACGGCATCGGCAGCACCACCGCGTTCAGGGCGAAGTTGTTGTTGAGCATGGTGCGCTGCTTTTCCGTCTGCGTGACGATGGCGTGTGCGCGCGTGAGCCCATACCTGTACAGCACCCGCTCGCGCAGCAGCGGCAGCTTGGGCAGGCGCCGATCGCAGTCGGGATCGCTCGCCACCGAGTAGACGAAGCGCCGCTTGTGGCGCACGCACCACGCCGCAACCTGGCCGGTCACGTAGTCGCCGCAGTTCTGGTAATAGACGTCGGCGTTGGCGCGCTCGAGCGCGGCATTGAGGCTCCGCCAGCGCTGGAAGAAGCGCAGGCCGCGTGCCCCGGCCTCGCGGCGGCGCATCTTCAGGACCCGCACGCCGTCGATGATCTCGCCGTCGGGCCCGCCCTCGTCCCAGGTGATCAGCGACACATCATGCCCGCGTGCGGCGAGCCACCGCGCGCACATCGTGGTCTGCTGTTCGACCCCGCCAACGTGGCCGCGGTGGCCGCCGGTGAGCGCGCCGTAGGCGAACGGCGACACGATGCAGATTTTCAGGCGCGTCTCGGGAGATTCAAACATGCTGGGCGTCCTTCGCGGCGGCGCCAGCGCACCTCGCGGCGCCGGCGCAGCAGATAGTCAACGGCTCCCGGGTTCTCACCTACTGGACGACCTGCGGCGGGAGGTGCAGGTACTGAGCGACCCGCCGCTTGGAATCGATGTCCCGGAATACCCGCTCGACCTGGGTTGCCGTCAGTCCGAGAGCCGCTCCCACGTCGGCGGCCGGCACGTTGTGGTTGCGCGCATACAGACACAGATCCATCTGGTCGTACGGCAGTGAGAAATAGAACTCCTCCTGCGACTGCGGCAGGGAGTACGTGTCGGTCGTCGGCTGACGGCGGCGGATCTCCTCGGGCACGCCGAGGTACTCGGCCATCTGGTACACCTGCGACTTGTAGAGATGTGCGATCGGCTTGATATCGGCGGCGCCGTCGCCCAGCTTCACGAAGAAGCCCTGATCGTACTCGAGCAGATTCGGCGTGCCGGCGACGGCATAGTTCAGCCGATCGGCGTGGTAGTACTCCAGCGTCTTGCGGGTGCGCTGCTTGAAGTTGGTCGCGGCGACGATCTGCAGATACGCCTCGACGGGCAGCCGCTGCCTGATCTCGCGCCCGTCCGGCGACTGCGCGACGATGGAGAACACGCGGTAGATGTCGCTGGCAGTCACGCTCGGCAGCACGATCTTGTGCTTCCATCCCGGACCGTACTCGGGGATCACCGACCGGATCGCCTCGTCGCGCCGGCGATAGCAGCCGAAGGCGTCGAGCGTCGCGGAAATGTCCTCGATGGCGTAGTCGATCCCCAGCCGCGTGGCGATCAGGCGGCTGGTGACGTGGGTCTCCTGCGACGAGTCCCGCTCCGGCATCAACAGGCCGAAGACGTTCTTCGCGCCCAGCGCGCGCACGCACAGCGCGCCGACGACGCTGCTGTCGATGCCGCCCGACAGCGCGACGACGGCGCCGCGCCGCTTCATCACGCCCTGGATCGTCGAGGTAATCCAGGTGCAGATGCGGTCGGCCTCGCGGGCCGGGTCGAGACGGAGGACATCCTTCGAGAAAGTGGTCACGGTCATGCGATTCAGTCCGGGTGAGACGTCGCGACGAGCTCCCGCTTCGCGACCTTGCCGCGTTCGTTCTTGGGCAGTTCTTTCAGGAACTCGACTGCCGATGGAACCATGTAGTCTTCGAGCAGCGCCGCGCAGTGCCGCCGGATGTCGCGCTCGTCGAGCGTGGCGCCGGGCTTCAGGACGACGTAGGCCTTGACCGCCTGCCCCAGCCGGGCATCCGGCACGCCGGCGACGACGGCCTCGAGCACTTCCGGCAGGGTGTAGAGGACGTTCTCGACTTCGCGCGGACTGACCTTCTCGCCGCGCGACTTGATGATGTCGTCCTGTCTGGCGACGAAGTAGTAGTAGCCCTCCTCGTCGCGGCGGAACAGGTCGCCGGTGTAGAGCACGCGCTCGCCTTCGAGCTTGCCCGGGCGCAGCTTGCGGGCGGTCTCCTCGGGCCGCTCCCAGTAGCCGGCCATGACGTGCGAACCGCGTACGACGAGCTCGCCGACGACATTGGGACCGACCTCGCGTCCGGATTCGTCGACGATCATCAGCTCCTGATTCGGCATCCCGCGTCCGACGGAGTCCGGACGGAGGTCGGTCTGGTCCGGCTCGAGATACAGGGCGCGGAGACATTCCGTCTGGCCGTACATCAGATAGAGCCGGACGTCGGGCAGCGCGCGGCGCATGCCGCGCACGACCTCGGTCGGCATGCCGGCGCCGGCGTTGGTGATGTAGCGCAGGTGCGACAGGTCGTACTTCGACAGGTCGAGAGTGAGGAGCGTCGTGGCGATCGTCGGCACCAGCGCGAAGCCGGTCGCGCGGTGCGCCGCCATCTGCGTCAGGGTGACGTGCGGATAGACGATGCCCTTCTCGACCACCAGGCAGCCGCCGACCATGACCGTGGGAAACAGCTGCGTCAGCCCGTAACCGAACGAGAGCGGCAGCACGTTGAAGACCACGTCGTCCTGCGTCAGCTTCAGGTACGAGGCGATCGAGGCGGTGACGGTCGTGATGTTGCGGTGCGTCAGCATCACGCCCTTGGGATCGCCGGTCGAGCCCGACGTGTAGAGCAGCGCGGCGAGATCGAGATCGATCACGCGGTCGGGGAGCGGATCGGTCGACGGCGTCCCGGCGACGGCGTCCCACGGCACGGTGGCGCGATCCGCCGGGCGGTCGGGGCCGGGTCCGACGATGACCGATACGCGGACGTGGGGCGGCAGCACGAGGCCCGGCATCGACTGGCGCACGGCGCCGCTGGTGATCAGCGCGCTCGCGCGCGAGTTGCCCAGGATGTAGGAGAGCTTCGGCGCCTTGGTCGACGGGTTCACCATCAGGATCGCCGCGCCGGCCTTGAGCACGCCGTAGATGGCGATCACCGTCTCCGCACAGTTCTCCAGCTGAATGGCGACGCGATCGCCGCGCTCGACGCCGAGCGCGATCAGCCCGCGGGCGACGCGCGTCGACGCCTCATCGAGCTCGCGGTAGGTGAGCCGGCGCCCTCCGGCGACCAGGGCCGGGCGATCCGGCACGCGAGCCGCGGTCAGAGCGAGATGGTGATGCAGCACGCGGGTTCAGGCCTGCTTGCGGCGGACGAAGGCCGCGATCCGGTCGATGCTGTCGAGATTCTCGGGAATCAGCTCCTCGTCGGCGACCTTGATGCCGTACTTCGACTCGAGGAACATGACGACCTCGAGAATGCCGGTCGAATCCACGAGATGCTGCTCCATGAACGAGGCGCTGTTGGACAGCCCGTCGCCCTTGCCGAACAGGAACCGGTCGACGATGTAGGCCCGAATCTCCGCTGTGACGTCCGTTGCCGCGTGCACGTTGGTCAATGCATTTCCCCTATGAGTTGAGCCGTAACCAGCTGCGTCGACAGCACGGTGACGAACGCCATGCTGTCCTTGAATCCGATCACCTGGCCGGCGCGGGCCTTGGCCACGAGCCGCCCGACGGCGTCGGGATCGAAGATGCCGGTGCAGGCCAGTGCGCGAGTCGAGAGCAGCTCGTCGACGTACTCGAACCTGGCGCGGCCCGACTCGTCGTAGAAGCTCGGCACGTCGGTCGATCGATACGGCTGCTTCGGACGATCCGCCAGAAAGGGCGGGATCAGATCGGCGACCGCCTTCTTGAGCAGGCTCTTCTCGTTCAGGGCTTTCATCTTCAGCCGCGGCGGGACGCGCGCCGCGAACTCGGCAATGCGGTAATCGAGGAACGGGCAGCGCCCCTCGACGGAATTCGCCATCTGCATCCGGTCGCCCTGGCTGGACAGGATGTAGCCGGCCAGCAGCACCGTCGTTTCGAGATACTGCGCCTGGCAGAACGGCGGCCATCGCGCGTAGGCGTCGGGCAGCGTGTCCGCCAGCTCGTCGATCGGCTGATAGCCGTTGAGCGTCCGGCGCGCGTCGCCGGAGAGGAATAGCTCCATGCGCGACGTCATCTCCCAGCGCGGCCGGTGCGAGAAGAAGGGATCGTCGAGCGACGCCGGATCGGCATGGAAGAACGCGCGCAGGTACGCCGGCGACTGGCTCTGCAGCCGCGGCAGGTAGGGATAGAGCCGCTTGAGGAGCAGCGGGCGCAGACGCGACTCGGGCCGCTGCGCCCAGAACCGGCGCACCTTGGCTTCCTTGAAGATGTCGTATCCGCCGAGGACCTCGTCGGATCCTTCCCCGGTCAGCACGACCTTGTAGCCCTGTTCGCGGACCAGTCGGGACAGGAGCAGCAGGGGCGCCGGCGCGGTGCGGACGATCGGCTGCTCCGCGAAGCGAATCACCTCGGGGAACACCCGCCCGATGTCTTCGGCGGAGCAGTGCGTCTCGCAGTGATCGCGCAGGCCCAGCTCGCTGACCACGCGCCGCTGGAACGGGCCTTCGTCGAACTCCTTGTCGGTGAACGTGACGGAGAAGGTCCGGAGCGGCACATCGGTGAAGCGCCGGACCGTGGCGGCGATCGTGGTCGAATCCAGACCGCCGCTCAGATACGCGCCGACCGGGACATCGGAGCGCAGCATGCGCAGCCGGACCGAGTCGACGAGCAGCGCCCGCAGCTCCTCGGCGTAGTCGGCCTCGCTGCGCGCGCCGTTGCAGTCGGCGTACTGCAGCTGCCAGTAGCGCGACACGCGGACCCGGGCGTTCTCCAGCGTCAGCGTGCATCCCGGCGGCAGCTCCTGCACGCCCTCGACGATCGTCCGCGGTGGCACCATGCACCAGAAGGTCATCACCTGGCGCAGCGCATGGAGATCGAGCGCGCGGGGCACTTCCGGGTGCGCGACGACCGCCTTCAGCTCCGAGCCGAAGACGAACACGTTGTGCCTGGCGGCGTAGTAGAACGGCTTCTTGCCGATCCGATCGCGCGCGGCGAACAGACGCCGGCGCGGGCCGTCCCAGATCGCGAAGGCGAACTGGCCGTTGAAGTGGTTGACGCATTCCGCGCCGTACTCGAGGTAGGCGCGCAGGATGACTTCAGTGTCGGACTGCGTGGCGAAACGGTGGCCGCGATCGAGCAGGATCTGCCGCAGCTCGATGTAGTTGTAGATCTCGCCGTTGAACGTCACCCAGATCGCACCGGATTCGGTGCTCATCGGCTGCGCGCCGCCGGAGAGATCGATGATGCTCAGCCGGGCGTGAGCGAGGCCGGCTTCCTGCAGCGTCTGGACGCCATACCCGTCCGGCCCGCGGTGGCCGAGCGTACGGATCATGGTGTCCAGAACCACGGGGTCCACCGGCCGGCCGTCGAGGTTCACGTACCCGGCAATGCCACACATCAGCGTCCCCGGGTGACCTCCGCGAGCGTCAGCGTCTGGTCCGCGTCGTCGCGAGGCTCACCGCTGTAGTCTTCGGCTCCGTAGTAGCCGTACTCCTGCATGGTGACATCCTCGGTCTGATTGAGGACGGTGCCGACGATCCGTTCTGGTGTGACCGCGGCGATGCCGCGCTGAATCTGCGTGATGGGCGTGCTCGATGCCCGGATCACCATCAGCACGCCGTCGGTGAACATCGACAGCAGCGCGGCGTCGGAGAAGATGGCGACCGGCGGCGTGTCGATCAGCACCCAGTCGAAGGACTTGACGGCGTCCTCGATCAGCAGGCGCATACGGTCCGACGTGAGCACGCCCGACGGGTCGTGTTCGGGACGGCCGCCCACCAGCAGCGTGAGTCGTTCGGACACGGCGACGACCCTGGCGACGGGCTCGTTGCTGGCCAGCATGTTGGACAAGCCAGGGGTCGAGCGGGTCTTGAAGATCTTGTCCAGCACCGGACGGCGCAGGTCGGCGTCGATCAGCAGCACGCGCTTGCGCAGCGATTCGCTCAGCATCAGCGCCAGGTTGGCGGCGGTGATGGTCTTGCCTTCACCGGCGACGGCGCTGGTGATCACGAGGGATCGCAGGCCGCGCTCGGTCTGCAGCTGATGCAGCGTGCTCGCCAGCCGCCGGTACTGCTGGAGAGCCGTGTGGCTCATTTTCGGCGACAGGACGAGCCGCTCGTTGTCGGCGCACGCGCTCAGCCCGGAGGCCGTCTGCTGCGGCGTGCCGAGGCGGATGGTGGCCTCGCCGGCCGAGCGCAGCGGCGTTCCGGACGGCGGCGCGATCGGCTGGACCGTGGCGCCGAAGGCGTCGAGAGTCGCCTCGGGCAGATCGGCGCTGCGCACCGGTTTTCCTGCTCTGTCTAGTGCGTCTGCGATACGGCTCATGAAACGCTCGTGCTCCTTCAGCTCTTCGACCAGAAAAACGACAGGCGACGCGGTCGACCCGAATAGTTGACGGCGTCCGGGCTCGGGGTTTCGGTGGGCTCGGGAAGTGTGACCGCTGGCTCGGCCGCCAGGGTCGCGGGCCGTGGCTTCAGCACCGGCCGCTCCAAGGGCGCGGGGGCGCCGTCGGAGACGTCAACGGCGTTGGGCTCGCCCTCGGCGGCCAGCTGGAAGTCGCGACAGACCTCGCTGACGATGCGGGCGCTCACCGGACGTTCGTGGGCCGCATAGCCCGAGAGCAGAGCGTTGTCGCAGATGACGTTGATCGTGCGCGGAATGCCGAGCGAGGCCTCGTGAATGAGGGTCACGGCATCGCGCGTGAAGACGACCGACGGCGTGCCGCCGGCGACCCGGATCCGGCTGGCGATATAGCTCGCCGTCGATGCCAGGTCGAACCGCGACAGCTCGCAGCGCAGCGCGACGCGCTGCTTCAGCTGCCGCAGCGACGGATGATTGATGCGCGCCGCGAGCTCCGGCTGGCCGATCAGCACGATCGGCAGGAGCTTCTCCGTGTCGGTCTCGATGTTCGACAGCAGCCGGATTTCCTCCAGCAGCTGATCGGGCAGACTCTGCGCCTCGTCGATGAGCAGCGCCGTCGTGATTCCGCGCGCATGGCGTTCCCGGAGCAGCTGCTCCAGCTCGACCAGCCAGGTGGCCTTCGACGCGGCGGCATCCGTGCTCAGGCCGAACTTGTTGGCGAGGAACTGCACGAACTCGGCCCGCGTCAGCGTCGGATTGCTGACCACGACGTACTCGGTGTCCTCGCCGGCATTGGCCAGCGCGGTCCGCAGCAGCGTCGTCTTGCCGGTGCCCGCCTCGCCGGTGAGCAGCGTGATCGCGCGCGCGCTGGAGATCCCGTACGTGAGATTGCTCAGCGCCTCGCGATGACGCGGCGTCATGCAGAGGAACCTCGGGTCCGGCGTCAGGCTGAACGGCCGCTCGCGCAGTTCGAAGAACGCTTCGTACACGTCAGTTTCCGGTGAATTTCCAGTACGCGGCCGCGCCGGCTGCCAGCACCATGACCGTGACCGCAAGCGCCTCGAGCCGCCCGCGGCGCGTCTGCCGCCGGCGTTCCTGCTCGGTGTGGACGATCGGGATCATCGCCAGCGTCGGCAGGCCGAGCGCCGCGCCGATCTCCACGTCGGTTCGCGCCGTCGAGTCGAACAGCTCGATGAGAATGGCGGACCCCAGGCCGAGCAGCAGGCCGAGCACCGCGCCGATGGCGTTGATCAGCAGCCGGTTCGGGCTGATCGGCACCTCGGGAATGCGGGCCGGATCGACCACGCGGAACTGCTCGCCGATCTGGCGCCGCTCCAGATTGGCGGCGATCAGCGCTTCCTCGCGCTTGGCGAGCAGGCCCTGATAGGCGGCCTGCAGCGTCGCGTAGTCGCGGGTGATCTCGGTCAGCTCCGACTCCCGCGACGGCAGCTCCTCGATCCGGGCCTGATAGGTCGCGATCGCCGCACGCAGCCGGTTTTCCTCCTCCTCGTTGTGGGCGATCTGGGCATCCAGCGCCGCCTGCTGGTTCTGCAGCTCCTTCAGCCGGGCCTGCGCCAGAGCCATCGCCGTATTGATCGGCGTGACCGCCAGCTCGGCACGCTGCGAACTCGACGCGGCGGCCGCGGTTCGCGCCGCTTCCTCCTTGACGCGCACTTCCAGCTCGCTGATCTGGCGGCGCGCGATGCGCACCTCGGGATGTTCAGGCGTGAGGCGCAGCAGCAGCGCTTCCAGCTCGCGCCGCTTGGCCTCGAGCTGCTGCGTCAGCGTCAGTGTTCCTGCCTGCGCCGCCTGCCCGGCCGCCGCGGCCGGGGGAACCGGCGGCGCCGCCAGCGCCGCGTTCTGCACCGCCTCCTGCTGCGCGACGATCTGCCGATCGAGCTCGAGACGACGATCGCGCAGCCGGTTCGTGGCTTCGGTCAGCGCCACGATCTGCTGCTGGCTGGCCTGAATCATCTGCAGGTTCGACGCGAACTGGTTCGGCAGCGACCCGGCGTGCGCCCGGCGGTAGGCCTCGAGCTTCTTCTCCTGTTCGACCAGCCGCCGCTTGGCGTCCTCGAGCTGCGCGTCGAGGAAACGGCTCGTGCTGTCGGCCTGCAGCTCGCGGTCCCTGGTGTTCTCCTCGATGAACATCTTCGCCAGACGATCGGCCACCACGGCGGCCAGGCGCGGGTTCCCGTGAATGAACGTCAGGTTGAACGATCCTTCACGTCCCGGAGTGATTGTCACCTGCCCGCGCATGTACTCGACGAGCTGTTCCATCGGGAGATTCCGGGACTCGACCGGATACAGATCGAGCTCCTTGATCAGCCCCTCGAGCCTCGGCCGCGCCAGGATCTGCTCGCGGATCGTGCGGAGACGCTCTTCCAGGCGCCCGGTCACGGTGGCGCGCACGTACGTCTCCGGCACCCGCTGCGGGATGAGCAGGATGGTCGTCCCCGACTGATAGAGGTTGGGGAGGCTGTACGAGAAGGCGGCAGCGCCCCCGGACAGCACCAGGAAGGGGAGCGCGATCATCCACCGCCGCTTCCACAGCAGCCGCCGGACGATAGCGAACGAATACGTTCTACCTGGGACCACGGGCACCTCGCGATGTGATTATCGGCAGCCAGAAGCTGAGGCCGACGCGCACCGACTGGCGCGACACGTTGGGCAGCAACCCGGGAGGCAGCGGCACGTCCGACCCGAACTCGTACTGGTAGTACGAGTAGATACCTTCGAGCCGCCAGTGCTCGTTGAACGCCCACTGCAGACGCGCCGAACCCAGATAGGTCACCACCTGGTTCTGGTTCAGCGTGTACGTCAGGCGGCCGTTCGAGTAGGACGCGTCCAGCGAAAGCGCCAGCCGCTGCCCGCCAATCAAGCCGTCGCCATGGAAGCGGACGGTATCGGCATACACCGGCTCGTCGACGATGTCGGCGTACTGACCGCCGCGATCGTAGAAGGCGATGACCTCCCACGTGCGGCCGATCTCATGGGCCACGTTCGCGCTGACGAGCGCCCGGTAGATCGTGGTGCCGCGGCGGTCGAATGCCTGGGCGCCGGTCGTGACGCCGATCGTCGTGCGGCGTGAGAACGAGAGCGGCCGCAGATACTCGTAGCCGGTGTCGAGAACGTGCATCCGGAGAATGTCCGGCGGCACCCGATGGTAGTCGGCGACGGTGTATCCGTAGCCCGCACGCAGCGCACCATAGCGCGTGAGCTGTCGACGATAGGTGGCGCCGCCGCCCGTCACGACGAGCGGACGCCGTTCGAATCCGGTTTCGGTCCGGTGCCGCAGCCCGTAGTACGCGATCGTGTCACGCCGCGACAGCGTCTGGATCGCCGAAAACTCCGATTCGAGCGAGAGGTTGTTTCGCGAGAGCACTCCCGTGTCGAGCGCGGTATCCGCATCGACCATGGCCGGGTTCGTAATCGGGCCGATCGCCGGTGCGTCGAAACCAGGGAGGTTCGGCCCTCGCGGGATGAATACGAGACGATTGTAGGAGGCGTACGACGCCGCCTGCCGGGCGTTGAACAGCCAGCGGCGCCCCCCAGCGAACTGCGCGTCGATGGACCCCGAGTGGCTGTACGACGCGGGGGCATCGAGCCCGGGGTAATACCGGAGGTGGCTCGATCCGAGCACGTTGATCTCGGTTTGATTCCGCTGAAGGAGATACCGCAGCGTGCCGTTGCCCTCCCCGAAATTCCCCGGCAGCTGATCGCGACGGAGCGGAAATCCGCCGCCGCCCTGCTGCCCGGCCAGGACGTTGCTGTCGTACCCGTTCGCGGCCGACAACAGCAGGCTGAGGCCCGGCATCGGTTCATCGCCACCGAACACACCGCGATTGGGGCGCGCAAGGAGAACGGGCGGCACCGGTTGATCCTGAGGTGCGTTCTGCGCGGAAGCGGCATCAGCCGCCAGAAAGGTCACGAGAAGCGTCGAGGCGATGAATCGGGCAGACACGTGCGTGCTCGCTCAGGGAACGATGACGGTGTCGCCCGGCTTCAGCTCGATGTTCTGCGACAGGTTCTTCGCTTTCTTCACGTCGTTGTAGTTGAATTTGAACGAGATGTCCTTCCCGTTCTCCTTCCGCATGATCACGATCTCGTCCGCCTTGGCGAACTCCAGCACGCCGCCCGCCTGGGCGATGAACTGCAGCACCGTCGTCGGACCGTTCAGCGGATAGGCCGCGGGGCGGACGACGTTGCCCGTGATGTACACGTTCCGGCTGTTGATGGTGCGGACCGACACGGTGACGTTCGGTTCCTGGATGAAGCGCCGGGCGGCTGTCTCGAGCTCCGCCTGCAGCTGCGCCGGCGTCAGTCCCAGCGCCATGACGTCCTTGATGAGGGGGACGGTGATCTTGCCGTCGGGGCGGACCACGACTTCCCCGGACAGCTCCTGCTCGCGCCAGAACACGATGTTCAGCACGTCGCCGACACCGATCGTGTAATCGGCCGACGGTTTCGCCGACGTTGCCGTGCCCGTCGTAGACTTGGCCGCCGCCGCTGCCTGGGCGGCCGGCTGCTGCGGACGCGCCATGGCATCGGCAGCCACCAGAATGAGGAACGCCGCACTCGCGGCCGCACAAACGTATTTCATCGTCCGTCTCCTGACGCTCGTGAAGACAGCGGGCATGCGTCGGGAACCTCGATTTCCTGCATGTTGTTGCCGCCGTTCCGGGCTTGGCCCCGGCGCCTCTCCGGCGCCCGGCCCGTTCCGTTCAATGTCGCTACCAGTCCCCCGCCCGTCCCCTGCCTTAATCACACCGATCAGAAAGGGGACGGGTCGGCGACCAAAAGGAGGGTCCACCGCCCGGCCGAACACGACTTACACAGTTCCTCCGGACCGTTGTGCAAGGAGGTCGCCACTGCCAAATCTGCACTGACAGCAACGTATAAGTTGATGAACGATAGCGACTTAAGTCTCCCAGCCCATCCATGGCTGCACCCGCCTGTAGTCCGCGTCGTCCTGACCGCCCCGTCAAGGCACGAAAATAGTCAACTATCTAGAGAACAAATGCCGGGCGGAAGCGAACATCCGACAGCCGGTCCGGCGTTTGGGGTCTGTACCGAACCCCACTACACTAGAGCCCACCCATGCACGTTCTGGTCACTGGAGGGGCCGGTTTCATCGGCAGCCACGTCGTCGACTCGCTGCTCGCCGACGGCGACACCGTCACGGTTCTGGACAACTTCGACGCGTTCTACGACCGCGCGTTCAAGGAACGTAACATCAGCGATCATCGGGCGAATCCCCGCTGGCGCCTGATCGAGGCCGACCTCAGAGACGCCGACGCCCTGAACCACCAGCTCACTGGGGATTACGACGCCATCATCCACCTGGCGGCCAAGGCGGGCGTCCGGCCATCGATCGAAGATCCGATTACCTACCAGGACGTCAACGTCCGGGGGACGCAGAACCTGCTCGAAATTGCACGCCGCCGCAAGGTTCCGCACTTCGTCTTTGCTTCGTCGAGCAGCGTCTATGGCGTGAATCCGCGTGTGCCGTGGAGTGAAGACGATTTCGTGCTGCAGCCGATCAGCCCCTACGCAAGTACGAAGGTGAGCGGGGAGCTGCTCGGCCACGTCTACAGCCACCTGTACGGGATGCGCTTCATCGCCCTCAGGTTCTTTACGGTCTACGGCCCGCGGCAACGCCCCGACCTCGCCATCCACAAGTTCGCGAAGCTGATCGCGGCCGGCAAGCCGATCCCGGTGTTCGGCGACGGCAACACCCGCCGCGACTACACCTTCATCGACGACATCGTCGCGGGCGTGAAGGGCGCCCTGCGCTACACGGGGAGCCGGTTCGAGGTGATCAATCTCGGCAACAACAACACGGTCACGCTGCTCGAGATGATTCGGGGACTGGAAGAGGCGCTCGGCAGGCCGGCGTCGATCGACTGGCAGCCCGAACAGCCCGGCGACGTCCCGCAGACGTGGGCCAGCGTGGCCAAGGCCGCCGCGCTCCTTGGCTATGATCCGCGCACACCGTACGCGGTCGGGGTCCGCCGCTTTGCCGAGTGGTTTGCGCGGCAGGAAAGTCCGTCTCGCACGTAGCCGCTCTGTTCACGCGCCGCACGATGCCGATAGCCGCTGATGTCGTTCTCGAGGATGGCGTGGTGATCTTTCATCGCGACCTCGTCAACCTGTACGGATGCCGCATCGGCGCCGGGACCAGAATCGGCACGTTCGTCGAGATTCAGAAGGGGGTGACCGTCGGCCGGCGCTGCAAGATCTCGTCGCACACCTTCGTGTGCGAAGGCGTGACGATCGAAGACGAGGTGTTCGTCGGGCACGGCGTGGTCTTCATCAACGACCCGTATCCGCGAGCGACGATCGACGGCCGCCTCCAGACCGAAGCGGATTGGACCGTGGTGCCGACGCGTGTGGGCCGCGGTGCGTCCATCGGCAGCGGCGCCGCGATCATGTGCGGTCTGACGATTGGCGAGGGCGCGCTCATCGGCGCCGGCGCTGTGGTCACCAGAGACGTAGCGCCAGGCACGACCGTCGCCGGAGTGCCGGCGCGGCTGCTCGCGCACAGCCGGCGCAGGTAAGCGGCGTCGTCAGACGACCGTTTCGGGCGCCGGCGAGCTCCGCGGCGAAAGCCACCATGCCGCCGACACCACGGCCAGAACGACCAGCACCGCGACGAGATATCGAAGATCGGCGAAGGAGGGTCGCGTGACCCTGATCGCACTGTCCAGCAATGGCTGCAGAAACAGCACCGGCGCCAGCCGGGCTGGTGAGGCCTGCCTGAGGCTGCGTTCGATCAGCCAGAGCGTGATCCACCCCAGGATTGCGAGGATCACCACGACGACGAGCTGTCGTGCAGAAACCGGGCCCCAGAACGTCGGCAGAAGAATCGAGAGGGCGATGAACGCGCCGAGCCCCGTGTAAAACAGGTTGGTCAGCAGCGGCTCGGTACGGCCGAGGACGCGCGTCAGCACGAAGTAGCCGGCGAACCCGACGGCTGCCGCGAAGGACGGGAGCGCGGCGCCCGCCATCCCGCGGAGCGACGGCCGGTTCATCACGACGACAGCGAGCACGGCGATCAAGACCACGATCCACGACAGCGGGGAAGGCCGATCACCAGCCAGTGAGGTCATGATCAACACGAGCAGCGGCGCCGTCCAGAAGATTGGGACGATGTCGTCCCACGACGCTCGTTCGATGGCGAGCCCGAGTCCGAGCGGCATCGTCACGATCAGGAGCGAACGACCGAGCTGAAGCCAGGGGCGGCTCGTGCGGACGAACGAGAAGCGGCAGGGAATTCCGAGGACCAGACACATGAGGGCGAGATGAAATCCGTATCGCAGCCAGGTGACCTGCGGAATCGGAATCTCGTCCCCGATCGTGCGCGAGAACACGATCTCGGCAGTGAGCCACATGACCATGGCTAGCGCGGCCGGCGCTGGTGGGCCGATGAGCAGTTCCCGCAGGCGGGTCATGCGGCTTTGCGGTAGATTCTATAGCCGACATGATCGCCGTCACGCAAGCAAATACGTCGCGCGCGTGTTCACGGTGGAGGCAGCGGTGATTCGAATCGGCGTCATCGGCTACGGCTACTGGGGGCCGAACCTGGTTCGCAATTTCGCCGACTGCAAGGACGCGACCGTGCACTGCGTGTGCGACGCGCGGCAGGATCGCCTGGCCCAGGTGCGGCGGCGCTATCCAGGCGTCACCGTGACCACGGATGCGGCCGATCTCTACCGCGACCCTGAGGTCGACGCGGTCGTCGTTGCCACGCCCGTGGAGACGCACTTCGAGCTCGCCCTCGCCTCGCTGCGCGCCGGCAAGCACGTGCTCGTCGAGAAGCCGATCACGGCAAGCAGCGACGAGGCCAGCCGGCTCATCGACGAAGCCAGGGCGCGCGGGCTCGTGCTCATGGTGGGCCACACCTTCGTCTACACGGGCGCGGTCCGCAAGATGAAGGAGCTGTCCGACAATGGCGAGCTCGGCGACATCTACTACTACGACTCGGTTCGCATCAACCTGGGGCTCTTCCAGAGGGACATCAACGTGCTCTGGGACCTCGCGGTCCACGACCTCGCCATCATGGATTACGTCCTGCGGGATCGTCCGCTGTCGGTCTCGTGCACCGGGCTCGCCCATCTGCCCGGGCAGCCGGAGAACATCGCCTACATGACGATGTTCTTCGCGGGAAGCCTGATCGCCCACGTTCACGTGAACTGGCTGTCGCCGGTCAAGGTGCGGCGTACGCTCCTCGGCGGCAGCCGGCGCATGGTGATGTTCGACGACCTCGAAACGAGCGAGAAGATCAAGGTCTACGATCGCGGCATCTCGATGAACCCTAGCCCCGAGAACGTCTACCAGATGCTGATCGGCTATCGGACCGGCGACATGTGGGCGCCGCAGCTGGCGGTCACCGAAGCGCTCAGCGTCGAAGCCGCGCACTTCGTCGACTGCATCCAGCGTAACGTGACGCCCGTGACCGACGGCGAGGCGGGGCTTCGCGTGGTCCGGCTGCTCGAGGCCGCCGGGGAATCGATGGCGGCCAGGGGGCGTCTGGTCGGCGTGGGGAGCGCAGTCGGCGCATGATTCCGCTCGTCGACCTGCCGGCGCAGTTTCGCGCCCTGAAGCCGGAGATCGAAGCTGCCGTCAGCCAGGTCTTCGAGAACGCGCAGTTCATTCTCGGTCCGGCGGTGGCCGCCTTCGAGCGCGATTTCGCGGCGTTCTGCCGCACGGCGCACGCCGTCGGCGTCAACAGCGGCACGAGCGCGCTGCACCTGGCGCTGCTCGCCGCGGGGGTGGGTCCGGGCGACGAAGTGATCACCGTGCCGTTCACCTTCGTGGCCACCGTCGCCGCAATCGAGTACACGGGCGCCAGGCCCGTGTTCGTCGACGTCGAGCCCGGGTTTCTGACCATGGATCCGGCGAAGCTCGAAGCCGCGATCACGCCGCGAACCAGGGCGATCATTCCAGTGCACCTGTTCGGTCAGCCGGCGGACATGGATCCGATCATGGCGATCGCCAACCGGCACGGGCTCGTCGTGATCGAGGACGCCTGCCAGGCGCACGGCGCCGAATACAAGGGCAGGCGATGCGGCTCGATCGGACAGCTCGGGTGCTTCAGCTTCTATCCCGGGAAGAACCTCGGCGCTTACGGCGAGGGCGGTGCGGTGGTGACCAGCGGCGCTGCGCTCGCCACCAGGATCCGCTTGCTGCGCTCATGGGGCGAGGAAGTCCGCTACGAGCACAAGTACCGCGGCTTCAACTGCCGGATGGACGGGGTGCAGGGCGCGATTCTCGGCGTGAAGCTGCGGTATCTGGAAGAGTGGACCGAGGCCCGGCGGCGAAATGCCGCCGAGTACGGCCGTCGTCTCGCTGGTACTCCGGCGCAGCCGCTGCCGGAGCGGCCCGGCGTGCGCCACGTCTACCATCTGTACGTCGTGCGCCTGCAGCAACGGGACTCGTGGCGCGAGCGGCTCACCGAGGCCGGCATCCAGACCGGCGTCCACTATCCGATTCCCGTCCACCTGCAGCCCGCCTACCGCGATCTGGGCTACAAAGCCGGCGATTTCCCGGTGTGCGAGGAGGCGAGCCGCGAGGTGCTGTCGCTGCCGATGTTCCCCGAGCTGACCGACGCGCAGATCGCGACGATCACGAGCGCGCTTCGGACCAGCGTGGGCGCCGCCACCTAGGCGGTCGATGAAACGGTCGTCAGCGGCTCGCTCGCCGGTGGAATCACGAACCACCCGATCGCGTACGCGAGTATCCCGCCGATGATGGCGCCCGGATAGATGGCCAGCACGACGCTGACGATTCTGACGATGGGCGCGTCGATCCCGAAATACTCCGCGATGCCCCCGCACACGCCGGCAATCTGCCGATTCGTGACGGACCGCGTGAGCCTTGGGCCGCGGTAGGCACGTCGCTCTTCAGGCGTCGCGATCGGCAGCAGGATCCAGCACACGGCGTACACGAGCATCCCACCCAGCAGCAGCCCGGGGACGATCGACAAAATCACCCAGGCCAGTCTGATGAGCGTGACGTCGGCGTCGAGATACGACGCGAGGCCGGCGCAGACGCCGCCGAGCTGACCTTCCTCGGGGATTCGCGTGATGCGACGACGTTCGCGAGGGATCGTGCGGCCGGCGGAGCCGCCGACGGCAGCGCCGCAGAATCGGCAGAACGCCGAGCCTTCCTCGACTTCTTTGAAGCAGCGGGCGCAGGTCATGAGAGTTCCCCCCTATTAGATCCATACGGAGGATCCTCCCTGCCTGGTTTCAGCGCCCGAACCCTTCCAGAATCCCCTTGAGCCGCCGCTGAACTTCGTTCCGCAGCCCCCGCCTGGCTGCGGCAGCAGCATCGATCGTGATCCGAGGCGCCGGGATGGTGCCGCCGATCCGCGCCGGGAGCACGATGCGATTACCTTCGCGCGTGAACCGGGCAAAATCGGTGCCTGCCTGTTTCGACAGCTCTTCCGAGAGCGACAGGTCCAGGGCGCCGTCGAGCGCCTGGGTCTCGATGTTCAACGTCCCCGTGCCGACGATGTCCACGTCACGCGAGTGCATGGAGAAGGCGTCGGCGCGGAAGACTTGATTCGCCAGGGAAAAGCTCGCGTCGATACGTTCGAACTGGTCTGTACCTTCCGCCGTGTCAGGCGCCGGCCGGCCGAAGAACAGCACGACCGTGCGAATGAGATTGAGCCGGCGGATGGAGCCGTCGCGGATCGTCGCGGTGCCGTTGCCGCGCGCCGAGCTCAACACCGCCGCAACATCCGCGCCTCTCCCGCTGAACGTGCCCGCACCTGTCAGCGTGCCGGTGATCGTGTCAGGAGACCCGCCGAAGGCGGCGAGCTGCGCGACGTCCAGATTCTCGAGGCGCGACTTGATCGTCAGCGAGAGCGCGTTCCCGAGCTGCGCATTGACCGCGCCTTGGTAGCGGCCGCCGAACAGTTGAAAGGTGAGCGGTGAGAGCACGACGCGATTCCCGTTCACGTCCAGCTCGGTGGCGAACTGCTTCACCTCGACACCACCCGCCGTGCCGGTCTCCGCGCTGACGCGTGCGTGAATCTTCATCGGCGCCGCCGCGGATCCATTCGTCCGGGTGGGCTGCGCCGGCGGTGTGAACGCGTCGGCGAGCGCAAGCAGTTCATCGACGTCGAGTCTGTTGGCCTTCGCCGTGAGGCGTGCCGCGATCGTCGGCTCGAGATCGACCTCGCCTTCCGCATCGAGCGTCGTCGTCCCCGAGCGCGCTTCGAATCTGCGAAGCGTCAGGCGATCGCCCGTCAGAGACGATTCCGCCGATACGCGCACTTCCCTGCCGCGGCTGAGGATGGCGACGTCATCGAGCGCTATCGTGCGGATGGAAACGATTTCCACGCCGCCGCTCGATTCGCCGGGAGCCGATGGCGAGGCCGTGTCGCTTCCGCCCGCGGGAATCGTGAACGGCAGGGGCATTTCGATGCGGCTGTTGGCGATGGTGACGGCAGCGTCCTGTATCCGCCGGGACAGCAGCCCGCGGAAGTCGGTGGACACGTCAACGTCGGCGAGCGTGACCCGGACGGGTTCGCCGATGCGTACATCGCCGAGGCGAATTGCCGCGCGCGGAAACAACCCCGCGCTGGCGCGGCCGATGCGCACGGGTTGCCCGAGCCAGGCGGTGGCCTGTTGCTCGAGCGTGAGGCGGAGTCCGTCGCCCGAGAAGAACCAGTACACCGCCGCCGCGGTGCCGAGGACGAGGACCACGAGAACGAGCACGACACGGAGCAGGACCTTCTTCATGAGGCCGGCCTCAATCGCCGCACCGTAAGATTAGCGGAGTAATGCCCGAGTTGCCCGACATCTTGCTCTATCTTCACGCACTTCGTCCCCGCGTGATCGGGCGGCAGCTGCAGCGTGTCCGGCTGGTCTCGCCGTTCCTGCTGCGCTCGGTCGAGCCGCCGCTCGAATCGATTCACGGCCGCACGATCGTCGGGCTCCATCGGCTCGGGAAGCGCGTTGTCTTCGAAGCAGACGGCGAGCTGTTTCTCGTGTTCCACCTGATGATTGCCGGCCGTTTTCGCTGGAAGCCGGCAGGCGCGCCGGTGCCGGGAAAGGTCGGGCTGCTGGCGATGGATTTCGAGCACGGCACGCTGGTGCTGACCGAAGCCGGCACCAAACGTCAGGCGTCGCTCTACCTGGTCAGAGGGCGCGACGCGCTCGCCCGTCACAATCCCGGCGGCCTCGAAGTGCTCGAGGCGAGCCTTCCTGAGTTTGCGGAAGCGCTCACGCGGGAGAACCACACCCTCAAGCGTGCGCTGACCGATCCGCATCTCTTCAGCGGCATCGGCAACGCCTACTCCGACGAGATTCTTCACGCCGCGCGGCTGTCGCCGTTCAAGCAGACGTCGGGGCTGACCGACGAAGAGATCCGCCGCTTGTACGACGCGACGCGCGCGACGCTGACGATGTGGACTGCGCGACTGCAGGAGGAGGCCGGCGACGACTTTCCCGAGAAGGTGACGGCGTTCCGTGAAGGGATGGCGGTGCACGGCCGCTACGGCAAGCCGTGTCCGGTATGCGGCGCTCTGGTGCAGCGCATCGTCTATGCCGCGAACGAAGCCAACTACTGCGTGAACTGCCAGACCGGCGGGCGATTGCTGGCGGATCGGTCGCTGTCGAGACTGCTGCGGCAGGATTGGCCGAGGACGCTCGAAGAACTGGAAAAGAGGCTGGAGCGGCGGAAGTGACTAATTCACATCGATAAGTCGCTATATGGGAAGACAAAATTCTGATAACCGTCCATAAAGAGGACAAAAATCTTCCCTGCAGAGGTCTTCTGTGTGAATATATGGGAACATATTTGTGATTCTGTGAAATCACTAAGTGTTCTGTCAGATCCTTCTTGGACCATAACTCGGCATTTCAATTGCTGAGCCCGGCGGCGATCGGTCCGGCGAGCCTGGGGCTGCCGGCGCCAGCCTTACGCCCACGCGCGTAGTCGGGAGGCAAAGTGATGGCATCTCGGGTTACCCAAGGGGTGGTCTCTGTTTGTCTCAGGCGCCTGATAGCGCTCGGCGTTTTGGCTTTCGCGGTGGTTGCGTTGCCGGCGACCGCTTCCTCCACGGTCCTTGTTCCTGGTGACAGCGCGACTTCCATCGATGTTTTTTCAGACGCGCCCGGCACGCTAATCGCCTCCCTGACCGATCCGTTTACCATCGATTCGACGGGCTCCGCCATTTTGAATGGAGTCTTCATCACCAAGATCTATCAAGAGACCCCGACCAGCCCGTACGACTACTACTTCCAGGTTGTTGTGAGCTCCGGGACGGGCGACGCAATCGATGCCTTCAGGACCGCCGTATTCCCCGGATCTGTCTTGACTGACGTCTATTACATGACAACCGCGCCGGCTGGTTCATCCTTCGTTACGCCAACGGTCGGAAACACCCCGTCTGAGATAGAACGTGGCCTTGACGCGCTCGATGTTTCCTTCTTCCCTCCCCCGGGGAACACCATTGCGCCCGTTGAGGCGTCGGCGATCATCGTCGTCAGGACCAATGTGGCCTATTACGGTCCAGGAACTGCCTCTATTCTCGCGAACCAGTCTGTCAATGCTGCTTCGTTTGCCCCGATTCCGGAGCCAGGGTCTCTTCTCCTCCTCGGATCGGGGCTGGCGGGACTGGCCACCATGGCACGCGTGCGTCAGCGCCGTCGCCGTGCGGGTTCCTAGATAAGCCAGGTTCTGTCGACTCCAGCGACTCGGCCGTGCCTCATCGAACAGCAGCAAGAGGGACGTAGCTATGCGGCCCCGGCTGAGCATGGCGGGTGCCGCCTTGTTCTTCGCGGTCTCCTTTCTCCTTCTTTATCGCGACATACTCGCCAAGCTCATACACGACTGGGGTGCGAGCGATAACTACTCGCACGGCTTCCTGATCGCCCCTCTCGCCCTGTATTTCGTCTGGGAGCGTCGACCGCTGCTGAGTGCCCTTCAACCTCGCCCGAGCCTGGTGGGCGTGGTGCTGATCATCGCCAGCCTCGCCGTGTGCACTGTCGGCATGCTCGGCGCCGAGCTGTTTCTGATGCGGATATCGATGGTCGGTGTGCTGGCCGGCTCCGTCGTATTCGCGTGCGGCTGGGCGGCGCTTCGCGTTCTCGCTTTTCCTCTCCTCTTCCTTCTGCTGATGATCCCCCTGCCCGCGATCGTGTTCAACCAGGTCGCGTTTCCCTTGCAGCTCTTCGCCTCCGAGGTCGGCGAGAGCATCCTTTCAGCGCTTGGCATCCCGGTGCTCCGCGAAGGAAATCTGATTCTGCTCGCTTCGACCACCCTCGAAGTCGCAGAAGCGTGCAGCGGAATCCGATCGCTGGTATCGCTGCTCACGCTCGGCCTGGTCTACGGTTACTTCACTGACCGCCGCACGGGCGTGAGATCGGCGATCGCCCTCTCGGCCGTTCCGATAGCCATTGTCTCCAACGCCGCCCGAGTGGCCGGAACGGGTGTCGTCGCGCATTACACCGGACCCGAAGCTGCGGAAGGTTTCTTTCACACGTTCTCAGGCTGGATCGTGTTCATCGCCGGACTGATTCTTCTTGTGTGCGTTCAAGTTACGCTCGCTCGTCTTTTCCCCGTACGCAGCGAGGAAGAATCGCACCGTCCAGGTATGGAAGCCGCATGACGACGCGCATTGTCGTGGTCGGGTTGATCCTGCTCTTGTGGGGGGCCGCTATGAAGGTCGCCTCACATGCGGAGGAGATCCCGCTGCGGGCGCGGCTGGACACATTCCCCGCGCGCCTTGGCCCCTGGCTCGGCCGGGAACAGCCGGCTCTCGATCCACGGGTAGCCGAGGTGCTCGGCGCCGACGACTACATCTCCCGCGTCTACACGAACCCTGCAAAGGAGAGCATCGGCCTCTATATCGGATACCACGCAAGCCAGAAGCAAGGTGATTCGATTCATTCGCCGCTCAACTGCCTGCCGGGCGCTGGCTGGCAGCCTGTCTCGGCGGCACGCATCACGGTGCCGATCGACGGACGAAGCGCCATCGAGGTGAATCGCTATGTCGTCCAGAAGGGCAGCGATCGCCAGCTTGTTCTCTACTGGTATCAAAGTCACGGGCGCGTGATCGCGAGCGAGTACTGGGGCAAGGTGTATCTGGTGCTGGACTCGATCCGCCTGAATCGCAGCGACGCCGCCCTGGTGAGGGTCGCCACGCCGATCGATGAGCGAGACAGCGAGGAAGCGTCTGCCGTTCATCGCGCGGTGGAGTTCGTACGCCTTCTGTTTCCTTCAGTGGAGGAGCATCTGCCGTCATGAGACGTTGCGTGCGTGTCCTGATGATTCTGTCTGCGGTCCTGGCAGGGGGTGCATGCTCGGACGTCGAGATTGAGAAGCAGAAGCGACTGGCTGCGGGCAATGCGTATTTCGAGAGCGGCAAGTATCCCGAAGCCATTCTCGAGTATCGACGCGCGATTCAGGCTGACGGCCGCTTTGGCGAGGCGCGCTATCGGCTGGCCCGGGCCTACGAGCGTGTCGGCGAGGTGGCCAATGCCTATCGAGAGATGGTGCGTGCGGCGGACCTGCTCGATGACGCCGAGGTCCAGCTGAGCGCCGGCAACTATCGTTTGATGGCCGGCGAGTACGACGAGGCGAAAGCCATCGCCGAGCGGATTCTGGCTCGTGACCAGCGCAGCATCCCGGCCCTGATCCTCCGCGGCAACGCACTGATCGGGCTCAAGGATATCGACGGCGCCGTGCGTGAGATGGAAGAGGCAGTCCGTCTCGATCCGGAACGAGGGGCGACGTACTCGAGCCTGGGCTCTGCGCGGATGCTGCAGGGGAAGCGTGCCGAGGCCGAAGCCGATTTCAAGCGGGCGGTTGCGAGCCAGCCGAAATCGGTGCAGGCGGTGCTCGCCCTGGCGAACTTCTACCTCGCGGAAAGCCGATTTCCGGAGGCCGAGCAGTCGCTGAAGCAGGCGCTCTCGATTGACCCTCTGAACCTGATGGCCAACCGGGCGCTCGCGGCGTACTACCTGAGCGTGAATCGTGCGTCGGACGCGGAGCCGCTGCTCAAGACCGTCGCTCAAGTCTCACCACACGCAGACGCGGATTTTCAGCTTGCGGATGTTTATGTCGCGAACGGCCGTGAGAAAGACGCCCGAGCGGTGCTTGAAGCGCTGCTCCGCGACAAGGGCGCCGCCGCCGAGGCCCGGCTTCGCCTGGCCGCCCTCGACTATGCGGCAGGCAATCGTGCCGTGGCGCACGCCGGTGTGGATGAAGTCCTGAAGAGCGCGCCGAAGCACGTGCAAGGCCTCATTCTGAAGGGCGAGTTCCTGATGTCGGAAGGGAGGCCTTCCGACGCCCTGGCGAGATTCCAGGCTGCCGCGTCGGCGGATGCGTCATCGGTGCCGGCCTATTACGGCCTCGGCCGCGCTCTGGCCGCCACCGGCCGCATTGACGAGGCCGGCGCTGCCCTGAACGAGGCGCTCAAACTCAATCCTCGAGCGGCCACCGCGCAGATCGCGTTGTCAAAGCTCAAGCTCGCCGGAGGCGATCGAAGTGCGGCGCTCGAATTCGCCGAGGATGCGGTCGAATCCGCTCCGCGAATGCCGCTGGCGCGCACCGCGCTGGTGCGCTCGCTGCTCGCAAATGGCAGGGTCGATCGGGCGCAAGCGGAGCTCGAGCCGCTGCTCCAGCGATTCCCGAAGCAGGCCGAGGTGAGGGAGCTGGCGGGACGGGTTCGATTGGCACGAAAGGATCTCACAGGGGCGGAGCGCGAATTCCAGACAGCCGCCGAACTCGACCCGAACAGTGTGTCCGCGCTCGAAGGCCTGGTGTATGTCGACTTCGCACGCGGCAAGGTCGCCAGCGGCGTGGAGCGCGTAGAAGGGCGCCTGGCACGCAGCCAGGCCAGTCCCGAGCTCCTGATGCTGTCGGCCCGCACGTATCTGTACGCACGCACTCGAGACAAGGCTGAAGCCGCCCTCCGTCAAATCATCGCCGTCGATCCCTCTCGTCCGGAGCCTTATCAGCTGCTCAGCCGCCTGTACATGGAAAGCGGCAAGCTGGCCGAGGCCCAGCGTGAGCTCGAGGTTTTGGTGCAGAAAATGCCCAGATCCGTCGGCGCTCACACGGCCCTCGCCTACGTGCTCGACGCCAGGAACCTGCGCGCCGACGCGCGCGCGCGGTACGAGCAGGTGCTGCAAATCGATCCACGCGCGCCGGTTGCGTCGAACAACCTCGCCTGGTCGTACGCAGAGGAAGGCACCAAGCTCGATATGGCCTTGCAGCTGGCGCAAAACGCCAAGGCACAGCTCGGCGATTCCCCGGAGGTGAACGACACCCTCGGGTGGGTGTACTACAAAAAGGGTCTGATACCGCTTGCGGTGAGCACGCTGGAAGTCAGCGTCGCACAGCAACCCTCGAACGCGGTCTTCAGGTACCACCTGGGCATGGCGCACGCCAAGGCCGGCCAGACTGCCGCGGCCCGGCGCCAGCTCGAGGCCGCGCTCGCCCTGCGTGCTGATTTCCCAGGGAGCGCCGAGGCGCGCGCAACTCTGGCATCACTTGGTCGCTGAGGGATGCTGCGCGGGTCGCCTCGACGTCGTGATCGGCGAGTCCTGATCATCACCTGGTGGTGTTATCTGCTCGCGCTGCTGGGCGCCGCGCTTCTCGTGCGGCTGGCCACCGACGTCGTGCTGATCGCCACGGTCCTCTCGTTCGGGCCACGCTGGCTCCTCCTGCTGCCCGGCGTGTTCGGCCTGTTCGTCATCACACGTCATCGGCGCCAATGGCCAACGCTGCTGGTCTATGTCGTGACGTGTTCCGTGCTGCTCAATCCGTCGCTGAACGTGGCGGCGTACTGGTCGCCGCCGCGCGGCAACACCATCCGGATCGTCACGCAGAACATCGGGGGCGGACGCCTGGATATGGCGCGCTTCATCGAATGGTTGAGCGATACCGAACCGGATGTCGTTCTGCTGCAGGAGTGCTCGAATCGCGGGGCGGCCGTTCTCCAAGCGTTCCAGCAATGGCAGGCGCATCGAGACGGCGGGCTGTGCCTGGCGACACGCTTCGAGATTCAAGAGGTCGCCGCGGTGGATCGCCGAGCATTCGGGGGCTGGGGAAATATCGCGGTGCGATACAGAACCGCTGCCGAGGGACTCTCCCTGACCTTGCTCAATGTGCATCTGGAGACGCCGAGGGAGGGCTTCGAAGCGTTCGGCCGCGGCTGGTCGGCGGGAATGGCGGCGGTTGCCCGCGTCGATCGGCTACGGAGGCTGGAGTCCCGGCTTGCCCGCGATCTGCTTGGCTCTTCACCCGATGAAGGCGTAGCCGTCGCCGGCGACTTCAACATGCCGGTCGAGAGCGCCATCTACCGGGACTCCTGGTCCGACCTGGCAAATGCCTTCTCAGAGGCTGGTCTGGGACTCGGCCACACGAAGGCCACTCGCTGGTTCGGCACCCGGATCGATCACGTGCTCGCCAATCGACTCCTGACGCCGGTCCGCAGCTGGGTCGGTCCGTCTGTCGGCGGCGATCACAGGCCTGTCGTGGCCGATTTCGTGTTCAAGTCCTGACCGGGCGCATCAGCAATGTACCAAGGTTTGCTCCGGAACGTTCTCCAGCCGGTTCATGAGTCCTTGATCAAGCGGAGGAACGTACGGCGATATCAACGGCTGCTCAGAAGCTCGGAGTGGTGGCCCCCGGCGCAGCTGCGCGCATTCCAGCACCGGGAGCTGTCAGCGCTGCTCCAGCACGCGTACCACCACACACCGTTCTGGCGCGAGCGGTTTCGCCGCCTTCGTCTGTCTCCCGAGTCGATCCGAACGCTCTCGGACCTCAAGAGGCTGCCGCCTCTCGAGAAGAAGGACATCCGTGAGCACCGTGACAGCATGGTGGCCGGCCACCAACGGAACACGCTCTGGGCGAAATCGACGGGAGGATCGACGGGCGAGCCGGTGCACTTCTACTACACCGCCGACAGCTACGATTGGCGGTGCGCGGCGACACGGCGAGGGTACGGGTGGGCGGGCGCCGCGGATGGGGCTCCCACGATTCACATCTGGGGTGTGACTCTGCACGGGCACAGCCGGCTGTCGTCGGCGAAGGAGGCGCTGCACCGGCGAGTCCTTCGGCGGACGCTTTTCAACGCGTTCGAGTTCGACGACCGCGCCATGGAGCGATGTGTTCGGGCGATCAATCGCCAGAAGCCGGTCGCACTTGTCGGCTATACAAGTCCGCTGGTGGCCCTTGCGCGGTTCGTCAATGACGGCCGACGCCTGACCCACTATCCGAAAGCTGTGATCTCGGCTGCGGAAACGCTGTTCGACTACCAGCGCCAGGAGATCGAGAGCGCATTCCGATGCCGCGTGTTCAACACCTACGGCAGCCGCGAGTTCATGCTCATCGCGGCTGAATGCGGCTCCGGATCGGGGCTGCACATCAGCGCAGAGAACCTGATCCTCGAGGTCGTTCGCGAGGATGGAACGCCCGCCGAGCCAGGGGAAGCCGGCGAGATCCTGATTACCGACCTTCACAATTTCGGGATGCCGTTCGTTCGCTACCGGATCGGCGACGTCGGCATCGCTGCGGGTGAGCCCTGCCGCTGCGGCCGGGGCCTGCCTCTGCTGCAGAACGTGCTGGGCCGATCGCTCGACATGATCCGCACGGCCACGGGCAAGGCGCTGCCCGGCGAGTTCTTCCCCCATGTGATGAAGGACTTCCCCTGGGTCGACACGTTCCAGGTGGTGCAGGACAGCGCGTCGAGCGTGCGAATCCGCATGGTCTGCAATGGAGACCGGACGGCCGAATCCTTCGACGAGCTGGACCGCCTCATTGCCGCTGCGCTCGGAGACGGTATCGCGGTTCGCTACGAGTTCGTCGCTGACATTCCCCTCACGAGAACGGGCAAGCGACGCGTCACCATCTCGGAGCTGGCGGGAACGCGATGAGAGTGGCGCACGTTGTCCTCACGCTGGATGTCGGCGGACTCGAACGGATGGTCATTCAGCTGTGCGTGGCCTTGCGGAGACGAGGCATCGACAGCTCGATTGTCGTTCTCACGGATGGCGTTCTCGTCGATACGGCCCGGCAGGAAGGGATCGACGTCACGGTCTTGAATCGGCGGTCCCCCTCGCTCGCGTCGACCGTCGCTCTCCTCCGCCGGCACTTTGTCCGGCGCAAGATCGACCTGGTGCATACGCACAATCTCGCGCCTCTCGTCGCGGGTACGTTGGCGGCGCGCCTGGCGGGCGTGCCGACTATCAACACCCGCCACGGCCGGGCTCCGCTGTCGGCGCCATGGTTTATCTGGCGGCTGACCAACCACGTCGTGGCTGTGTCCGAGGATGCGCGTCGCGAACTGCTGCGCCACAACACCATCAGAGCCGACAAGGTATCGGTGATTCGCAACGGAATCGACGTCTCCGCGTTCGCGTCGGGCAACGGCGCGGACGGGACCGCCATCCGCAGTGCTCTGCGCATCCCGCCGCAGGACATCCTCATCGGCACGGTCGGCAGGCTCACGAAAGAGAAGGATCACAAGACCCTTCTCGTCGCCTTTCGCGACCTGCTCGGCCGAGGGCTCCCGGCGCGGCTCCTCGTTGCGGGCGACGGCGAACTGGCTTCGAGCGTGCGAGAGATGGTTGCAGAGCTTGGTCTCGACAATCGGGTTCACCTGCTCGGCACGCGCTCCGATGTTCCAGCGCTCCTGCGAGCGCTGAACCTGTTCGTGCTGCCCTCGATCAGCGAAGGGCTCTCGCTCACCCTCATCGAGGCGATGGCGGCGGGGCTTCCGATCGTGGCGACCCGCGTCGGCGGGAATCCAGAGGTGATTGCCGATGGAGACACCGGGCTTCTCGTGAGCGCGGCGGATCCGGTCGGCCTGGCAGATGCGCTGATGCGGGTCGCGGGAAATCCGTCGCTCGCCGCGGCCCTGGGTCAGCAGGCAAGGGCGCGGGCGCTACGACACTTCGACATAGACACGATGGCACAGCGGTATCTCGGGGTGATGAATGGCGCTGGCCGAACGCATCCGGAAAGGTGACACTCCATTCTTCGCCGGCGTCAAGCGCACTGTGAAGCGCCTCCAGCGGGTGAGGCTTCCGGTGCCAGTGTTGCTGCGGCCGCTTCTACGGCTCGTCTACTGGTCGCACCGCATGGCGGTTGAATGCTGCCTGAAAGGCCTGCGCATCGGCGATGGAGCTGTTGTGGGGGCTGGAAGCGTTGTTTGCACGGACATTCCGCCGTTCTCAATCGCTCCTGGAAATCCGGCTTGCATCGTGCGCCGACCGTCGGGGCAGAACTCCTCCGGAGCGCTGATCGGTGCAGTCGCAACAACGTCCTTCCAGAACACCGCCCCGTGCCCCTAGATCATGTTGTATCTCTGCCTCATCCTCTATATAAGCGCCATCTACGTGCGGCCGGCAGAGATCCTGGCCCCCCTGGACAACGTGCCTGTCGTTGACATCGTGGCTGCAGTCGCGGCGGCCGTCGGCGGGTTGGCGCTGCTGTTACGGCCAAGACGAACCTCCGTGATACCGACGGACATCTTCATTGTGGGCTTCTGGCTCGCAATTGTTCTGTCCAATCTGGTCCGGGGATGGTTCGGTGGTGCGTGGCTGGGCTTCCTGAACTTTCTGCCAGTCGTCTTCTGTTACTTCCTCGTACGGGTTGCCGTACACACACCTGGTCAAGCGAGCGGTCTGGTCAACCTGTTCGTCTTTCTCAACATCTTCCTGGCTGTCAACGGAATCGTGCAGTATCACACCGGTGTCGGCCTGGGCGGAGTAGAAGCTCTCACGGAAGAGCATCGAATTCGTGGCACCGGGATCTTCAACGATCCCAACGATCTCGGCATGACGCTCGTCATGGCTGTGGCGTGCGTCCTTGTGAGAGGTTTCGGCCCGGGCATTCCGAACACATCTCGATTGGCTGCAACCGTCTTTCTGATTCCGCTGCTGGTCGCCATCTACTACACGAACTCTCGCGGTGCCGTCGTAGGTCTCGGAGCGGTTCTCGTTTCGCACAGTTTTCGAAGTATCCGCAAGGTGCCCGCAGCCGTCGCATCGGTGATGGCGGTATCGGCCTTGCTGCTCCTGGGGCCCTCGCGGACGAGTGCACTGGATGCGAGCGAGGGTTCGGCGCAAGGCCGGGTGGAGGCGTGGGCGGAGGGATTGCAGATGCTGAAGGCCGGACCCATCTTCGGTGTCGGCTACGGCCGTTTTACCGACTATCACCACAGAGTGGCGCACAACTCCTTCGTGCATGCGGCCGCGGAGCTGGGTGTTGTCGGCGCATTCTGTCTCGTGGGTGTGTTCTACTCGTTCTTCCGCGTGTCTCGCGCGGGTCAGGCCATCACGTCCGGCGACGTTCTTGCCGCAGAGGCGTCTGAGGTGGCGCGGGCCTCCTCGCTCAGTGCTATCGGCGCTCTGACCTGCGGGCTGTTTCTGTCACGGCAGTACGTGGTCGTGCCCTATCTGATCCTCGCGATTGGCGGTACAGCCGCAACGATTGCCGCGAAGGATGCTCGCCGCGTCTGGCGAGACTGGCCTGTGGACAGCGCGATCGTGATGTTGCTGACGGTATTGGGAATCGTGGCAACGTGGATTGCTGTTCGCGCCCTGGGAGACTGGTAAGGGTATGGAACCCGCGGCGTGTCGCTCTGCACGAGCGACGATGTCCCACGTTCATGATGCAGCTCGTCTTCGAAGAGCGGGAGACCTCAGCTCATCATCTGCAGCAGCACGAGACGTCATGCGTGATTGCCGGAGTCGAGGTTCGTCGGTTCGGCGTGTTCCGCCTCGAACAGGTTGTTCGGGTGCAGACGCCTTGGATGCAGGCCGGCGGGGCACAGACGGAGCGAGATCGTGATGGCCGCATCGTCGATTCGAACACCTGCGCATATCGACGCGGACGCAGCGGCCACGGCACTGCCGCGCGTGCTGATGCTCTGTTATTTCTTTCCACCGATCTCTTCGTCGGGCACGCATCGAAGTGTGAATTTCGCGAGGCTTTTGCCGCGCTTCGGGTGGCAACCTGTTGTCCTGACGGTCAGGCAGAGCAAGATTCCATGGGAGGCCACAGGCGAGAGCGTCCCCGAGAATCTCACGATTGTGCGGTCCCCGGAATGGAACCTCACCGGTCTGTTGCGCCTGATGACGCGCTGCGTGAACGGGATCCGGCGCGCGCTGAGGCTGCCGCGCCTGACGAATCAAATATTCAAGTGGTGTCTTCCTGATCCCCAGCTGGCGTGGCTGACGACGATTCCCGGGATCAAGTGGGCGCAATCATGCAGTTGTCTGTACGTGAGCTGCTCGCCCTTCAGTTCCGCCTTGAGCGGCTGCCTGATAAAACGTGTCACGGGCAGGCCGCTGGTCGTGGACTTTCGGGACGCCTGGTCTCTGAACGCGTATCAGGTACGAACAGCGCTGCAGCAGCGTCTCGTCAGAACGATGGAATCGCTGGTCGTGAGATGCTGCGATGCGTTAATCGTGAACACGCCCGGCACGGAGCGGCTCTACCGGCGGCAGTATCCCGCCCAGGCGCCAAAGATCACGTGCATTCCGAACGGCTTTGATCGACTTAACCTGCCTCGCCGTGAGGAGAGGCCAGACCATTTCGTCATAATGCACGTGGGCGACTTCTACCGGAGCAGAACGCCCGATCGGCTCCTTCACGCATTGGCAAGAATCGGCGCGCCTGACATCGAGTTCGTACAGGTAGGGCCGTCGTTCGAATCGTATGCGCGGTTCAAATCGTCCGTGAGGATGCGCGTCGTCGAGCGGATTCCACGGGACGCGGCGCTCGCGCTGATGCGGCGCGCCTCACTGCTGTATCTGTGCCAGGGGTTCGAAGCACACGTATCGGAGTACACAGCTGTCGCCGCAAAGACCTACGAATACCTCGCGACCGGGCTGCCGATCCTGGCCGATTGTCCGCGAGGCGACAATGCGGATCTGGTCGAACGGTTCGCGTCGCATTCCTATGTGGTGACCGACCAGAGTATCGACGCCATAGAAGCAGCCGTTCGTCGCGCATACGAGCGGCGTCATGCTGTCGAGCCCGCGGTGCTGCCGGAGTTCGTCGCGCGGTTCGGGCGCGAGGTGCAGGCGTCCCAGCTTGCAGACATCCTGAGGCGGGTGGCGGCGCCGGCGGGCACTCGCATTGTTCCCGCGGTCACCGATATCCCCGGGGCACGTGTGCGCCGATGACGCCAGCCGTTGCGGTATCGGCGCTGCGTTCAGGCGAATCGCTGGCTCGAGCGCTGGCATGGACTGCCATTGGTCGATGGTCATCACAGGCATTGACGTGGGCGACAACGCTCATCGTTGCCAGGGTGCTCTCTCCGGTCGACTACGGCATTGTCGGAATGGCGACGTTCGTCCAGGGCGCCGTCGCACTGGTGAGTGAGTTCGGCATCGGAGCCGCCGCGATCACGGCTCGCGATTTCGACGAGTCGCTGGCGCGCCAGCTGAACACGGTGTCGCTGTGCCTGGGGCTCATCGGCACAGTAGGCCTGCTTCTGCTCGCCCCGCCGACCAGCCTTCTGTTCGCCGAGCCTCGCGCGACACCGGTGCTGGCCGCGTTGAGTGTGACGCTGTTCCTGTCGGCGCTGCGCGCAGTGCCGGATGGTGTGCTGCAACGCCAGCAGCGGTTCGGCACGTTAGCGATGATCGACGTATGCCGCGCCCTGGTGCAGAGTGGAGTGACGCTTGCGCTCGCGCTGTACGGAGCGGGTTACTGGAGCCTGGTCGCGGGAATCATTCTTGGACAGGGTGCGTCGGCTGTCCTCACCGCTGGGCTGATTCCGCTGGGTGTGGAACGCGTCGGCGGGCTGGTGGCTCGCCGGACGCTGTCGTTCAGCATCGACGTCGTAGGCAGTCGTGCGGCGTGGTACTGGTATTCGAACGCCGACTTCATGATTGCGGGCCGAATACTCGGACCGGCTGCATTGGGTGCCTATTCGCTGGCCTGGATCATCGCCAACATTCCCATTGATCGCATCGGGAACGTCGTAGCGAGAGTCGCTCTGTCCTTCTTCTCGGCGGTCCAGCGTGATGCGTCGGCCCTGCGGCGGGAGCTTCTCAGGTTGTCCGAGGTCCTCTCGGTCGTCACGCTCCCTGTGTGCCTCGGTCTGGCCGTGGTCGCAGAGGATCTGATACAGCTGGGTCTTGGAGACAAATGGAGCAGCGCCGTCACGCCGCTCCAGCTCTTGTGTGCCTACGCCCCGATTCGAGTCTTGATGCTGTTATTTCCTCCAGCGTTGATGGCGCTCGGTGCGCAGCGTGCGCTGCTGTGGAGCAACGTCAGTGCCGCGGTGATCATGCCGCTCGGGTTCCTCGCCGCGAGTCATTGGGGAACGTCCGGCATCGCCGCTGCCTGGGTCGCGCTCTATCCGTTCGTGGCGATTCCCCAGTACCTCAAGGTATCTCGTGCAATCCAACTCACGCTGCGCGACTATATCGGCGCGGTCGGGCCAGCCATCGTGTCGACAGCGGTAATGACGATGGCGGTGACGGCCATCGACAGCGTCCTCGGCAGCAGGTCGCGCGCCGTCATTCTTGGCGTCGACGTACTCTCCGGGGCTGCCGCGTATGTCGCCTGCTTTCTGGTGTTGTTCAGGGCGCGCGTATCACGCGTCACGACCATGCTGCGGGCATTCAGAACGCCGCAGGTCAGCGTCTGATATGGACTCTGACTTGACGTAGCGGACACAAGCGCTGCGCGGTTTTGGCGCCGGCAGCTCCTTCAGGTCAGCAGGTGTTGCCGGTCATCGCTCTACGAAGGAGCGCCGGGGGAGTGATCCGATGGTTGCGATAAGCCCCTGGCGCGCCCGCTGCGCCCTCCTCTGCGGCTCGAACGAGATTCGCGAGCTCACGCGCAGTCACGTAGTGGACGGCGAAGTGTTTGCCGTCGTTGAAGTCACGCTGGATGTGCTCGTGAAACTGGCGCATGGATTCGCCGAGCAGTACATCGGCGTTCCGCTCGACCGCTCCGTGCGTGTGAAGTTTGACGAACACCCAGTCGGGTCGCCCGACAACTCCGATCCGGGCGTTCACCCACCGGCGAACTCTGCGAACACTTGGTCTGTACCCTGGTGAAGCATCCACCGCATCGGTGTCGAGGCCTGGCATGAAGCCGAACCTTCTCCTGCCCCAATCGAGCAGAAGCGGGCCCTGCACCATCAGCAGGCCGTTGGAGGGAGGAGGCATCCCCGCCCGCGCCTCGATGCCGTCGTCGTGCGACTTCGGCCGTTGGGGATCGTCCACTGCGTAGTAGATGCTGTTGATTCTCCGTGTTTGCGCCGGGCCCGGCGCGGCGGGAAGCGTGAAGTCAGCGTAACACCCCGTTTCCCGCAGCACCGTGAGTTCGTCGTTGACGCCGCACCAACGGCCGTCCGGGCGGGAGTTGTCGAGTGCCCAGTTGCCGTGGATGAAGCCATAAACCGGCTCGCCGCATTCGTTCCGTCCGAGGAGACCGTGGTCGTTGGCCAGGATGTCACGGAACCTGGTCAGCGTCCGTCGCAGGTTGTCTGAAGTGTCGCGGTCGTGATGAAGGTGTATCTCTACCTCACCGAGTCCGGCGGCGCAGATCTCCGCCAGCTGATCAAGGTGCTCTGGCCGGTATTGCTCGGCGGGATAGAAGAACGTGTGCTGGACGGGGCGGCCGTCTGTGTCCTCGAACGAGCGCGCCAACACTGGAAACTCCCGCGCCCAGCGCCGAACCCGCAACCGTTCCGTGGCCACATCACAAGCGCCATTGCCGGGCTCGTAGTGGTCGCACATGCAAAGAAAAACGTGCGTCAGACCCTCGAACGCGCGTTCGCGAATCCGCCGAAGGCGCCACCGGACGTACGACGGCAGCCAGAGCTGCGCGTTCCGCGGCAGCCTCATTGCTCGACAAGTCCGCAGGCCCGCGCATGGGTGTGGCCGGCCGGCTGCGGTGAACGATTCGTCGACGCAGTCAGGTCAGCGACGAGCGCCGACAGCCGCGCCGCTGTGTCTCGAAGGGAGCTCGGTTGAAATCGCCGCGGAGCGTGGCTGCGTTTCGCGGTGAACGCCTGCAGCATGGCGGCGGCCAGAGCTTCAGGGTCGCCTGGGCGAACCAGAAAATCCAACCGTTCATCCGTCACCTCGGAGATCCCGCCAACATCGCTGGCAACGACCGGCGTTCCACAGCTGATCGACTCCAGCAGCACGTTGGGGATGCCCTCTGACCGGCTCGGAAGCACCATGCAGTCGGCGGCTCGGTACCAACTCGAAAGTTGCGCGTGGTCCACGGCGCCGAGAAACCTTACACAGTCGTTCAGTTCAAGCCGTGCGCAGATCTGCTGAAGCTGCCTGGCCTCGGGACCACCACCGATGATGTACATGCGAAAGCCCGGGCAGCGTCGCCGTAACAGATGGCACGCCTGCAGCAGAACGTCGACGCCCTTCACCCTCGCGAGGCGACCCACATAAAGACCGACCGCAAGATTAGAGGGCAGCCCCAGGGTGCGGCGCGCATCATCACGATTGCCCGGCGTGAACCGTTCGAGGTCGACACCCCTTCGAATGACGTGTACCTTCCCGGCTGCGACGCCGAGGTCGGCAACCGCACGCCTCAGGTGCTCACTCACGGTCACGACCGCATCGGCTGAACGCAGCGCTCGTGTGATCGAGGAACGGCGCGACGGCTGGTTGGCCAATACAAGAACATCAGAGCCGCCGCACATCGTGATCGACGGGACGCCCAGCGATCGGGCCAGGCGGGAGGCCACTGCGCCATCGGGATGAGCCCAGTACCCAATCACGGCGTCGGGCCAAAAACCCCGTATGGTGCTGCCACACGCGTTCATCACTGAATTCCAGAGAAACACGTGGTAGCAGGGACGAAGAATCGCCGGCGTATAGACGTATGTCGGATACATGACGTCAAGGCCGTGGAACGACAGCCTCGATGGGGTGGCTCGACGTTCTCGAATCGCCGTCCACGGAACGGGAGCGATCACCAGAACCTGGTGTGTATCCGCCAAGGCACGCGCCATCTCGAGATTGAAGACTGCTTTCGCCGGGTGGCCGGGATTCGGAAAGTTGGTCGTGACAATGAGCAGCTTCATCGTGTCCAACCCGAAGAACAGCCTTGGCCCCTGCGCCGCTGCGATGCGTCTCCCGTTATTTCACCTTCGCCGCCGAATCGCCGATCATCGCGGTGCGTTGAGATCCTGGAGCGGCAGTCAGCCGGAATATGCATTGGCTTCGGTCATGCGGTGCACCGGTCCCGCCGAGGCCGCAACGTCATTCAGGACGGCAGCGAGACTCTCCGCCTGGGCACGCCGATCGTACGCGCGCAAATCGAGTGACGCCCCGTCAGGCAGGAAGGCCTCGTTTCTCAGCCAGCGTGACAGCCATGCGCAAATCCCTGGCACATCATGAGGTTCGTAGGTGAACGCTGCGGGATGATCGCTCAGCAAGTCCCAGGCATCGCCTTTCGGCACGATTCCCAGAATCGGCCTGCGAGCGGCAAAGTATTCGAAGATCTTGGCCGGTATTACCCGCGCCGCCCCCACGACGTCGCTGAGCAGCACGCACATCACGTCCGCAGAAAGCATCAGGCGAATTGCGTGCTCGTGTGCGACGTAGTCGTGTGTTTCGAGCCGGCACAGCGGCGACAGTCGGCGAATCAGCTGGTCCTGCTCGGCGGTTCTCCGCCCGGCGAGCACGAATTCCAGTTTCTGGACCAATCGGGGTTCAGACTTCGCCAGATGCTCGATCGCATCGACGAGCGGCTTGGGGGATGTCAGGCTGAACAGCGTTCCCGTGTACACGAGTCGCCATGTGCATCGTGACGGCCGCTGCGGCGTGAGCCGCGCAATCGAGTCGAAGTCGTCCGGATCAAAGCCGTTGTAAAGGCAAGTGACTTGCGCGTCGTGCTTGAGCTCTCTGCACCGATCGGCCAGTGTCCTCGCGCTCCGGGGCGAGGTCGCGATGACAGCCTTTGCATGACGCAGCGCGTACCGCTCCATGTGGGCCTGGACCGCCGCCGATATGGATCCGAGGCGCCGATTCTCCCAATGAGCATTGCTGATCTTCCACTCGTCTCGAAAATCAAGGACAAGCGGAAGCCTCGTATGTCGGCTTATGGCGGCGCCGAGGAGCAAGGACGAGAAGGGAGGCGCTGTGGCGACGACGACATCATGCGGGACCCTGCGTAGCGTGCGTATCGCTGCCAGGAAGGCCGGGCCGTCCCAGAGGATTTGTGGATCCGGCTGAAGCAGCGACAACAGCACGCGCCGACAAACAGCCTTGAGAGTCCCTGCCAGTTGCGATCGTTCACCGCCGCCCGTCAGTACGCGTTTCGCAGAATACGATGGCTCGAACGTGCGCGCCCGAATGATGACCGTCGACTCAGGAACGTCATGTGAGAGGCTTTCGTCCATCACGGGAACAGACGGGTTACTGGCCGTCAGCACCGAAGTGTCCCAGCCGAACTGGGGGAGATACTTGGTGAATTTGGCCGTCCGTTGAACACCGCCTCCACCGACCGGAGGAAATGTGTACGCAACGAACAGGACGCGTCGGCGCCGGGGCGCGTGGTTCGAAGTCATTCAGCGCCCCGAGCCGATCAAGACGCCCAAGGGTGGAGCCGCATTCGTTGGTCCCGCATGCCGCATGTACAGCGCCTCGTAGGCGGAGGTCATCTGCCTGACATCGAAGTGAAGTTCGGCTCTTTCGCGGGCGGCACGGCTCATCGCGTGCGCGAGGGCGGGTCGATTGAGGAGACTGACAACGCCACTTGCGATGGCATTGGGGTCGTCTGGCTCGACCAGCAGACCGCTTACGCCGTGTTCCACGACCTCCGGCGCACTGCCGGCATTCGGTGCGACAACGGGCAGACCGGCCGCCATGGCTTCGATCAGCGTCAGTGGCACGCCTTCACTGAGCGACGCCTGCACGAAGACGGCAGCGCCCTGCAGAAACGGACGCACGTCGTCCTGGGCGCCGTGAAAAGTGACGTGGCACTCCAATCCGAGCTCCCGGCGCAGCGCCTCCAGAGCAGCGCGCGAGGGGCCGTCGCCGACGACGTCGAGATGGAAGTCAGGACGATGCACGAGGATCGCCCGGGTTGCATGAAGCAGCGTGCCGATATCCTTCACCGGGTCCAATCGTGCGACCGCAACCGCACGGCCGCGAATGAACCGTTCGCTGTAGCCGGACGGGTCGAATGCGCTCACGTCGATGCCGTTGCGAATGACCCGCAATTGCCCTGGCGTAGCCCCGTCCGATTCAGCGATGCGACTCGCGTCGCTCGACACGCTCACCAGATACGCCGTTCGCCGCACGGCGAGCCGATGCGCGAGCGCTGCGCAAAAGCCCGATACGCGCGACCGTCCATGCCGTGTGTGTATCAGGACCGGCCGCCGGCGAAGGCCCAGCGTCGCAAGCGCAGCGTGGATGTGGGCCTTTTCATTGTGCGTGTGAACGATGTCGGGGCGGAGTTGTGCCAGCCGCCGGCGCAACGCGACGACGCTCTTCAGAACGGACGCGGTCGGTGTACCGATGCACTCGACGCCGGCGTCAGGATGGCCGAGACGCGCCGCGACGGGGCCGATGTTCTCGAGACAGATGACACGCAGCTGAAACCGCCGCCCGGCATGCCGGGCGAGATTCGCCACCACCATCTCAAGTCCGCCGATCTCCAGGGCGATGACGACATGAACCACCTGAATCGTTGCCGGCTCGCCGGTCGGGCGAGGCGTGCGTTGCCAGGCGCCCCCGTTCACGCCCAGCGCCCAGCGCGAAAGCCCCGCGAGCAACGCGATGTTCATGCCCGTGAACAACGAGATCAGACGCAGAAGACGCGCCAGCAACCCACTTCCCGTTGTCATCGATCCCGCGACGGCCGCGCCGTAGAACAGACCCTGTGCCGACAGCGACGCCTGGTACCACCCGCCGTTGAGCAGGACGAGATTGCTGGCGAGAGCGCCGACCAGCAGGAACGGCACGCACCAGCGCAACACTTTGTGCGACGCGAAGCTGAGCGCGATCCAGCCCCGCAACGGTGACAGCAACGGCCACAACACGCCGATGCTCTGGAAGCCGCCTGCACCGATGCGGCTCCTTCGCCTGAACTCGTCGCCGATGCCGGGCGGCGTCTCCTCGCTGGCGACGATCGAGGTGTCGTAGACGATGTCGCAACCCGTGGCGAGCCGCATTCGCAGCGGAAGGACGAAGTCGTCGACCAGCGTGTCCGCACGCAGCGGCACGAAGAGACTCCGCCGTATCGCGTAGACGCCGCCATTGGCGCCGAGCAGCGCGCCAAGACGACCTTCACAGCGTTTCAGGAATGTCTCGTAGCGCCAGTAGAGGCTATCCACGTTACGGCCGGCCACGGGGTCGGTGAGAATCAGCCGGCCAACCACCACACCCACCGATGGGTCGCGAAACCGTGCCGCAAAGCGCCGCGCGACCGAGAGATCGAAGGTCGTGTTCGCGTCGGACAGGATCACGATCTCGCCAGCAAGCGTCGGCACGACGGCGTTCAGAACAGACGCTTTGCCGCGACGCGTCGAGAACTCGATCAGCTTCAGACGCGGATCGGCCAGCTGTCTGACGACCTCGGTGGTCCTGTCGGTGCTGCCGTCCGACGCAATGACGATCTCGATGCGGCTCGCCGGATAGTCGAGCGAAAGCGCGTTGACAATGCGGTCAGCGATGACGGCCTCTTCGTTGTGCGCGGCGATGAGGACGGAAATGAACGGCAGGTCTCCCGCCGCATCGGCGCCGTCGTCGGGATCCCGGCCGAACACTCGCGCGAGCGCCCAGATGAGAGCCGGGTAAACAACGTACGTGTAGAGCACGCCGGCGACGCACAACCAGAAGACGAGCGTGGCGATGCCGGTCATAGCCACTTACGTCCCTTGCCGCGACAGCACCGTCTTGAGCGTCGAGAGGATGATGAAGGCGTCGAGCGCGATCGACATGTGTTTCAGGTAGTACAGGTCGTACTGCAGCTTCTCGAGCGCGTCCTCGACGCTGGCGCCGTACTTGTAGCGAATCTGCGCCCAGCCCGTGAGCCCGGGCTTCACCACGTGCCGCTGGCCGTAAAACCGAATCTCCTGCGCCAGCGCGTCGACGAACTCCGGACGTTCTGGCCGCGGACCGACCAGGCTCATGTCTCCGACCAGCACGTTCCACAGCTGCGGCAGTTCGTCCAGGCGTGAGCTGCGCAGGAACCGGCCGATCGGCGTCAATCGATCGTCGTCGGTCCTCGCCCACACCGCTCCCGTCGCCGCCTCCGCGTCTTCGCGCATCGACCGGAACTTGTGCATCAGGAACACCCGTCCGTTCTGGCCGACGCGGCGCTGGTTGTAGAGAATCGGGCCCGGCGAGGTCAGCTTCACCGCCGTCGCCACGACCAGCATGACCGGCGCGCAGACAATCAGCCCGATCACGGCGGCGGCAAGGTCGATGGCGCGCTTCGCCGCCCTCTGCGCCGGCGTCTGGCGGAATCCGGAGGAGAAGATGAACCAGCTCGGACGCAGGTTCTCGATCGCGATCTTGCCGGTGTAGCGCTCGTAGACGGACGCGAGATGATCGAAGACGATCCCGTTCAGCCGCATGTCGAGGAGCTTGTCCATCGGCAGGCTGCCGCGGGCATCGCTCAGGCTGACGACGACGTGATCGACCGATCGCTCCCGGATGATCCTCGGGACATCGTCGATGGTGCCGATGACCCCGGGGTTGATCAGCGGCATTCCGACCTTCGCCGGATCGGGATCGACGAACCCGACGATGTCGACGCCCAGCTCCGCGTGCTTCTCGTGCAGCTCGCGGGCGAGGGTGACGGCGGCAGCGGTGGTCCCGACCAGCAGCAGCCGCTCGCGCGGACTGACATGCCTGACGATCCATTCGAACGCGACTCGCCAGCCGATGACCGTCGCAATCACCAGGCCCGCCGCAATCACGAACACGCCGCGGCCGATGATGACGCGCGGGTACCAGAAGTAGATCAGCGCGAGAATGACCGACGTGACAGCGAGCGACTGCAGCACCCGGACGAACGTCTCGATCCGGTCCGCGACGATGCGCCAGTTGTAGAGATCACTGTAATACAGGCACGTCTGGCACACGGCCGCGATCAGGCCGACCTTGGCCATGCCCTCGGCTGTCGCCAGCACCAGCACGCCCTCGCTGAAACCGAGCCGGAGATACGTCGCGACGGCGACGGCGGCGACGATCAGCACCGTTTCCAGCGAGACGAGCGCGAGCGCCCGCGGCTGAAGGAGCGGAGCGACGCCGAGCATTCAGCCGCGCCCTCCGGATGGAGTCCCGGTGGTGTCGTAATACCGATGGTAGCTGTGGCTGTGCGGCTGCGTGGCCCCGTTCAGGAGCACGCCGGCAATCTTCTGACGGCCCACGGCCTCGACAGCGCGGGTGACCGAGTCGTACGGCGTGACCCCGGCGCGGATCACCATGACCGCCGCGTCGGCCATCGCGGCAACGAGGCTCGCATCGGGAAGCACGTCGATCGGCGGTGTATCGATCACGACCCAGTCGTAGGTCTCGCGGGCGTGCTGCACGAGCCGCTTCATGTCGTCCGACGTCAGCTCGGCCATCGGATCGGCGCCAGGCCGTCCCGCCGTGAGGATGCTCAGCCGCGGCGAGAGCGTCTGCACCGGATACGCGCGCCGATGTGCGGTGAGGCTGTCGCTCAGGCCGGAGGCATTGGTCAGCCCGAACAGCAGATGCAGCGATGGACGCCGCAGGTCGGCGTCGATGAGGAGAACCCGCCGCTGGTAGGACTCCGAGAATGTGAGCGCCAGATTCGCCGAGGTGAGCGTCTTGCCTTCGCCGATGACTGCGCTGGCGATCATCACCACCCGGGTGCCGTTCGCGGCCTGCATCTTGTGCAGGGATGCGGCGAGGAGCCGGTACTGCTCGCGTGAGGCGGGAGGAATATCCTCGTCGATGATCAGTCTGCCGGACGGTACGCCGCGGCGGTCGAGGGGCGTGCGCGGAGCGGGCGCGAGCAGCGGAGGGGGCTCGATGACGCCCGTCTCCGGCAACGGATCGGGGAGCGCCGCCGGCGCCGCTATCACCGCAGCAGCCGCGCGCGCCCGACGGGGCTGAGACGCCACGCCTTCCGCCGGAAAGGGGTCGGGCGTCAGAACCGCGGCATCGACTCCCGGCAGCGGCGCCAGCAGTCGCGGGCCGTACCGCCGATCGACCGGCCCGCTTCCCAGCTCGTAGGCCCGGCGCCGCGCTTCATCCACCCGGCTCATCGGCCGCCTTTCCAGAAGGAGAGCGAAAAGCGCCTGGGCGTATTCATGCTCGCGAACATGGGTTGATCGGGTTCGTGCGCCTGCGCCCCGCTGGTAGACGCCGGCGTGGAGTGGGCAACTGATGACAACGGCTCTGCCGCCGCGTGCTGCACCGCCGGCAGTGCGACCGGTTCAGAAGGCTTCAGGAGGAAGTCGCGGCAGACCTCTTCGACAATGCGGCGTGTGACGGGCCGCTGATTGGCGGCGAGCCCGTTCAGCAGGGCGTTGTCGGCCAGCACGTTGATGGTGCGCGGCACACCGCCCGACACGTCGTGAATGCGCATCACGGCCTCGAGCGAGAATGCCTGGCCGGGCACGCCGCCCGCGGAGTGTATCCGGCTCGCCAGGTAATTCGAGGTCTCCGCATACGTGAGCGCCCGCAGCTCGCATCGAAGCGCAACGCGCTGCTTCAGCTGCCGTAGCGAAGGATCCTCGAGCCGCTCCGCCAGCTCGGGCTGCCCGGCCAGGACGACCGACAGGAGCTTCGTGTCGTTCGTCTCGATATTGGCGAGCAGGCGGATTTCCTCGAGCAGGTCGATGGGAAGACTTTGCGCTTCGTCGACGATCAGCACGCTGGACTCGTTCGCCTCGTGGCGGGCGCGGAGCACGGCTTCGAGCTCGAGGAGAAGCGCCGTTTTCGACGTCGATGCCCGCGCCGAGAGGTCGAACGTGGCCGCCAGCATCTCGATGAATTCCGTCCGCGTCAGCGCGGGGTTGCGCAAATGCACGCAGTGCACCGTGGGCGGCTGCCGTTCGATCGCGTAGCGGATGACGGTCGTCTTTCCCGACCCTGCCTGGCCGATCAGCAGCGTGATGCCATGCCGCCCGGCGATGCCGTATTCGATGTTGGTGATCGCTTCCCGGTGAGCGTCGGTCAGCACCACGTACCGGGGATCTGGCGTCAGGCTGAACGGCCGCTCGCGTAAACCGTAGAAGCGCTCGTACATCGAAACCTCAGAGAAAGAACGTGTAGGCCACGACCGACAGACACGCCACGACCAGGCTGCCGAGTCCGCCGCTCACCGCCAGGTGCCTGAGGCGGGTGCGGCGTCGTTCGACGGGCGTTTCAATCATGGGAACGACCGCCAGGACCGGCAGCGCGAGGACGCCGGCGACATCCGCAGTCGTCTTCAGACTGCGATCGCGGTAGATGTCGAGCGCGACAAGCAGCAGCCCGAGCGCCAGTCCGGCCGCCATGCCGACGGCGTTGATGAGGTGGCGCTTCGGACTGAACGGCTTTTCTGCGACCCGGGCCGGATCGAGCAGCTTGAACTGTTCGCCGATCTGTTGCCGTTCGAGGTTCGCTGCGATGCGGGACTCCTGTTTCTTCATCAACAGCGTGTCGTACATGTTCTGGAGCGTCTGGTAGTCGCGTGTGAGCTCGGCCATCTCCGATTCGCGGGTGGGCGCCATGTCGACGCGCTGCTGGTGCAGCGCGATGATGCCGCGGAGCCGCGCTTCCTCGCTCTGCTTGAACGCCAGCTGACGATCCAGCTGCTCGATCTCGGCGCGCAGCTCGGAGATCCGCTTCCGCTGCGCCTCCTCCCGGGGTGATACCGCTCGCACCGGCGCCGCGTCTGCGGCCTCCGGTGCGGCGGCGCGTTCGACTTCCCCCCTGGCCTCGAGCTCGCTGATGATGCGATACATACGCCGCAGGTTCGGATGATCCGGCTTGTATCGCCGCTCGAGGGCTGCGGCCGCGGCTCGTGCGCTCGCCAGCTGCTCCTGGATGGTTCCAGTCGCGGTCGGGTCGCCCGCCGGCGCCGCAACGGGAACGGGATCCGGCGACTGATACTCCGCCTCGAGCTGCCGTTCGAGCTCTTCGAGCTGACGCGCCGCGAGCAGGCGGCGATCCTGGTCGCGATTGACCGACTCGACCAGCGCCTGCACCTGCATCTGCGTGTTCTGCATGACCCGCAGGTTGGATTCGAGCTGCGATGGCAGTTCCCCGGCGTACTGCTTGCGGTACGCCTCCAGCTTCTTCTCGTGCTCGATCAGCTGCCTGCGCGCGTCCTCGAGCTGCGCTTCGAGAAACTCGTTGGTGCCCTCGGCGAGCATGGCGCGGTCGCGAAGGTTTTCGTCGATGAACAGCGACGTGAGCCGCTCGACGACCTGCATCACCGTCCGCGCGTTGTCGCCGACGTAGCTCACGCGAAAGGCATCGCCCTTGACCACGCGCACGTCGATCTGCGTGCGCATGTACTCGACGACGTCCTCCATGACGCCGGTCCGGCGGCGATCGGGGTAGAGATCGAAGTCCTGAATGATCTTCTCGAGACGTGTCCGGCTGAGAATCTGCTGGGTAATGGATTGAAGGCGATCTTCGATGCGGGCGGTGACCGTGGCCTTCACGTAGCTCTCGGGGACTCTTTGCGGGACGACGAGGATTACCGTTTCGGAGCGGTATTTGTCGGGCAGGAAACGCGCCCCGACTGCCGTTCCGACCGCCACCAGCGCAAACGGCACCAGCAGCAGCCAGATGCGCTGCCGCAGTGCGCCGAGCAGCTCCTCCGGAGTGAACGTCTTACCGGGAAGCATCGCCGATCCCCTCGCGAATCACCCGTCCGTTCATTGAGGCACGACGACCGTATCACCGGGCTTCAGCTCGATGTTCTGACGGAAGTGTTTGTGCACGCTGTTGTAGTCGAAGCGGAAGGTCGTCAGCTTGCCGTTTTCGTTGCGCAAGATGACGATGTCTTTCGCCTTGGCCCACTCCGAGAGTCCACCGGCCGTGGCTATGAGCTGCAGGACAGTGGTTGGCCCGGTCAGTGGATACGGACCGGGCTTCCCGACCGCACCTGTGATGTAGACCTTTCGGCTGTTGATGGCCCGCACGATGACCGAGACGGTGGGATCTTCGACGAACTTCTCCGCTTCGGTCTGAATGGCGATGCGCAGCTGTTCCGGCGTGAGGCCGAGCGCGTGGATGTCGTTGATCAGGGGGAGCGTGATTTTGCCGTCCGGCCGCACGATCACGTCCGCCGACATGTCCTTTTCGAGCCAGAACACAATCGACAGTTGATCGTCGTAGCCGATGACATACCCAGGCGGTGGCGACGCGACCGCCGCGGAGGAAGGAGCGTTGGACTGCGACGGTTTCTGTGCGGCGGTCTGGGCCGCGTGTGCGGCAGAGAGGCTGCACAGAAGACCAGCCAGCGCAGCCGTAGTCCGGATGACGTTCATCACCCCATATCGCTGAAAGGTCCCACGCTCACCCATCGTGGCGTCCTTCGCTCGCAGATGTCCCGACTGCCGGGACGTCGACCAGACGCTTCTCTAGTGGGAAGGTTTGAGTACGACTCGCGGAAGCCGTCATGGCCTCGCAAGCAGGAAGCTGAATTATACGATTTGTCAGCTGAGCTTGTACACGAATTTTCACTTGAAGGCACAGGATTTCGCGGCGATTTCTCGCGTCCTGTTCCAGGACAAGCCGTCCGAGAAAGGACCGGACGTCATCGGTTTTTGATCGCCTGACGGGGCGGGCTTCTTGCTACGTCCCTGGTGCGTCAGCGAAACGAGCCCGTTGCTCGGGCTCTTTTGGCGCGAAAGGGACGAAAGAAGCGGCATTAGGTCTCCCGATTGCCGGAATTGTGGGGAGGCGTCAATGGAAGGTCCATTCAGCTCGCTCGAAAGCGCTCACGAATACGTCACCCTGCTGGGTCAGCAGGTCCGCGAAGTGCGCGCGTCGATTCTCGAAGACATCACCGTCGCCGACGGCCGGCGTCTCGATGCGCTGCGCGTCGTCGATCTCAAGCTGTCGCAGCTCGATCAGCATCTGGCCGCCAGCCGCCGCGCCCTGAACGACCTCAGAGCGCTGCGCCGGCTCCTGCTCGGCGAGCGCGAAGGGGTGGCCGTCGCGCACTGAGGTTCAGCCGCCAGTAATCGAGCTCGAACGGCGGATCGTCCGCCGCTGCCTGCTCTGTCAGCGCCGCCACGAAAGCGTCCTTTGCCGCCGCCTCCGGCAGGTGCGCGAGATGGGGGCGGCACACGACGTTGGTGATGAACGTGCGATAGGTCTCCGCGTCGGGGAAGACGACCGGCGACGGCTCGACCGATGTGTGAATCTCGTCGAACCCGGCCTCCGCCAGCCGCCGCGCGGTCGTTTCCGCATCTGCAAACTCCCACGGGTACGACCATCTCGTGAAGTACGGGGCGAAGCGGCTTTCGCTCATCAGCATCCGCGTGCGGCGGTCCACGCGTGCGAGATTGCGCGCGCCGCCGCACTGCGCCACCAGCCGTCCGCCCGGCTTCAGCGCGGCGTACAGACTCCGGAACAGACGCGGGTGGTCGAGCACCCAGTGAAACGTCGCGGTGCTGAACACCGCGTCCGCGACTTCACTCAGCGGCAGCGCCGCCGCATCAGCTACCAGCATCTGTACGCGCCCGCCGTAGGGGCGCAGATGATCTCGGGCGGCGCTCACCATGTTCGCGGACTGGTCGATGCCGACGACCCGCCCGCGCGGCAGGCGTTCCGCCAGCCGTTCCGTCAGCCGTCCGGTGCCGCAGCCGACGTCGAGCACGCACTCGACGCCCTCGAGCGGGAGCCGCGCCAGCACGGTCATGCCCCATTCGAACTGCGGATTCGAAATCCTGTGATATGCCTCTGCGTTCCACTCGCGCACGGAAGTACTCTGGCACAATTACTCTTTTCTCGACTCTTTCCGAGCGATGGTCCTCGCATGGCAATCACGCATCGTCCCCGCGCTGTGCGTCAGCATGGCCGTCCTGGCCGCGGCGAGCGCGGCGGCGCAGACGCCTGAGCTGCGCTGGGGCGGCGACGCCGAAGGCGGAGCGCCGTTCGTCGAAGCGGACCCGAGCGATCCGTCCCGGGTCGTCGGGTTCGAGGTGGATATCGCGCAGCTGCTGGCGGAGGGGCTGGGCCGCACGCCGCGATTCGTCCAGACCGGGTTCACCACCATCGACGCGTCCGTCGCGCGCGGCGATTTCGACATCGGCCTGAGCGGCATCGAAGACAGCTTCGCCCGCCGCACACGGCTGGCGGTCACCGTCCCGTACTACCGCTTCCGGGAAATCCTCACCGTGCGCGCCGCCGACGCGGCACGGTATCGCACGCTGGCCGATCTGCGTGGCCGCCGCGTGGCCACGCTGGCCTCGACGCTGGCCTTCGAGCTGCTCACGGAAGCGGAGAAGGAGCATGGCGTCATCGTCGTGCCTTACGAGGACGATGTGCACCCCTACACCGATCTGACGGTCGGGCGGGTGGACGCCGTGCTGCTCGATGCGGTGCTCGCCGAGCGCGGGGTACGGCGCCATCCGGGACTGGCCAACCAGCCCACCAGCATGGGCGTGGGCTACTACGTCGGCATTCTCGCGCCCGGGAACACCGCGCTTCGGGACCAGATCAACGAGATCCTGAAGCAGGCCATGCGCGACGGCCGTCTCGAAGCGATCTTCCGGCGCTGGAACATGTGGAACGACGACCAGCCCAGCCTCTACGCGCGCGTCACGGCTGAGGAATCGGACACGGTTCCTCCCGTTCAGGCCACGGCGCTGCCGCTGTCGGTATGGGAGTCGACGCGCCGGTACTTTCCGTCGCTCCTGACTGCGGCAATGATCACCCTGGTGCTGTCGGTGCTGTCGATGGCGCTGGCCGTTGTCGTCGGCGTGCTGATTGCCAGCGGACGCGTGTACGGGCCCGCTCCGGTGAAGGCCGTTCTCACCGGGTGGGTCGAGCTGATCCGGGGCACGCCGCTGCTGCTGCAGTTGTTCGTGATCTACTACGGGCTCGCCACGGTCGTGCAGCTGCCGGCGTTTCTCGCGGCGCTGATCGGCCTCGGCCTGAACTACGGCGCGTACGAGAGCGAGATCTACCGCGGCGCCCTCGAAGCCGTGCCGGAGGGGCAGCTCGACGCGGCACGTACGCTCGGCTTCAGCGATCGCCAGACGCTGTTCCTCATCCGCGGCCCGCAGGCGCTCCGGCTCGCGCTCGCGCCGATGACCAACGACTTCGTCGCGCTCCTCAAGGACAGCTCCCTCGTCTCGCTCATCACCGTCGTCGAGCTCACCAAGCAGACGACCATCTTCGCCTCGAACATCGGCAGCTGGTTCGTGCCGGGCATGGTGTGCGCCGTGCTGTACCTGGTGCTCTCGCTTCCGGTGTCGCATCTGGCCCGGCGGCTCGAACAGCGGTGGAGGCGGCCGTGAGCGTGCTCGCCATCCGCGGCCTCGAGGTGCTGCGCGGCGCGCGGCCCGTGGTGCGCGGAGTGTCGTTCGACGTCGCGCGCGGCGAGATCCTGGCGGTGATGGGCGCGTCCGGCGCCGGCAAGACCAGCGTCCTGCGCGCCGTCGCCGGGCTCGAGCGGATTGCCGGAGGCTGCATTGCGATCGACGGGCTGCAGCTCACCGCCGGTGCGCTTCCGCGCGGCGAGCGGCTGCGCGAGCTGCACCGCCGCGTCGGCATGGTCTTCCAGTTCCACCACCTGTTCGAACATCTCACCGCCGTGCACAACGTGTGGCTGGCCCTGGTGCACGTGCAGCGGCAGCCGCGGCGCGAGGCCGAACGGCGAGCGCGCGAGCTGCTCGACCACCTCGGCGTGGGCGCCCGCGCGGACGCACTGCCGCGCGAGCTGTCGGGAGGCGAGGCACAACGCGTGGCCATCGCGCGCGCGCTTGCGGTTGGTCCGCCGCTGTTGTTGATGGACGAGCCGACCGCGTCGCTCGACCCCGCACGCCGCGGCGAGCTCGCGGCCACGCTGCGCGGGCTGGCGGCAGAGGGCCGGACGATCATCGTGGCCACGCACGACGAGGAGTTCGCCCGCAGCTGCGCGAGCCGGGTCCTGATCATGGACGATGGCCGGGTCGTGCGCTGATAAGATGCTCGATCGCCGATGTCTACGGAACCACAGATCTCCACGGACGCCCTGTACATCGAACGCGATACCGACCGGAAGATCCGATACCGGAACAAGCTGTACTACCGGTTCAATCACTGGCCGATCTGGATCTTCGTCTTCTTCATCGCGCCGGGGCCGCTGACCTTCGATCTCTTCGAGCGGGGCTTCGACTCGCGGCTCCTGACCTGGCTCGTGCTCGTGCTCATCGGCACCGGCATCGCCGGTCTTCGCGGCCGTCTGCCCGGCTGCGAGCCGCGACCGTACATCATTCGCTTCACCGAGGACCGGCCGAACCCGCTGTATCGCCGCGTGTGCTACACGACGGCGTGGGGCGAGGTGGTGGCGTTTGCCGTCCTCAACACCGCCGGGCTGGCCTGGGCTGCGTTGAGCGGCGAGTGGCGTCTCGAGCAGATGTACGAAACCGCCTATTTCCCCATTGCCGGCACGGTGTGGCTGCTCGGCGCGCTCGGCCGACTGCCGCGCGTCAAGCCATCGACGAAGGGCGAAGGCCACGAGCGCCGGTACTTCTACGGATCGGTGTGGGCGGTGGCGATCGCGCAGCCCGTCCTGTGGGTGTTGTGGAAGACGCTGCCGCAGACCCGCGCCGCCGACGCCGTCAAGCTGATCGTGTTCCTCGGCATCCTTGCCTTCGTCGGTCATCTGTCGCGGCTCGGTCTGCTGCCGCGCACCCGCCCGATCGTTCCCGGCGAGCTGGCCGTCTCCGATTGACGTCATGGCTGCTGCTGCTATCGACGCGCTGACCTCGGCGACGCTGAAGCACCTGCGCGAAGCGTGGTGGGACGATGCGTTCACCGGCTTCCTGGCCGAGACGCTCGCACCGCGGCCCGGCAACCGGATACTCGATGTCGGCTGCGGCGAAGGGCTGGCCGAAGTCGAGATCGGCAGGCTGCACATTTCGCAGCTGCGGCTGTTCGGCATCGATCGCGTGCCGTCGAAGGTCGCGGCGGCGCGGCAGGAAGCGCTCTCGCACAACCAGCGCGTCGGGTTCGCGGCCGCCGACGCCTGCCGGCTGCCGTTCAAGGACGGCGTGTTCGACTCGATCTATTGCGTCGCGGTGCTCCAGCACATCGCGCGGGCCGACGAGGCGGTAGCCGAGTTTGCGCGCGTGACCGCCAGCCGGGGCCGCGTCGTCGCCGTCGAGCCCGACAACACCGCACGCTACGGTTTCAGCTCGACGCCGATGGGGCGGCGGGCGTTCGAGCTCTCGGCGCAGTTCTTCGCGGCGCTCGATGGGTCGCGTGGAGAGCGCTCGGCGATCGGGCCGCATCTGCCGGCCATGTTTGCGCGCCACGGCATCGAGCCGCTGTCGGTCCGGCTGTTTCCCGTGTCGCAGACGCTTCTCGGCCCGCCGCCGGCGCCGGTGTGGCGGCGGCGCCGCGAGTCCGTCGAGCAGGCGCTGCGCGGTGCGAGATCCGAGGCGGCCGCGTGGCTGGGCCGCGAGTATCTCGACGTCCTGCTCGCCTACGAGCGCGAAGCCGCGGCCGCCGGGCCGTCGTTCGTCGAAATCCAGAACACGATGTTGTTCGCCACGGTCGGGCAGAAAGCATGACGCCCATGGAAGGACACGAGGGCTGGGACGAATACGCGCGCTTCTACGACTGGGAGAACGCGCGCACGCTGGGCAAGCGCGACGTGCCGTTCTGGCGGAACTTCGCGCTGCACGCCGGCGGTCCGGTCCTCGAGCTGGGCTGCGGGACCGGACGTGTGTCCCTGCCGCTCGGGCGCGCCGGTGTGCGGCTCATCGGCATCGATCGTTCCGAACGGATGCTGGCGCGCGCCAGAACCCGCGTCAAGCGCGCCAGGCTGACCGGACGAATCACCCTGATCCGGGGCGACATCCGGTTCGTGCCGTTTCCGGCGCAGTACTTTTCGACGGTGGTGGCCCCCTACGGCATCCTCCAGTCGTTGCTGCGCGAGCGCGACCTCGCCGACACGCTGAACGAGGTTCATCGCGTGCTCGAGCCGGGAGGCTCCTTCGGCATCGAGCTCGTCGCCGACCTCCCGGCGTGGCAGGAATACAACCGGCGCGTGAGCCTGAAGGGATGGCGGAGCCGCCGCGGCGGCGCACACGTGACGCTGATGGAGACGGTTCGTCAGGATCGCGCGCGAGGCCTGACGATCTTCAACCAGGAGTTCACCGAGCGCCGGGGCGGCAAGGCCACCGTCCACACGTTCGCGCTGAGCTTTCGCACGCTCTCGGTCCCGCAGATGGTGCGCCGCCTCGAGAAGGCCGGCTTCGAGATCGGCGCGCTGCTCGGCGACTACCGCGGCCGCGCCTGGGATCCCAGAGCCGATGTCTGGGTGATTCTCGCCCGGAAGCCGCAGCGCGGCGCTTCAGCTCGGCCCGACGCGACGCGGCCGGACAAGATGGTAGAATGACCGGTCCGGATTCCCCCGCTTTTGCTGGAGTTTTCTGCCCATGTCTGGCCATTCCAAGTGGCACACAATCAAGCACAAGAAGGGTGCTGCCGATGCCAAGCGCGGCAAGATGTTCACCCGCATCATCAAGGAACTGACCGTTGCCGCGCGCAATGGCGGCGGCGATCCCGCCAGCAACCCGCGCCTGCGAACGATCATCGCTGAAGCCAAGGCCAACAACATGCCCCGCGAGAACATCGAGCGGGCCATCCGGCGGGGCACGGGTGAGGAACCGGGCGTGGCCTACGACGAAATCACCTACGAAGGCTACGGTCCAGGCGGCGTTGCCCTGCTCATCCAGGCGCTCACCGACAACAAGAACCGCACGGTGGGCGAGATTCGCCACCTCCTCAGCAAGTACAACGGCAACCTGGCGGCAGAAAACAGCGTGTCCTGGATGTTCCACCGCAAGGGCCAGGTCGTCGTGGAAAAGAGCAAAGCCGACGAAGAGACGCTGCTCAGCGCGGTGCTCGAGGCCGGCGCCGAGGACATGAATGACGACGGCAGCGCGTGGGAGATCGTGTGCGCCCCCGAGAACTTCGAGGCGGTGAGGGATGCGGTGAAGAAGCTCGGCATCGAGCCGGCCAGCGCCGAGGTCGCGATGATCCCGCAGAACTACGTCAAGCTGCAGGGCAAGGACGCCCAGGTCATGCTGAAGCTGATGGAAGCCCTGGACGACCACGACGACGTGCAGCACGTGTGGGCCAACTTCGACATCGAGGAAAAGGAGATCGAGGCCTCCCTGGCGTGACCCTTCGACAAGCTCAGGGTCACCCCGAGCCGCGTCGAGGGGTGAGAATCGTCGGCATCGACCCCGGCTCCGAGCGCACCGGCTTCGGCTGCGTGGAGACGGACGGCCGCCGTCATCGCCTCGTCACCTGCGGTGCGATTACCGCCGCCCGCGGAGATGCATTCCCCGCCCGCCTCGCGCGCATTCATCGCGAGCTCGCTGCGCTGCTCGCGAGGACCCGGCCGGATTGCGTCGCGATCGAAAGCGTCTTCCACGCCGCCAACGCGCGGAGCGCGCTGAAGCTCGGACACGCGCGTGGCGTCGCCCTGCTCGCGGCGGTCGAAGCCGGCTGCACGATCGTGGAATACACACCGGCGGAAGTGAAGCGCGCGGTGGTCGGGTACGGGCGAGCGGAGAAGCGTCAGGTGCAGCAGATGGTCAAGCTGCTGCTCGGTCTCACGCAGGCGCCGACGCCGTACGACGCCGCCGACGCCCTGGCCGTGGCCATCTGCCACGTGCACTCGGGGACGGCGATTCGCCGTTCGTCGGGGCGGCTCGAATCGGAGGCGTCGGACGGCAGCGTCGCGGCCGGCGCCGGGAAGACCAGCCTCCCGCGATCCTGGCGCCAGTACCGCCCGCCCGCGCACGGATGATTGCCTTTCTCCGCGGCCGTGTCCACGACAAGCAGCCGAACACGGTCACCGTTGACGTCGGCGGCGTGGGCTACCAGGTGCACGTGCCGCTCTCGACCTTCTACAACCTGGGCGAGGAAGGCGCGGAGGTCTCGTTGCGTGTCTATACGCATGTGCGCGAGGACGCCCTGCAGCTGTACGGGTTCGCCACCGAGCTCGAGCGGCAATTGTTCGAGCGCTTGATCGCGATCAGCGGCATCGGTCCCAGGCTCGCCATCGTCGTCCTTTCGGGGATGGAGCCGCGGGATCTGGTCGCGGCCGTGCAGCGCGCCGACGTGGCGCGGCTGACGACGATTCCGGGCATCGGCCGGAAGACGGCCGAGCGGATCGTGCTCGAGCTCAAGGATCGCCTGGCGCGGCTGGCCGCACCGGCGGACGCGGTGGCGACCTCATCGGCGGCGGATCAGCTGCGCGCCGACCTGCTCTCGGCGCTGCTCAACCTCGGCTATCATCGGCAACACGCGGAGAAGGCCATCGACGCGGCGCTGTCGGCCAGTCCCGACGCGTCTTTCGAGCAGGCGGTACGCGCCGCGCTGCGGGAGCTGATGCGGTAATTCTGTGCGCAGCGACGTGACAACCACCGTGAACGCCGCCGCCTATCTCGACGCCGAGATGGCCGAGCACATGGCCGTCGCGGCACGAACCCGGGAATCGGTGGCCGCCGAGTTCTCCAGGGTCGTGGCGGCGTGTGCGCGGGCGCTGGCGTCGGGGCACAAGCTGCTGCTGTTCGGCAACGGCGGCGCTGCCGCCGCCGCCCAGCACATCGCCACCGAGCTGGTGGTCCGCTACAGCCGCGAGAGCGGCTCGCGCCCGGCCCTGCCGGCCGTGGCGTTGACGACCGACACCTCCGCGCTCACGGCGATCGGCAACGACTTCGGCTTCGACGATCTGTATGCGCGCCAGATCGAAGCGTTGTGCCAGGCCGGTGATGTGGCGATCGGCATTTCCACGTCGGGAACGAGCGAAAACGTGATTCGCGGGTTGAAGGCAGCGCGGGCGGTTGGCGCGGTCACCATCGGCTTTGCCGGAGAGGGCGGGGGCCGGCTCGCCGAAGTCGTCGACCATGGTCTCTTCGTGCCCTCTGCCAGCACCGCGCGAGTCCAGGAGATGCACATGGTCCTTGGCCACGCCCTGTGTGCGCTGCTCGAGAAAGGCCTGGCCCGGTGACCGATCGCCTCGTGACCTCGCGGCCGTCCGACGATGACGCGCAGTACGAGGCCGGGCTGCGGCCGCGCACGCTCGATGAGTACATCGGCCAGGACCGGCTCAGGGAAAACCTGCACGTCGCGATTGCGGCCGCGCGCGGACGCCGCGAGGCGCTCGATCACGTGCTGTTGTACGGCCCTCCGGGCCTCGGCAAGACGACGCTGGCTTACGTGATCGCCAACGAGCTGGGAGCGCCGATTCGGGCCACGGCGGGTCCGGTCATCGAGCGGCCGGGTGATCTCGCCGGGATGCTCACCGATCTGCAGGAGCACGCCGTCCTTTTCATCGACGAGATTCATCGGATGGCGCCCGCGATCGAGGAGATCCTCTACCCGGCGATGGAGGACTACGAGCTCGACATCGTGATCGGCCAGGGACCCAGCGCGCGCTCGGTGAAGGTGCCGCTGCAGAAGTTCACGCTCATCGGCGCGACGACCCGCGCCGGGCTGCTGACGTCGCCGCTGCGCGCACGATTCGGCATCGTGCACCGGCTCGATTTCTACACCGAAGCCGACGTCGAGGAGATCGTCGGACGCTCGGCGCGGATTCTCGATGTCACCGTGGAGCCGGAAGCGGCGAGGGAGATCGCGCGCCGCTCGCGGGGCACGCCGCGGATTGCCAACCGGCTGCTGCGGCGCGTTCGCGACTACGCGCAGGTGCGCGCCGACGGCCGCGTGACCGCCGACGTCGCGCGCGCGGCGCTGGCCATGCTCGAAGTCGACGACCACGGCTTCGACGAAGTGGATCGCAAGCTGCTGCGGACGATCATCGACAAGTTCAGCGGCGGACCGGTCGGCGTCAACAGCATTGCCGCCGCGATCAACGAAGAGAAGGACGCGATAGAGGACATCTACGAACCGTTCCTGATTCAGGCCGGTTTTCTCGATCGCACGCCGCGCGGGCGCGTCGCCACGCCGCGTGCGTACGAGTATTTCGGGCTCACCGCCCCCGGAAGGGATTCTCGCCTGTGGTAAACGCTTCGCCCACCTCCGCCGGACGGCCGGCGGACAGACTGCGCCCGAAATGCCGTGCGCGCATCGCCAGTCTTGCGACGTACGTTCCCCCGAAAGTCCTGACCAACGCCGACCTCGAGAAGATGGTCGACACGAGCGACGAGTGGATCCGTCAACGCACCGGCATCCGCGAGCGCCACATCGTCGAACCCGGCGTCGCCACCTCGGATCTGGCCGCCGAGGCGGCGACCAAGGCCATCGAGCGCGCCGGCCTGACGCCCGCCGACATCGACTTCATCGTCGTCGGCACGACGACGCCCGACATGCTGTTCCCGAGCACGGCGTGTCTGGTGCAGCACAAGATCGGCGCGCCGCACGCCTGGGGATACGACCTGTTCGCGGCGTGTTCGGGCTTCACCTATGCGCTGACCACGGCGGCGCAGATGGTGGCCACCGGCGCCAGCAAGCACGCGCTCGTGATCGGCGCCGACGTGATGTCGAGCATCATCGACTACACCGATCGGACGACGTGCGTGATCTTCGGCGACGGTGCCGGCGCCGCGGTCGTCGAGACCAGCGATGATGAGGACATCGGGATCATCGATTTCGAGAACTACGTCGACGGCAGCGGCGGCGACGCCCTGTGCATGCCGGCCGGCGGCAGCCGCATGCCGGCCTCGGCCGAGACGGTGCAGCAGCGGCTGCACTACGTGAAGCAGGACGGCGGGACGGTGTTCAAGTTTGCCGTGCGCAACACCGAGGAAGCCTGCGCCCGGCTGCTGGCCCGCCACAATCTGACCGCCAGCTGCATCGACCTGATGGTCTCGCACCAGGCGAACCGGCGCATCATCCTCTCGGCGGCGGAAAAGCTCGGGCTCCCCGAGGAGAAGGTGGTGATCAACATCGAGAAGTTCGGCAACACGACGGCCGCGACGATTCCGCTGGCGCTCAACGATGCGGTCGAAAGCAAGCGGCTGCGGCGCGGCGATCTGGTGCTGATGGTCTCGGTCGGGGCAGGCTTCACGGTCGGTGCGATGCTGATGAAGTGGGGGCTCAAGTACTGAGCCCTCCCGCGGCGCACCTGTTCGAGGCCTTCGTCCATCGAGGCAGGTTCGCCGCCTCGAACCCGTCGCCGATGGGGATTCGACTCCGGGCAACCGAGGGTCACGGTGACGTGAAATCTGACAACTGTATGTAAGAGTTTCTACAGCCGCGAGCGCCGCTCACCGGCTTTCCTGCTCCGCGCGTCCGCGCGTCGAGAACCCGGGGCCCGGACAGACTACAGGAAAGTCTCTACTCAGGCCTTCATCCGGACCTGAATCGAAGCCGGCATCGCTGCCTCGGACGCGGAATCGCCCGCCCAAACCTCGCCAGTCGCGCCAGAGTCGGTTCAGTGCGGCTGATTGTTGACTGGTTGTTCAGAGGGCACGCTCCTTGCAACGCAGCCGTGCGGAGACCCCCCGTGACCCTGGAACGTGTTGCGGCATCGCGAGCGGCATTGGCTGCGCTCGTACTGCCGTCACTTGCCCCGCTGGACGCCTGCGCCAACACTGATCTCCGATCGCCCGACGAACTGGCCGCGATCGCGGACGGAGCGTTCTACGCTCCGCCGGTCTGCCCACCATGCCGGCGGAATCCTTCCGGGCGCCGGCACGCCCGGTTTGAGTCGATATCCCTCAGCACGTGCGGAACGAGCCCCGAGTTCAACGAAGCAGTGGTCCAGCGCTGAACGGTTCCAGGATTCCCCGTTCGCTGCCCGAGCATCAGGGGAGACGTCTGCGCGCGCTGCGGACGCTCTCGCGGATGCTCGATTCCGCCTTCACCATCCCCGGGACGCAGATCCGGATTGGCCTGGATCCGGTGCTGGGGTTGGTTCCCGGGCTCGGCGACCTGCTGTCGCCGCTGTGTGCGATCGCGATGTTGATCGTCGCGCGCGACGCGGGGCTGCCCCTGATCGTGCAGCTGCGGATGGTGGTCAACGTCGCCATCGACGCGTTCCTCGGCGTCGTCCCCATCCTCGGCGATCTGTTCGATGTCGCCTGGCGGGCCAACGACCGCAACATGGAGCTGCTCGAGCACTACGCCTACCGCGCGCGACGGACGTCGCCCGGCGACTGGGTGTTCGGCATCGCGGTGATTGTGATGCTGCTCCTCATTGCCGCCGTACCGGTGGTGCTGGCCGCCCGGCTGATCGACGTCCTGCGGCCCTATTTGTAGAACGCGCCGGGACCGGCTAGCCTGAAGCCTCACGCCCGATGGCTTCCAGGCTCGTCATCCCCACGAACACCGACAACGTCATCCTGAAGGTGCAGGGCCACGAGGTGCGGCTGACGAACCTGCGCAAGCTGTTCTGGCCGGAGCGGAAGATTACCAAGGGCGACCTCATTCAGTACTACGCCGACGTCGCCGACGTGCTGCTGCCGCACATTCGCGATCGGGCGATGGTGATGCGGCGCTACCCGAACGGCGCCGCCGGCGGCCAGTTCTTCATGAAGGAGGCGCCGACACCGCGGCCGTCCTGGATCCGCACGTGCGCGATCTCGCACGATGACGACAAGGTCGTCAACTTTCCGGTGATCGACGATCTGCCGTCGCTGCTCTGGGTGATCAACCTCGGGTGCATCGACCTCAACCAGTGGTACGCGCGCTGCTCCGACTACAACAGGCCCGACTACGTGCATTTCGATCTTGATCCCAGCGAGGGCACCTCGTTCGAGCGCGTGCGCGAGTGCGGGCTGGTCGTTCGTGATGCGCTCGAGTCGCTGGGGATGACGCCGTACGTCAAGACGACCGGTTCGCGCGGCCTGCACGTCTACGTTCCGATCGTCCACGGTCCGACGCAGGACACGGTGCTGATGTTCGCCAGGACGCTGGCGACGGAGCTCGCGGCGCGGAATCCGACGCTGATGACGCTCGATTACCGGGTCGCGCGGCGTCCGAAAAATCGTGTGCTGGTGGACTACAAGCAGAACGCCTGGGGTCAGACGCTGGCCAGCATCTACTCGGTGCGGCCCACGCCGCTGGCCACGGTGTCGGCGCCGCTCACGTGGAAGGAGGTCGAGGCGGGCGCCGTCATCGAGGACTTCCGGATCGACAACATGCGGGAGCGCATCGCGAAGGTCGGCGATCTCTGGAAGGGACTGCTGTCGTCGCGCCGCCGGACCAACCTCAATCGCTTCTTCGGATCGTGAAGGCCAGCGACTTCGACTTCGAGCTGCCCGCCGAGCTGATCGCTCAGCATCCTCCTGACGTCCGCGGCGGATCGCGGCTGCTCGTCTTCGAGCGCGCGACCGGCCGCATCACGCACACGACCTTCGATCGCCTGCCGGATCATCTCCGCCCCGGCGACCTCATCGTTCTCAACGACACGCGTGTTTTTCCCGCACGGCTGCTTGGCCGCCGTGTACCGACCGGCGGTGCCGTGGAATGTCTGCTCGTGCGTCGTCTGGAAGGCGCACCAGCGATCGAGAGTGGCGAAAAAGGCCAGCCGGAGCTCTGGGAAGCGCTCATGCACCCGGGGCAGAAGCTCAAACCTGGCGCCCGTGTGCTGTTCGAACGGGGCGATGCCCGGCTGGCCGGGGAAGTGCTCGAACGTCATTTCTACGGACGGCGCACGATCCACCTCGAGCCTCTGGACGCGACTCCTGTCGCCGAGCTGATCGAGCGCATCGGACACGTGCCGCTTCCGCCCTACATCCACCGCCCTGAGGAGGAGGCCGATCGCGAGCGGTATCAGACCGTGTTCGCCCGGGAGTCGGGCTCGATTGCGGCGCCCACTGCGGGACTCCATTTCACGCAGCCGCTCCTCGACGAGCTGGCGTCGAGAGGCGTCGAGCGGACGGTGATCACGCTGCACGTGGGCTACGGAACCTTCAAGCCGGTGCGCGTCGAGAACATCGACGAACACGAGGTCGACCCGGAGCGCTATTCGGTCAGCGCTGACGCAGCCGAGGCGCTGACCAGAGCGCGGCGGGAGCGGCGCAGAATCATCGCGGTCGGAACCACGACCACCCGCGCGCTCGAATCATTGAGGATCGAGAACGATGTCGTTCGTGCCGGAGTGGGAGAGACCCGGTTGTTCATCCGTCCCGGCCACCGGTTCCAGCTCGTGTCGGGGCTGGTCACCAATTTCCATCTGCCGAGATCGTCCCTGCTGATCCTGACAGCGGCGTTTGCGGGCCGCGACGAGATCCTCGCCGTCTATCGCGAGGCCGTGCGGGAGCGGTATCGGTTCTACAGCTACGGCGACGCGATGCTGATCCTCTGAGCTGCCTCCGCTCTCTTCCGGGCATTGGCGCGGAACCGGGGCGACGTGCTCGAGGTTCACGCGCCCCAGTGCCGGCAGCAGATGCTGCGGCGCTTCCGCATGGATGTAGGTTCGGCCCGCGTTCCAGAAGAGTCGGCGTATCACAGATTCGCGTTCCGCTCTGCTAGTGTCGATCGCGGCGATTTCGTTACGCGCACTCTCCTGATCGCGCAGATCGAGCCGGCTGGACGTTCATTTCAACCGCTTCGTCCGTTTGATCTACTGTTCAGCGCCAGCGCAACGGACGGGTCACTTAGGGATCTTTCTGATTGAAACGGATCGGGTGCTGGGTGCACTAACACAGCGGACACAGGGTTAGCGGAGGTTACGGAGATGTTCGACAAGTCGACGGTCATGCTGGGCACGAGCGCTGCGATGCGGGCGATCCAGAACGAGATCGACGTCGCGGCCGGATGCACTGCGAAGGTGCTCATCACTGGTGAGAGTGGCGTCGGGAAGGAGCTGGTCGCGCGCCTCATCCATCAGGGCAGCGCCAGGCGCGCCAGCAAGTTCGTGGCAATCAACTGTGCGGGCCTCCCCGATTCGCTGCTCGAGTCCGAGCTGTTCGGCCACGTGCGGGGCAGCTTCACCGGCGCCTACCGCGACAAGAAAGGCTGGCTCGAAGCCGCCCACGGCGGCACGATTTTCATGGACGAGGTTGGCGAGATGAGCCTGCGGATGCAGGCGATGCTGCTGCGGTTCCTCGAGACCGGCGAGATCCAGCGCGTCGGTTCGGACCGCGTCCTGCCGCCCCTCGACGTGCGGGTGATTGCGGCCACCCACCGCAACCTGGCCGAATGCGTGCGCGAGCGCACGTTCCGCGAGGACCTCTACTACCGTCTCAACGTCGTCCACATCGAGGTGCCGCCCCTGCGCGAACGCCGCGGCGACATCCCGGTGCTGCTGCGGCACTTCCTGACCACGTTCGCCGCCGCCCATCGTCTCCCGGTGCCTGAAGTCGCGCCCGAGGCCATGGAACGGCTGGCCAGCTACGACTGGCCCGGCAACGTGCGCGAGCTCAAGAACGTCGCCGAGCGGCTGGTCGTGAGCTCCCGGTCGAACCGTATCGACGGGTCGTCCCTGCCGCCCGACATCAACAACTCCCGCAGGGCGCCCGCCGTGGCCCCCAAGGCCGGGGTGGCGCTGGCTGCCGCGCAGGAGGCGGCCCCCGCGGCGGTTCCCCCCATCTCTTCGACCCTGCAGCAGCGTCTCGACCGCCTGATGAAGGATCGCGTGTCGTTCTGGTCCGAAGTCCACGAGCCGTTCATGAACCACGACATCACGCGCGAGGACGTGCGGCAGCTGATCCGCCAGGGCCTCGCCCACACGCGCGGCAACTACAAGATGCTGGTGCGCGCCTTCAACATGGATCCGCGCGACTACAAGCGATTCCTCAGCTTCCTGCGGACCTACGAATGCCACGTGTCGTTCCGTCCCTTCCGCATGATGGGGGAATGCAACGAGGACGCTGACGCCCGGATGGCGTGCGCGTAGGAACTGCCCTTGCCGCGGCTCCGCGGCCGGGTCATGCGGTACTCCGCCTTGCACGCGGCGAGACGGCGAGCGTACGATTTGCTCACGTGTCACGCGAAGGGCGTTTCGAGTTCGACCGTGCGTACCTCGAACGGCTGGCGGCGGGAGATCCTGAGACCGAGCGGCATTTCACCCGCTATTTCGGGGATCTCCTGTCCATCAAGCTGCGATCGCGCCTGCGCTCGCCGGCCCAGGTCGAGGACGCACGGCAAGAGACGTTCCTGCGCGTGATGAAGGCGCTGCGGCAGCCGGGGGGCATCCAGTCCCCGGGCGGCTTCGGCGCGTTCGTCAACAGCGTGTGCAACAACGTCCTCTTCGAGATGTACCGCTCCCATTCGAAGACGACCCCCCTCGAAGACGAAGCGGGTGCCGCCCTGCCGGACCCCGGCATGGACGCCGAAGAGGCCGTCGGCCTCGACCAGGACCGCGCCCATGTCCGCGCCGTCATGGAGACGCTGCCGCAGAAAGAGCGCCAGCTCCTGCACTGGCTGTTTTTCGAGGAGTGCGACAAGGACGAGGTGTGCCGCCGCCTCGGGATCGACCGGAACTACCTGCGCGTCCTGCTCCACCGCGCCAAACAGCGTTTCAAGGCGGAGTTCGTCAGCTCATGAAACGTCTAGGGAGATTCCCGCACTAGACGTGCAGGAACGCCATGACGCATCAACAAGCACTCGACGGACTGGCCTCGGAACGCTACCTCCTCGACGAGATGACCGAGGTCGAACGCTTCGAATTCGAAGAGCATTACTTCGACTGCGCCGAGTGCGCGGCCGATGTCCGGCTCGGTGAGGCCATCCGCCGGGAGGCGCGGCGATCCGGTCGCGCGAAAGCCGCGGATCTCGCCCACCGTCCCGCGGCCGTCCTGACCAGCCCGAAGTGGTGGCGGCAGCCGATGACGGCGGCGCCGTGGGCCGTGGCCGCCACGCTGGCGCTGGTGGTGGGCTACCAGTCGTTCGTCACCGTCCCCGGTTTGCGCGATGCGGTGCGTCCGCAGTCGATCGAGCCGGTGATGCTGCGCGGCGCCACGCGCGGCGCGGCCACCACCGTCACCGTCGCACCCGGACAGCGGTTCGTTGCGCTGGCCGCGGACCTGATGACGACGCCGGCCGCGTCGTCGCTGTTCTACGAGATCACCGACGCGAACGGTGCCGCGATCGCATCCGGTCAATCCGCCGTTCCTGCCCCGGGAGCGCCGTTGATGCTGCTGATTCCTGCGGATGAGCTGCAGCAGGCGGGCCGCTATTCGCTCACGCTCCGCGACACCGACCAGAAGACCGTCTTCGGCGAGTACGAGTTCGAAGTATCCTACTGAGCTGATTCGTCCGCTCCGGACGATGTCCTCGCTGAGAACTCGTATATGGACTTGACGCGACGGTTCGTGTTCCGTGGCAGTGCGTCCGCTGTTGCCGGCCAGATTTATCGACCCAAGACCATCATCGTCGACGTGACCGGCGCCAGCGCGCTGGGCGTCTCGGGCGGGCGCTCGCAGGCGCAGATTCCGGGTCGGTCGTTCGGCGACGTCATCAAGTTCGGCTCGGGATACACGCTGGCCGAAGGGCTGTTCGACGACCCGAGGCAGGCCGCGGCGGTGACCGATCACAAGGGCCGGCAGTCCGAGCTGACCGCCACGACCACCGTCACCGGTGAAGCGCGCGAGATCTCGGTGGGAATCAAGCCGGTGGTGACGATCAAGCGGGTTCGCGGGACGCTCATCAGCCGCAGCGCACGCGCGGGGAGCGGCGAGCCGTCGATCGTTCCCAGACGCGACACCACGATTCAGGGTGTTCTCGTCGCCGGCCACGCGCTGACGGTGAACCTGAACATCGGGCTGTTCCAGAAGTACGACACGCTGTCCAAGGTCCGCGCCGCCGCCGACGATCCGAAGTGCATGCGCGGCTACGGCGCGCAGTTCGCGAGCGGCGCGACGGTCGAAGGCCAGCGTCCGGATCGCGGCGCTCTGATCTCGCGCGACGGCGTCATCTACGCCACGATCGTCAAAGAGCTGAAATGGGAGGGGAAACCGCCCGGCAACGCCCGCATCGACGGCCACACCGTCGTCGTCAAGGACTTCGGCACCGTCTACTTCGGCGAGCTGCTGATCGGCAAGGAGGAGCGGCGGCTCACGATGGTGCGGTTCGAGCTGGGGTCGCCGGTGGGCGGGTACTGCGACTTCGTCGACATCGGTTCCAACGGCGGCGGGTTCCCGTGATGCGCGCGGCGGTGACTGGCCTGCTGGTCGTCAGTCTCGCTGCCTGTGCTCCACCCCCCGAAGTACGACTTCAGCAACTCTACGATTCCGCCACCGCCCAACTCTGGCGCGGTGAGCTCACCAGCGCGTCCGCGGCTGCCGGGCAGGGGGCGGCCCTCGCCGCCCGCGAGGCGGAGCGGGCGTGGGCGACCAGATTCAGTCTGCTGACAGCGGAAATTCACTTGGTCAGCCGCGACCTCGCGTCTGCAGCCGCAGTGCTCGGCCAGCTTTCGCGCGGCGGCTCCGACTGGACGACGGCGAAGCTGCGCTACCTGGAAGGGCAGCTGGCGCTGCTGCGCGGAGAGCCCGAGGAAGCTGCCCGGATCCTCGATGAGGCCGCGTCGCTGGCCGAGGCCGCTTCCGCCGTCGACGTGCGTCTGGATATCGGAGCGATGAAAGGGCAGGCGCTGATCGCTCTGCGCAAGTGGGCGGATGCGGAAGCCACGCTGCACGAGACGATTGAGCGGGCGATGGCCGCCGGCGACGACTATCACGAAGCCGTGGCACTGGTGAACCTCGGGACCGCCTTTCTGTTTCGCGATCGGTTCGACGATGCCCTGCAGTATTTCGAGCGGGTGCTGGCCAACAAGAGCCTTGAACCGCAATTGGTGTACTCGGTCGCGCTCACCAATGCCGGCATCTGTTACTACCGGCTGGGCGAGATGTCGCGCGCCATCGAGTCGCAGCGGCGGGCGGTTGCCGCGCACGAGCATCCCGGACGCCCGCGTGTGTATTACCAGAGGGCGCTCGGTGAGCTGGGCAACACCTATCTGTTCAATGGCGACGTCGCGAACGGCATCAAATACCTGCAGCAGGCGGTCGCGGTGGCGAAAGCCGCGAACCTGAACGCGGCTGCGGCGCTATGGGCGTCGAACATCGCGAATGCCCACGCTCAACGAGGTGAATGGGCGCAGGCGGAGCGGGCGAACGAAGACGCGCGGCAGCTCGGTCTGAACCGGCCGGACCTGTACACCGCGAACGCCGCTGAAATCGCGCTCGGACGAGGACGCCTGTCGGAGGCGACGCGGCTGTTTCGCGAGACGCTGGATCTCGCCAGAGACAAGCCGTCGATGCGGTGGTCGGTGTACGAAGGCCTCGGCCGCACCGCGATTGCTGCCGGGAACCCTGCAGAGGCCGAGCGGCATTTCCAGATGACGCTCGACGTCATCGAGCAGACGCGATCCGATCTGCTCAAGGCCGACTACCGTCTGTCCTTTCTCACCCGGCTGCTCGGCTTCTATCAGCGCTACATCGACCTGCTGGTCGACCGGCGCGAGCCCGAGCGGGCGCTGGCGATTGCGGACTCGAGCCGTGGCCGCGTGCTGGCGGAACGGCAGAACGTCAACGCGCCCACGCGCGTGACGCCCGTCGATCTCCGGCGAACGGCCGCGCAGCTCGACGCGGTGCTCCTGTTCTACTGGATTGGCGATCGCTCGTATGCCTGGCAGGTGACGAAGGATCGCATTCGTCTCGTCCCGCTGCCGGTGAACGCGTCGCAGGTCGCCGCGCTCGTCAGGTCGTATCAGCAGTCGATCGTCGACTCGCTCGCCGACCCGGTGGCGAGCGCGTCGTCGCCAGGCGATGAAATCTACACGAAGCTGATCGCGCCGGCCGCCGAAGGTATCCGTCCCGGATCGCGCGTGGTGATCGTTCCCGATGGAGCGCTGACGCGCATCAATTTCGAGTCGCTGCCCGTGCCCGGGCCGAAGCGCCGCTACTGGATCGAGGACGTCGAGGTGGCCGTGGCGCCGTCGCTCGGCACGCTGAGCGCCCGCGCCGTGCAGCCGGGCGGCCGGAAGCACAGTGAATCGGTGCTGCTGATTGGCGATCCTGTGTCGGCCGATCCGTCGTTTCCGCAGCTGCGTTATGCGTCTGCAGAGATGACCGCCGTGTCGAAGGCGTTCGAGGGGCGCGCGGCCGTCTATCGCGCCGATCGGGCAACGCCATCGAGCTATCGGAACGCGATGCCGGAGCAGTTCGGCGTCGTGCATTTCACCGCGCACGCCGCGGCAAATGCCGAAAGCCCGCTCGATTCAGCCGTCATCCTGTCCAGGGACGGCACCGGCTACAAGCTTTATGCGCGCGACGTTGCCGAGCAGCCGCTCTCGGCCGGGCTGGTGACGATCTCCGCGTGCCGCAGCGCGGGTGAGCGCACGTATGCCGGCGAAGGCCTCGTCGGCTTCGCCTGGGCCTTTCTGCGCGCCGGCGCCCAGCGCGTGATCGCCGGGTTGTGGGATGTCGACGACCGATCGACCGCCGATCTCATGGGCGACGTCTACGCCGAGATCGCCAGGGGTCGCACGCCATCCGCCGCCCTCCGCGCGGCCAAGCTCGCCATGATCCGCCGCGGCGGCGCAGCCGCCAAGCCCTACTACTGGGCACCCTTCCAGTTGTTCATCGGCTCTCGTGTAGTTCCCTGAGCCCTCGAGGGCCAGAGACTGTCTCTGGACTCTGGTCTTTGGTGGTTGGTCTCTGGTTTTCTGGTCTTCAGGATGCGCATTGGCCCTTGAGCATCGGCCATCGGGCATTGAGCATTGAGCATTGACGCGTTACGTTAGTCGCCATGCCATTCCCCTACGAGGAATTCGACCTGTCGGGCGTGCGCACGTACCCGTTGTCGTCGCGCCAGTCCAAGGCGCGCGCCGAGGATTTTGCGCGTCCGTTCGCCCGCGGCGGGTCGTTTGCGGCGTGGCTCGACTCGCTGCCGGCCATCCTCGGTGCCGCGGATCTTCGCCGCGTCGTGCGGGCCATTGCCGATGCGCGCCGGCGAGGTTCCGGCATCGTCTGGGGAATCGGGGCGCACGTGATCAAGACCGGTGTGTCCCCGGTGCTGATCGATCTCATGGAGCGCGGATACGTGTCGGCGCTGGCGATGAACGGCGCCGGCGTCATCCACGACTTCGAGATCGCGCTATCGGGTGCGACGTCGGAGGACGTCGACGAAGCGCTCGGACCGGGGCGCTTCGGGATGGCTGACGAGACCGGGCGTCTCCTCAACGAGATCGTCGGCCGCGCATCTTCTCGGGGGCTGGGCTTCGGTCAGGGCGTGGCGGAATATCTCTCCGAAGCCGGGCCCGTCCACGGCGACTCCAGCCTGCTCGTCGCCGCACATCGGCTCGGTGTGCCGGTGACCGTCCACGTCGCGCTCGGCACCGATATCGTCCACATGCACCCCGCTGCGTCGGGCGCCGCGATCGGCGACGCGAGCCTGCGCGACTTCCGCTACTTTGCGTCGTCGGTGGCGAGGCTGACCGGCGGCGTGTTCCTGAACTGCGGGTCGGCGGTCGTCCTGCCCGAGGTCTTTCTCAAGGCCGTGGCGCTGGCCAGAAACCAGGGCGTCTCGCTCGAAGGCCTGACCACGGTGAACATCGATTTCCTGCGGCTGTATCGGCCGCACACGAACGTCGTGTCGAGGCCGGTGGCAGGGACGGGGGGAACGGGCATCAACCTGGTCGGCCATCACGAGATACTGATTCCGCTGATTGCGGCGGGGGTGAAAGAGCAGGAATCGGGGATCAGGGATCAGGAATCAGGGGAATCAGGAATCAGGGATCAGGAGTCAGGACTGGGCAAGGGGTAAGGAATCAGGGGGTAAGGAATCAGAGAGTAGGGATCAGAGGGTAGGGCTCAGGGGATAGGGATCAGGGTTGAGGAATCGGCGTTACGAGGATCACTCGCCGAGCGGGGCTGTTAGAATGGACGTTTGTGCCGGAGTAGCTCAGCCGGTTAGAGCACGCGTCTCATAAGCGCGGGGTCGGCAGTTCGAGTCTGCCCTCCGGCATATCCAATGCCCAAGGCTCAATGCTCAATGCCCAGGGGCGCAATTCCCGACGGCTCGAGGCCAGGGCCCGGGGCCTGATGCTCAGGCCGACGTCTGATGCTCACAGACCCAGGCTCGATGCCTTGAAGCAGCTCGCAGGTAGTCCGCCGAAGCCGCAGCGCGGGAAGGCGGACGCGCACCTTTGACTGCTCTGCTTCAGCAAGTCCGCCGCACGATCCGCCGGTACCAGCTGCTTCCACCCGGCAGCCGTGTCATCGTCGGCCTGTCGGGCGGGTCGGATTCGGTGGCGCTGACGCTGCTGCTCCGGACCCTGTCGGAGCATGGCGGATTCACGCTCGCCGCGCTCGCGCACGTCAATCACCGCCTGCGGCCTGAAGCCGATCGAGACGAGCAATTCTGCCGTGAGTTTGCGGCCGGTGTCGGCCTGCCGATTCATGTCGAATCGCTCGACGTGCGCCAGTACGCGGCCTCGCAGCGGCTGTCCATCGAGGACGCGGCGCGGCGGCTGCGCTACGAGGCGCTCCGCCGGTGTGCGCGCGACGTCGGCGCCGATCGGATTGCCGTCGGCCACACACGCGACGATCAGGCCGAAACGTTCCTGCTGAAGCTGATTCGCGGCGCCGGCTTGACGGGCCTCGGCGGGATCTATCCCCAGCGCGGCGAGATCATCCGGCCGCTGCTCGACGTGTCCCGCCAGGAGCTCCGCGACTATCTGCGGGCGGCCAATCAGACCTGGATGGAGGACGACACGAACGCCGATCTGAGGAACCCTCGCAACAGAATCCGGCACCGCGTGCTGCCCGAGTTGAACCTGGCCGCGGGCGGCGACACCGTTCCCGCCATCGCCCGTGCGGCCGGGCTGGCCCGGGAGGATAGCGGCTGGCTCGATGAGGTGGCCGAGCGGCGGTTCGAAGTGCTGGTGCGAAAAGTCCCCCCCGGACTCGAAATCGATGCCGGCGCCCTGGCCGGGGAGCCCCCGCCAATCCGGCGCCGCCTGCTGCTGAAAGGATTGCGAACCGTCGCCGAAGGTCGCGAAATCGGCCTGGAACACGTCGAATCTGCACTTGGTGTCGCAGCCGGGCTGGCCGGGGGCGCTGACGTCCCGGGCGGGAGAGTGGAACTTCGGGGCGGAAAACTGGTCTTAACAGGAAGGACGGACGAAACGTAGACCGGGGACTGTCACCGCAGTGTTAATCTTATTGAGAGTTTTCCCCAGACAAGTTGGGTGGAGGGTGGTTTGAATTCGACACTTCGCAGCTTGGTGTTCTGGATGGTCATGGCCGTGATCGCGGTCCTCGTCTGGAACTTCTCGACCAAGTTCCAAACCGCCGCCAAGCCCATCAACTTCACCCAGTTCCTCACCGCGGTCGAAAGCGGCCAGATTGCCCAGGTCACGATGACCGGCAACGAGATTACTGGTGTCCGCAAGGACGGAGAGACCTTCCGTACCTACGCGCCTCCCCAGTACGAAGGCCTTGGCAACCGTCTCTTCGAGAAAGGGGTTGACGTCACCGCGCGCGAGGCCACGACCAGCCCCTGGGCCGCCCTCCTCTATAACTGGGCGCCCATCCTGCTGATGATCGGCTTCTGGGTCTTCATCATGCGGCAGATGCAGAGCGGCGGCAACAAGGCGCTGTCGTTCGGCAAGAGCAAGGCGAAGCTGTCGTCGAGCGCGCAGAAAAAGGTGACGTTCAAGGACGTCGCGGGCGTCGACGAAGCGAAAGAGGAGCTCCAGGAGATCATCGACTTCCTGCGCGAGCCGCAGAAGTTCCAGAAGCTCGGTGGCCGCATTCCGAAGGGCGTCCTGCTGATGGGCCCCCCGGGAACCGGCAAGACCCTGCTCGCCCGCGCCGTCGCCGGCGAGGCGAACGTCCCCTTCTTCTCCATCAGCGGCTCGGACTTCGTCGAGATGTTCGTCGGCGTGGGCGCCTCGCGCGTCCGCGACCTCTTCGAACAGGGCAAGAAGAACGCACCCTGCATCGTCTTCATCGACGAAATCGACGCGGTCGGCCGCCACCGCGGCGCCGGCCTCGGCGGCGGGCACGACGAGCGCGAGCAGACGCTCAACCAGCTGCTCGTCGAAATGGACGGCTTCGAGTCGAACGAAGGCGTCATCCTCGTCGCCGCGACGAACCGTCCCGACGTGCTCGACCCGGCGCTGCTCCGTCCCGGCCGATTCGATCGCCGCATTGTCGTCAATCGTCCGGACGTGAAGGGCCGCGAGGGCATCCTGCTCGTCCACACGAAGAAGATCCCGCTTGCCGACGACGTCGATATCGCGGTGCTCGCCCGCGGCACGTCGGGCTTCTCGGGCGCCGACCTGGCGAACCTGGTCAACGAGGCCGCGCTCAACGCCGCGCGCTACAACCAGAAGGTCGTGCGCATGCACGACTTCGAGTTCGCCAAGGACAAGGTGCTGATGGGCGCCGAGCGCCGCTCGATGATCATCAGCGAGGACGAGAAGCGCGTCACCGCCATCCACGAAGCCGGCCACGCGCTGCTGACCGTGATGCTGCCGCACGCGGATCCGATCCACAAGGTGACGATCATCCCGCGCGGCATGGCGCTCGGCCTGACGCAGCAGCTGCCGATGGACGAGAAGCACAACTACTCGCGCGAGTATCTCGAGGATCAGATCGCGATCCTGCTCGGCGGGCGCATCGCCGAAGAGATCACGATCGGCAGCATCACCACCGGCGCCGGCAACGATCTCGAGCGCGCCACCGATCTGGCGCGCCGCATGGTGTGCGAGTGGGGCATGAGCACGACGATGGGTCCGCTCACGTTCGGCAAGAAGGAGGAGCAGATCTTCCTCGGCCGCGAGATCGCCCAGCACCAGGACTACAGCGAGGACACGGCGCTGCGCATCGACCAGGAAGTGAAGCGCTTCGTGACCGACAACTACGCCCGCGCGCAGAAGCTCATCACCGAGCACAAGCAGCGCATCCTCGACATGGCCGACGCGCTGCTGGCGCGGGAGACGCTCGATGCCGAGCAGGTGAAGCGTTTGTGCGCCGGCCTGCCGCTCGACGACCCGGCCCCGGCGACCGAGTCGACCACGCCGCCGGCGGCGCCGCGGGAGCCGCGGCCGGCGAAGGAGCGGCCGACGGCTTCCATCGTGCCGCCGATTCCGCCGCGGCCGGTCACCCAGGAGTAGGCGGCGAACGGCCCGAGGGCGGACCGCCGGCATCCCTTCGAGCGCAGGAACGCCCACTTCGGTGGGCGTTGTTGCGTACGCCCCGGATCGTCCCGCCCTGACTGCGCGCCTCCGCGCCTTTGACTTTTGCGTCTCGACCTGACAAGGTTCCGTCCGTGTACCCGCGCCGCCGATTCACCATTCCGCTGAAGGGAGGGCGGTCGCTGGTCCTCGGGGAGTGGACGTTGGTGATGGGCATCATCAACGTGACGCCCGACTCGTTCTCCGACGGCGGGCGGCTGCTCGACCCCCAGGCCGCGATCGACGCCGGCATCCGCATGGTCGAGGACGGCGCCGATCTGCTCGACGTCGGCGGCGAGTCGACCCGGCCCGGCGCGCAGCCGACGCCAGAAGACGAGGAGAAGCGGCGCATCCTGCCGGTGATCGAGGGGCTGGCTGCCCGCGTGCAGGTGCCGATCTCGGTGGACACCTACAAGGCCTCGACCGCCGATGCCGCGCTGTCGGCGGGCGCCTCGCTCGTCAACGACGTCAGCGGGCTGCGATACGAGCCCGACCTGGCCGCGGTGGTCGCCCGGCACGGTGTGCCGATCGTGCTGATGCACACCCGCGGCCGATCGCGCGACATGTACGCGCAGGCCGTCTATTCCGAGGTCGTGGACGAGGTCCTCGACGAGGTGCGCGAGAGCATGGCGTTTGCGGCGGGCGCCGGCATCCCGCGCGAGCACATGCTCGTGGATCCCGGCCTCGGGTTCGCGAAGGAGGCGCCGCACAGCTTCGAGGTGCTGGCCCGCCTGCACCAGTTCGCCGAGCTGGGTCGTCCGATTGTCATCGGCCCGTCGCGGAAGACGTTTCTCACCAAGGTGATGGTCCGCCGCGACGGCGACGCCGGTGCCCGCGACTGGGCCACCAGTGCGGCGGTGACCGCGGCCGTTCTGTACGGCGCCCACATCGTCCGCGTGCATGCCGTCAGGGAGCTCGTCGAAGCCGTACGCGTGGCGGACGAGATCCGGAAGTATCATCGCGACGCCTGAATGATGGACTGGATCACCGAGCTGCTGCGCCGGCGTCCCGCCGTCTCGTGGTGGGATCTGCTCGACGTCCTGCTCGTCTCCATCCTCATCTACGAGCTGCTGCTGCTGATTCGCGGGACCCGGGCGATGCAGATGGCCCTGGGCGGCGGCTTCCTGATCGGCCTCTTCTTCCTCGCGCAGTGGCTCGATCTCGAGACGGTCAGCTGGGTCATCCGCAATCTCGCGGCCTACGTGGTGTTCGCCGTGATCGTGCTGTTCCAGGCCGACATCCGCCGCGCCCTGGCCCACATCGGGCGGGCGCAGTTCTTCAAGTACTTCGAGCGCTCGTCGAGCGACGACGAGACGATCGAAGAGCTGGTCGTGGCGACGACGACCCTGGCGGCGCGCCGCATCGGCGCCATCATCGTGATCGAACGGCAGATCGGCCTGCGCAACTACATCGAGGGCGGGATCCCGCTCGACGCGATGGTCACCTACGACCTGCTGACCGCCATCTTCCAGCCGGGCTCGCCACTTCACGACGGCGCGGTCATCGTCCAGGGCAATCGCATTGCCGCCGCGGCGTGCTTCCTGCCGTTGTCGGTCAATCCGCGGGTGAGCCGCGAGCTCGGTACGCGGCATCGCGCCGCGCTGGGCCTCACCGAGGAGAACGACGCCGTGGCCATTGTCGTGTCCGAGGAGACCGGGTCCGTCTCGCTGGCGCTGGACGGCGACCTCGAGCGCGGGCTCGAGGCCGCGATGCTGCGGCGCCGTCTCGAGTCGCTGCTGAGGGTGCGCGCGCGCGGCGATGCCCGCCGCCGCGAAGAGCAGAGCGGGATCGCGTGATGGCCGCCAGGTTGTTTCGGAACCTCGCCCTCAAGCTGGTGTCGGTGGTGCTGGCATCGCTGCTGTGGCTGATCGTATCGGGCGAGCAGACGGTCGAGCGCGTCGTGCGAATCCCGCTGGAATACACCAACATCCCTCCGCATCTCGAGCTCGTTGGCGATCCGCCGACGGTCGTGGACGTCCGCGTGCGCGGGTCGTCGGGCGAGCTCGCGCGGCTGTCGTCGGGCGACATGGCGGTGGTGCTCGACGTGCGCTCGCCCCGGCCCGGGCAGCGCCTGTATCACCTCACCGGCGACGATGTGCGCACCCCGTTCGGCGTCGAGGTCGTGCAGGTGACACCCTCGTCGATCGCGCTGTTCTTCGAGCAGTCGTCGTCGAAGACCGTTCCGGTGGAGCCGGTGCTGGAGGGACAGCCGGCCGACGGCTACATGGTGGCCAGTGTGACCTCCGATCCGGCGAGGGTCGAGATAGTCGGCCCGGCCAGCGCGCTCAATGGGATTTCGAGCGCGGTCACCGAAGCCGTCTCGGTCGCCGGCGCCCGGGGCACCGTCGTCGAGACGGTGACCGTCGGTGTCGCCGATCCCGCGGTGCGCCCGCGGGGACCGGAGACGACCGCCGTTGTAACAGTGACCGTGGTTCCCGTCCGATAGTGTTGAGTAGAGATGAAGCTGTTTGGCACTGATGGTGTGCGTGGAAAGGCCGGGGAGTTCCCGCTCGACGTTCCGACGATCCGGCGGCTCGGGGCGGCCCTGGTGCGGGTCCTTCGTCACGATGAGGCAGGGCAGGGGCGCTCGCCCGCGGTGATTCGTTTTCTCGCCGGCCGCGATACCCGCGAGTCCGGCGGCTGGATCGAGCGCGAGCTGGCGTTCGGAATCCGGAGCCAGGGAGGCACGCTGACGAGCGCCGGAATCATCCCGACTCCGGCAGTGGCATATCTGACGCCGCGCCTGGGGTACACCGCCGGGGTGGTGATCTCGGCGTCGCACAATCCGTTCGCCGACAACGGCATCAAGGTGTTTTCCGGAGCGGGAGAGAAGTTCACGGAGCTGCTCGAGCGCCGGGTCGAAGCGATGGTCGAGGACTCGTCCTGGACGGTCGACGCGGGCGAGGCGGCTGCGGTCGAGCAGGTCGATCTCCGCTCCGAGTACATGGCGCATCTGCAGGAGATCCTGCCGCCCGACGCACGCCGGGCAGGCATGCGCCTCGCCATCGATTGCGCCAACGGCGCCACGACGACCGTCGCGCCGCGGCTGTTCGAGGATCTCGGCTTCGAGGTTCACCACATCGGCACGGCGCCCGACGGCCGGAACATCAACGACGGCTGCGGGTCCACCGCGCCGCAGTCGCTGTCGAAGCTGGTCGTCGACGGCCGGTTCCCGCTCGGTGTGGCCTTCGACGGCGACGGCGATCGCGCGATTTTCGTCGATGCCGCCGGCAAGATCGTCGACGGCGACGCCGTGATGCTGATGTGCGCCAAGCGCCTGAAGGCCGAGGGTCGGCTGAAGGGCAACGCGATCGTTGCCACCGTGATGAGCAACATCGGCCTGGAGATCGCGCTCAAGGATGCCGGCATTCAGATGATTCGCTGCGCGGTGGGCGACAAGTACGTGATGGAGGAGATGCTCCGCCGCGACCTCTCGCTCGGCGGCGAGCAGTCGGGGCACATCATCTTCTCCGACTACCTCTTCACCGGCGACGGCCTGGCCACGTCGCTCAACGTCCTGCGCACGATCGCGGCCACCGGCCGTTCGCTGGCCGATCTGGCCGCCGAGCTCACGACCTATCCGCAGGTGCTGATGAACCTGCGTGTGAAGGAAAAGGTCGACCTGCGGACGCTGCCGAGTGTGGCGGCCGTGATGTCGGACGTGGAAAGCCGCCTCGCCGGCAACGGGAGGCTGCTGGTCCGCTATTCAGGCACCGAGCCGCTGCTCCGCGTCATGCTCGAGGGCCGGAGCGAAGCAGAGATTCGGAAGTGGGGACAGGAGATCCTCGACGCGGTGAAAGAAGCGTTGGCGTAGCAGGCCCTTCTTCTTGCATCCGGCATTTCGCATTTGCTGAGCGCCAATGATTCGCCTGTCCGTCAACGTCAACAAGGTCGCCACGGTCCGGAACTCGCGCGGCGGCCGTGTGCCTTCCGTCCTCGATGCCGTCCGGGTGTGCGTGGACGCCGGCGCGCCGGGGATTACGGTGCACCCGCGCGCAGACGCCCGGCACATCACGACCGCCGACGTGTACGAAGTGTCGGAGCTGCTGCGGACGCTCGACCGTGGCGTCGAGTTCAACATCGAGGGCGATCCGCGGCCCGACCTCCTTCACCTCGTCCATCAGGTGAAGCCGGACCAGTGCACGCTGGTGCCGGTGAGGCCCGGTGAGATCACGAGCCAGGCGGGCTGGTCGCCCGATACGCCCCGGGAAGAGATGGCGGCTGTCGTGCGCGGGCTGCAGAGCGACGGCATTCGCGTCAGCATCTTCGTCGACCCGGAAGAGGCGCCCATTCGATGGGCCGCCAGCCTGGGCGCCGATCGCGTGGAGCTGTACACCGAGCCGTTCGCCCGCGCGTTCGAGCGCGGGGAGAAGGCCGCCCGCGCCTCGTTCGAGGTGTATGCTCGAGCCGCCCGGCTGGCGGCATCCCTCGGACTGGGCGTGAACGCGGGCCACGACCTCGACCTCCAGAACCTGGTGCTGTTCCGCCACCTGCCGCACCTTGCCGAGGTCTCGATCGGCCATGCGCTCATCAGCCACGCCCTCTTCGTCGGCCTCGAGCGAAGCGTCCGCGACTACCTTCAGGTGCTGGCCGTGAATTAAGATCGGGTGCTGGGCCACGGCCCCGACCCTTCATGAAAGCGGATTCCATCGCCTACGTCATCGCCGGCATGTGCTTTGGCGTGATCCTCGGCTGGATCATCGGCACACAGCAGGCTCGGCGCCCGGCGCCGGTTCCGGTGGCGCAATCGAGCGCGGCGGGCGGCCAGACGGCCGGGAATCCGCAGCCGCCGCCGCTCGACGAGGGCAAGGTTCAGGCGCTGACCACGATCGTCAAGAACGACCCGAAGAATTCCGACGCGCTCGTTCAGCTCGGCAACATCTACTTCGACGCCGAGCGATGGGAAGACGCGATCCAGTGGTACAGGCGCGCGATTGAGGTGGATCCCGAGAATGCGGATGCGAGCACCGACCTCGGCGTCAGCCTGTACTACACGAACCGCACCGATGAGGCGCTGTCGCAGTTCGAGCACTCGCTGAAGGTCAACCCGAAGCACACCAAAACGCTGCTCAACAAGGGCATCGTGCTCGCGTTCGGCAAGCGCGATCTGAAGGCTGCCGCGGCGGAGTGGGAAAAGGTCGTCAGCCTGGCGCCCGACAGTCCGGAAGGGCAGGCGGCGCGCCGTGCGCTCGAAGGCATCGCGTCCGCACATGGCGCCGGCGGCGCAACGAGCAACCAGTGACCAGGTTCCTGCTCATCGCGATTCTCCTGCTGGTCATCGCATGGGCGTTCTGGAAGGTCGTCGACGGCATCATCGAGGCGTTCGGCGGGCTGCCGGCCTCGAGGCGCACCAAATCGCCCGTCAAGCTGGTGCGCGATCCGGTGTGCGGGACTTGGGTGTCGCCGCGCGAGTCGCTCGGCCTCCGCGCCGGAGACACCACGCATTATTTCTGCTCCGACGCGTGCCGCGCCAGGTTCGCCGGCAAGTCGTAGCCCGCAGGCTCAGCGCGCCGGAGCGCGCTGCCGCGGGCGCGTGAACCAATGAACACTCGCCTCGAAGAACAGACGCGCGCAGAAATCGTCGAAGCCGGCCGGCGCATGTACGCGCGCGGCTATGTCGCCTCGAGCGACGGCAACATCAGCGCTCGCCTGGACGACTCGCGCATCCTGACCACGCCCAAGGGCGTGTCGAAGGGGTTCATGACCCCGGACATGATGGTGATCGTCGACTACGAGGGCAAGAAGCTCTCCGGCGATCGCGACCCTTCGTCCGAGCTGCCGATGCACCTCGAGATCTATCGGAACCGGCCGGACGTGAACGCCGTAGTCCACGCTCATCCGCCGCTGGCGACCGGCTTTGCCGTTGCCGGCATCCCGCTGACGCGCGCCGTCCTCGCCGAGGTCGTGACGACGCTGGGCAGCATTCCCATTGCCGAGTACGGGACGCCGTCGACCGCGGAGCTGCCAGCCGCGGTCCGCAAATACATCAAGGCCCACGACGGCCTGCTGCTGGCCAACCACGGCGCCGTCACCTGCTGCCGCTCGGTGATGACCGCCTACTACAAGATGGAGACCATCGAGCACTTCGCCAGGATCAGCCTCGTGGCGAGGCTGCTCGGGCGGGAGCACCTGATCTCGCGGGAGGAAGTGGAGCGGCTGCAGGGGCTTCGCGGCATGTATGGCATCGCGGCCCCGGCGCCGCTGTGCGCCGATCCATCCGAGGCGGCCGCAGCCGACCAGGTGCTCTGCCAGGTCCTCGAGGCACCCGAGTCGGACTCGGCACGGCTCGTTCCCGATGTGGCCACATCGGCAAGGATGATCCCCGATGCGGCCGCATCGCCCAGACCGGCCGTCGACGTGGCATCGACGCTTCGGCAAGCGAGCAGAGACGGAGAAATTCGGCTAACATACGGCGAACTCACGGCGCTCATTGCCGACGCCATCAAGAACCTGCGATGAAGCTGGTTCGTGGTTGGTGGCCGGTGGTTCGTGGTTGGCCTGCGCTCCTGGCTTGGGCGCCGGAGTCGCGCAGCGCGCAGGCGGCCTGGCGCGCGCTCTGGCACGGAGCGCAGGATTTAGTAGGTTTAGAGGTTCCGGTAGTTGCCCGCCGTTGCTTGCCGGACAAGGACAAGCTGTGGCGAAGTCGTTGAAGCGCGGCTCGCCCTCCGGGCGAAGGCGGACAAGGTCGCGCCGTAGCGGCCTCGCTGTCCGGCGGCGAAGGCGGAGGAGTTGACGATGGGTGAAGCGTTGGGGATGGTGGAGACCAAGGGGCTGGTCGCGATGATCGAAGCGGCCGACGCCATGGTCAAAGCCGCGAAGGTCACGCTGGTCGGCTGGGAGAAGATCGGAGCCGGATACGTGACCGCGATCGTGCGCGGCGACGTCGCGGCGGTCAAGGCGGCAACCGATGCGGGCGCGGCAGCGGCGCGCCGGGTCGGCGAGCTCGTGTCCGTTCACGTCATTCCACGGCCGCATGCCAACCTCGAGGACGCGCTTCCGATCGGCAAGGCGAACTCCGTCAAGGCCTGACGGTATCAACCCCGCATGATCCTGGCCCGCATCGTCGGGACGGTTGTGGCCACCCGGAAGGATCCGCGGCTGGTCAGCAGCAAGCTGCTCATCGCGCGTCCGATGGACCCGCACGGCAAGGCAGAAGGCAATTATCTGGTCGCCGTCGATACGGTCGATGCCGGCGTCGGCGAAACCGTGCTCATCGTCAGCGGCAGCTCGGCGCGGATGGCGTCGGGCATGAAGGATTGTCCCGTCGACGCCGCGATCGTCGGCATCGTCGATACGGTCGAGGTCACGGCCGGAGACTAGCGTGGGAGTGCCTTCGACCGCGCGCGGGCGGCTGCAGACCGTCGGCGTGCAATGACACGCGCAACCGCATGCAACTGGCACGAGTCATCGGCGACGTCGTCGTCACCCGCAAGGACGACAATCTGCACGGCCTCAAGCTGATGGTGCTTCAGCCGCTCGCCCCCGACGGCACGGCGTTCGGCCGCACGCTGGTGGCGGTCGATGCGGTGGGCGCCGGTGTCGGCGAGACCGTGTTCTTCGTCCGCGGCAAGGAAGCCTCGTTCCCCTTTCACCCGACCGAGGTGCCGACCGACGCCGGCATCGTCGGCATCGTCGATCACGTGGACGTTCCCGGCCGGTAGCGGCCGCGTTCACCGGCCCGACGCCGATGCAGATTGCCCGAGTCGTAGGTACCGTCGTCGCCACGCAGAAGCACGCCAAGTTCGGCGGCGCCAGGCTGCTGCTGGTCCAGCCGGTCGGACTCGACGACCAGCCGCGCGGGACGCCGCTGCTCGCCGTCGACTCGGTCGGCGCCGGCGTTCATGAAAAGGTGCTCGTGGTCATCGAGGGCCGGGCGGCTGGCGAGGCGCTGGGCCGGAAGGCGGCGCCTGTGGACGCGGCAATTGTTGGTATCGTGGACTCGGTGGACGCGCGGGAATGACCGAGCAGGAACTTCGTGCCCTGGTTCGAGAGGCGATCGCGAAGCATGCGGCGGCGGCGCAGCCGGCGCCGGTGCCTCTGGCCGCCGTGCGCCTGCACCCGAGTCACGCGCTGATTGCGCTGCCTGCCGGATCCGAAGGCGATGGTCTCTGCATCATCGAACCGGCGGTGCAGTGCAACCACTGCGGCTACTGCAAGTCACTTGGCCACTAAGCCCGCTGTCCTCGTCACCCGGCGCATCCCGGCATCGATCCTGCGCCGCCTCGAAGAGGCGGCCGAGGTCGAGCTGTACAGCAACGGCGACCTGCCTCACGACGAGCTGATCGCGCGCATTCCCGGCAAGCAGGGTCTGCTGTCGGTGGTCACCGACACCATCGATCGCGCCGTGCTGGAGGCCGGCCGCGATCTGAAGATCGTGTCGACCATTGCCGTCGGCTACAACAACATCGATATCGCCGCCGCGCGCGAACGCAACATCATCGTCACGAACACACCCGACGTCCTCACCGAGTCCACCGCCGACCTGACATGGGCGCTCATTCTCGGCATCATGCGCCGGATCGTCGAAGGCGATCGGCTCGTGCGCCGCGGACAGTGGAAGGGGTTCGCGCTCGACTTCATGCTCGGCTCGGATCTGCGCGGCAAGCAGCTCGGCATCATCGGCTTCGGCCGCATCGGCCGGGCGGTTGCCGCCCGCGCGACGGCTTTCGGCATGCGTGTGGCGTATACCGGCCGCGGCCCACGCGCCGATGCCGCCGGCGAGTTCATGCCGTTCGATCGTCTGCTGGCGACGTCAGATGTCGTGTCGCTTCACTGTCCGTTGACGGCGGATACCAAACACCTCATCAATCAGACAACGCTGGCGCGAATGAAGCGCACGGCGTATCTGATCAACGCCTCGCGTGGTCCGATCGTCGACGAAGCGGCGCTGGTCTGGGCGCTGGAGAATCGATTGATTGCCGGCGCGGCGCTCGACGTCTACGAAAAGGAGCCCGAGATTCATCCGGGGCTGCTCCGCCTCGAGAACGTCGTGCTGTCGCCGCACCTCGGCAGCTCGGCAATCGAGACGCGGACGACGATGATCGAGCTTGCCGCGCGCAACATCATCGCCGTGCTGAGCGGCCAGCCGCCGCTCACGCCGATCGGCTGAGACTCGTCACTCCGGGTCTCGATGAACCGTGTCCATCGAGAACGCCGGCAGGCACACGGAGATGTTATTCGGCGCCGCCGTGAGGCGTGCTGTAGCGGACCCATTCGCCCGGCACCGCCACGATCGCCTGCCCGGCATTGACGTCTATCACGCCGTGTTCGTGCTCCACGCGGACGATGCCCGTGAGCACGACCGTGATCTCCTCGAACCGGGGCCGCTGTCCCGGCTCTTTCCATCCCGCGGGCGACACCATGCGCGCCACGCTGACCGATGCATGTCCGGAGTTGACGCGGCCGATGTACTCCTCGATGTGCTTGGGAGGCGTACCCGCGGCCTGAACGATCGTCGGGTTTTCGATGAGTCGCGGCATGGTGGCTAGCGGAATTTTACGGTCGGATCCCGCCGCGGCGGCGGCACATAGGCCCTGATCAGGCTTTCGTGGCCGTCGCTGCCGACGGCGGCCACGCCGAAGACGAAGTCGTCGATCGAAAGCCCCGGCAGCACGAATTCCGTGACGTTGCCCGCCAGCTTCGAGTGCTGCCAGTCGAGCGCCCACGCCGTCCGCCAGTAGATGCGATAGGCCGAGGCTCCCGCCGACGCGTGCCAGCGCAGGTTGGCGTCGTAGCCCGACGGCTGCCGGCCGATCATCATCTGCCCGCGGGCGTCGGCCACGCCCGGGGCCGCCGGTGCCAGCGCCAGCGCCGCCGCGGCCGCGGCATTCACACGGGCGTTCTGCGCGAGATAGCGAATGTCGACGCCGTCGGGGGTGTCCGTTGCCGCGTGCTGCCTCGAGAAATCCTCCTTCGACTCTCGGAATGCGACGGCCGGAAAGCCGTATTGCGTGAACGCCGTGTGGTCGCTGCCGCGGCTGAATCGATCCTGCCGCGCCATCAGCCGCACCGTGTGAGAGGGGACATAGATGGCGGCCATTCGCGCGATGTAGCGCGCCAGCGACCGCGACATCGAGTCCTCCGGGCCCTCCGAATAGACGCGGACGGACGCCGCGTCGACGGTGCCGTCGCCGCCGCGCGAGTTGCCGACGATGTCGCTGTTGAAGTTGGCTTCGACCGGGACCTTGTTCTTGTAGAGCCCCATGGCGTGCGCCCGCGCGCCGATCAGCCCCTGTTCTTCGGCCGCCCACAGCACGAACGCCAGCGTGGCATCGAACTCCACGCCGCTCTCCGCGAACACGCGCGCCAGCTCCATCGTCAATGCGGTGCCGCTGCCGTTGTCGTTGGCGCCGGGCGCGTCCACGTTGTAGTCCTGGTCGCGGCGCAGCTGCGGATCCGGCCACGGCGTGTCGGACGGCGGCCGTGTATGGGCACCGATCAGACCCGCCTCGCCGATGTTGACGGTGTCGTAGTGGGCGGTGATGTAGATGCGCCGCGGGCTCCGGCCGGGCAGCAGGGCGACGACGTTCCTGATGTCGACGCTGCGCGTGATGCGCCCCTGCCGGGCGAGCTTGTGCGTGTCGAAGCTGACCTCCAGGCGGGGGCTCGATCGCGCGAGCTCGTCGAAGATCCACTGGCGCGCCGCCCCGATGCCGCGCGTCGGCGACTCGGTGTCGGACAGCGTATGGCGGGTGCCGAAGCCGGCGAGCGTCTTCACCAGCGCCGCGAGGCGCTCTTCCGAGATTCCGGCGACGATCTTCTCGATACGCGGATCGGCGGCCGGCGGGTGAGTTTCCCGGGCGTTCGACGGGCTCACGACGGCGAGCGTCGTGACGGCGAGGATGGTCGTCAGACGGCGCATTCGTGCCGAATGCTAGCATCAATGCTGAGGTCCGCTCAACGCCGCTCCCATGCCGGACAGCCGCCACGTCGACCGGGTGATTCGCACGCTTGGCCGTGCCATGACCGGAATGGATCTGCCCGCGGTGGAGAAGATTTCCGAGTCGCAGGCCGGCAGTCCGTTCCAGATCCTCATTGCCACGCTCCTCTCCGCGCGCACGCAGGATGCGACAACGCACGCGGCGTCGACGCGGCTGTTCAAGCGGGCGCGCACGCCGCAGACGATGGCGAAGCTGGACGTGAAGGAGATCGAGCGGCTGATCTATCCCGTCAGCTTCTATCGCAACAAGGCGCGGCAGGTCAGGGCGTGCTGCGAGCTGCTCGTCGAGCGCTTCGGCGGCCGCGTCCCGTCGACGCTGGAGGAGCTGGTGACGCTGCCCGGCGTCGGCCGCAAGACGGCCAACCTCGTGCTAATCCTCGGCTTCAAGAGCGGCCGCAACATCTGCGTCGACACGCACGTGCACCGCATCTCGAATCGTCTCGGGTGGGTGAAGACGACTCATCCGGAAGAGACGGAGCAGGCGCTGTACCGCGCGACCAGTTCGCGGTGGTGGCCGCTCATCAATCTGTACCTGGTGACGTGGGGGCAGAACGTCTGCCGTCCGGTGTATCCGCGCTGCGGGGATTGCGTGGTCGCGCCGGATTGTCGAAAAATTGGCGTTCGGAGGAGGACGCGATGAAGTCGGTAGCGTGTGTGCTGGTGATGGCGTTCGTCGTGGCTGCAGGTGCCGCGGGCGCGGCCGCTCAGGCACAGACGGGCAAGCCCGCACAGACCGGCGCGAAACCCGCTCCCGCGCCGGCACGATCGCCGGGTGGAGGGCCGGTCGTCGTTTTCGACACGGCCAGGGGAACGTTCGAAGTGGAGACGTTCCCGAACGAGGCGCCGAAGACCGTCGCGTTCATCCTGGAGCTGGTCAAGCGCAACTACTACAACGGACTCCGCGTGCACCGCTACGAGCCCGGCATGCTGGTGCAGTTCGGAGACCCGCAGACGCGCGACATGACCAAGAGGGCGAACTGGGGCACGCGCGGCAGCGGCAAGCCGGTCGGCGTGTCCGAAGTGAGCCCGAAGCGCCCGCATCGGGTCGGTGCGGTGGGTGCGGCATGGGCGGGCGATCCGCGCTCGTTCGACGGCCAGATCTATGTGGTCACGTCGCCCCAGCCGCAGCTGAACAAACGCTACACCGTCTGGGGACAGGTGATTTCAGGGATGGACGTGGTCGAGAAGCTGCGCGTCCCCGACGTCATCAAGCGCGCGACCGTGAAACAGCCGAAGTAGACGCCTTCACGAGACCGGCGATCTCGGGGTAGCGCTCGATCAGCGCGGGCGGATACTCGCCCTCGATCGGCTCGCCGAGCTGCGCCTTCAGCATCACCGCGTTCACCACCGACTTCGCGGCGAAGTGATTGTTCAGATACAGGTACGACTTCCGCACCAGCTCCTTTGCCGCGCCGGCGATGTCGGCGAACTCCTGCAGCTCCTTTGCTGAGTACAGATAGTTGTAGCGTTCGTCGCGGTCGTCGTGATGCCACCACTGCTTCGCGTTGCGCCCGTGCAGACGCATGTAATAGAACGTCTTCACGTTGGGCAGGTAGTTCTGGCGGATCGAGAACCGGAACTTCGGCTCGTCGATCTGCACCCACGCCGCCCCGAATGCATTGAGCATCGCCAGCGTGTCGGCCACCGCGTCGCTCCAGCTCTTGTGGCGGAGCTCGACCGCAATCGGATAGTCGTCGAAGGCGTGGAGCAGCCCGGCGAGATAGTCGCGGGACTGCGGCGTGTCCTTGAAGCTGGCGGGGAACTGCGCGAGCAGGGCGCCAAGCCGCCCTGACGCCGCCAGCGGCTCGATGCCGGCGCGGAACTCGTCGATATCGGCCTGCGTGACCTCGGCCAGGACGTCGAGCAGCGCGCCGTCGGAGCCGGGCGCGCGCTTCATCGCCGCCTCGCGAAACATCTTCGGGTGCGTGAACTTCTGATAGAGCTTCAGCGAGAACTCGAAGCCCGGCGGCGTCCGTGCGACCCAGCTGCGGGCGACCTCGGCGCGCGGCTGGCCGTAGAACGTCGTGTTCACCTCGACGGTGTCGAAATGCTCGGCGTAGAAGCGCAGTTCGTCGAAGTCCGCCGTTCCGGCGCGCTTCGACCGTGTCGCGGGGTAGAAGAGCCCGTTCCACGTGCCCTTGCCGGAGGGATAGCTCCAGCCCGACGTTCCGATGCGCAACGCCACGTTAGTACAATAACCATTTGGCGGGTCCGGCTGAAGCCGGACACTACGGTGAAGTCCCGGCTGAAGCCGGACACTACGGTGAAGTCCCGGCTGAAGCCGGACACTACGGTGATGCTCACCATCAACGAGATCTTCCACTCGGTGCAGGGCGAGTCGACGTTCGCCGGGCGGCCGTGCGTCTTCGTACGGCTGACCGCATGCGATCTGCGCTGCAGCTGGTGCGATACGTCGTACGCCTTCTACGAGGGGCGCAAGCGATCGCTCGACGACGTCATCGGCGAGGTCGAGCGCTACGGCTGTCCGCTCGTCGAGGTCACCGGCGGCGAGCCGCTCCTGCAGGAGGATGTCTACGCGCTGATGCAGCGGCTCATCGACAGCGGCAAGACCGTCCTGCTCGAGACGGGCGGACATCGCAGCACCGCACGCGTCCCCGCCGGCGTGGTGACGATTCTCGACGTCAAGTGCCCGGGCAGCGGTGAAGCCGGGAAGAACGACTGGTGCAACCTCGATCGCCTTCGCGCGCAGGACGAGGTGAAGTTCGTCATCAAGGACCGCATCGACTACGAGTTCGCCCGCGACGTCATCGCGCGCCATCAGCTCGCCGGACGCGCCGCCGCGATCCACCTGTCGCCCGTTCACGGCGTGCTCGATCCGAAAACGCTCTCGAAATGGGTCCTTGAAGACAGGCTGCCTGTCCGCGTACAGCTGCAGCTCCACAAATACATCTGGGGCCCCGACGCGCGCGGTGTCTGACGCGGTCGTTCTGCTCAGCGGGGGACTCGACTCGTACACGGCGGCGGCGATCGCGCGCGCCGACGGCTTCCGTCTGTTCGCCTTGACGGTCCGCTACGGGCAGCGCCATGCCCGCGAGCTGGAGGCCGCCCGCGCGGTGGCCCGGCGTCTCGGCGTCGAGCGCCACGTCGAGCTGGACGTGGACCTGTCGCGGTTCGGCGGGTCGTCGCTGACGACGGACGCGCCGGTGCCGAAGGATCGTCCGATCGACGTCACCGAGATTCCGTCGACCTACGTGCCGGCCCGCAATACCGTCTTCCTGTCGCTGGCGCTCGGATGGGCCGAAGTCCTCGGCGCGCACGACATCGTCATCGGCGTGAACGCGCTCGACTACTCGGGCTATCCCGACTGCCGTCCGGAATTCATCCAGGCGTTCGAGCAGCTCGCGGCGCTGGCGACGGCACGAGGCGTGCGCGGCGAGCGCTTCCGCATTCACGCCCCGCTGCAGATGATGACCAAGGCCGACATCATCAGACGCGGCATCGCGCTCGGTCTCGATTACTCGATCACCCACAGCTGCTACGATCCCGGCCCGGACGGTCCATGCCGCCGCTGCGACAGCTGCCAGCTGCGCGCCGCGGGCTTTGCCGAGGCCGGCGTTTCCGATCCGGCGCTGCCGTGAAAACCGAGCGCATCTACTACACCGAGCCGGCGCGCCGGGAGTTCGATGCCCTCGTCATCGAAGCAACCGAGTACGAAGGGGCGCCGGCCGTCGTGCTCGATCGCACGGCCTTCTATCCCACCTCCGGCGGGCAGCCGTACGACGTCGGCCGCCTCGGGCCGACCGAGGTGCTGAACGCGGTCGACGATGGCGAACGAGTGCTGCACGTGGTGCGGGCGCCATTGAGCGCGGGTCAGGCGGTGCATGGCGAGATCGACTGGGCGCGCCGCTTCGATCACATGCAGCAGCACACCGGGCAGCACGTGCTGTCGGCGGCCTTCGATCGTCTGCTCGGGAACCGGACCATGAGCTTTCACCTGGGGACCGAGTCCTCGACCATCGACCTGGCGCGCGAGGTGGCCCCCACGGATATCGAGCGATGCGTGGACGAGGCCAATCGCGTGGTGTGGGAGAACCGGCCGGTGACGATCCGCTTTGCCTCGCCGGAGGAGGCGGCGCGTCTCCCGCTGCGCAAGGAGCCCGTTCGCGAGGGCCCGCTGCGATTGATCGAAGTCGCCGATTTCGACCTCTCGGCATGTGGCGGCACGCACGTGGCGAACACCGGCGAGATCGGACTGATCGCCGTCACCGGCGCCGAGAAGTTCCGCGGCGGCACGCGGGTGACCTTCGTGTGCGGCGGCCGCGCCCTCCGTGCGCTGCGTGTCTACCACGATGCGGTTGCCGGTGCGGTGCGCTCGCTCTCGGTTCTTCCGCATGAGCTGCCTGACGCCGTCGGGCGGCTCCAGGGCGAGCTCAAGCAGACGCGCAAGACCATCGCTCGGCTGCAGTCGGATCTCGCCGTCCACGAGGCGGGACGTCTCCTCGCCGCATGCCCGGCGACGGGTGAGGTCCGGCACGTGGTTGCCGTGGTCGACGGATGGGATGCGTCAGGCCTGAAGTCGATCGCGTCCGCCCTGATCGCTCAGCCCGACGTCGCCGCGGTCCTCAGTGGCGGGTCGCCTGCGGCGGTTGTCGTCGCGCGATCGCCGGGGCTGCCCCTGGATGCCAACGGCGTCCTGCAGCAGCTGCTCGCGCGATTCGGCGGGCGCGGCGGCGGCAAGTCAGAGCTCGCACAGGGTGCCGGACTCAGCGGCGATCCCCGGGACATCGCCGCTGCCGCCCGCGAACTCCTCCGTAGTGTCCGCCTTTAGGCGGACCCGGCTCGCCTGTAGTGTCCGCCTTTAGGGCCTTTAGGTGGACCTACACCCGGGATCACTTCATCATGCAAATCGATCCCTAGGAACGCCGCGCTCTCGAGAACGACGCGAGGCTGATCGCGATCGCGTCGAGCGCGGCGTTGGCATTCGCGCCCGTTCCCTCGAAGTTGTTGATCAGGACGACGAACGCCAGCCGCTCGCCGTCACGGGTCGTGACGTAGCCGGCGAGCGTGCGGATGTTGGACATCGTGCCGGTCTTGGCCCGGACGTTGTTCTCGGCGGGCGTCCCCTTCATGCGCGTGGCCAGCGATCCGTCGACGCCCGCGATGGGCAGACCGGCAACGAAGGGCGAGGTATCCGCATGCCGCTCCAGCAGCATGAGCGCGGCTTCGGCGGACACGGTGTCGCGGCGCGAGAGCCCCGAGCCGTCGACGAGCTGATAGCTGGTGCTCGGGATGCCCCAGGCATCGAGCCGCTTGCGCAGGCCTTCGAGGGCCGCGTCGTTGGTGGGAAACACTCCGGGCGCGGCATTGAGCCGCAGCAGGGCCTCGGCGTAGAGATTGATGCTGTCTTTGAGCAGCGGGTGTGCGATCTCGCCGAGCGTGCGCGAGCGATGCGTGTAGATCACCATTCCGTCGCGCGCCGGTGCCGGGACGACATCGTCGATGTCGGCCGCCGCTCCGAGCACATCGACGCCGTCGCGAATCAGACGGCTTCTCAGCGCGTTGGCGAACCACAGCGTCGGGTTGCCCACGGCCACTGGCACGACCGCCGAGGCCGCGCCGGAGGGAATCGTGCCGGCGATCGTCAACGCCGGATCGCCGGGCCGCTGCTCCGGCCACAGCAGCGGCGATGAGCCGGGCGGTCCCGTCACGACCCGATTGCTGATCACGCGGAACGACAGCCTCGGGTCGATCGTGAGCATCGCCGGCGCACCGGCTGCCGATCCGGGTGCCACGGTGATCGTCGAGCGATTCTCGGCCAGGTTCAACGCCCCGAACAGGGCCCCCGTCGGGTAGCCGAGGTCGTCCCACGCCCATGCGTTCTGCGGCCGCGGCTCCTCGATCGAATCGTCATCGCCGATGACGCGCCCCTCGATGCGATGGATGCCGGCGGCCTTGATGCCCTCGCTCCATCCCATCAGGTCGTCGCCGGCGCGGCCGCCAATCGAAGGATCCCCCGAACCGACGACGATCAGGTCGCCCCGCAGCACGCCATCGACGATCGGTCCGGCTGCCTGAACGACGGTCGTGAAGCGGTAATCCCATCCGACGGCATCAGCCGCGGTCGCAACGGTGAACAGCTTGGCCACGGATGCCGGCACCAGCAGGGTGTCGGCGTTCAGCGTGAAGAGACGCTCGCGCCGATCGATCGAGTGCACGGCAATGCCCCACGACGCACGGCTGACGCCCGGCATGCGCGTCGCGCTCGCGATGCTGTGCTGCAGCTCCGTGACAGGATCCGGAGCGGGGGCGGTGGTGGGCGGGTTTCTGGCGCAGCCCGCTAACGCAAGCAGCAGACAGAATGCAAACGACCCTGCGTGATGCTTCGATGGCACTCCTCGCCCGTCGTTCGCATTCTGCATCTGCACGCGTGCATCAGAGGTTACTTCACCTCATCCAGCAGTTTCAGCGCCTCGTCCAGGGCGGCGGTGCCGTCGATCTTGGCGGCGCCGGGCTCGTCGGCCCTGGAGGCGTAGACGTCGGTGTTCGTTCGTCCGAACGTGACGGTTTCCGTCCTGTTGTCGTTCGTGCGAACGGTGACGACCAGCGCCGGCGACTTCAGCGAGGCATGCGGCTGGCTCTCGAACGAGCTGGCGCGCAGGCCCGTGATGCGGGTCACGAGGTCGTCGGCTTTCTCCATATCGACCTCCTTGCCCGCGGCGTTCTTCCAGACCTCCTTGCCGTCCTTGTCCTTGCTCTTGTCCAGCGTGATGGTGTCGCTGCCGCGCTTCAGCTCGATGTGGGTCGTCGTGAACGAGCGCGCATCGAACAGGTCCTTGCGCCGGAACTCGTTGGCCGCCTTGATGACATCGGTCTTCAGCGTCGGCGGCACCGTGAACACCATCGGCCGCGACGCGTCCCTGGCATAGACGACGGCCTCCTCGGTCCTGCCGAGCAGCAGCGTCGCACGCGAGCTGCCCATGGCGACCGTGATGGTGGCGCTCGGCTTGTCCAGCCCGTACTTGGCCAGGTTGGTGGCCTCCTCCTCGACGATCCCCACCATCTGCGCCGAGCTGACGCGCTCGAGCGAGCTTTCGACCACGGCGAAGTCCGCGCGCGCGGCGAGCGGCTTCACGAGCGTCCAGTCGCTGCCCTTCTTGGCGAGCTGAATGCTGGTCGCCCCGTCGACGAGCTCCAGCCCGTCGGCCTTCTGCCGATCGACCTTCAGGACTGCCTTGTCGCGGAGCGCGAACGGCGTCTTGTTGAAGGTCGAATCGAGGTAGGAGGGCAGGAGAAACACGCGGTTCTGGCCGGGGATGCGCGCGTAGAGGTCGCCGCCGGTCGGCGTCTTGTCGCCGATCTCGATGCGGCGTGGATCCTTTCGCCCCTTGCTGCGGAAGGACACCGAGATGCGCGCCGGATCGAGTCCGTACTGCTTGACGTTGGCGGGATTCTCGTCGACCACCCGCTGCACTTCCAGGCTGGTGAGGCTGCTCGTGATCGACGACATCTCCGTTTCGTCGGCCGGAGCCTTCGACGGCTCGACGATCTGCCACGTGCCGTCGTTCTTCTGCACCCTGGCCGCCTCGCCGGTCGAGAGCTTGATCTCCACTTCTTCGACGTCGGCGGAGGCCAGCGCCTCCTCGCCCCAGACCTTCTCTCTGGTAGTGGCGTTCGGATCGGTCTTGGAATCGACGAAGTAGATGTAGCCGACCAGTCCGCCGAGAACGATGACCAATCCAAGCAGGGACCAGGGGCTGCGCATGGCTACCGCCTCCGCCACCACGAGTACACCCCGGCGCCGAGCACCAGCCCGGGGAGTACGAATACCGACAGCATCATGATGACCGTCGTCTGGTTCTCGGTCAGCGTGAGCCGCCGATCGGCCGGCTCGCGCGGACGGATCGCGATCAGGTTCTCCTGCTGCGCCAGCCAGTTGACGACGTTCATGAACAGATCGCGGTTGCCTTCGACGCCGAGGTAGGCGTTCGAGACGAAGTCCGAGTCGCCGATCGCGGCGACGCGGGTCTCGGCCTGCCGCTTCTCTTCCTGCGGCTTGTTCGTGTTGGATGCCGGCGTCGGCTCCGGCGGCTTCGCCGCGGCCACTGCCGTCGCCACACCGATCGACACAGGCCCCGGCAGATCCCCCTTGTCCGGATCCGCCGAGACGGGATTCTTCGGATCGGTCAGCGACGCCAGCGATATCTCGGCCCAGCTGCGCGTGCCCGTCTGCAGGAAGGTCTGCCCGGTGCGCTGCTCCTGCGCGCTGTCCGCCTGCAGGGCTCGCACGAGCGGGAAGGCGGTGATGAACCCGAAGTTGTCGGTGATCGGATGAGACGGATAGGGCGGCACGGCCACCGGCGCGGTCGGATTGGACGTCAGTCCGGTGACGTCGAGCACCACCGTGTTGGTGGCCTTGATCCCCCAGTTGCCGAGCAGTTTCGTGAGGTTCGGCATCGGCGCCGGGTTCTTCAGGTCCTCGGGCGGATCGAACAGCACGAGCAGCTTGCCGTTGCGCGCGGCGAGATAGTTGTCGATGACCGGCACTTCCTGATCGAGCAGGTCCGTGCGGGGACCGGCAACGACCAGCACCGTGGCGTCCATCGGGATCTCGCCGGTCTGCGCCAGCCCCAGGGTCGCGAACTCGAAGTTGTCGCGCTTGAGCGCGTCGGCAATGGCGCTGTAGCCGACCTTGCGATCGGAGTTGCCGGGATCCTTCTCACCGTGCCCGCTGAGGAAATAGACCTTCTTCGCGGTGGGATTGACGACCTTGATCAGCGCGTTGGTGATGTCCTGCTCCGAGTCGTTGGTCACCCGCTCGGTGCGGCCCATGTACTCGATGACGATGGTGCCGTAGGTGTCGACCTTGTATTGCTTGGTCCGAACCGGATCCTTGTCGACGTCGATGTATTCGACCTGAACCTGACTGGATCCGTACCTGTAGGCTTCGAGACGCGGCCGGTATCGATCGAGGTTGTTCGCCTGATCGAACACCATGAATCGCGCCGGCGCGGTGAGACTGGCGAGCAGCTTGTTCGACTGCTCGGACAGGCTGTACTGCTTGTTCTCGGTCAGGTCCCACCGCTTGTTCCGCCGGTCGGACAGGTAGTTGATCGCGATGAGGATCCCGAGCACCACCACGACGCTCGACGCCGCGATCGTGCCGTAGCGGGCGTTCCGGCGTCGGAAGAACGCAACGATCTCGCGCCACTGCCCGAGGGTATAGAGCAGGACCAGACCCAGGCCGGTATAGGCGCCGTATCGCGCATAGTCCTGCCATTCCGGCTTCGCGAACTGGACGACCAGGGCGCCGAACACCAATGCGACGCCCACCCAACTCAGGATGCCGAGGATGCGCTGCGCCATGGTCAGCCTCTCCACCGTTCGACGTCCACCGATCGGGCGGTCAGGAACAGTCCGAACAGGATGAAACTCAGGTAATAGACGATGTGCTTCGTGTCGATCACGCCGCCCATGAAGTCCTCGAGGTGGCCGGTGATCGACAGGTAGTTGAGGATCGCCTGCGTGGTCGGCGACGTGAACTGCGCGATCCAGTTGATCATCCAGAACATCATGAACACCGCGAAGGTGGCCACGACGGCGACGATCTGGTTCCTGGTGAGGCTGGAGATGAGCAGGCCGACGGCCATGAAGCAGCCGCCCATCAGCAGCAGGCCGAGATAGGACGTGAGAATCGGCATCAGCTCGGGGCTGCTCACCCAGTAGAGCAGCAGCATGTGGATCACCGTGACGCCGAGCATCGACGCGTAGAGCCCCATCGCGCCGAAGAACTTACCCATGATGATCTGGAAGTCGGTGATGGGCGCGGTGAGCAGGAGCTCTATCGTGCCGGAGCGCTTCTCCTCCGAGTAGGTGCGCATGGTGATCATCGGCAGCACGATCAGGAAGACCACCCTCGAGTACTGGAACACCGGGCGAATCAGCTGCTCGTTGATGTTGACCGCCGGCGCGCCGGCGCCGAAGCCCATCATCTGCAGGCTCTGACGCTCGAAGAAGCGGACGGCGAGGTAGAAGTAGTAGCCGTAGACCAGCGCATACAGGCCGATCACCACATACGCGATCGGCGACGCGAAGTAGCTCTTCAGTTCCTTGTACGTGATCGCGAGGATGTTATTCATGCACTGATTCCCCCGCGGCGGCGGGGGCCTCCGTTTCCTCGGTCGTCAGGCTGAGGAAGATCTCCTCGAGGCTCATGCGCATGGGGCGCAGCTCGAGCAGCCCCCAGCCGCGGCCGACGATCGTCGACGCCAGCTCCCGGCGCACGTCGACGTCCGGCGCCATCGAGACTTCGTAGCCGACCGCCTGGTTCTTCCGTTCGGCGACGGTCACTCCGCGGACGCCGGCGACCGACAACAGCACCGGCTGGGCGTCGGCGCCGAGGCTGTCGATCTCGACGTACAGCGAGCCCGCGCCCTGGAGCCGCGCGGTCAGGTTCTCAGGTGTGTCGACCGCGACGACGCGTCCCTTGTTGATGATGACGACGCGCTGGCACGTCTGGCTCACCTCGGGCAGGATGTGGGTGCTGAGAATGACCGTGTGCTCGCCGCCAAGCTCCTTGATCAGGCGGCGGGTCTCGATAATCTGCTTCGGGTCGAGTCCCGCGGTCGGCTCGTCGAGGATCAGCACGTCGGGGTTGTGGAGCAGCGCCTGGGCCAGCCCGACGCGCTGCCGATAGCCCTTCGACAGCTTGGCGCAGTGCCGGTCGGCCACGTCCGCTATACGGGTCCGCTCCATCGTGGTCTTTACCCGGGTGGCGCGCTCGCCGCGCGGCACGCCTTTGATGCGCGCGCAGAACATCAGGTACTCGCGCACGGTCATGTCCGGGTAGAGCGGCGGCGTCTCCGGCAGATAGCCGATCCGGCGCTTGGCTTCGATCGGCTGTTCCTGGATGTCGTACCCGGCGACGATGGCCTTTCCGTCCGTCGGCGGCATGTATCCGGTCAGGACCCGCATCGTCGTCGTCTTGCCGGCGCCGTTGGGACCGAGGAAGCCCAGAATCTCCCCGCGCTCGGCCTTGAAGCTGACGTCGTGTACGGCCGTGAACGGCCCGTACTGCTTGGTGAGGTGCTGAACGTCGATCACCGCAGTTCTCCATTGAAGGGCGGCCCGTCCGCCCGCGTATCAAGCCGCGATCACACGGGTTGCGCGGCCTGCGCCGGCACAACCCGCGATACTAACCAACCCGCCCCTCGGCTCTCAAGGGCAGGGGCGCGGGGCTTCCGTCGAATCTGCTAACATATGAACAGTTGTTCATATGTCGAACTTAGATGCTCAGACCGTCGACGGCCTGACCGAGATCTTCCGGGTGCTGGGCGACCCGACGCGGGTCAGAATCCTCGACGCGCTCTCGCGCGGCGAGCTCTGCGTCGGTGATCTGGCCAATCAGCTCAATGTTACCGAGTCGGCCGTTTCGCACCAGCTGCGCCTGCTTCGCAACACCCGTATCGTCCGCACGCGGCGCGAGGGCCGGATGATCTTCTACGCCCTGGATGACAAGCACGTGCTCGCCCTGTTCCGCCAGGGGCTGCGCCACGTGCAGGAGGCCGGCCGGTAGGCGGCTCATGCCAGCGACCCTCCCCAGACCACGACCCGCCGCGACCAGGACGACGTGCGATACGTGCGAGATGCACGCCGAGGCCGTCTTCCGCGTCGAGGGCATGGATTGCCACGAAGAGGTCGTCATCCTGGAGCGCCGGCTCAAACCGCTGGCGGGTCTGGAAGCGATGTCGGCCGACGTCATCGGCCAGCGCCTTCACGTCCAATATGACGCGGCAAAGCTGACGACGGCCGATATGGTGGACGCGGTCGGCCAGACCGGCATGCGCATGTGGCTCGAACACGAGGAGCCGCGCACATCCGGTCCCGACGTCCGCGCCCGCTTCTGGCTGACCGCCGCGTCGGCGGCGGCGCTGACGGCCGGGCTTGTCGCCGGCGCGATGGAGCGGCCCCTGGCCTCAGCGCTGTGCTTCGTGGCCGCGGCGCTCGTAGGAGGCGTCTACCCCGCGCGCCGGGCGGTTGCCGCGCTGCGGACCGGCACCGTCGACATCAACGTCCTGATGGTCCTCGCCGTCGCGGGCGCCCTGGCGCTCGGAGAGTGGTTCGAGGCGGCGAGCGTCGTCTTCCTGTTTGCGCTGGCGCAATGGCTGGAGGCGCGGACGCTCGAGCGCGCGCGTCAAGCCATCCGGGCGCTGGTCGACCTCACGCCGCGCGACGCCATCGTCAAGCGCGGGAACGTCGAGGAGCGCGTGCCCGTCGACGAAATCGCCGTCGGCGATACCGTCGTCGTGCGCCCCGGCGACAAGGTGCCGCTCGACGGCACGATCGTGGCCGGCCACAGCGACCTCAACGAAGCGCCGATGACCGGCGAGTCGCTCCCGGTGGACAAGGGTCCGGGTGACGAGGTCTACGCCGGTACCATCAACGGCCGCGGCTCGCTCGAGCTCAGGGTGACGCGGGTCGGGCCCGATACGCGGCTCGCGAAAATCATCCACCTCGTGGAGGCGGCGCAGGCGCGCCGTGCTCCGGTGCAATCGTTCGTCGATCGATTCGCGCGAATCTACACTCCGGCCGTCATCGTGCTGGCGGCTCTCGTCGCGATTGTTCCGCCGCTGGCCGCAGGCGGAGACGTTGCGGCCTGGCTGTACCGGTCGCTGGTGCTGCTGGTCATCTCGTGTCCGTGCGCGCTCGTCATCTCGACGCCGGTCTCGATCGTGGCCGCGCTGTCGGCTGCCGCGCGGAACGGCGTGCTCGTCAAGGGCGGCGCCCATCTCGAGCGGCTGGCCGCCGTCCGTGCCGTCGCGTTCGACAAGACCGGCACGCTGACTCGCGGCGAGCCGGAGGTGGCCGATGTCGTCGTGGCAGGGTCAGCTTCGCCGCAGGACATCGTGCGTCTTGCCGCGGCCGTCGAAACCCGATCCGAACACCCCATTGCGCGCGCAATCGCCAGCCATGCCCGCGCGTCGGGCATCGATGTCCCCGAGGCGACCGGATTCATGTCGGCGCCCGGGATGGGCGTCGAGGCCATCGTCGGCGGGCGTCCCGTCATCGTCGGCAGCGAGGCATTCCTCGCGCAGCGCGGCATCGCCGGGCTGGCGGACCTCGAGTCGATTCCGCGGGACGGCCGTACGCTCGTGTACGTCGCCGTCGACGGTGTGCTGCTCGGCGCGATCGCCGTGGCCGATCCGATTCGCGAAACCGCGCCGGAAATGCTGGACCTGCTGCGCCTGCATGGGATCCGGCGCATCGCAATGCTCACCGGCGATCACCCATCCAGCGCGCGGACAGTCGCCGATGCGCTTGCCGTCGACGAATGCCACGCCGGCCTGCTGCCGCAGAAGAAGCACGACCAGGTCGTGGCGCTTCGTCAGGCGCACGGCGCGATCCTGATGGTGGGCGACGGCGTGAACGATGCGCCGGCGCTTGCCGCCGCGGACGTCGGCGTGGCGATGGGGGCCGCCGGGTCCGACGTCGCGCTCGAGAGCGCCGACATCGCCCTGATGTCCGACGAGCTGCTGAAGATCCCCTATGCGCTGCGGCTCGCGCGCGCGACGCTCTTCAACGTCAAGACCAACGTCGTCGTCTCGCTCGTCCTCAAGGCGGTCTTTCTCGTGATGGCGGTCACCGGCTCGGCGACACTGTGGATGGCGGTGCTGGCCGATACCGGCGCATCCGTAATCGTCGTGGTCAACGCGCTGCGGCTGCTCCGGGCGCGCTGAGGCGCCCGCGCGGCTGAACCCGCCCGGGCGGCTCCCACGGCCGCGTCAGGCCTTCCGGTTCGAGAAGAAGTGGGTCTGGATGTAATCGTCGATCTGCGCCTGGTCGGCGGGGTCGAGTTGGGTGAACTGGAGGCCCATCCCCAGGCGCCGATCGGTCCATGCGATGGAGGCTTCCGCCTCGATTTCCTTCTTCGCCCCCGGCAGCCGGAAGCGGACCTTCACGGCGGTCCCGACGGCAAGGGGGCTCGTGGTCCGAATGGCCAGGCCGCCGCGGGAAATATTCAGCGTGAGCGCAGCGGCGATGGTGTTGCCGAACCGGTACGCGACAGGAATGCCCAGTACGACACGCGGGCTGGAGCGGCGATTGGCGTGGTCGCCGAACAGGTGCGGGATGAGCGCCGGGACGATGTGCTGCGGCGCGATGTACTCGTTGACGTAGCCGGCGACGCCCAGTGCCCCGAGCTCGCGAACTTCTTCGGCGCCCTTGATCGTCCCGCTGAAGACCATGACCGGCGGCCGCTCCTGGTCCATTTTGCGAATCGCGCGCAGCATGGCCACGCCGTTTCCCTGGGGAAGGCGCAGATCGAGGACGATCAGGTCGATCTCGGCCCTGGCCGTACGCACGCGTTCCAGCAGCTCGGGCGCGTTCTGCACCGTCACCGCCTTGTGGCCGGCGCTCTCGATGGCAACGCGGAAGCGGTCGCGCACGAAGGCAGTGTCGTCGGCGACGAGCACGGTTTTCGCCGCAACCCTCGAGCCGGTCATCTCAATCGTTATCGGAAACTGAGGAGGGGGGCGTTAATCGGGGCTGCCGAGGGGGACGGCGAGCGCCCTGCTCGGATTCCCAAAGCCGGGAGTCCTCGTTATAATCCAAAATCTTGGCCCGGGAGAAGCCAGGTCCGCTGGCGGAGCGGCACGGTTCCCGGATCTTCGCGCGCGGCCGATCCGCAGCATGGAGCCCGTATGGCGACCTGCCCTGAATGTGAGTACGACGAGATCGATACCGAGGACTACGAGGAGGGCGACACGCTCAGTTGTCCGGAGTGCGGCAAGACCCTCGTGTTGATTGGCACCGATGAACTCGACGTCGCCGAGGATGAGGATGACGATCTCGACGACGAGGACCTCGACGACGAGGATGAGGACGACGACCTCGACGATGAGGACGACATCGACGACGAGGAGGACTACGACGAGTGAATGAGTCGGCGCCTCCGCAGATCACCGGGGAGGCGGCGCTGGATGACCCCGCCCTCGACGACAAGGCGCGCGCGCTGCGCGCCATGCTGGCCGGCTGCGAGTCGGTGTTGATCGCGTTCAGCGGCGGCGCCGACAGCGCGTATCTTGCCTGGGAGGCGACTTCGGTTCTCGGTCCATCGGCCCTCTGCGTCACCGCAGACAGTCCCAGCTACCCCGATCATCATCGCCAGCTCGCGCTCCGCATCGCGCGCGAGTTCGGGCTGCGCCATGAGATCATCCGCACGGCCGAGCTCGAGCGTCCGGAGTACCGTGCCAATCCGACGAACCGCTGCTACTACTGCAAGCACGAGCTCTACAGGGCCCTGACGCGGATTCGCGACGAGCGCGGCATTGCCGTGATTGCTGACGGCAGCAACGCCGATGATCGGGGCGACTATCGTCCCGGCCGCGAGGCGGCGCGCGAGTTCGGCGTCCGCAGCCCGCTCGACGAGGTCGGGCTGACCAAGCCCGAGATTCGCGAGCTGTCGCGCCGCGCCGGCCTTCCCACCTGGGACGAGCCGGCATCGGCGTGCCTGTCCTCGCGCATTCCATATCACTCGGAAGTGACGGTCGAGAAGCTGCGGATCATCGAACGCGCCGAGGCGGCGGTCCGTGCGCTGGGCTTCCGGGTGTGCCGCGTGCGGCACCACGATCTCGGTGCGCCCGGCGGGCGGTCGGGGGCATTGGCCCGCCTCGAAATCGGCCGCGATGAATTGCCGCGTGCCCTCGCGCCCGAGGTCCGAGAGCGGCTCGTGCGCGATCTGCGGGCGATCGGATACCAGCACGTTACCATCGATCTTCAGGGTTACCGGATGGGCAGCCTCAACGAAGGTGTTCCCCTCCGTGTCGTCTGATTCGCCCGGCTTCCCACGTTCAGTGCTGGGGCTCGCGGCGGTCTATTTGACCGCCCACCTGGCGTTTCTCGCCCCGTCCCTCGAGGACATCGACTCCATCAACTTCGCGCTCGGGCTGCGCGACTACGACGTCGCCCGGCATCAGCCGCATCCTCCGGGATATCCGGTCTACATCGCGCTCGGCAAGACGGCCAGGGCGCTGCTGGGCGGGATCGCGCCGGGGCTGCCGCCCGCGCGGATCGATGCGCTGGCGCTCGCAATCTGGTCGCCCATTGCCGGGGCGGCAGCGCTCATCGCGGCGTTCTCGGTCTTCCGTGCGGTCTCGACTCTCTCGATGGCGCTGGCGGCGACGGCGCTGCTGGGCGCGAGCCCGCTGTTCTGGATCACGGGCGCGCGTCCGATGAGCGACATGCCCGGGCTGGCACTCGCGCTGACGGCCCAGGCGCTCCTGCTGAAAGGTGCGGCCCATCGCCGCGCGCTCGTCGCGGGTGCGCTCGCTGCCGGCGTGGCAGCCGGTGTGCGCGTCCAGACCGCGTGTCTGACCCTGCCCCTGTTCCTGTATGCCGTGCTCCGGCAGCGGCGCGCGGGCGCGGTGTGGATTGCCACGAGGCCGGTTGCCGCACTTGCGGCCGGTGGCCTCGCCTGGGCAATCCCGCTCGTCCTGCTGGCGGGCGGCCTCAGTCCCTACCTCGCCGCGCTCGGCTCGCAGGCGGGTGAAGACTTCGCATGGACGGGGATGCTGTGGACCACGCCTACGCCGCGCCGTCTGCTCTTCGCCGGGTGGGAGACGTTCGTGCTGCCATGGGATTCGGCGCCGCTCGCGACCGTCGTGGGTGCGATTGCGCTGGCGGGGCTGATCGTCGCGGCCCGGCGGCATCGGCGTGCCGTGCTGATGCTGGCGCTGGCCTTTGCCCCCTACGGGCTCTTCCACCTCGTGTTCCAGGAGACCGGCCACGTGAGATACGCGCTGCCAACGCTGCCTGCGATCGCCTGGCTCGCGGCCTGCGCGGCAACGATCGCCGAAAGGGTGGCGCCGATCGTCACCGGAGCCATCGCTACTGCTGCGCTGTGGGTCGCCGTCCCGGCGGGTGTCGCGTACGGCCGCGAGGTCCATCCCGCCTTTCGCGCGATCGCGGCCATGGACGAGCGTCGCGGCGCGCACCCGGATGCGCCGACGTTCGCCCACTTCTCGATGCTTCGTCCGCTCGAGGCGGCATCACCCGATGGGATTCCCCCGTTGGGCAAGATCCCGCAGCGCAACCGCGAATGGCTGGGGCCGGTTGAGTACTGGCGTGCGGGCGGACGGAGTGTCGTATGGTTCCTCGCCGATCCGAAGAGGACCGATCTCGCCAACATCGATCCGCAGAGCCGCCGCGATGTGTCGCACTATCGCTGGGACGTGGCGCGCCATCCTGTGCTGAGCGGGACGCGGCCGCTGGCGGCGGACTGGTATCGCATCGCGCCGCCCGGGTGGTATCTGGAGGAAGGGTGGGGCCTCACGCCCGAGACGGGCGGGCTCGCGCAGAGCATGGGGACCGGGGTCGACAGGCGGCCGATCAAAGGCTACGTGCGCCGACGGCCCGGGCCGATGCATCTGCTCGTCGGTGGCCGCCACTTCAGCGCCGCAGGCGACCCCCCGGTGGTGTTCACGGCGTCGCTCGGCGGCACGCCAATCGAGACGTGGACGGTCGAACCGGGTGCTGGCGGTGCCAGCTTTCTGCGTTTCATCGACCTTCCGAACGGGCTGCCGGGCGGCGCCGACGACTACGTGCCGCTCGTCATCACCGCGCGGGCCGAGCCCGCCTCGCATCCGACGCCGCAGGTGGCCATCCGCCAGTTCGATATCCAGCCGGCGGACACCCTCATCTATGGATTCGGCGAGGGCTGGCACGAGGCGGAGTACGACAACGCGAGCGGTCTGCTCTGGCGCTGGACCAGCGGCCGCTCGGTGCTGCGCCTCTCGCCTCCCCGGGACGTCGTCCTTCGCATTCGTGGAGAGTCCCCGCTGAAGTATTTCGGAGAAGTGCCGACAGTAAGAGTCAGGGCCGGAGACCGGATCGTCGGCGAGCTGCATCCGTCAGCCGACTTCGAGTGGTCGGTGCGCCTGCCGGCTGACGCGATCCGGACTGCAGACGGAGCGATCGCGATCGAGACCGATCGAATCTATCTCCCGGGGCGCGCTGAAGGAACGGCCGATGCGCGTGAGCTCGGACTCCGCCTCTTTGACATCGCCGTCGATCCTGTTACACCTTGATTGACAGCAGATCGATCGAACGTTAATCTCGACCAGGAATCCTGGTCGAATGTCAAGGGAAAGTCGAGACGGCAGCGTGTTGGCGCCGCCGAGGAGAAGGGGCCGATGAATCTGCGCCGGTGCGCGTGGTTGATTGCCACCATACTGATGGTCGTGCTGACGGTGTCGGCATGCGCGAAGAAGGTGCCGCCGCCACCACCGCCGCCCCCGCCGGAGCCGCCCGCGGCGCCTGCTCCGCCGCCGCCACCGCCGCCGCCACCGCCGCCCGCACCCGCGCCACCGCCGCCGCCGCGCGTGCCGACCGAGGAGGAGCTCTTCTCGAAGAAGACGCTCGATCAGCTGAACGCGGAGATGCCGCTCGGCGACGTGCTGTTCGACTACGACATGGCCGTCATCAGGGACGACCAGCGCGGCGTCCTGCAGAAGAACGCCGACTGGCTGCGCCGCTGGACGACCACCCGCGTCACGATCGAAGGCCACGCCGATCAGCGCGGGACAAACGAGTACAACCTCGCCCTCGGCGAGCGGCGCGGCAACGCGGTGAAGGACTACCTGGTGAGCCTCGGCATCGCCGCGGATCGCATGACGGTGATCAGCAAGGGTGAAGAGGCGCCGGTGTGCACCGAGATGACGGAAGACTGCTACCAGCGGAACCGTCGCGGGCACTTCATCATCACGGCGAAGTAGCCGGCGGGCAGGTGACGGCCGGTCCGAAGGGACCGGCTCCATGGGTCGGTCCGGAAGGATCGGCCCTCCGGTTGCGGGCCGGTTCGCGAGGACCGGCCCTATGCGTTTACGGCGTTCAGTTCTTCGACGATCGCTTCGGCCGCTGACCGTGGACTGGCGGCCGCAATGATCGGCCTTCCCACCACAATGTAGCTGGCTCCGGCCCTGACGGCTTCCGCCGGGCCCATTGTCCGCGATTGATCGTCCCTGGCGCTTCCCGCGGCCGCGCCGCGAATGCCCGGCGTGACGATCGCGAAGTCCGGACCGCAGGCGGCGCGAATGGCGGCGGTTTCCTGTGGCGAGGCGACGACGCCGTCGAGGCCGGCCTCCTTCGCCATCCGGGCCAGCGTCACCACTTGTTCGAGAAGCGGCCGCCGCACGCCGATGCTGGCCAGGGTTGCCTCGTCCATGCTGGTCAGTACCGTGACGCCGATGACGAGCGGCCGGCGCGTGCCGAGCGATGCGGCGGTCTCGGCTGCCGCTCGCGCGGCAGCCTGCATCATCGGCACACCGCCGGAGGCGTGCACGTTGAGCATCCAGACGCCGGTCGAGACGGCGGCGGACACGGCCTGTGCGACGGTGTTGGGAATGTCGTGGAACTTGAGGTCGAGAAACACCGGCGCGCCGAGCGCGACCAGGCGTCTGACCAGGTCCGGCCCCTCGCGGGTGAACAGACGGCTGCCCACTTTGAACCCGCCGGCGAGGTCCCGAAGCTCGGTCGCGAGCTGGAGCGCGCGCGCCCCGGACTCGACATCGAGTGCGACTAGGAGCTGACCCATTCCTTCTCCCGTGTGCTGGTGTCGATGGTGCCCACCAGATCTGCGATGCGCGAGATCCGATGGCGCGTCATGTAGTCCTGGATGCCGGCGATGAGCTTCGGCCAGATGAACGGATCGACGAAGTTGGCCGTGCCCACCTGGACGGCCGTGGCTCCCGCAATGATGAACTCGAGCGCATCGCCGGCCGACGCGATCCCGCCCATACCGATCACGGGTATCTTCACCGCGCGCCGGCACTCGTAGACCATGCGCACCGCGATGGGCCTGATCGCCGGGCCGCTCAGGCCGCCCACGATGTTCGACAGCTTCGGCCGCCGCGTCTCGACGTCGATTGCCATCGCCAGAAAGGTATTCACCAGCGACACGGCGTCGGCGCCGCCGTCTTCGGCTGCCTTCGCAATCGAGGCGACGTCGGTCACGTTCGGGGTGAGCTTCGGGATCACCGGCAGGTGCGTCACCTTCTTCACGGCGCTGACGACGTCAAAGGTGCCGTGCAGGCTGCAGCCGAACGTGATGCCGCCTTCCTTGATGTTGGGGCAGGAGATGTTGAGCTCGAGCGCATGCACGCCTTCCGCGTCGGACAGAATCCGCGCAAGCTCGACGTACTCGTCCAGCGTACTGCCGCAGATGTTGATGACGTTGGTCGCGCCAAGCCGCCGCAGCTCGGGCAGCTTCTCGGCGATGTAGCGGTGGACGCCGATGCCCTGGAGGCCGATGGCGTTCAGCATGCCCGCCGGCGTCTCGACGATGCGCTCCGGCGGATGGCCTTCACGCGGCTTCAGGAAGAGCCCCTTCGAGACGACGGCGCCGAGCGAGCGCAGGTCGACGGCCTCGGCATATTCGACGCCGTAGCCGTAGCAGCCGCTCGCGGCCATCAACGGGTTGGCCAGCTTCAGCGATCCGATTTCGACGGAGAGATCCAAGTCAGCTCCTCGAGCCAGGCCCCCGAAGCCGCCTTCGCCCTCCAGGCTTCGGCGCCCGGGCCACCAACCGCGAACTGCGAACCACCAACCAGCCTAACCCCAGAACTCACTTGAGTTCAGGATCCGATCATGATCTACTACGCGCATGCCGAATCCATATCCTATCGAGTTACGCGAGCGGGCCGTGCGCGCGTACGAGGACAGCACCGACACGTACAAAGCGGTCGCGGCACGCTTTGGGATTGCCGTCAGCACGCTCTGCGTGTGGGTTCGCCGAGCGCGCGACACGGGGACGGTCATGCCGGCGCCGAAGGGCGGCGGCTGGTACTCGCCGGTGGACATCGGCTTGCTCCATCGGCTGGTGCGGGAGCGGCCCGACCAGACGACCGAGGAGTTGACGCGGGCATACAACCGTCGGGCAGCGCCGGAGGCGCGCGTCCACCGGTCGAGCATTCTGCGTGCGCTCCAGCGCACGGGTTTTGTGTGTAAAAAAAACGATCGCGGCCGGTGGAATTGGACCGGGCCGCGGTCCAGGCCGAACGGCGCGCCTTCCAGCGCTGGCGCCGCAGGATAGACCCGCACCGGTTGGTGTTTCTCGATGAATCGGGCGCGAATCTGGCGATGGGCCGGTCCCATGCGTGGCTGCCCCGCGGCGAAGTGCTGGTCGAACCGAGACCGATGAACTGGGGCGACAACTTGACGATGGTCGGCGCGATTCGTGCCGACAAGTGGCTCACCCTGGCGACGCACTGGGGTGCAATGAATCGGGCGCGGTTCGTTCAATGGGTGCGTCGGCACTTGGTCCGGCACCTGCGGCGCGGCGACGTCGTCGTGATGGACAATTTACCCGCCCATAAGGCGCGCGAGGTCCGCGAGTTGATTGAAGCGGCGGGCGCGACGCTCCGGTTCCTGCCGCCCTACTCGCACGACTTGAATCCCATCGAACCAGGATGGGCGCTGATCAAGAAGCGAATTCGCGCCGTGGCGCCACGCACCGCGCCCCTGCTTCGTCGGACGGCCCAACGCGCCCGACACGTTGTTCGACCACGACATTGTCAGAACTGGTTCGCCCATTGTGGTTACGAACTCAACTGATCTGTGGGGTTAGTCCCACACGAGATCCGCGCCGTTGAACACCGGGCCGCCGATGCACGAGCGCACGTAGTGCTGCCCGCCGGTCCTGTCCTTGACCGGAATCACACAGCTGTAGCAGCCGCCCATGCCGCAGCCCATCACCCGTTCGACCGAGACCTGAGAACGCCGCCCGTGGCTGGCGCACAGGCGGGCAACGGCTTCCAGCATCGGCTCGGGGCCGCACGTATAAACCATCACGTTGGCGGCCGCGTGCTGCAGTTCGCGTCCGAGCGGGACCGTGATGCGTCCGCGCTCGCCGGTGCTGCCGTCTTCGGTGGCGAGAACCAGCCGCACGCCGCGCGAGGCGAACCAGTCCAGGTAGAAGAGCTCGCGTCCGGATCGCGCACCGTAGAAGAGCGTCGCCTTCGTGCCGCGCTCGACCAGCGCCTCGGTGAGCGTGGCGAACGGCGCAAGGCCGACGCCTCCCGCCACCATCCACGCCTCGGCAGGCGGGTCGACCACCTCGAACGGCTTTCCGAGCGGACCCAGGCACGACACCACGTCGCCCTCGACCGCCTCGAGCAGCATGCGGGTGGTCACGCCGACGCATTTGCTGAGCAGCGTGAGCCCGACGACGCGTCCGTTGTCGCGCAGGACCTCGAACACGGAGAACGGACGACGCAAGAGCGGGTCGTGACCGCGCCCGGACTTGACCATGACGAACTGGCCGGGAGCGACCGCGGCGGCTATCTCGGGAGCGGCAAGTGCGAGGACGTTGTAGTCGGACGAGAGGCGCGTGTTCCGAATGACCCTCGCCTCGATGTCGACGGGCATTCGGTTGAGTATACCTTTCCGAATGGCTCTAGACTAAGCGGCAGATGCGCTACCTGAGGATGCTGAGCAACTCGCTCTTCGCCGGGTTGCTGGCCTCTGTCTATCTCACCATCCTGCTGCTGCATCTCAACCCCTCGGTGCCGCTGACCGCCTCGGCCGCCGGCCCGCTGTTCATCGTCATTGCGGTGTCGTACGGCCTCCACATTGCCGTGGTCTCGTACGCGCTCTACGTGGTCCGGCAGATCGTCATCGTCGAGCCATCCTCGCCGGGGTGGATCAGCCTCCAGCTGCTGACGTGGAGCGCGGCGGCGCTGAGTGGGACGGCGGCGGTGATCACGTGGCTGCATGCGTCCGGCCTGCAGAACGCGCTGGACGAGCGCGCGCTGCCCGCGATCGTGTACGCGGCCTGGGCGTTCGCCGCCGCGACGGCCGCGTTCCTCCTGCTCGGGTTCGCGCAGATTGCCGCGCGCCGCCATCACCGGGCGACGGTGGCGCTCCTGTTCACTGCCGCGACGATTGCGTCGATCCTCGCGCCGCTGTGGCTGCGGCCGGCGACGGTCCGCCGGCCGGCAGACGAGCCCGCGCGGTCGTCGCTCGATCTGGAAAGCGCGGCTGGTGCGCGGGTCATGCTGCTCTGTCTCGATGGCGCGTCGCTCGACGTCATCTCGCCGGCGGTTGCGGCGGGACGGCTGCCGAACTTCGGCCGGCTGCTCGATCGCGGCGCCTCGATGCACCTGGCCACCACACGGCCGACGCAGCCCGAGCCGGTCTGGGCGTCGGTGATGACCGGCATGTGGCCCTCGCATCACGGCGTGCGCGGAACGGCCCGCTATCGTCCGTTCAACGGTCACGTGGCGGTCGATGTCCTGCCCGACTATCTGTTCTCGCAGGCGCTGATTCGGCTCGGCCTGCTGATCGAGGAGCCGTACTCTCCGTCCAGTCTCGAGAGCCCGCCGCTGTGGCAGATTGCCGCCCGTTACGGTGTGCCCATGGGCCTGATCGGCCTTCCGTTGACGCATCCCGCCGATGCGCAGACCGGGTTCATCGTCAGCGATCGGTTCCACCGTCGCAGCGACAGCGCCGCCGTTCTCGACGCGCGGCCGGCGGTCTCGCCGGCGCACATCGACGATGTCGTGAGTGTCGTCATGGCGGAGCAGGGACACACCGACGCCGACAGCCGGGTTCCGCTGACGCTGCTGCCGCAGACCGGCGAGAGCGGATTGACGGTCGAGGCCGATCGTCTGCACCACCTGCTCGCGCGCCGTCTTGGATCGGCCGAGCCGGTGCGGCTCCTTGCCGTCCGCTACGCCGGGCTGGATGCGGTCGGCCATTACTACCTGCGCTACGCCAATCCTGATGCGTTCGGCGACGTGTCCGAGGACGAGCGCCGGCAGTACGGCCGCGTGCTCGAGGACTACTACTCGTACGTCGATTCGCTCGTCGGCGACGCGATGGCGTCGCTGGGCGAAGACGATCTGCTGGTGGTCGTGTCGGGATTTGGGATGGAGCCGCTGACCTTCGGCAAGCGTCTGCTGGAGCGCGTGATCGGCGACCCGCGCTTCACCGGCACGCACGAGCGTTCTCCCGACGGGTTCCTGCTCGCCTATGGCACCGCTGTTGCGCGGGAACGGCTGGCGCGCGGCGCGGTCGTCGACGTCGCGCCGACGCTGCTGTATTTCCTGGGATTGCCGGTCGCGCGCGACATGGACGGCTTCGTCCGCACGGACCTCTTCACCCGGGCGTTCAACGAACAACGGACGATCACCTTCATCCCGTCCTACAGGGTTCCATAGGTTCGAGAGTGCCAGCCGTTCCGCGTGACTCGTCAGGAGGTTCCGGGTGGGCTCGTTCCCCAACGCTTTCGCGCGGCACCAACTGCGCCTGCGGAACCGGTATAATCAGCTCGTCTCTTTAATGGCGGTCCCGAGAGGCCGCAAAGAGGTGTCAATGCCCGCACACTGGTTCCCCGACAGTCGAATCGCGAGGTCCGCATGCCGGTCGTGATGGATGCGGATCGGATCGGACGTACGCTCGCGCGGATCGCCCATGAAATCGTCGAGCGCAACAAGGGCGTCGACGATCTGGCGCTCGTCGGCATCCGCACGCGCGGCGTGCCCATTGCCAGGCGCCTGGCGCGCGCGATCAAGGAGATTACCGGCCACGACGTGCCGACCGGCGCGCTCGACATCACGCTGTACCGCGATGACCTGATGCGACATGCGGTCGGGCCGCAGCCGCAGGTCCGCCGCACCGAGATCCAGTTCTCGATCGACAACAGGAAGATCCTGCTCGTCGACGACGTCCTCTATACCGGCCGCACGACGCGCGCCGCGCTCGATGCCCTGATCGACTACGGCCGTCCGAAGGGCATTCAGCTCGTCGTGCTCGTCGACCGCGGCCACCGCGAGCTGCCGATCAAGGCCGACTACGTCGGCAAGAACCTGCCGACGTCGCCCGAGGAAAGCGTGCAGGTGCGATTGCAGGAGATCGATGGCCAGGACGAGGTGGTCCTGCAGCAGGGAGGTGGGGCATGACGCCAGCCGGCACCGATATCGAGCACACCGGGCACACACCCGCGGCCACGGCGCTGCGCCGCAAGGACCTGCTCGGTATCACCGATCTGACGCCGGAAGAGATTGCGCTGATCCTCGACACCGCCGAGGCGATGAAGGAAGTCGGCACCCGGCCGATCAAGAAGGTCCCGGCGCTGCGCGGCAAGACGGTGGTCAATCTCTTCTTCGAGCCGAGCACCCGCACGCGCACCTCGTTCGAGATCGCCGAGAAGCGCCTCAGCGCCGACACGTTGAACATCGCCATCGGTACGTCGAGCGTCGTCAAGGGCGAGACGCTCGCCGACACCGCGCTCAACCTCGAGGCGATGTCGCCGGACATGATCGTGCTGCGGCACTCCTCCTCGGGCGCCTGTCATCTGTTGTCGCGGATCTGCCGGGCGGCGATCATCAACGCCGGCGACGGCATGCACGAGCATCCGACCCAGGCGCTGCTCGACGCGTTCACGATTCGCGAGCGGAAGAAGCGGCTGCGCGGGCTGAAGGTGGCCATCATCGGCGATCTGCTGCACAGCCGCGTGCTGCGTTCGAACATCCAGCTGCTCACCAAGATGGGGGCGCGCGTGTGGGTGTGCGGGCCGCCCACGCTGATTCCGACCGACGTCGGGCGCTTCGGCGTGGTCGCGACGAGCAACGTCGACGAGGCCGTCGCCGATGCCGACGTAGTGATGCTGCTCAGAATCCAGCTCGAGCGGATGGAAGGCGCCTACTTCCCGTCGCTGCGCGAATACTTCCACGTGTTCGGGATGACCGAGGCGCGGCTGCGGCGGGCAAAGCCTGACGTCATCATCATGCACCCGGGCCCGATGAACCGCGGGGTCGAGATCGCTTCCGAGGTTGCCGACGGGCCGTACTCCGTCATCCTCGACCAGGTGGCCAACGGAGTGGCGGTACGGATGGCAGTGCTCTATCTGCTGGCGGGCGGGGCTGAACATGAAGAAGCTGCTTAAAGGGGGGCGGGTCATCGATCCCGCCAACGGGCTCGACGGCATCCACGACGTGCTGATCGAGGACGATCGCATCGTCCGTGTCGGCCGCGACCTGCCGGTCGACGGCGCGACGGTCGTGGAGATTCCTGCCGGGCTCGTCGTCTGTCCCGGCTTCATCGACATGCACGTGCACCTGCGCGAGCCGGGGCAGGAGCACAAGGAGACCGTGGCTACGGGCACGGCGGCCGCGGTGGCCGGCGGGTTCACCGCCGTTGCGTGCATGCCCAACACGTCGCCGGTGAACGACAACGCCAACGTCACGGCGTTCATCCTGGCCAGGGCGGCCGAGGCCGGACAGGCCCGCGTCTATCCGATCGGCGCGGTCTCGAAGAGCTCGAAAGGGGAGGCGCTTGCCGACATCGCCGAGCTCAAGGACGCCGGCTGTGTGGCGATCACCGACGATGGTCATCCGGTGGCGACGGCGCTGCTGCTGCGCCGCGCGCTCGAGTATGCCGGGATGTTCGGCATGCCCGTGATCGAGCACTGCGAGGACCCGAGCCTCAAGGGCGACGGCGTCGCGCACGAGGGCTTCCATGCTTCGTCGCTGGGACTGCGCGGCATCCCCGGCGCCGCCGAAGCGCTCGGCGCCGAGCGCGGTATCCTGCTGTCGGAGCTGACCGGGTCCGCGTTTCACGTCGCCCACATGAGCGCGCGCGCGACGCTGCGGGCGGTGCGCAAGGGCAAGGAGCACGGCGTGCGGGTCACCTGCGAGGTTGCGCCGCACCATTTCACGCTGACCGACGAGGCGCTCGCGAAACCGATTCCCTACGACACCAACACCAAGATGAATCCTCCGCTGCGCGAGGCAGCCGATCGCGACGCGATGCTCGCCGGCATCGCCGACGGCACCGTCGACGCGATCGCCACCGATCACGCGCCGCATCACTACGACGAGAAGAACGTCGAGTTCGACCGCGCGCCGTTCGGTATCATCGGCCTCGAGACGGCGGTGTCGCTCTCGCTCGATCGCCTGGTGCACACCGGCCTGATCCGGCTGCCGCGGCTCGTCGAGCTGATGTCGACCAATCCCGCACGGATCCTTCGCGTGCCCGGCGGGACGCTGGGCGAAGGCGCGGCGGCCGACATCACCATCATCGCGCCGGATCTGCGCGTGCGCGTGGACGCTTCGTCGATGCGGTCGCGTTCGAAGAACACCCCGTTCGACGGGTGGGAACTGCGCGGCGGCGTCGCCGCCACCGTGGTTGGCGGACGCACGCTGTTCGTCAACCCGGACACCGGGCTCCAGTTGTAGGGGGAGACGCGGCGAGGGGAGAAGAATGGCCGGCATTCGAATCGTTCCAGCACAGGCGTCGGACGTTCCCGTCATCCTGCAGATGATCAAGGCGCTCGCCGAATACGAGCAGCTGACCCACGAGGTGGTGGCCACCGAGGACGATCTGCGCCAGTCGCTGTTCGGGCCGCGCCCGGCGGCCGAGGTGCTGCTCGCCTGGGCGGGCGAGACGCCGGTCGGGTTCGCGCTGTTCTTCCACAATTTCTCCACCTTCCTCGGCCGGCAGGGGCTCTACCTCGAGGATTTGTTCGTGGTACCGGAATGGCGCGGCAGGGGCGTCGGCAAACGGCTGCTCGCGCACGTCGCCGCGATCGCCGAAAGCCGCCGCTGCGGCCGCATGGAATGGGCGGTGCTCGACTGGAACGAGTCGGCGATTGCGTTCTATCGCGGCATGGGCGCCCACGTGCTCGACGAGTGGCGCATCTGCCGCCTGACCGGTCCCGAGCTTCGGGCGGCGGCCACTCGCGCATGAGATGCGCGCGCCGGCTTCGTCCACGATCGGCGTGCGGCTCGCCGCCGTCGCCGCGTCGCTCGGCGTCGTTCTAGGCTCACCCTACACCGGACAGATTCGCGGGGCGCTGCAGGACGCGCTGCCCGGACAGTACCGGCTCGTGATCGGCGGTATCGTCGCCTCCGCCGTCGTTGCCGCCCTCGGCGGTGCGCTGGTGCGCATCCGGGAGCGCCGCGCGACGCGATACGGCCTGCTGCTTGCCGCCATCGGCGGGGGATCGCTGTATGCCTGGGCGACCGCCACCGGAAATGCCAACGTCGACCTCGTCGAGCGATTTCATCTCGTCGAGTACGGCGTGTTGACGTGGCTGTACTACCGCATCTGGCACAGCCGCGCCGACGTCACGTCGCTCGTGTTCCCGGCGCTCGCCGCGTTCACGGTTGGCATCTGCGACGAAGGCATGCAGTGGCTCGTGCCGGCCCGGGTCGGCGAGCTTCGCGATATCCTGCTCAACGGCGTGTCGATCGGATGCGGTTTGCTGTTCAGCGTCGCGCTCCAGCCGACGGCCGGCGCGCGCTGGATGCCCGATCGCCGTCAGCGCCGCGCGCTCGCGGCGGCCGCGGCCGGGGTGATCGTGCTCCTGGCGGCGTTCTTTCACACCGTGCACCTCGGCCACGAGATCGACGACCCGCAGGTCGGCCGCTTCCTGTCGCGCTATTCGGCCGCCGAGCTGCTCAGCGCGGCGCGCGATCGGACGGAGCGCTGGCGATCGGATCCGCCGCGCGAGCTGCGTCCCGCATCGATCGAGGACCACTATCTGGCCGAGGGCGCGTGGCACGTGCAGCGCCGCAACGAGGTCGACGATCCCCGGCGTGTCTGGCACGAGAACCTGATCCTCGAAAAGTACTTCGCGCCCGTGATCGAATTCCCGACCTACGCCACCGGCGCCGGCGCAAAGTGGCCCGAGGCGCAGCGCGCGAGCGCCGCCGCGGCGGCGTCTGCCGGAGAAGGAGCGGGCACGTACCGCAGCACCGCCAATCCGTATCCGATCTACACCTGGAGTCCGGTGGCTTTCTGGAGCGGCATCATCGCCGTCGTCGCGGCGCTCGCCGGTCTGATGCTGCGGACCGGCAAGGCATAATCGAGACGTGACATCCACCGCCGAACGCCTCGACGGCCTCTACAAGGCCTTCGATCGTGTGACGTCGGCCACCGATCCCGTCCACATCGTCCGGCGATTCGCGTCGCGGGACGATCGCGAGATCGTCGGGTTCTGTGCCGCGGCGCTCGCCTTCGGCCGTGTGTCCAGCGTCCTGCAGTCGATCGAGGCGCTGCTGGCCGTGATGGGCCCGCATCCCGCCCGTTTCGTCCGCGAGCTCGAGCCGGAGCGGGAGCGCCGCCGGCTCGCACCGCTCGTGCACCGCTGGATTCGCGGCCGCGATCTGCTGGCACTGCTGCTGATCCTGCAACGGATGCTGCGCGAGTCGGGATCGATCGAGTCCTTCTTTCTCCAAGGCGACGATCCCGGCCAGCCGGACGTCGGAGCGGCGCTGGACTCGTTCTCCGCCCGCGCCCTGGAGACCGACCTGCGTCCAGCATACGGCCGCCGCGTGCCGAGACAGCGGGGCGTGAACTACTTCTTCCCTCGTCCGTCCGCCGGCAGCGCGTGCAAGCGGCTGAACCTGTTCCTGCGCTGGATGGTGCGCCGCGACGAAATCGACCTCGGCGTGTGGACGCGGCTGTCCCCGGCGCGCCTGATCGTGCCGCTGGATACGCATGTCATCCGGCTGGGACGCTGCCTGCGGTTGACGCGCTATACCAGTCCCGGCTGGAAGATGGCCGCGGAGATTACGGCTTCGCTGCGCACGATCGATCCCATCGACCCGGTTCGCTACGATTTTGCCCTGTGCCACGTGGGGATGAGGAACGCCTGCGGCTTCGGCAAGCCCCAGCGGGACTCGCGATGCCCTTTGAAGGGACTGTGCTGCCCGCGCCCCGGAAGGAAGAAGGCGCCCTAGCTGACTTTCCGCTTCGCGGTGAAGAGCGACGCGTACACTGCCTGCGTGCCATCGATCATGCGCTCGACGGAGAACCGCTCGCGCGCCCGCTCCCGCGCGGCCTCTCCCATGCGCTCACGCAAAGCGGGATTCTTCAGCAGCTGGACGATGCGCGCCGCCATCGCGTGATCGTCGCGCGCCGGCACGATGTACCCGGTTTCCCCGTCGACCATTACCTCCGGGATCGCCCCCGCATCGGTGGCCACCGCCGCCTTCGATGCCGCCATCGCCTCGACCAGCGCGGTGCACATGCCCTCGCCGATCGAGCTGACGGCGAAGAGGTCGAATCCCCCGGTCAGCGCCAAGGCATCGTTGCGAAAGCCGGTGAGGAAGACATGGCGTTCGAGATGGCGGTGGCGAATGTGCTCCTCGAGCGCATGCCGCAGACCGCCTTCACCGACGATGACGAAGCGAGCGTCGGGCACCTGGCGCACGGTGATTGCGGCGGCATCGATCAGATGGTGCTGACCCTTGCGAGGAACGAGCGCCGCGACGTTACCGACCACCGGCGCCTGCGTCGGGAGGAAGAACTCCGCTCGCACGTTGGCCGGCGGCAGCCGCTCGATCCGGTCGACGTCCACACCCTCGTTGACGATGGCGATCTTGACGCGCGGCACGCCGTCGTTGGCCAGGCGGTCGCCGATCACCCTGCTGCTGGCGATGAAGCCGTCCACCTGTGCGAAGGCCCACCGCGCGAAAGAGGAGTGCTCGAGGCGGACCCCGATACGGCGTGAGGCCACCAGCACCGGCCTCGGCTGGGGCTCGGCGATCGACAGGGCGGTTGCCGCCATGGTCACCGCGAACGGGTCGTGTGCGTGCACGAGGTCGGGCCGGAGCTGTCTGATGACCCGCGACAGCCGCCACGCGGCGCCGAGGTCGATCTCGTGATCGGGTGCGAGGGGAATGAGGTCGGTGCCTTCCGACATGCGCCGGAACAGTTCGCCCTGTGGATGCGCCACCAGCGCCGCGCGCTCACGGCGCGCGCGGAGACCCATCACGGTGTGCATCACCTGGTTGGAGCCGCCCGTCCAGTTGCGCGACGTGTCGATGTGGAGGGAGAACATCTGACGCAAGCCCCGGCTCCCGAAATCGATCCGACCGGAACGTGCCGGCGGGACGATCCCCTCACGTCCGAAAGGACCTGCTCCACGTACCCGGCGCGTCCGGGCCGACGCCCCTATCTGTCCGAAGAACGGGAATTGTTCTGCAATTCCCACAACTTGGCAAATTTCAGGAACACCGAGAAGGAGTTCATCAGCGAGATGATCAGCCCGGCCGTGCCGTCGAGGAAGCCGCGGCGCAGCACGTAATTCCGCAGAAAGGCGGCAGGCGGGTGCGTGGCGATGGCCAGCGCACCGGTGCGCTGGCCGTGCTCGTACATCTGCCGCGCGGCGAGCGCCGAGTAGTGGTTGATGCGATCGAGTTGATCCCGCAGGTCGCGAAACGAGTAGTGCTGGAGCTCGTGGGTGAGCCGCCCGGCCCCGCCGTCGACTTCGACCGACTCGTGGACGTGCCCCATGCCGGTCCACCGCGCCGCGCGCCTATCGTAGAGCCGCGTCTGATAGTCGGGATAGAAATCCGTCGTTCGCACCCATCGGCCCAGGTGGTAGGCAACGCGCGGCACACGGTAGCCCTTGCGCGGCGGCTCCGTCGCCAGCAACGCCCGCACTTCACCGGCGAGGGCCGGAGTAATCCGTTCGTCGGCGTCGAGCGAGAAGATCCAGTCGTTCGAGGCCAGACTGTGCGCGAAGTTCTTCTGATCGATGTATCCCGTCCACGCCCGCGTCTCGACGCGCGCACCCTTCGCGCGCGCGATCGCCACCGTGTCGTCGGTGCTTCCCGAGTCGACGACGATGATTTCGTCGGCCCAGGAGGCGCTGTCGATGGCGGCGGCGACGTGGTCTGCCTCGTTGAGGGTGATGATGGTGACCGAGACCTTCGGCACAGGCGGATTCTAAGTTAAAGGAATCAGGGTTCAGGAATCAGGAATCAGGGGTCGACCTGCCTGCGGTCGAGCCGCCGGTGCCTACCGTGCCGCCGGTCGCGACGCCGGTGCCGGTGGTCGTCCCGATGCCGGTTCCGCCGCCCAGCGGCACTTCCTGCACGGTCTCGAAGTCGACGACCGACTGATTGTAGTCGAGGATGGCGCGCAGCTCGTTGTTGCGTGCCTGCGAGAGATCGCGCTGCGCCTGGAACACCAAAAAGCTCGTCGACGTTCCGGCCTGGAATTTCCGCTGCTCGGCCTCGAGCCGCCGTTCGGCGAGCTGCCGCGACGCACGCGTGCTCTGCACGCGCTGCTGGTTCGTCAGGACGTTGCGGGCCTGCTGCCGTACCTGCGTGGCGACCTGCAGCTCCTGATTCCTCAGACGCGCCTGCGCCTGGCTGTATTCCAGCCGCGCGCGAGAGAGATTGGCTTCCGCCTGCGACGTGCCGATCGGATAGGTGATGCTGAGCGACGCGGACCAGCTCGGGCTGTTCAGGCCGAGCAGGTCGCGGAGCACGCTTGCGTAGCCTTTCTGAATCGGACCCGTGGGTGCGTTCGGATTGCTTGGCAGCCCGGGGATCCCGATGTCGGGACGCGGCAGCTGCGTCCCGCCGAGCGCCGCGAGCCCGTAGTTCAGATTGGCCTGCACGTCGGGCAGGGTCTGGTTGCGGAAGAATTGGATGTTGATCTCGGTGGCTTCCATCCCGCGCCTCGCTTGATCGAGGTCCGTCCGCCGCTGCAGCGCATTCCGGACGGCCGCGTCCACATCCACGGTCATCGGCTGGAACGGCGGCAGCTCGGTCGGCTCGATGCGCATCGTCCAGAAATCGGGCATCGACGGGTCGAACACCAGCGCGCGCAGCGTGTCTTCGGCGCTGGCGATCTGCGCCTGCGCGACGATCACGGCTTCTTCACGCGCCGCGACTTCAGCCTCGGCTTCGACGATGTCGATCGGAGGTGTGGTGCCGATCTCGACACGGGCGCGCGTGTTGCGGAGCGATTCCTGCGCGAGCTCGAGCGATTGCTGCTGCACGGCCAGCGAGGCCACGGCATACGCGAGGTTCCAGTACGCGTTGCGAACGGTGCGTGTCGTCGACGCGATCGTCTGACGGAGGTTGACGTCGGCGATCGTGCGATTGATCTCGCTGAGCCGCAGCTGCTGACGCGGGGCGTCGATCGACCAGCCGCGCAGCAGCGACTGCTGATAGTTGAAGTTGAGCGACGAATTGAGCTGCGGCCGCCAGGTGTTGCCGGGGTTGTTGCTCGACGAACGGGAGTTGTCCCAGCCGACGTTGTAGGACGCTCCCCAGGGCAGCGCCTGCTGAATGCCCAGGTTGCTCGAGAACGTGTCCTGCTTGAAGTTGGCTTCCTGGCTTCCCGTGAAAATGTTGGCCGACGGGCGCTGCAGGCTGTTGTTCTGGAACTGCGTGTTCAGGGCCGGAGCCCACGCCGTGCGCGCCGCCAGGATGTTGAGATCCTCGATCTGCGGGTCGAGCCGCGAGATCTGGATCCCCAGGTTGTTTTCGAGCGCCAGCTTTACCGCATCGTCCGCGGTGAGGCGCCGCACCGGCCGGTCGTCCGCCGCCGGCTGGGGCGCGGCCTGCGCCGCGGCAACTGCCTGCTGGGCTGCCGCAAGCAGATTGGGGCCGCCTCGCGCGCTCCCGCCGACCGACGAGGACGCAAACGCTTCGGGCCACGACGGCCGCGTCTGTGCGGAAACGGACACCTGCGTTCCGAAACCGGCCGCAGTGAGTGCCGCAAGGCAGGCCGTGACAACAATCGTACGCATTTCTCGGAGCTCCAAATCGAATCGGATGATGCTTTGCTAGGACGGATGGCCGTGGCCGGATGTTCGGCTGCTGCAAAAGGTATACTCGGCCGAGATGTCATCAACCACTGCTGATACAGTCCTCGACCGGTTTCGCCAGTCCGGGGCGCTGCTCGAAGGGCATTTCCGGCTGACCTCCGGGCTGCACAGTCCAGGGTACTTGCAGTGTGCGCTGGTCCTGCAATATCCAGCTCACGCCGAGGCCTGCGGGGTCGAAATCGCCGACCGGGCGCGGAACCTCGGCGCCGAGGTGGTCCTGTCGCCGGCGCTGGGAGGAATCGTGATCGGCCAGGAGGTCGGGCGGGCGCTGGGCATCCGCGCGATCTTTGCCGAGCGCCAGGACGGGAAGCTCCAGCTGCGGCGCGGCTTCACGCTGCGACCAGGCGAAAAGGTGCTGATCGTCGAAGACGTGGTCACGACCGGAGGTTCGACGCGCGAGACGATCGAAGTGGCACGCGCCGCCGGTGCGCAGGTGGTCGGTGCGGCATCGATCATCGATCGGAGCGGCGGGCAGCAGAACCTCGGCGTACCGTATCACGCCCTGGCGACGCTTTCGGTTCCGACCTACCAGCCCGACGCGTGCCCGCTCTGCGCGGCAGGCCTGCCGATCGTCAAGCCCGGATCGCGTACGTAGGACCGCTCTCGAGCGGCCTCATCGCAGGCGCCGCCTCCACGCGGCCCGCTATCGACGATGCGCAATCTCAAGTTCACGCTGGCCTATGACGGCACCCGTCTGGTCGGCTGGCAACGCCAGGCAGAAGGCGAATCGGTGCAGGGATTGCTCGAGGACGCGCTCGCGCGTTTCGAAGGCGGTCCGGTGACGGTGCACGGTGCCGGGCGGACCGATGCTGGCGTTCACGCGCTGGGCCAGGTGGCGAATGCGCAGGTCACGTTCGCCCATGATACGGCGACGCTGATTCGGGCCCTCAACGCGCAGCTCCCCGAAGACGTACGGGTGCTGGCCGTCGAAGAAGTGGCGCCGGAGTTCCACGCCCGCTTCAGCGCCCGGTCGAAGACGTATCGCTATCAGATCCGGCACGGCCGGATCGCCGACCCCTTCGAACGCCTCTACGTGTGGCACATGCCGGAACGGCTGAGAGTCGAGGCGATGCGCGCGGCGGCGGACGTTCTCGTCGGCACGCACGACTTTGCGGCGTTCCAGAGCGCGGGCAGCCCGACGCGCGATACGGTCCGAACGCTGACCAGCTCCACCCTCACCGACGATGACGGCCGGATGACCTACGAGGTCTCCGGCAACGGCTTCCTTCGTCATATGGTCAGGGCCATCGTCGGGACCCTGGTGGCGATCGGGAGGGGGTTTCGCGAACCCGAGTCGATGTCGTCGCTGTTGCAGGGATCTGCACGGGCCGAGGCCGGTCCGACGGCCCCGCCCCTGGGCCTGTTCCTGGTCCGGGTGGATTATCATTAACTGCTTGAGCAACGAGGGATTGCGCCGTGTCGCTTGAGGATCTCCTGGCGTGGATTCCGCCCGGACACGCCGACCAGGCGCTGGCCCGCGAGATCCAGTTCGATCGGCTTCCGGCACACGTCGCTATCATCATGGACGGCAACGGCCGCTGGGCGGCGCAGCGGCACCTGCCGCGGGTCGAGGGGCATCGCGCGGGCATTGACGCGGTTCGCGACTCGGTCGAGACGGCGGCCCGCCTCGGCATCAACGTCCTGACGCTCTACGCGTTTTCAATCGAGAACTGGAAGCGACCGGCGAGCGAGGTCGGGACGCTGATGCACCTGCTCAAGCGCTACCTGCGATCCGAGCTGAACACGCTGCTGCGGAACGACATCAAGTTCCGTGTCATCGGCCGGCTGGAGGAGCTGGCGCCCGACATTCAGGCCGAGCTCAACATCGCGATGGAGCGCACCAGCGGCGGCCGCGGGATGCTCTTCAACATCGCGCTGAACTACGGCGGCCGGGCAGAGATCGTCGACGCGGCGCGGCGGGCGATCGAAGCGGGCGTGCGGCCGGAGGATCTCGACGAACAGCGCTTCGCGAGCTTCCTCTACACCGCCGGACAACCGGATCCGGATCTGCTCATTCGCACCAGCGGTGAGATGCGCGTCAGCAACTATCTGCTCTGGCAGATCGCATACTCGGAGATTTACGTCACCGATACGCTGTGGCCCGACTTCCGCCGCCGGCACCTCATCGAGGCCGTGCTCGCGTATCAGAAGCGCGAGCGCCGCTATGGCGGAATCAGCGCCCGGGCGGCCATCGGCGCCCCATGACGTGACGGCCGGCATGACCCGCCTCGTCAGCGGTGTCGCGCTCGGGGCTGCCACGGTGGTGGCGATTCGATTTCTGCCGCTGCTCCCGCTGCGCGTCCTGGCCTGTCTGGTCGCGGCGCTGGCAGCCAGGGAGTATCTCGAAATCGTCGACAGCCCGATCCGCGCCGTTGTGCTCGTCATCGCGATGTGCTGGATCGTTTCGAGCACATCGATGGCGTCGCCGCTCGTGCTGCTGACAATGGCGCTGCTGTGGGTGGCTGCGGAGGTGCTGATCTCGAACCACTCGATTCAGCAGGCGTCGACCGGCGTATTCGCCGCCGTATACATCGGCATGCCCCTCGGCATGCTGGTGGCCGTGCACGCGCTGCTCGGCTGGCCGGCGACGCTGCTGTTCCTCGGCACGGTCGTGGTCAGCGACTCGATGCAGTACTACACCGGCCGGCTCCTCGGACGTCATCCGCTCGCGCCCGCGATCAGCCCGAAGAAGACGATCGAGGGGGCGATCGGCGGCGCCGTCTTCGGCACGGTGTTCCTGACCGTCGTCGGCGCGCGCGTCCTGCCGTTTTCGGGATACGGTCCGCTCGTGACGCTCGGCGTCCTGGTGGTCCTGTTCGGTATCTGCGGCGACTTGTTCGAGTCGCGGTTGAAGCGGGCGGCCGGCGTGAAGGACAGCTCGTCGCTCATTCCGGGGCACGGCGGCGTCCTCGATCGGATCGACGCGCTGCTCTTCGCGGTTGCGCCGTTCTATCTCTATATTCGCAACGTCACGTGAAGAAGCGGCTCGCCATTCTCGGTTCGACCGGATCCATCGGACGCAGCGCGCTGGCCGTCGTGGACGCGCACCCGTCGCGTCTCGAAGTGGTGGCGCTTGCTGCGGGCGACAACGCGGCAGCCCTCGCCGAACAGGTGCGCCGCTACGCGCCCGAGATCGTCGCGATGGCGACGCCCGAGGCCATCGATCGTCTTCGCGCCGCGTGCGGCGGGAACAGCGGCGTAACCATGATGGGCGGAGCCGAGGGGCTCGTGGCCGTGGCCACCCACCCCCCGGTCGACATCGTCATCTGCGCATCAGCGGGAACGGCGGCGCTGGAGGCCGTGCTCGCGGCCATTGCCGCGGGCAAGACGATCGCGCTTGCCAACAAGGAAGTGCTGGTGATGGCGGGCGCCCTGGTCACGGCCGCGGCGCGGCGGCATCGGGTCACGATCCTGCCCATCGACAGCGAGCACAACGCCGTGCATCAGTGCCTGCACGGACGCGATCCGCGCGAGATTCGCCGGCTGATCCTGACGGCATCGGGCGGCCCGTTCCGCGATCTCACTGCGCAGCAGCTCCAGCAGGTCACCGCCGATCAGGCGCTGCGCCATCCGACGTGGCAGATGGGCCGCAAGATCACCATCGATTCGGCCACGCTGATGAACAAGGGGCTCGAGGTGATCGAGGCCCACTGGCTGTTCGGCGTCGACGCGGACCGCATCGACGTCGTGATCCATCCGCAGTCGATCGTGCATTCCATGGTCGAGCTCGTCGATGGCTCGGTGATTGCACAACTGGGCGTGACGGACATGCGTCTTCCGATTCAGTACGCGTGCTCTTACCCCGAACGCTGGAACGCCGCCCTCCCGTCGCTCGATTTGAGCCAGGCGGGACGCCTGGAGTTCCTGCCTCCGGATCACGAGCGGTTCCCATGCCTGGGCCTGGCCTACCGGGCGCTGCGCACCGAAGGGACCCTGGCGGTGGTGCTGAATGCGGCAAACGAGGTGGCCGTGGCGGCGTTTCTCGACGGACGGCTTGGATTCAGCGCAATTCCGGCCGTAATCGAACGAACAATGAACGCACACACGCTCGAAGGCGTCTCAACAGTGGAGACCGTTCGGCGTGTCGACGCATGGGCGCGGAGTTACGCCCGCGAAATGGCCGCCGAGTTAGAATTGGCAGTCTGAGAGGCTTCGATTGACGACGCTGGTGGCCTTCCTCTTCGTGCTGGGTGTCCTGATTTTCGTCCACGAGCTGGGACACTTCCTCGCAGCACGCCGGCACGGCGTTCGTGTCCTGGTGTTCTCGCTGGGATTCGGACCGAAGATCCTCAGGTACAAGCGCGGCGATACCGAGTACTGCATCAGCGCGATTCCGCTCGGCGGCTACGTGAAGATGGCGGGCGAGAATCCGGAAGATCCCCGGTCGGGGCAACCTGACGAATTCCTCTCCAAGACGAAATGGCAACGCTTCCAGATCCTCTTCGCCGGTCCTGCGATGAACATCCTGCTCGCGGTCGTGGTGACGGCGTTCGTGCTGGGCGTCCAGGGCGTGCGCGTGCCGATCTTCCTCGACGAGCCGGCGATCATCGGCGCGGTCGTCCCGGGCTCTCCCGCTGAGCAGGCGGGTCTCGAGCCCGGCGATCGCATCATCACGATTGCCGGGGACCAGATCGCCACGTGGAAGGATCTCGAGCTGGCGATCGGCCTGCGCCGGCCCAACCGCGACATCGCGGTGACGGTGCTGAGGGACGGCGAGCCCCTCACGGTGACCGTGCGGCCGGTTGCCGAGGGCCGCTACGAAGTCAGCGACATCGGCGTCCAACCCAGAGCCAACCCGCAGATCGTTCGTGTCCTGGCGGGCGAACGCGCCGAGCAGGCGGGCCTCGAGGCGGGCGACGTGATCCTTGCCGTCGACGGCGTGCCGATGGTCACGCGGGACCAGCTGATCTCCGTGATCTCGCGCAGCGGCGGCAAGACGATTCAGCTGACCGTGCTCCGCGATGGACGCGAGCAGACGGTGAGCGCCACGCCGGAGCAGCGCGGCGACCGGGGCTGGCTGGGCGTCGAGCTGCAGCCGCCGACCAGATCGTTCAAGCCTGGACCGTTCGAAGCCGTCAAGCTGAGCGTCGAGCGCAACATCGAGTCGTCGGGAATCATCTTCAGAACGCTGGGTGGGCTCTTCACCGGCGAGACCTCGGTGCGGCAGCTGCAGGGGCCGGTCGGGATTGCCCAGCTCTCCGGCGAATCGGCGCAGGAGGGCTTCATCACACTGCTGTCGCTGATGGCCATGCTGAGCATCAACCTGGGCATTCTCAACCTGATGCCCGTACCGGTCCTCGACGGCGGCCACATCCTCATCATGGCGCTCGAGGGCATCGCCCGGCGCGATTTCAGCATGCAGGTCAAGGAGAAGATGCTGCTGGCAGGGTTCGTCGTGCTGATGATGCTCATGGTGACCGTCATCTACAACGACCTGACGCGAATCAGCTGGATCGAGCGCCTCATGCCGTGGCGGAACTGAGCTGAGCGTGACACACGCACACCGGGGTGTGGCGGAAGAGAGGCTTCCATGACATCAATTCATCGCGGGCTCCTGATCGGGATCATTCTGGCCGGTCTGGCCGCGCCGGCCGCAGCTCAACAGAGCACGACGGTGACGCAGGCCGACATCCAGCGCCTGCAGGACAACGTCTATCTCGCCGAGCGCGATGTGTCGCAGGCGCGCGGCCGCGACGCCTCGCGCGCGACGCAGCTGCAGACCGAGCTCGACGATCTGCGCGACGAAGTGATCTATCTCAAGGTCAAGCTGCGCAAGGAAGGCTCAGTGGCGCGCAGCGAATACGCCGACCTCCGCGACCGCATCGACGACGTCCGCTCACGCGCCCGCGGCGAGTCGACGAGCCCTGTCTCATCGGCGTCTTCGTCCTCGTCCACTTCGGCGTCAGCCGCCGCACCCGCTCCGCGCCCGGCGACACCGGCGCCTGCAGCGACGCCGGCTCCCCCGGCTACGTCGTCCTCCTCATCGACGGCGGCCTCGTCGACGCGCACGACCGCGCCGGCTGGCACCGTGGAGATCCCGGTCGGCACGGAGATTGACGTCCGTCTGCAGACGCCGCTGAACTCGGGCACGAATCAGGTGGAAGATCGGTTCGAGGCGACGACGCTCGTCGATGTCGGTGTGAACAGCCGCGTGGTGATCCCAGCCGGGTCGGTGATGCGGGGCGTGGTCACCCACGTCGAGCCGGCCACGCGCACCAATCGCACCGCGCGTCTCACGGTCAGCTTCGATCAGGTCACCGTGAACGGGACACCCTACGCGATTCGGGGCACCGTGACGCAGGCGCTCGAAGGTGAAGGCCTCCGCGGCGAGACGGCGCGCATCGGCACGGGCGCCGGCGTCGGCGCGATCATCGGCGGCATTCTCGGCGGCTTCCGGGGAGCGCTGGCCGGCATCCTGATTGGCGGCGGCGGCACGATCGCCGCGACCGAAGGCAAGGAAGTGCAGGTGCCGCAGGGCGCGGTGCTGCGGGTGCGGCTCGACTCGCCGGCATACATCCGGCCGCCGGCGCGCTGAAGCGGGCTACCGGGCCGCTTTCGCGACGTCCATGAAGGCCCCGCGCGCCGCCGCGATCGTCCTGGTGACGTGCGCGTCGGTGTGCGCGGCCGACAGAAACCACGCTTCGAACTGCGACGGCGGCGGATAGACGCCGCGCCGCAGCATGCCGCGGAAGAACGTGGCGTACGCCGCCGTGTTCGACGCCAGCGCCGACTGATAGTCGCGCACCGGTGCGGCGGAGAAGAACGGCGTCAGCAGCGATCCGAAGGCATTGACCTGCACGGCCACGCCGGCGGCTCGCGCGGCGTCTGCAAGTCCGGCCGCGAGCCGCGATCCTCGTGCGGCCAGATCCCGATAGAGCTTCGGCGTCAACCGCTTCAGCGCCCACAGCCCGGCGGTCATCGCTACCGGATTGCCGGAAAGCGTCCCGGCCTGGTAGACAGGCCCCGCCGGCGCCACCATGTCCATGATCGCCGCGCGTCCGCCGTACGCACCGACCGGCAGTCCGCCGCCGATGATCTTGCCGAGGCAGGTCAGGTCCGGCTCTACGCCGTAGACGGCCTGCGCTCCGCCGGACGAGGCGCGGAACCCCGAGATGACTTCATCGAAGATCAGCACGCTGCCGGTGCGCGTCGCGCGTTCGCGCAGTCCGGCGAGAAAGCCGTGAGCCGGCGGCACCACGCCGATGTTCCCCGCGATCGGCTCGACGATGAGTGCGGCCACGCGGTCGGCGTGCTCGCGGAGCAGCGCATCGACCGAGTCGAGATCGTTGTAGCGGGCGAGCAGCGTGTCGGCGGCGACCGGCGCGGGCACGCCAGGGCTGGTGGGGATCCCCAGCGTCAGCGCACCGGAGCCAGCCTTCACGAGGAACGCGTCGGCGTGGCCGTGATAGCAGCCTTCGAACTTGATGATCTTGTCGCGGCGGGTGTACGCGCGGGCGACCCGGATCGCGCTCATCGCCGCTTCCGTGCCGGAGCTCACGAATCGAACCCGCTCGATCGACGGCATCAGCCGGCGCACCAGCTCGCCGAGCTCGTGCTCGAGCGGCGACGGCGCGCCGAAGCTCGTGCCGCGCCGGGCCGCGGCCGCGATCGCGCGGACGAGGCCGGCTGGCGCGTGCCCGTGAATCAGCGGTCCCCACGACATCACGTAGTCGATGAAGCGGTTGCCGTCGACGTCGCGGATGATGGCGCCGGAACCGCCGGCGATGAAGAGCGGCGAACCGCCGACGGCCTGGAACGCGCGAACCGGGCTGTCCACGCCGCCGGGAAGAATCTGGCAGGCGCGGTCGAAGAGCTTCTTCGAGCGTGTCGGGTTCTTCATACGGTGTCATTCACAATGCAGAAGGCAAAATGCAAGGAGGGCCGGAACGCGCGAGTCTCACCAGTGCATCTCGAGTTCTGCATTCTGATTACAGTGCGCGGGCAGCCTCACGGGCGTAGTAGGTGATGATCATGTCCGCTCCGGCGCGCTTGATGCCGACGAGCGACTCCATCATGACGCGCGGCTCGTCGAGCCAGCCCCGCGCCGCGGCGGCCTTGATCATCGAGTACTCGCCGCTCACGTGATACGCGGCGGTCGGATATCCGAAGGTCTCCTTCACTCTGGCCAGGACGTCGAGATACGGCAGCGCCGGCTTGACCATCACGATGTCGGCGCCTTCCTCGATGTCGATCTCCACCTCGCGCAGCGCCTCGGCGACGTTGCCCGGGTCCATCTGATGGCTGCGGCGGTCGCCGAACTGCGGTGCCGAGTCCGCGGCCTCGCGGAATGGACCGTAGAACCCCGAGCAGTACTTCGCCGCGTAGGACATGATCGCGGTCCGATCGAATCCGCGCTCGTCGAGCGCCCTGCGGATCGCGCCGACGCGCCCGTCCATCATGTCCGAGGGCGCCACCACGTCGGCGCCGGCGACGGCGTGCGACAGCGCGGTGCTCACGAGCCGATCGACGGTGGCGTCGTTGGCGATCTCGTCGCCTTCCACGATGCCGCAATGGCCGTGCGAGGTGTACTCGCACAGGCACACGTCGGTCATCACGAGCAGATCGCGGACCTCACGCTTCAGCGCGCGAATGGCCATCTGCACCGGCGCATCGGGATCGTCGGCGGCCGAGCCTTCCGGGTCCTTGCGTTCCGGCAGGCCGAACAGGAGCACGGCGGGAACGCCGTCGGCCTTCGCCGCGGCCGCTTCCTTCACGGCTTCATCCACCGACAGCTGGAAGACGCCAGGCATCGCGCGGATCTCGCGGCGGACGCCCTCACCGGCACACACGAACATCGGGTAGATGAAGCAGTCGGGCGTCAGGCGCGTTTCGCGCACCAGCGCCCGAATCGCCTCCGAACGGCGCAGCCGGCGTGGGCGGCGCCTCAGCGGCAGCGAGGTGCGGGTGGTGACAGCCATACCGGGATCTTGCCACGAAGTCGGCCGGGCCGCCGGCTGGCCGCCGCGCGGGTCACACGCGGACGCTCGCGCCGCCGCTCACGTGCGTGGCGATGGCGTCCACCAGCGCCGCGATGGTCGACACCGCCGGGACGACGGCCACCTCGAGCCCGAGCTGTCTGGCGGCCTCGGCCGTGACCGGCCCGATCGCCGCGACGGTGGTCCTTTTCAGCAGGTCGATCGTCTGCTCGGCCCCGTAAATTGCCGCGAAGTTGCGGACCGCCGACGGGCTGGTGAACGTGACGACGTCGATCCGCTCGTCGAGCAGCATGCGATAGATGTCGGGGCCGCCGTCCTGCTGCGCGTCTTCGAGCACCGTCCGGTAGGCGACGACATCTGTCACCTGGGCCCCCGCGGCGCGCAGTCCTTCGGCGATCACGTCGCGGCCGATGTCGGCCCGCGGCACCAGCACCGAGGCGCCCTCGATACTGCCGGTCCGCGTCATCGCCTCGACCACCGCCTCCGCCCGGAACTCGTCGGGAACGAGATCGACCCTGATGCCGTAGCGGGCGAGCCGCTCTCCGGTGCCGCTGCCGACGGCGCATAGCCGCGGGCCCTTCAACGACCGGATATCGCGCGTGCCGTCGAGGAACGCGGTCATGAACGACTCGACCGAGTTGGCACTGGTGAACACGATCCAGTCGAACGAGTCGGCGTCAGCCGCCGCGCGCAGCAGCGGGTCGGGATCGTGAGGCGGCATGATGCGGATCATCGGCGCCTCGATGGCCTCTGCGCCGAGCACGGTCAACCGATCGATCATCTCCGCGGCCTGGTCGCGCGGCCGCGTGACGAGCACGCGCTTGCCGAACAGCGGCCGCGCATCGAACCAGCGCAGGTGGTCGCGGAAGCCGACGACGCGCCCGACGACGAGAATCGACTGATCGCGCCGCGGATGCTCGCGCACCTGAGCGAGCAGCTCCGTCAACGTGCCCGTCATCGTCTCCTGGCTGGTGAGCGTGCCGTTGTAGACGATCACGCCCTGATCGTCGGGCGGCCAGCCGTGTTCGAGCATCGCCTCCAGCATGCGCGGCAGCTGCTGTCCGGCGGCATAGCAGACGATCGTCCCTTCCAGCTTCGCGAGGTTCTTCCAGTCGATGTCCGGCGGCGTCCGGCTCTCGTCGTCGTAGCCGCCCACCAGCGTAATCGTGTCGCCGCCGCCCGGGTAGGTGATGGGCACGCCGGCGTAGAGTGGCACGCCGATGCCGAGCGGGATGCCGGGGATCACTTCGAATGGAATGCCGTTCTCGTGGAGGAACAGGGCCTCCTCGCCGCCGCGGTCGAAGACGAAGGGATCGCCGCGCATCAGGCGCGCCACCAGGCTGCCTTCGCGCGCCTTCTCAGCGATGAGCAGGCTGATGGCTTCCTGCGCCATCGGCTGGCGGGAGGTGCTGCCGACGTTGATCAGCTCGGCGCCCGGGCGGGCGTGCGCCAACAGCCGCGGCGACACCAGCTGATCGTGGATCACCACGTCGGCGCTGCGCAGACATTCGAGCCCGCGGACGGTGATCAGCCCCGCATCGCCAGGGCCGGTCCCAATCAGATAGACGGCGGGATTTTTCATGGCTGCTCGCTCGTGTCGGTCGATGCCCGTCTGGCCTCGGCGAGAATCGTATCCGCTCCGCGCGCCAACAGTGAATCTGCGACCTCGATTCCGAGCGCCTCGGGCTCGCGAATAGAGCCGGAGCCGCGCGCGCGGACCGCGCGGCTGCCGTCCAGGGCAAGGACAATCCCGGTCAGCGTGATGGCGTCGCCCGTGACGGCGGCGTACGCGCCGATTGGCATCTGGCATCCTCCTCCGAGGCGGGCGACGACCGCCCGCTCTGCCTCGAGGGCCGCCCCCGCCGTCGCGTCCGTGATCGTGGCCACCAGGTCGCGGGCCCGTCGATCGTCTTCGCGAACCTCGATGCCGATGATCCCCTGTCCCGGCGCCGGAACGGAGACGTCTTCCGGCAGTGCCGTCGAAATCCGATGGGCGTGCTGGAGCCGGCGGAGGCCCGCGGCGGCCAGGACCAACGCGTCATAGCCGCCGGAATCGAGCGTGCGGAGACGCGTGTCGAGATTGCCCCGAATCGGCTCGAATCTCGCCCCGGGGAAGAGCGCCTTCAGCTGCGCGATGCGGCGGACGCTGCTCGTGCCGATGACCGGCGCGGGTCCGAGCAGCGCTCTCACCTCGTCGACGCCCGCCGCCTCGCGGCCGGCTGGCAGAACCACGGCATCGCGCGGATCCTCGCGCGGCAGCACCGCCCCGAGGACGAGGCCCGGCGGCAGCGTCGCGGGCAGGTCCTTGCTGCTGTGCACCGCGATGTCGATGCCGCCGGCGAGCAGGCTGTCCTCGATTTCCTTCACAAACAGACGCTTGCCGCCGATGTCGGCGAGCGGCGCTTCAGCGAGGCGATCGCCCGACGTCTTGATGACGACGATTTCGCAGGCGATGCCGGCATGCTGCTCGAGCAGCGATGCCGTGGTCCTGGCTTGATAGAGCGCCAGCTGACTGCCGCGCGTTCCCAGCCGCATCGTCGCCATCGAGATCTACTCTCGCCGATCGGCTGGACTGGCGTCGGCCGCGGCATCGGTAGCGCTCGACGAGGACTCGCCGGTGCGCAGACGGAACAGGCGATTGACGGCCTCGGTGTATGCGGCCTGCGTTTCTTCGTCCGGCAGCGCCTTCAGCTGCTCCGTGGGTTCGAGCAGGAGCTTCTCCACGATCAGACGGGTCACTTCGTCGACGCGCGCCCGTGCCTCGGGCGTCAGGCCGGCGAGCTTGCCCTCGAGCCGCTGCAGTTCGCTGCGGCGGATTGCATCGAAGCGCTGCCGCAATGCCACGATGGTCGGCACCGCGCCCCGCGATCGCTGCCAGGTGGCGAACTTGAGCAGCTCCTCGTTGACGATCGTCTCGGCGTGGGCGATCTCGCGGCTGCGGCGCGACAGGTTCTCCTGCACGATCGACTGCAGGTCGTCGACGTTGTACAGGAAGACCTGTTCGATGTCACCGACCGAAGCTTCGACGTCGCGCGGCACGGCGAGGTCGATGATGAACAGCGGGTCTTTCCGGTGGCGGCCGATCGCGGCTTCGACCTGCGCCCGCGTCAGGATCGGCCGCTGCGATCCCGTGGCCGTGATCACGATGTCGGCGGTGCCGAGCAGCGACGTGACCTCCTCCCACCGCGCCGCCCGTCCTTTCACAGACTGGGCCAGCGTCTCGGCGTGCGCGGCCGTGCGGCTCGTGATGACGATCTCGCCGACGCCGTGCGAGCGGAGATGCTCGGCGGTGAGGCTGCTGATCTCGCCGGCGCCAATCACCAGCACGCGCCGGCCGTCGAGGCGTCCGAAGATCTTCCGCGCCAGCGTGACCGCGGCAAAGCCGACCGAAACCGCGCCCTCGCCCAGCGCCGTCTCGGTCCGCACGCGCTTGCCGACGCCGAACGACCAGCGAAACAGCTTGGTCAGCATCGGCCCGGTGCAGCGCCGGCCGGCGGCGGTCTCGAACGCGTCCTTGACCTGTCCGAGGATCTGCGGCTCGCCGATGACCAGCGAGTCGAGGCCGGCGGCGACGCGGAACAGATGCCTGGCCGCGGCATCATCGCCGAGCGAGAACAGGTGCGGCGTGAAGCTGTCGGGGGAGAGCTGGTGATATTCGCTGAGGAACTCGATGATCTCGTCGCGGGCCCGCGCCGGATTCTCGCAGGCCACGTAGACCTCGGAGCGGTTGCAGGTCGACAGCACGACCGACTCGGCCGCCGACGGCCGGGTGGCCAGCGCTTCCACCGCGGCGCCGAGGTCGCGGCTCGAGAAGTCGAGCCGCTCTCGCACGTCCACGGGCGCCGTCTTGTGACTGACGCCGAGGAGCAGCAGATGCATTACTGGAACGTGTGGCTCGTCGTGACGAAGTAGCTGACGGGCAGAAAGTTCAGCAGCACGATGATGAAGCCGGCAGCCGAGAGCCACGCCGCGCGTCGGCCGTTCCATCCCATGAACGGGCGCGCCACGACTTCGAAGGAGTACACCGCCCAGGTCAGGAGCGCGATGAGGATCTTCGGATCGTTCAGCGACATGGCCTGGATGTTGGAATTGCCCGGGTCCAGCGCACGCGCCTGCGCCGTCCAGACGACGCCCACGACGACGCCCAGCGTCAGGAACAGCCAGCCGACGACGACCGCGCGCGAGTTCATCGCGTCGAGCACGTGCAGCGACGGCAGCCGCGCATAGAAATAGCCAAGGTGCTTCTTCTTGATCTCCTTGAATTGCAGCATGTAGGTGAGGCCGAGCATGCCGGCGAGCGCGAACATCGCGTAGGCGAACATCATCGACAGCAGGTGGACCCAGAACCACGGGCTGTCGAGCACCGGGTCGGCGTTCTCGACTCCGGGGAAGAACGCCGGGATCGTCTGCAGGCCGGCGGCGATCGGCAGGATGAACACGCCCATGGCGCGTTCGTCGGTGGCGAGCTCGAGGTAGACGTAGGCGAGCGCGAGCAGCCACACGAACGTGGAGATCGCGTGCGAGCGGCTCGCGAACGGCACGTGGCGCACCTCCATCGTCTGCATCCCGATCACGAAGGTGTGCGACAGCGCCGCGAGCAGCAGCAGGGTGGTCGCCATGCGGCCGACGGCCGGCTGCCGTTTTGCGAAGTGCACCGCGTAGACAACCGCCGCGGCCGCGTAGAGGACAAGAGGAATCGCGCTCAACGTCCGGATGGGGCGTAGTAGCCCTTCTTCGTGCGCGGCGTGATGTTGGCGCGCGACACCTGCACGACGAGCCGCCGCCAGGCCCCGTCGCGGCGCTGGTTGGCCGAGGTGTAGCCGATCGTGTACTGGCTGGCCAGCTCGTCGGCGATCTGCGAGTACACGCCGTTCAGATCCTCGATGCGGGACGGGAAGAACGCCCGGCCGCCTGTTTCCTGCGCCAGCGTGCGCATCACGAACTCGGCTTCACGGAATCCCTTCGCCTGGACGTCGTTGCCGCGGAGCGCGATGGCGTAGATCGCGGTCTCCGACCGCTTGGCGAGATCCAGCACCTCCTCGAACGACACCAGGCTCGACGTGTCCTCGCCGTCCGAGAAGACGATCAGCGCCTGGCGCCGGACGTCCTCCTCGCTCACCGCCTTCACCTTCCGCAGCTCCTTCAGCGCGATGTAGATCGCGTTGTGCAGCGAGGTCGATCCGCCGGCGTTGGTCTGTTCGATGGCGGCCTGCAGGTCGGCCTGGTTGCCGGTGAAGCCCTGGCGGATCTCGACGCGGCTGTCGAAATCGATGACCTGCGCGATGTCGTTGGGCTTGAGCCGCTTGATGAAGTTGGTGGCGGCGGTCTGGAGCGTGCTGAGGTGCTGCTCCATGCTCGCGCTGCTGTCGAGCAGCAGCGAGAGCGCGATGGGCTGCTGCCGCCGCGAGAAGAACGTGATGTCCTGCTTGACGCCGTCCTCGTACACCGAGAACTCGTCCTCGCGGAGATCCGTCACGTAGCGGTTCGACGCGTCCGTCACCGTGACGTTGAGCGAGACGATGTCGACCCCGGTGCGGAACGACGGCCGCTGGCGGTCGATGGGCGGCGCCGGCGGCGTCTGCGGCGCCGCCGGCTGCGGCGACGGAGTCTCCTGCTGCGCCAGGACGGCGGCGGCCACTGCGAGTATGAAAGCGATGACGATGGGAAAGCGTGTCACCTCAAGCTCCCGACTCCCCGCGTCCTGGCGCGCCGCGCATCGTCACGCCGGCCTTTGCGGATGAGACTTCCGTCCGCTCCGGCGGGATGAGCGACTGCGGCCGCGCGTAGATCACTTTGTACTGCGACGACAGCTCACGCGCCAGCTTCTGCATGGCCTGGTCGAGGCCGTGCGGGCTCAGCAGCATGATCTGCTGGCCGCCCGTCTTCTCCGGCCCGGTGCCCAGCAGGAACGAGCGCTCGCGGATCCCGTGTTCCTCGTTGTGGATGAACTGGCCGATGGTGACGATGTGCAGCGCCGCGTCGACGCGATCGAGCGCCGCCACCACATCCTTCGAGTAGCGGTTCGTGAATTCGATGCCGTCGGTGATCACCGGGACGATGACCGCGCGCGGCGTCTCGCGGCGGACGAGCCCCTGCGTCGTCTCGACGATGGCGTCGAGCAGGGTCATGCCGCTCTGCGGCATCGGGAAGAGGCGGCCGACGGCGTTCGAGAGACGGCCGGCATCGCTGGTGTAGTCGACGAGGATCGTCGGCCGATCGGCCAGGGCAATGACGGCGATGTTGTTGCCGGGCGCCATCTTCGCGACGAAGGCCGAGAGCGCCTCCCGCAGGAACGTGATCTCGCCCTCGGCGGCTGTGCTGTTGTCGACGAGCAGGGCGATGTCGATCGGCTCGGTTGCGCGCGACACGCGCAGAACTTCGCGGCGGACGCCGTCCTCGCGCACGACGAAGGCGTCCGGACCGAGGTCCGGCACCGGCTCGCCGTTCTTGTCGACGGCGCTCACGTAGAGCGTGCGTTCGCGTGGTCCGGTGGTCTGCTGAGCGTTGGTGCGGATCCCGAACCCGGCGAGCGTGGCGGCACACGCCAGGGCGAGGATCAGAAGGGGCCGGGGCGGGGTGCGCATAGGCGAGTCCTGGCGCGACGCTGGGTAGAGGCAGTATAGGTCCCGCCCGCGGCGACCGTCAAGGCGGAGCGCTGCCGCAAAGCTATTGATAACACTGGACTTGATCAGCTCGATTGCGCGGCCTGGCCGGGGGCGTCGGGCGGCGCGTCATCTGCTGGTGAAGTTTTTCACAAAGCGGGGTTATACTGGTGGGCGGTCCGGGAGTGCGTTGAACGGAACGTACGCCGTGCGTTGCGACGGATCGGCCGGTCCGCGTCGGGCAACCACGAGATGGCAAAGAAGGCTTCACGCTTCTCGTTCACGCGGTCCTTCCAGGTCTTCCAGGACAACGTCAACCGGGCGGGCCCGGCGGCGACGGCCAGCTATACGCTCATCGGCGCCATCATCCTGCTGGGGATGCTGGGGTACGCCGTTGATCGCTGGCTCGGTTCGGCACCCTGGGGAGCGTTTATCGGCCTCTTGCTGGGGCTGGTCGTCGGGTTCTACGAGCTGGTGAAAGCCGTTCGTCGATGAAGCCCGTCGCGTGGATGGCGGTTGCCAGCGGGGCAGCCTGGGTCATCGTGACGGTGATTCTCGGGGAACGTGTGAACCCGGAAGCGGCGTGGGGAATCGGCGGCCCGCTGACGAGCGCGATCGTGAGCTGGGTCGTGTACGTCAGGGCCAGCGCGGTTCCCGAACGGCTGACCCGGGTGATGATCACGGCGTTCGCGGTGAAGCTGATCTTCTTCGGCGCGTACGTCGCAGTAGCGATGCGCGTGCTGGGATTGCGCCCGGCGCCCTTCGTGGTGAGTTTCGTGACCGCCTTCATCGTGCTGCACGTGATGGAGGCCGTGAGTTTGCGGCGCCTGGTGACAGGCGTCATGCGCTCGCCGAGCCGCGAGCGCGGTTAGGACTGGAGACCGGTCGAGCCCGGTCCCGCAGGACGCGATGCTTCAGCCCGAGCACATAGCCGAGACGGCCGGCCCCGAGGCCGCCGAGAAGTTCAATCCCGGCGCGACGATCATCGAGCATGTCGCCAACAGCCCGATCGATCACCCGCTGATTCACCTGCCGACGGTCTTCGGGATCGATCTGTCGGTCACCAAGCACGTGCTGATGATCTGGATCGTGGCCGCGATCGTGTTCTTCGCGGTGACGGTCTCGGTGCGGCGCTATCTGCGGCAGGAGCGGCTGGTGCCCACCGGCTTCATGAACGCGCTCGAGTTCGTCGTGCTGTACCTGCGCGACAACATCGTCGAGCCCAACGTCGGCAGGAAGTGGGTGAACGCCTACGCGCCGCTGCTGCTGACGTTCTTCCTCTTCATCCTGACCGCGAACCTGATCGGGATCATCCCGATCTTCGACCTGCTGGCGCTCATCAACCACACGGTGATCCACGCGCCCGAGGATTCGTTCTTCTACCGGGCCCTGCACGGCGGGGTGACCGCGACCGGCAACTACAACGTCACCGCGGCGCTGGCGAGCGTGACCTTCGTCGCCATCATCGTCGCCGGCACGCGCGCGCACGGCTTCGTCCAGCACTGGAAGAACCTGGTCCCGCATGCCCCGGTCTGGCTCTATCCGCTCCTGATTCCGCTGGAGGTCATCGGCATGCTGGTCAGGCCCTTTGCCTTGACCATGCGTCTTGCGGCCAACATGACCGGCGGGCACGTGGCCATTCTCGCCATCCTGTCGTTCGTGTTCATCTTCGCGGAGCTGTTCGGCGAGCTGGCGGCGCTCGGCGTCGGGTTGATCCTGTCGATCCCCGTCGGCGTCGGGCTGTCGGGGCTCGAGCTGATCGTGATTCTGGTGCAGGCGTACGTGTTCACGCTGTTGTCGGCCGTGTTCATCGGGATGGCCATTCACGCGCATCACTGAGCGAGGCCGGTCCACGGATGGGACGGGCCGGTCCACGACGGACCGGCGCTACGGGTTGGTTGGAACGGCCGGTCAGGAACGACCGGCCCTACGGAGGGAAGAACGAATGGAACTGCAGTTCGCATACATGGGCGCCGGCATCGGCGTGGGTCTCGCGGTGATTGGCGCTGGGCTGGGCATCGGCCGTCTGGCCGCGGGCGCGGCCGAAGCGATCGGCCGTCAGCCGAGCGCGAGCGCGCAGATCAACGGCGCCGTCCAGCTGCCGCTGTTCCTGCTCGAAGGCGTCGCGGTGCTGGCCGTCGTCTGCGGCCTCATGATCGTCTTCAAGTAAACGCCGGCACCGAAGGGACGCGTCATGGACAACCCGCTGGTCCAGCCCGATCCCGGGCTCTACATCTGGACCATCGCCACGTTCCTCATCCTGCTGTGGCTGCTGGCGAAGTTCGCCTGGCGGCCGCTGCTGGCGGCGCTCGAGCGGCGTCAGGAATCGATCAGGAAATCGCTCGACGAAGCCCAGCAGGCGCGCGCCGAGCTGGAGCGCCTTCACGGCGAATCGCGCAAGATCCTCGCCGACGCCCGGGTGCAGGCCGACGCGATCCTGTCGCAGACCCGGTCCGATGCGGCGCGGCTTCGCGAGGAGCTGAAGCAGAAGGCGCAGGCCGAGGCGGCCGGCATCATCAAGAACGCCGAGCGTCAGATCGAGATGGAGACGGCCCGCGCCATGCAGCAGATTCGCAACGAGGCGGTCAACCTCTCGATTGCGATCGCGGCCAAGCTGCTCCAGCGCAACGTCACCAGGGAAGACAACGAGCGCCTCATCGAGGAAACCTTCAGGCAGATCGAAGCCCGCCGGCCCAGCTGATTCGCCTGTAATGCAGAATGCAGCGCCGGATGCAGACTGAGCGCGCCGGAAGCGTTTGCATCGTGCACTGTGCGTGTTGCATTACGGTCGGCGCATGAAACGTCACCTCCTGCCCGTGCTGGCGGCGGCGGGCGGCCTGATCCTGTTCGGCTATGCCGTCCGCCGCGCCGGCGTCGCCGAGATCGTCGGCGGCGTCGCGCAGGTCGGCTGGGGGCTCGTCCCCATCCTCGCGCTGGCCGGCGCGCGCTTCTTCGTCCGCGCCTGCGCGTGGCGGCTGTGCATGCCGGCGCACGAGCCTTCCGGCGAAGGCCCGCCGCGCGGCCGCCTGTCGATCGGCCAGGCGTTCACCGCCTTCGTGGCCGGCGACGCGATCGGCAACCTGACGCCGCTGGGCATGGCGGCGAGCGAACCCACCAAGGTCTTTCTCACCCGGCATCGGCTCGCCACGCGCGAGTCGGTGGCCTCGCTGGCGTCCGACAATCTGCTCTACGGGGCCTCGATCGCGGCGATGCTGGCGCTCGGTGTCATCGTCGCGCTGGCCACGATTCCGCTGTCGCTCGCATGGCGTGAGGGCGCCATCGCCGCATTGTTCGCCGGCGTCGTCGGCGCGATCGTCACGGCCAGGCTGATGCGGGGGACGTGGCGCGAGGAAGACGGCGCGCGTCCGCCGTGGCGCGAGACGCTGGCCGGGTTCCGCCGGTCGGTGCTGGCGTTCTCGCAGGAGCAGCCGGGCCGCCTGGCGCAGGTGTTCCTGCTCGATCTGTCGTTCCATGCCCTCGCCGTGCTCGAGGTCTTTCTCACGCTGCGCTGGCTGCTCGGCGACCGCAGCCCGACCCTCGCTCAGGCGATCGTGTTCGAGGCGCTGAATCGGGTGGTGACCGTCGCGTTCAAGTTCGTGCCGTTCAGGGTCGGGATCGACGAGGCGTTCTCAGGCGCGCTGGCTCCGGTGATGGCGGTGCAGCCGGCCGCCGGCGTGACGCTCGCCGTCGTGCGCAAGGTGAGAAACCTGGTGTGGACGGGGATCGGCCTGCTGTTCATCGCCGCGCATCCTGCTCGAGCTGCGCCAGCGACGGATCGCCGCGAAAACGCGCCCGCGCATCGGACCTGAGCGCCTCGGCGCGCGACCGCTCGCCGAGGATGGTCCACAGCTTCGCGGCAACGGCATAGCCTTCCGGCGTCGGCGTCGCGGCGACGAGCTCGTTCAGGACGTCCTCGACGTCGGCGTCGCGGTTGCTGGCGCGATACAGCATGGCCAGGCTCGTGTAGGCCTGCACGTTGCGCGGATAGGCGTGCAGCTCCTCGCGGAACTGTGCTTCCGCCTCGGGATATCGATCGAGGCGGGCGAGCGTCTCGCCCAGATACAAGTGCAGATCGGGCATCGCCGCGCCGTCCTCGCGGAGCATGGCTTCGGCTTCCTTGAACTGCGCCGCCGCCTCCTCGTACTTGCCTTCGTCGTAGAGCAGACGGCCGCGCACGAACTGCGGCACCGGCCGCGCGGGATTGGCCGCGAGCGCGGCCTCCGCATGGCGCTCCGCCGCCGCCGCGTCCTTGTCCGCCAGCGCCGCGCGGGCCGCCATCTCGTGCGCCGCCGCCAGCGCGCGCATGTCCTCGTGCTCGGCGAGCGCGATGGCGACATCGGCCTGCTCGCGCGCCGGCGCGGTTCGGCCGGCGCGCAGCAGGGCGTCGGCGAGCGCCAGCGCGCCGGCGGCTGCGTCGGGGCGCAGATCGCGGACGGTATCGAACGCCTGGATCGCTTCGTCGAGCCGTCCCATGCGGAGCAGCTGCGCGCCGAGCTGATAGTGGACCGCGGCGAGCGGCGGGTGCGTGTGGACGATCGCCTGCAGGGCGCGAATGCCGGCCGAGTACTTCTTCTGCCCGATGAGAATCGCGGCGGCGCGATGCGCCTCCACGGCCGTCCTCTGCGCCTTGGCGTCGAGCTTGGTCTCGATGGACGCGGCGTGCGGGAACCCGCTCAGATAACCGAGCAGCGCGTATCGGTCTTCATCGGCCGGCGGGATTGGCGCCGGCACCGCCACCATGTTGGCGGCCAGCATGCGATCGAGGGCCGCGCGCAGACGGCCGGCTTCAGCGGCTTCACCGCCGGCCTCGTCCGCGGGAGGCGCAAGCGCAACGAGCTCCTCGTTCACACCGCGCACGAAGCGGTAGTGGGTGCCGGTCAGGGCGAACAGCGGCGTGCCGCCGAAGCGGAAGTACGCGGCATAGGACTCCGCGTAGATCGGCTGCTCGTCGATTTTCGCGTCCTCATCGTCGAGGATGCGGCGCAGCGAGCGTCCCTGCAGTCCGCCCGGCTCGGGCGCGCGCACCAGATCGAGAATCGTCGGCACCAGATCGATGTGCTGAACCGGCGCGGTAATGCGGCGGCCTGCCCCTTCGCCGTTCGGCTGCTTGACGATCAGCGGCACGCGCAGGGTCCTGTCGTCGAGCGACATGGCCGATCCGGCCTCGCCATGGTCGCCGACCACGAGGATCGTCGCGGGGTCGTACAGGCGGCGCTGTTTCAACGCGGCGGAGAGCCTGGCCACCGCGGTGTCGGCGTCGCGCCGGTCGACCTGGACGAACAGGAAGAAGCGCTGACCGTCGCGCAGCTCGATCCAGCGTTCCGCCGCATCGAGCGTCATCGCCCCGCTGCGCTCCAGCGCCGGCATCATCTCGTCGCCGGCGGGCGGCGGGATCTCGGCATCGAAGAACGAGAAGCCCTGCGACAGCCCCGACTGCGGGCGGAGCAGGAAGGACGACACCACGGCCCCGGTCGTGAAGCCGCGGCTGCGGAGCATCTCGGCAAGAGTCCGGGTGTCCGATGGCAGCGTGAACCCGGCTTCATCGCGCACGCCATGCTCGGGAGGCAGAAGCCCCGTCAGCATCGACGCGTGCGCGGGCAGCGTCTGCGGCGAGTGCGTGTACGCGCGATCGAAGACGATCGACTCCTTTGCCAGCGCGTCGATGGCGGGTGTGTCAGTGCGTCCGGAGCCGTACGAGGCGAGGTCGGCGGCAGGCAGCCCGCCGATCGAGATCATCAGGATCGGGCCCTGGTGCGGCGGCGACTCGCGCGCGTACCACCAGCCGGCAGCCGCCGCGCCTGCAACCGCGGCAAGGAACAGCGTGATGATGACCGCGGCCTGCCATCGCCGGATGGCTCTGACCGGCGCGTGCGTCCGCATGGTTTACTGAATGGCCGCGGCTTCCGTCCGGGTCGACTCGATCTCGGCCCTGGCGCGTGCCCCCGCCGCTTCGTCGTTGAGCGCCATCGTGTAGGACGCGATCGCGCGCTCGAACAGGGCGCGCTTCGCGGCGGGGTCGCTCTCGAGCGACGCCTTGCGGCGGTAGACGCTGCCGAGGACGAGATTCACCGTGGTGAGCTTGGGGTTCTGCTCGCGGATCTGCTCGTAGGCGGCGAGCGCCTGGTCGAGCTGGCCCTTGTCGCGCAGCGCATTGGCGGCGGCGAGCTGCTGCTGGATGTTCTTGGTCAGGGCGCCCGGAATCGGCCCCAGATCCCGCGCCAGCACGAAGTGCATCGGCTGCGTGCCCGCGACACGCACCGGCCACTGCGCCTCCTGGCTCGTGAACCCCGGCGCCTCGGCGATGAACGTCCAGGTGCCGGTACGGAGGCCGATCATCGCCCAGCGTCCCTTGTCGTCGGTCGTCGACGTGATCTGCGATGGATAAGCTTCCTTGTTGATCGCGCGGACAATCGCCCCTTTCATCGCCTTTCCGGACGTATCCTTCACCGTGCCGGTCGCTCTCGCGGTCTGCGCGAAGGCGGGAACGGCGAGACTGACGACGGTGACGGTGACAAGGGCAATCCAGGCGCGTCGCATCGCAATCCTCCTGAAAAACGGGGATGGCGTCCCCGGCGCGTTCAGGCGCCAAGTATCTTAGATCGACTCAGACGCCGGATTCCGAAAGTTTGTCGCTGTACATCTGGGCGTCGGCCTCGCGGATTGCCGCCCGCAGGCCCTCTTCCGGGGACACGGTCGCGACGCCGACACTCAGGCCCAGATACTGGGGCAGCGCGGCCGCCACCCGCTCCTGCTCGAAGGCTGCCTTGAGGTTGGCGGCCTTGGTCCTGGCCTCGTCTTCCGTGCACGAGAGCAGCAGCAGGAACTCGTCGCCGCCCCACCTGATCGCGTAGTCCGACTGACGGACCTGGCCCTTGAGCAGGTTGCCGATCATCCAGAGCACCGCGTCGCCGCGATCGTGGCCCAGCGAGTCGTTCAGCCGCTTGAAGTGATTGACGTCGATGAACACGACGGCGAGCGGCGTGCCGTAGCGGCGGCGCCGTTCGAGCTCGCGGCGCTCGACCTCGTCGAAGAACCGGCGGTTGTGGCAGCCGGTCAGGGCATCGGTGATCGCCAGGCGCCGGACTTCTTCGTTGGCGCCCTCGAGCTGCCGGTTCGTGATCCGCAGCTCGTCGATCATGTCTTCGAAGACCAGGATGTGCATGCCCAGCGCGACGAAGAGCGTCGTGATGACGGTCAGCGACGACAGGCGCTGGCCCGTGCCGAGATCCACGAAGAGCGACAACACGGTCGCGATGAAGTGGCTCGCGCCGATGATCGTCAGGCCGACGCCCATCACCAGCGCGCCGGCGGCTCGCAGCCGCCGGGCCAGCTGCAGATAGCCCGCACCCGACCACGCGATGAGCGCGGCAGTCGCCATCGTGCCGGTGAACACGATTGCCGGGAGCGGCACGACGAACGGTCCGGCGAGAAACCACAACGCGGCGGTCGACATCGCCATGAGCCGGCGCCCGTCCCAGCGGACGGAATGCTCGGGAAAGGACTCCACCGACAGCCGCATCAGCCCGGCCGCGAAGACGGTGAACAGCAGCGCAAGCCCGGTGAGGACATTTCTCAGCGTGACGTCGTCGTAGCCGCGCGCCACGATGCCCAGCGCCGCCGCGACGAACAGCCAGCTGCCGATCCAGTAGACGACGAACGCGCGGCCCCGATAGAGGTAGAGCAAACTGAGCATCGCGGCCGCGAGCAGCGCCGCGTAGGCCGAGATCAGCCGCGGATGAATCGTGACGGGTGTTCCCGGAGGAATGCCGGGAAGGACCGCCGACTCTGCCGTGGGCAGCGGTTGAGCGTGAACGGCCGACGCCGCGGCGAGCGGGACGAGGACGGCTATCAGTACAACTGATAGAGCATGACGTAGACGATGACGCCTGTGACCGAGACGTACAGCCAGAGTGGCAGCGTCCATCGAGCAATCCTGGCGTGCCGGTCGAATTGCGACCTGAGGCCACGCATGGCCGTCATCATCACCAGCGGCAGAATCACGGCCGCGAGCACGACGTGCGTGATGAGAATAGCGAAATATATGCCACGGATCGCCCCGGTTCCGGGGAAGGGACGCGATCCGGCGTGCAGATGATAGATGACGTAGCTGGTCAGGAACGCCGCCGAGCAGATGAGCGCCGCAATCATGCAGCGCTTGTGCGCGGTCTCGTGTCCGCTGCGGATCAGCAGGTATCCGGTGACCAGCAGACCGGCCGATGTCGCGTTGAGCAGCGCGTTGACGTGGGGGAGGACGAGGGGATCAATCAATGCTCAACGCCCCAAAGCCCAAAGCCCAAAGCCCAGAGCCCAAAGACCAAAGACAAGCCAATCACCACCGGTCAATGCACGACCACGCGAGCAGCAGCTCGGCCAGGACATTGAGAATCGTGCATTGAGCATTCGAGCCGCTAGACCCAGAGGCGATCGGCGACGAGCGCGCCCCAGAGCAGCGGCAGGTAGATGATCGAGAACAGAAAGAGCCGGCGAGCCTCGGCCACCGATCGATCGCGCGCGAACAGCGCGCTCAGCCCGATGAAGATGAAGCCGAGCACCGTCGCCACGATGCTGTACGGCGCGTCGGCAAGACCCACCAGCGCGGGGAGCAGGCTGACCGGCCACAGCGCTGCCGCGTAGAGCAGCGCCTGCTGACCCGTACGCCGGCCGTCGGGCTCGAGGACCGGGAGCAGCGGGATTCCCGCGCGCGCGTAGTCGTCGCGATGCATCCACGCGATCGCCAGGAAGTGCGGCATCTGCCAGAAGAAGACGATGCCGAACAGCACCCACGCCGGCAGTGAGAGGTCGCCGCTGGCCGCCGCCCAGCCGATCACCGGCGGCAACGCACCGGGCACCGCGCCCACCAGCGTGGCGAGCGACGTACGTGTCTTGAGCGGCGTGTAGGCGAGCACGTAGCTCGCCGACGTCGCAAACGCAACGGCGGCGGCGAGGGAGTTCGCGCCGAACGTCAGCTCGACGAGCCCGATCGACGTGAGCACGACGCCGAACCACGTCGCCTCGTTCACGCCGAGACGCCCCTGAGGCAGCGGCCGCACGCTCGTTCGCCGCATGAGGCGGTCGGTGTCGCGCTCCCAGACCTGGTTGAGCGCCGCCGCGCCTCCGGCAACGAGCGCCGTGCCGACCAGCGTGTGAACCAGGAGGGGCGCTGCCACGCCTTCGGGCGAGGCGAGATACAGCCCGCCGAGCGTGGTGAACAGGACGAGGAGATTCAGCCTCGGCTTCGTGAGGGTGACGAAGTCGGCCGTGCGCGACCTGGTGCCTGCGACCGGGCGGCGATCGACGGCCGCGTTTGCGGTGGTCACGCGTGATCTCCGGCGGGCCCGAGCGGACTCCGGTGAATGGCCACCGGCAGGACGCCGTCGGCAGGCTGTCGGGCGGATCCATCCGGGTCCACCGCCTGCGTGAACCGCGGGCGGTGGGCCCTCAACGTCAGCACCAGCGAGGTCGCCAGCACCGCCGCGCCTGTCACCACGTGCAGCGAGTTGATGACGTAATGCTTCTGGCTCAGCACCGTCAGCGCGCCGAGCGTGATCTGCACGGTCAGGAGCGCCAGCAGGAGCAGCGACGGCCGGAACAGCTCGCGGCGTCCGCGGTGGTGATACAGGACGTGGCCCGTTGCCGCCAGGATGGCCACGCTCACCACTACGGCGCCCACGCGATGCGCGAAGTGGATCGCGATCTTCGGATCCCAGTGCGGCGGAATGATGTGGCCCAGCATCAGCGGAAAGTCCGGGATCGCCAGTCCCGCGCCGGTATGCCTCATCGTCGCGCCGACGACAATCTGCAGGTAGATGAGCGCAGTGGTGACGACGGCGACGCGCTGCAGCATGCGGTCGTCGCGCGCGGTCTCGCCCGGCACGGGGCCGCTCGTCGCGTAGGCGCGCTTCCAACCCGGCGAGGTCGCCAGCGCGATGGTCGTGGTCAGACAGAAGACGATCTGCGCCAGGCTCGCGTGAGCGATCGAGATCGGATCGGGGAGGAACCACAGCACCGTGATCCCGCCGAGAATCCCCTGCGTGACGACTGCGCCCAGCGCGACGTAGCCGAGGCGGCGGACCCAGGGACGGGGCTCCGAGCGCCACAGCCATACCGCGAGCACCGTGATGAGGAAGCCGACGGTGCTGGCGATCAGGCGGTGGCTGTGCTCGTAGAAGATCCCGCCGACCATCTTGTCGAGCGGGAAGGAGAACATGAAGTACCCGTAGGTGTTCGGCCAGTCGGGAACCGACAACCCCGATTCAGTGCTCGTGACCAGCCCGCCGGCGAAAATCAGCAGCGCGGTTGCCGAGGCAACCAGCACCGCGAAGAGGTGAAGCATCAGATTTTGAAGACGAATGAGATTTCCTTGGATTCCTTCGCGCCGATCGTCACCTCCTGCGTCTGGGTGCCGAGCTGCTCGTGCCAGGCTTCAATGGTGTAGGTGCCGGGCGGCAGGCCGTTCAGCGAGAAGGCGCCGGCCTTGCCGCTGACCGAGTAGAACGGGTGCTCGAGCACGCCCACCCACGCGCTCATCCACTTGTGGACGTCGCACTTGAACGGCAGCATCACCTCAGGCGCGGTGAACGTCGTCGTGTACTTCAGCCCCTTGAGGGCCTGGCCGCGGTTGAACTCGCGGTTGGCCGCCGGCATCGCATGGATGTTGTGCAGCGTTTCGTCGCTGTTGACGATGTCGAGCGACTGGCCCACCTGGATTCCGAAGACGCGCGGCGTGTACGCACAGTTCTTCTGGTCGAGCACCACCGGAGTCGACGGCACCGGGAACTTCAGCGAGCCCAGCCCATCCTTGACGTAGACGAACACGTTCTCGAGGCCGCCCTCCGAGACCACGAAGACCGGCGTCGAAGCGGGGCCGAGGTTCATGCAGTAGGGATCGGAGGCCATGTTGATCGACGGGTTCGCGGGCGGCGTGCCTTCGAGCGTCACCTTTCCGGTGATGTTGCCGGCGGTGGCGGGATCGACCGGATTCGTGACCGGCGCGGTCGCCGCCGGCGCTGCCGGCTCCTCGCTGGTGCCGCCGCCGCAGGCGGCAGCGCCGATGAGGGCCGCGGACAGAGCGGCGCACGCGAGCACGCGAACTGATCGAGACATGGAAGACTCCCGAACTCCTAATCTTAAGACACGCCGCCGGCGGCCGCGATCTTGCGCAGGACGCGGTCCTGCATCCACTGCGGGCTCCACCAGTCGACGGGCGTGACCTGTTGTCCGCCGACGATCATCGTGAAGTGCAGATGGTCCCCGCCGGCGAGGCCGGTCATGCCGCTGCGGCCCAGTTCCTGGCCCTTTTCCACCATATCGCCGACCTTGACGCCGATCGACGACAGGTGGCCGTAGACCGACAGCACCCCCATGCCGTGGTCGAGGACGACGCAGTTTCCGTAGATGCCGAGGTCGGAGGCGTGAACGACACGGCCGCGCTGCGACGCCGTGATCGCGACGTTGGCCGTCCTCGCCAGGTCGAAGCCGAGGTGGACCTGCTTGTCGACTTCCTTCCCCCTGTAGGTATAGGTGCGCGCGTCAGCGAACCTCGCTTCGACCTGTGAATTGCCCAGTTGCTGGAAGGCGTCCTTGAACAGCAGCTCGGGTGTGCTCTTCTTCGAGAGCTCGGTCAGATACTGGTTGTTCTTGCGGCGAAGCTCGCCGTTGATCTTGAGGAAGCCGGCCAGGATGTCGTCGGTCGGGATGTTCTCGTCGGGAGAGCTGCTGGCGATCGCCGGGACGACGCGCTGCAGGAAGGCGTCGTCGAGCGCGATCGTGCTCTTGCCGTAGGGCTTGGGAAAGACCTGGTGGTCGAGCGGCACCACGACTTCGTTGCCCGCCGGGTCGCGCGCGAACACCTGGATGGGCGAGCGTGGATCCTGATCGAAGAGCACCGCGAAGAACGCCACGCGCAGCGCCGGATCGCTGGTGATGCCGGCGCCCCTCGCCGGATACCCCGGATACTCGATGTTGCCGACGCGGACCCCTGACTCCACATCGTCGGGCGTCACGCGGTAGACCACGAACTCGCTGCCGCCGTGGTTGATGTAGTGGAACGTCGAGACGACCGATGCGCGCGGCGGATCGAGGCGGACCTCGACGTCGCGCGTGGCCGTCGACTCGACCTGACGCAGTCCGTAGAGGACGGGCCGCGATGCACGGACGACGATGCGCGCGGGGCCGGCCTGCAGGTCGGGGAGCGCCTGCTTGCCGATCGGCCGCATCACGTACATCTTTTCAGCCGCGTCGGCCTTCGACGCGTCGGGTGTCTGCGCCTCGAGCGAGTAGACCGGGAAGGTCTTGCCGCCCTGTTCGACCGTGACGTCGATGCCGGAAAAGACGCCGCCGGGCGCCTCCACCATCAACTCGACTGTCCCCGTGCGCCCGACGTATTTCCCGGGCTGGCGAATCTCGATCGCGGGGCCCGCCTGCCGTCCCGCCCACACCCACGCGCCGCCGGCAACGATGGCGGCGACGACGACGAGAAACAGGAAAAATCGCAGAAGTGCGCGCATCTCCAGGATCATAGCGCGCGGGAGCCGGTTTCCGGTGCCGCCACCCTCCTACTGACCTCGCACAGTGCCGTGCGCCTTTGCCACCGGTTTTCACCGGCTCGCACGCAGCGATGGAATGGCGGACTCAGGCACCAGGATTACGTGCTCGGACTCCGGCTTCTCCTTGAGTTCCCGGGCCGACGATCCCGCGCGGCCTGGCGCTCGACGCGGCACGCGGCGGATTTCAGCGCGCCGAGGGCCAGAACCGCGGCGTCTCGAGCGGCATGATGCGGAAGAAGGCGTTGACCGCCTGGATCTCGCCGCCCCAGATCTTGAAGGCTTCGAACGTCACCAGCGCGTTGTTCGGACCGTAGGAGTTGGTGTAGCCGAAGTTCATCCAGAGCAGGACGATGCCCATCTCTTCGTCCACCGCGGCCACGCTGGCGACGACGCCGGGGTGGAGAATCACACGCTGCGTGTAGAGGCCCGGGCAGCTGGCGCGTGGGCATCCTTCACCGGCGATGAACATGCCGTTCTCGACGCGATAGGCGTCCCTGGCGAACGGCGTGACATCGGCGAAGCTGCCGATCCGCAGTCCTTCCGTATAGGTCAGCGCGACGCGGATCAGCTCCTCGCGCGACATCCGCTTGTCTGCCGGCACCGGATCGTTCATCTTCCGGAGCGGCTTGCCGAGCGAATCGGGCCGGAACTTCGACGTCGGCGTCACGCGGCTGGTCAGCGTCTCGATGCCCGTGATCTTCTGATCGGCGATCCGCAGGACGACGGAATAGAGAAGCTGTGCGCCCTCTTCGTGCAGCTCGACATGGGACGCCGCGATGCCGCGGCGGACGTCGAGGTAGTCCTGCCGGAAGCTGCCGGCGCGCGTCACGGTCTTCCACACGCCCTCGCCGAGCGGCAGTTCCCGCGAGTCCTCGGTGAAGCGGACGTTCGGCGCGAGCGGCAGCGACTGCGGCGAGTGCGCCACGAGCGCCTCGACGTACTTCGTGATCATCCCGCGCAGACATTCCCTGTCGCACGGCTGCGCCTGCGCCGCCGAGGCGCTGAACATCACGATCGCCGCCATTGCCGCGCGCACTGCCCATCGAGTCATGTGGTCACCCCGTTGAATTCCTTTGGCGGTCGGGCCGGTCTTCGACCGGCCTTGTCCGGCTGCCGCTTCGACTTGCGGCGTCCGAACCGGAGGAGAGTACGGCAAAAACCTGCGGCAGGACAAGAAAGGTGGCAGTCGCGGGGATGCGTGGTACCATCCGCCCGCCATGACCAGGGTGCTCGTTCCCGCGTCGTTCGCGCTCGTGCTTGCGTTCGTGGGCGTGATGTGGGGCCAGGACTCGCCGCCGCCGATCATGCCCCCGCAGGCGCCGTCAGGGCCGACACCGATGCCGGCCGTGCTCCGCAACTACACGCCGGTCACAGAAGCGCAGTTGCGCAATCCAGGCGACGGCGACTGGAGGATGAACCGGCGCACCTACGACGGGTGGGGCTACAGCCCGCTCGCGCAAATCACTCCCGACAACGTCTCGCGCCTGAAGCCCGTGTGGGTGCTGTCCACGGGCGTGATCAACGGGCACGAGGCGGCGCCGATCGTGCACGACGGTGTGATGTTCGTCGCCACGCCCGGCAGCCAGGTGATTGCCATCGAGGCCGCGACGGGCACCGTGCTGTGGCGCTATCGTCGTCCGCTCGCGCCCACCGTCATCAACCGCCACCCGACGACCCGCGGCGTCGCCCTTCTCGGCGACAAGGTGTTTCTCGCCGCCAGCGACGCCGTGCTGATCGCGCTCGACGTGCGCACGGGGCGAATCGTGTGGAACACCACGGTCGCCGACAACCGCGCCGGGCACTACATGAGCCTCGCTCCGCTCGTTGCGAACGGCAAAATCCTCGTCGGCACGTCCGGCGGCGAGCTTGGCATCCGAGGGTTCATCGCCGCTTACGACCCCGACTCGGGCAAAGAGCTGTGGCGCACCTACACCGTCCCGGCGCCCGGTGAGCCTGGGAGCGAGACGTGGCCCAAAGGCGGCGAGCAGTGGAAGACCGGCGGCGGCTCGGTGTGGGTGACCGGCAACTACGATCCCGAAACGAACATCGCCTACTGGGGCACGGGCAACGGCGGGCCGTGGATGGGCGACCAGCGTCCGGGCGACAACCTCTACACCGCGTCGACGATTGCGATCGACGTCGCGACGGGACAGATCAAGGGCCACTTCCAGTACACGCCGAACGAGTCGTTCGACTGGGACGAGGTGGCGCCGCCGATCCTCGTCGACTTCCAGCGGAACGGCCGGATGGTGAAGGGCCTGATCGACGTCGCGCGCAACGGCTACATGTGGTTCCTCGAGCGCGGGAACGGGCCGATTCGATTCATCCAGGGCGTACCGCACGTGCGGCAGAACGTCTTCCGCGGTCTCGATCCCGTGACCGGCAGGCCGGATCTCGATCCGGCGCGCAAGCCCGGCACGGGCAAGGTCGCGGAGTTCTGTCCGTCGCACTGGGGCGGCAAGAACTGGCCGCCGATCGCCTACAGCCCGCTGACGCGTCTCGTCTACGTGCCGGCGAACGAGAACCTGTGCGCGAGGATGGAGGGGCTGCCGGTGAAGTATTCGCCGGGCTCGGCCTTCACCGGTGCGAGAAACGTGCTGTCGATCGTGCCCGGTGCCGATCACATCGGCGAGGTGCAGGCCTGGAACGTCGACACCGGCACGCGCGTCTGGACGCACACGTTTGCGAAGTCGTCGAACTGGGGTCCGCTGATGGCGACCGGCGGCGGGCTGGTGTTCGGCGGCGGCACATCGGATCGCATGTTCCGGGCGTTCGACGCGCGGACGGGAAAGGTCCTGTGGGAGTACCCCACCAACTCCGGCGTCATCGGCAAGCCGTCGTCGTTCCTGCTCAACGGACGCCAGTACATCGCCGTGCAGTCGGGATGGGGCATCGACGCCCGCGGGATGCAGAACCGGTTGAACGCGATCCGTCCCGGCGAGTTCCCGGAAGTGCCCGAGGGCGGCGCGGTGTGGGTGTTCGCCGTCGGGGAGTGAGCCGAGCAAGGTCCGGCTGAAGCCGGCTGAAGCCGGACACTACGCGAGTCCGGCTGAAGCCGGACACTACAGTGACGGCTACCTGGTTCGCAGCTCTCCGACGGTGTTCACCGGCGCCGCCGCATTCTGGGGCGCGGCATATCTGATCACCGGCATCAACGGCGTCACGGCAAACGGGATCTTCTCGCGCACGCTCAGGAGCGGAACGGCGGGCGAGCGATCGAGCGCCACCTTGCCGCTCCACGCATCGACCACGAGCCGCGCGCCAAGCTGCAGCGCCGTCACCTGCTCGAGGCTGTCGGGATTCAGCGGCGGCGCCTGCTTCATCAGCTCGGCGAGCCGCGTCATCTGCCCGTTCGCCGCCATGTAGTCGCCGATGTGGGGCTGGATGAGCCGCGGCAGCTTGCCGGCGTGCTCCGACAGCGTGCGCAGGAACAGCCCGGCGTCGGCGAGCTTGTCGCGATACGGCGAGTTGCCGAGCAGCTCGATCACCTTCTCGTCGGCCGCCGCCTCCTCCTTCGGCGTGCGGCGGAAGCGCAGCGCCTCCAGCAGCACCGAGTCGGGCACCATCAGGCGATCGGCGAACGAGAACTTCGTGTCGATCAGCTGATGACCCAGCGCCACGTGGCTCAACTCGTGCGCCAGCATCGTCGCGAGGCTGGCCTCGTCCGGCAGCACGTCGATCAGGCCCCGGCTCAGCACGATGGTGTGGCCGACGGTGAACGACTCGAGCGGCGACGTCAGCAGGATGCGGGCGCGCAGCGGCCGTTCGATGGGCAGCTTGTTGGTCACGACGAGATTGTTGACGACTGTCTCGAGGACCTTGTCAGCCTCGCCCGCCGGCGCGAGCAGGCCGATCGCCTCGAGCCGCTCGAGGACGTTGGCCTCGGCTTCCTGCTCCCAGCGGCGCTGGCTGAGCACCGGCGACAGCTGCGCGGCCCCTTCCGTGGTGTCGGCCACCGTGGGCTCGTCGATCCGGATCGTGGCCAGCGAGTCGGTCCGGTCGGTGTTCTGTGCCTGGTAGCCCCAGATGCGCGTCTGGCTCTTGAACCGCGCCTGGCGCTTCGACTTCGAGCCTTTGCCCGACGCGGCGCTCAGATCGGTTTCCTCGGAATAGACGTAGGAGGGAACCCAGACGCCGGGCGCGACGTTCACGCGCCAGCCGTCCATGTGATACGACAGCGTGCGCTTGAGCGCGCCCGACAACGTTTCCTGCGAACTGCGGCTGGCGCCGTTGAAGCGGACGAGGTTGTAGTCGCGATCCTCGATCCAGATCCGGCCGACGAAGCCCTGCTTGTCCCGGACCGGCCGCACGTCGAACACGAAGCAGCGCGACTCGCCGAGGAACTCGCGGCGGACGTAGGTGAACTCGTAGCGCTTGCGATCGAGCCCGCGCCAGTCGGGCGCCACCATTGCGGCGAACGCGTCGCCGATGTTGGGCTTGTCCGAGATGAGGCGCAGGATGACGCCGCGCTGCTCCCGCTGGCCGAACGGACGCAGCCGCGGCCCGTTCTCATACTGCAGCTGTCCGAGGAAGTAGTTGTCGTCGGTCGGCACCCAGCCGCGCGCTTCGTCCGGCTCGACGTTCTGGATGTAGACCTCCATCAACGGGTGAACCGTCTGCAGCCGCTCGAGCAGCGCGCGTTCTGCCCTGGACATCCGGTCGATGATGTCGTCGGCCGCGGCCTGGCCGGCACGGCCCGGCGTCTGGGCCGTTGAAGGTTTCTGCTCGCGTGCTTGCGCGTACGCGTGTGGCGCCGTAGCGGCGGACGCAAGCAGCGCAGCGAACAACAGGGGCAGACGTGCGAGTCGCATAAGGGCCTCGTGGCTAGGACAGTCGGAACGTGATGTGAACCGTGGCGCGCGAGTCGATCGGCCGGCCGTTCGACTGCGCGGGGGTGAAGCGCATGCGGCGGGCCGCACGCTCGGCGGCCTCGTCCAGACCGTGGCCGAGGCCGCGCACGACGCGCAGCACGCGGATCTCGCCGGCGGCGGTGAACTCGACCTCCAGCGAGACGGTGCCTTCGATGCGGGCGCTGCGCGCTTCGTCCGTGTACTCCGGCGTCGGCTTGAACGTGATCTCGACCGGCCGATCGACGGGCTGCGCCACGGCCGCGACCGGCCGGGCTGGCGCGCTTGCCCGCTGATCGAACCCTGCGTCCTGCACCTCGCCCGTCGCCGCCGTACGGCGCACGGGCGGCGCGCTGCCGAACGCGCCGGTCGTGACCGCCGTGGCCTTCGCGGTTTCGCGCGGCGCAGCGGCTGCACTGCCGAATCCGCCGGTCGTCACTTCGCCGGTGTGTGCGACGCCGAGGGACGCCGCGGTGGCTTTCGCGAATGCACCGGTTGTGACGGCGGCTTCGGTCCGGCTCGTGCGCGCGCTTTGCGTCCGCTCGAACAGGCCGACCTCGGGTGGACGCTGGACCACCGGCGGGTCGATCGGCCGCTCTGGAGGCGCGGGCCGCGGCGGCTCGATCGTCTTCACGATCGCCGGCGCGACGGGAAGCAGTTTCGGCGCTTCCGCCTTGACCGGCCGAGGCATCGGCGGCGGCGGATCGGGACGAGGCACTCGCGGTCTGACAACCGGAAGCGGCGGCATCGTCAACGCCGCAGTCGGCGGCAGGACGAACACCATCCTCGACGGTGTGCGCGGAGTCGATGGCTGTTCGGACGCGCGAATCGGATCGACGATCAGCACGACGACCACGAGGGCGTGCAGGGCGACACTCAGCCACAGGCCGGTCGTCCAGCGGCCGGGCGGTTGCGTGCTCACACGTGCGTCGGCGAACAGAATTGACATGTGAAGTACAGAACTGAAATGCCGAAGCGTTTCCGCTCCGGCGTAATGCTGCCTGGGGAGCTGTCAGAGCAAGTGAAGTGCCGCCGGGGGCTGCAGGCGATTCCTTCTGGCGGGATCAGCGCCGGGGGCGGAGCGGGGCTTCGCCCGCCGGATTCATTACCGATCGGCGAGCGTGCGTGTGCTCCGGCCCCCTTCATCGCCACCCAGCACAGGCCGGCGACGACGATCACGGCGACCGCGACGTCGATGCCGAACCAGCGGCGCAGGCTTCCGGTGCCGACGGCAATGCCCATCAGCGTGATGAGGAACCAGACGAGATACTGCAGATCGGCGGTCGCCAGGCCGACGCAGTCGATAGGGCCCGACCGTCGCACCGGCGGCGCGCGGCGTCGACGATGGTGCCGCGCCTGCGTCGCCGCCGAGGTCCGGGAGCTTCGGCAGCGTCAGCACGCTGCTGGTCCCCAGGAGCGGCGCATCGTCCAGCAGCCGCCGAAGACGCGGCTTCAGCGGGTCGTACTCGGACGACAGATTGTCGATCCACGTGGAGCGCGCTTCCGGCGGAAGGTCGAGCGCCTCATCGAGCAAGCGGCTCAGTGTGGCAACAACAGCAACATCCATGACGGGTCAGCCGGCGCCGAGGAGCGCTCACAGCATACTGCCGCCCGCCACCTCGCCCTGCACGCAACGCTCGCCATCACGATCGCTTTGCAACCCCGATCGGCGTGTCCGGGCAGACTGCGGCGGCCGATGGTCCCGAGATGAGAAACGTGATCCGGCGCGAACACCGGACACGCGGTTCTTCGTCGGCCGGAGTGAGATCAGCCGCGCAGGTATTGTTCCCGCAGAACGGCGGCGTGATGGTCGACGTGGCCCACGCAGATGTACGCGAGCGCGCGCACGGTGATGGGATTGCCGCTGGCGATTCCGCGTCTCGACCACGCCTCCTCCGGCAGCGATCGGAAGAACGCAATGGTGCCGGCGCGAACCGCCTCGAACTCGGCGCAGAGATCCGCCCACGATCGCCGGTCGGCCTCGGCGGCGGCAGCTGCGACATTCTGATCGAAGCTCGGAAGCGGGCTGTCGAAGCTGCGGGCGAACCAGAACGCGCGGGTGACGAACAGCCGTTCGCAGTCGATCAGGTGATTCATCACGTCGCGGATGCTCCACTTGCCCGGTGCGTACCGGTAGAGCGAATGCGCCTCGCTGATGCTGCCCGTCAACCGACGCACCTCACTCAACTGCGCGTCGAGCAGCGTGCAGATGTCGCCGTCGGGCACCCTGTCGATGTAGGTGAAGTAGTGCTCCGCGGCCTCCGTCCGTTCAGGGCGGCTCATGATGATTCCTCCTGCGTACGCCCCGATTTACCCGGGTGCGAGGCTGGCTCGATTATAGGAGCCGTTTTCGGGATCGATCCCATCCCTGCGTTCTCCGCGGTCCCCGCGTCTCAATCGTACGACTCAGCGGTCCCGGTCCCCGTCCCTGCGCTCGTTCCTCCGAACACGCCCCGGCGTTTGGACGGGATTTTGTCGAAGCGCCGGCAGCGCCTGACGGCCGTGGGCGGCGTGCCCGCATGGCAGAATAATCGTCCGCGCCTCTTGCGCAATGAACAAGGAGGCCGCCAGCGTAGAACCGCCTGAAAGGAGCCCTGGATGTCCGTCCTTCGAATGAGAGTGCTTCCCGCCATCGTTGCGCTCGCGGGAGCATTGGCCGTGTCAGCCAGCCTGGCCGGGCAGACTGGCACAGGCGCCTCCAGCAGCGAGACGGAATGGCGGTTCTTCGGGAGCGACTCCGGCGCGACACGGTATTCCCCCGCGAATCAGATTCACGCCGGCAACGTCCGCGATCTCCGCGTGGCCTGGCGCTTCTCGACGCGGAACTTCGGTCCCCGGCCGGCAACCCAGATGCAGGTCAGCCCGCTGATCGTCGACGGCGTGATGTACACGACGGCGGGCGTCAACCGCGACGTCGTGGCGCTCGATGCCGCCACCGGACAGCTCCTGTGGCACTGGCGCCCGACCGGTGAGCTGACGCGCTGGTTCGACATCATCGAGCCGCTCGCGAGAAGCTCCGGGCGCGGCGTCACCTACTGGACCGATGGCCGCGGCGACGAGCGGATCTTCGTCGTGATGAACAGCTACATGCTCGTCGCGCTCGATGCGAAGACGGGACGGCAGGTGGCGGGCTTCGGCCGGAACGGCGTCGTGGACCTGACGGAGAACCTGCGCTGGAACGAGCGGCCGGGGTTGCCGCGTGAAGGCCGCGTCGCGAATACGTCTCCGCCGGCGATCGTGGGCAACGTGCTGGTCGCCTCGATTTCGATGCACACGGGCGCGGCGCCGAACCTGCCCGGTGCGTCGATCAACGAACAATGGCCGATGAACATCCCCGGCGACGTCGTGGCCTACGACACGAAGACCGGCAAGATGCTCTGGCGCTTCAACGTCATTCCACGGCCGGGAGAACAGGGCGGCGAAACGTGGCTCAAGGCGGATCCGCTGGTGTGGGAGGTCCCCGGCGGTCTCAACGCGTGGGCGAAAGAACGCCCGGAGCTGCGCGAGGCGTCGAACCGCTACACGGGCAATGCCGGTTTCTGGGCGCCAGTCACGGCGGATCCCGAGCTGGGGATGTTCTACGTCGCCACTGAGTCGGCGACGAGCGACTACTACGGCGGATATCGGCCCGGCGCGAACCTGTACGCCAACTCGGTGCTCGCGCTCGACGCGAAGACGGGGAAGCGTGTCTGGCACTTCCAGGTGACCCATCACGACATCTGGGACTTCGATCTGCCGACGGCGCCGATCCTCGCCGACATCACCGCCGACGGCCGTCCGGTGAAGGCCCTGATCCAGCTCACCAAGCAGGGATTCGTCTTCGTGCTGGACCGCGTGACGGGCAAGCCGGTGTGGCCGATCGAGGAGCGGCCGGTGCCGAAGTCCGACGTGCCGGGAGAGTGGACGTCGTCTACGCAGCCATTTCCCACCAAACCGGCGCCGGTCGTGGTGCAGGGACTGACCGAGAACGATCTCGTCGACTTCACGCCCGAGATCAAGGCCGAGGCGCTTCGCATCGCGCGCCAGTTCCGTCTTGGCGGCCTCTACACGCCCTCGTCCCTGCCGAACGCGGCGGATGGAACGATGGGCACGTTGACGGCGCCTTCTGCGATTGGCGGTGTCAACTGGCCCGGCGGCGCCGTGGATCCGGTGGAGGACGTGCTGTTCGTGGCCTCCCAGTCGACGCTGTTTCGCGCGCAGGTCGTGGAGGGATTGCCGAAGTCGGGGGTCCTCTACCACAACCCTCGCGGCCGCACGGTCGGCCCGCCGACGACCGTATTCGGTCTGCCGTTGATCAAGCCTCCATACGGACGCATCACCGCCGTCGATTTGAAGACCGGCGATCACCTCTGGATGGTGCCGCATGGCAACACACCCGAGGCGATCAGGAAGAATCCGAAGCTGCAGGGTGTGGAGATCCCCAATACAGGGGCGCCGACGTTCGGCACGGGTCTGCTCGTCACGAGCACGCTGTTGTTCGGAGGCGAAGGCGGCTCGACGCCGGTGCTGCGCGCGTGGGACAAGAAGACCGGGGCCGTCGTTGCCGAGATTGCGTTGCCGGGGCCGACGACCGGATTCCCCGTCACGTATACGAAGGCCGGGCGCCAGTACATCGCCGTTGCGGTACGCGCCGGCGATGCGGTGGAAATCGTGGCGCTTGCGCTGCCGGCGGCGAACGCACCGGGCGGACGCGGCGGACGGAAGTGACCTGGGAACCTGTGATGACACGTGTGCTGTTCGTTGCCGCGGCAATCGCCTGCGGTGTGAGCCTGTCCGTCGATTCTTCCGCCTTCGCGCTCCGCGCTTCGGCGCGACAAGTCCCCTTCGCGCTCCGCGCTTCGGCGCGACAAGTCCCCTTCGCGCTCCGCGCTTCGGCGCGACAAGTCCCCTTCGCGCTCCGCGCTTCGGCGCGACAAGTCCCCTTCGCGCTCCGCCCTCCTGCGCGACAAGTTCCCTACGCGCTCCGCGCTTCGGCGGAACAGACGAGTGGGTCCAACCGCGGCGAAGAGCTGTTCGTCGGCAAGTGCGGTACCTGTCACGAAACCGACCGCGCCCTCGTCTCTCCCCGGACGCGGAAGGGATGGGAGAGCGTGCTCGAGGACATGGCCAACCTCGGCGCGACGCTCGACCCTGCGGAGAAGGACGCGATTCTCGCGTTTCTCACCGATCAGCACGGGCTCGTCAACGTCAACGCGGCAAGTGCGGAGGAGCTCGTCGGGCTCGGGCTGTCCCGGAAAGACGCGGACGCCATCACCGCGTATCGCGCCGAGCACGGCGCGTTCGCCGACTTCGAGGCGCTTCAGCGCGTGCCCGGGCTCGACGCCGATCGGCTGAATGCCGTGCGCGCGCGGCTGGCCTTCCAGGACTGAGGGCGCAGAGCTTAATCGGAAACGCGGAGGCCGCCGGGACCGCGGAGGGCTACGCGCGGTCGGCGTTCCGGACTGAGAGCGCAGAGGGGAATTGGAAACGCTGGGGCCGCCGGGACCGCGGAGGTCACGCCGTGGAGGCGCGCTTCGCGAGGAGCGGACCCCCGGGAACGCAGGCCTCCTCGGGTTCCCAGGACTGAGGGCGCAGAGGGGAATTGGAAACGCGGAGGCCGCCGGGACCGCGGAGGTCATGCGTGGAGGCGTGCTTCGCGAGGAGCGGACCCCCGGGAACGCAGGCCTCCTCGGGTGTGGTCGGCGTTCCGGACTGAGAGCGCAGAGGGAATTGGAAACGCTGAGGCCGCCGGGACCGCGGAGGTCACGACGTGGAGGCGCGCTTCGCGACGAGCGGCCCCCCGGGAACGCAGGCCTCCTCGGGTTCCCAGGACTGAGGGCGCAGAGCTTAATCGGAAACGCTGGGGCCGCCGGGACCGCGGGGGCCACGCGTGGCCCGCTGCGCTCCCCGCGATCCCTGCGTTTCCCACCCCCGGTGACTCGGCAGCGACAGCTGTCCCCGAGCGGCCGAAGGCGCGCTAGAATCGCGCCCGACAGGAGTGGCTTATGCGACGGCTCTTCCGGATCGTGGGCGTGGTCTCGGGTCTCGCCGTGTTCGGTGCCGTTGCACACGCGCACCACAGCCAGGCGGGGATCTTCGATTCGAAGAAGATCATCGAAATCACCGGCGTCATCAAATCGGTGTCGTGGCGCAACCCGCACGGGCAGATTCTGCTGTCGGTGAGGGACGAGAAAGGTGTGGAGACGATCTGGGATGCTGAAACGGCGTCGATCAGCATCCTGCGGAACCGCGGCGTCGACGGGAGCCCGGTCCGCGTCGGCGATCGGGTGACAATCGCGGGCTCGCCGTCGCTGCGCGCGCGGCCGGAGATTCTGGCGCGCAGCATCCTGCTGCCGAACGGCACCGAGTTCAATTTCGGCTCGAGGACCGCGTACTTTCCGGCCGGGAAAGCCGGGCGTCTGGCCACCGGTGCCGCGATCGCCGCCGATGTCGCCGCCGCGAAAGCCAGGGCAAGGGGCCTCTTCCGCGTCTGGTCGACCAACATGGACGACCCGGCCGCGTTCCCGATGTTCAAGGGAGGCTATCCGCTGACCGCCGCGGGAAAGGCCGGTCTGGCGAAGTGGAATCCCCGCAACAACATCCTCCTGAAGTGCGGCACGAAGGGGACGCCGCTCATCATGATTTCGCCGCTGCCGATGGAGTTCATCGACAAGGGCGACACGATCATCCTTCGGCTCGAAGAGTACGACTCGGTGCGCACGATCCACATGAACCCGAAGGCCGTGGCGCCGCCCGGGCACACGCTGTTCGGCTTCTCTCGCGGGCGCTGGGAAGGCCGGACGCTGGTGGTCGAGACCGACCACATTGCGGCCGGCTACTTCGATCACGAGGGCACGCCGCAAAGCGATCGGATCACGACGGTCGAGCGCTTCATCCCGAATGCCGATTACACCCGTCTCGACTACGTCCTGACGACGACGGATCCCGTCAACTTCACCAGGCCCTTCGATCTCAAGCGGTACTACGTGTGGAAGCCCGAGAACCGGGTGAACCCGTACGAGTGCCTTGACCGTTTCGAGCCCGGCAGGTAGCCACGGAGCAACGATGACCAGAGTCGCACACGGCCTGCTCGCCGCCAGCCTGCTCACAGCGGTGTTCGTCGGACACGCCTACGCCCACCACGGCGCGGGTCTCTACGACATGAGGAGGAACATCGAGCTCCAGGGCACGGTGACACGGGTCGACTTCGTCAACCCGCATACCTACGTCTACTTCGATGTCGTCGGCAGCGACGGCAAGGTCATCTCGATGAAATGCGAGACCCGCGGCGCCACCGTGCTCCGCCGATCCGGCTGGTCGCCGGAGATGTTCGTGAAGGGCACGCCCATCAAGATCACGGGCCGCCCGCATCGCGACGATCCCACCGCGTGCACGGTCGACACGATGACGCTCGGCAACTCGCCGACGCTCGAACGCTATCAGCAGTTGAGCCGCGCGAAGCCCGTCGATCGCTCCAGACGGCCGTACCGTCTGCCGAACGGAAGGCCGAATCTCGCCGGCGAGTGGGCCCAGGAGCAGCACGTCCTCGCCGCGCCGCCCGGCGGGCGCACCGCCCTCGTGCCGATCAGCCAGGCCGAGGCGATCAGAGCCGGGAAGCTGCCGATGCCGGCCGGGCCCAGAGGCTGGTTCCCGCCGCCGGTGAAGTTGACCGCGGCGGGACAGGCGGCGGCAGAAGCGCTCCGCAAACGGCCGCCATCGGAGAACCCGCGGCTCTCCTGTCAGCCCACGAGCATCCTGTTCGATTTCGTGTTCGACGGTGCGATCAGCCGCATCACGCAGACCGCGACCACCATCACGATGGAGTACGGCGTTGGTCTGACCCGGACCGTGCATCTGAACATGACCGCGCACCCGGCGAACATCAAGCCGAGCCGCGCCGGTCATTCAATCGGCCGCTGGGAAGGCGATACGCTCGTGGTCGATACGGTCGGCTTCCTGCCCGGCACCCTGACGGGCAATCTCCCGCACAGCGACAAGCTGCACGTCGTCGAGCGCTTCACGCTGAATCCGACCACGTTCGAGCTGAGACGTGACATCGTTGCCGAAGATCCCGTGTACTTCGCGGACAAGTACGTGGATTGGGACAGTGTCCTGCCGGCCGATGCGCCGTTCAAGGTCGAGCCGTGCAAGGAGCTCGCGCCGGAGTATCAACAGGCCGGCCGCAAGTGACGTGGGCTGTCGTCGCGCTGCCGGCTCCGATCGTCCCTGCGGAACCCCCCGGTTGCTTGCGCATACGCGCCGGGCGTAGAATCGCCCGGGCCGAAAAGGGCGGCCGACGGTCCGCGTAAAGGGTCGAACCCACCTCTGAAGCGCTCAATCAGTCAGAGACCCTGACTTTCCAGCCCGTGAGACGCGGATGCCGGGCGACATGGAAGGAAGGGGTCTATGTCCAGATCCACACTCCCGTTACGCGCCTCACTCGAGTACCTGCGGAAACTCGCCAAGGATAGACTCGCCGTCCTGCGGCACTCGGATCCGAACGCCCAACTCGCAGACGCGCTGCTCGCCGTGGCGCGCGATCATGGCTTTTCGAGCTGGCGGGCGCTGAAGGCCGAAGTCGATCGCCGCCAGGCGGCTGTGGCGTCCCGCTTCTTCGACGCGATCCAGAAGAAGGATGTCGACACCGTTCGTGCGCTGCTGCAGGAGGATCACACGCTGATCAAGGCGCGCGGACCCCGCCACAACGCCAGCGCGCTGCACTTCGCCTGCCGCGACCTGGAAATGACCCGCGTACTGCTGGACGCCGGTGCGGATCCGAATGACGACGGGGATGACACGAGAGTGGGAGTCATCGGTTGGGCGACGCTCATTCCCGCCCGTGCCGACGACATCCCGACGGATGTCGTGTCGTTGCTCCTCGAGCGCGGCGCGAGGCATCACATCTTCTCGGCAATGGCTACGGGTGACCTGCAGACGATGCGGGCACTTGTCGAGCAGGAGCCGGACGTGCTCGAACGGCGGCTGACAACCGGACATGACGGCGAGACGCCCCTGCAATTCGCGATCGCCCAGAACCGCCTGGACATTCTGGACGTGCTCATCGAGCTGGGCGCGGATCTCGATGCCACTGACAGCAAGGGCCAGACAGCGCTCGAATTTGCGCTGCTGCGCGGCCACCGGGCCGCTGCCGATCGTCTCGCGGCCGCGGGGGCACGGCCGCCGAAGCCGTCGCCCGCTCCCGCCGCGCGTCATGTCACGTCGCGTGAGGCGAGCTCCATTCAGGGGGCGACGCTGGTGATTGGAACCGACAACGTGGCCCGCACGCTCGATTGGTACAAGTCGATCGGGTTCACGGAAGAAGGCCGGTTTCCAGTGGAGGGCCCGGTGGTCTTCTGGGGAAGAGTCACCCTTGGAAAGGCCGAATTGACATTCGATGTGCGCGAACCAAAGAACCCCCGCGGCGTGAGCCTGCTGATCACGACCGATCGGGTTCGGGATCTCTACGAGGTCCTGAAATCACGAGCGCTCGAATCGTCGGATGTGGAATTTGTCGAGACACTCCACGAGCCGGAGCACTGCGGACTGGAGTTCCGCATTCGCGACCCGAACGGGTTCACGCTGCGGTTCCTCCAACAGGACGCGAGATAGGGCCTGACAGTCCAGGCGTTTCCCTGCGGCCCTTTTCGTGTCCGGCGAACCACGTCGCGCCGCGAATCAGCGGATCGTGTCAGCCGCTACTCTTGCCGCAGGGTCACGGCGGGATCGACCATTGCCGCACGACGGGCCGGCACCAGGCAGGCTGCGAGCGCCCCCGCAAGAATCATGGTGACGACCGTCGTGTAGGTAACGAGATCGCGGGAGGAGATGCCGAACAACATGGAGTCGATGACGCGGCCGATCGCCAGACTGGCAAGCAGGCCCGCTGCCAGCCGCGCCTCAACCGATGTCTTGCGCTCGCTGGTGTGGGCGCGAGCGGAGGACTCGCGACAGGCCTGCGGTATCTGGATCCGGGTTGGAACGCCGGGCGTTACCCGCGCGGCGTCGGACGGGCGCCGCCGGCGCGGGCGCGCGCAGCCACCATCGCCTGCTTCAGCTCCATCTCGCACGCCGCCAGCTGCTTCTCGGCATCCGCGCGCTGGCGCTTGCCTTCCTCCGCAATCCGCAGCGCATCGTCGATCGTTCCAATGAGCGCGTCGTTGGCCTGCTTCACCGCGGCGATGTCGACGATGCCGCGTTCCACCTGGGTGCGGATGGCCTGTGTCGAGGTGCGCAGCGCATCGGCGTTTGCTGTCAGCAGCTCGTTGGTCAGGTCGGTGGCCTTCTTCAGCGTCTCGCCGGCTTCAGCGGAGCGGGCGATGGTGACGGCAATGGCGAGCTGCTGTCGCCAGAGCGGGATCGTGTTGGCGATCGTCGATTCGATCTTCGCCACCAGCGCCGAGTCGTTCTGCTGGACGATCCGGATCGACGGCAGGCTCTGCATCGTCACCTGCCGCGTGAGCTTGAGATCGTGGACGCGGCGCTCGAGGCTGTCGCGTCTGGCCCGCAGGTCGGAGAGCGCCTGCGCCTTCAGCACGTCCTTCGACGCCTCGGCTTCGCGCTGCAGCGCCGGGAGCGTCTCGGTGTCGAGCTGCCGCAGCCGCTCGTCGCCGGCGGCGATGTACACGTCGAGCCGATGGAAGTAGTCGAGCGTCCGTTCGTAGAGGCGATCGAGCAGGCCGATGTCCTTCATCAGCGTGCTGGTGTGCGAGTCGAGCCGGTTGGCGATGGCGTCGACCTGCGAGCGCACCTGCTCGTATCGCTGCAGCACCTTGGCGACGACGCCGGCGCGCCGGAACAGACGGCTGAAGAAGCCGCGCTTCTGCAGGTCGAGATCCTGCGTCGAGAACCCGCGCAGCGTCGACACCATCTCGTTCAGCGCCTGGCCGGCCGCGCCGGTATCCTTGGCGCGGACGCGCTCGAGCATCTCGTCGGCCACCGAGGTGACCTCCTCCTGCAGACGCGCGCCGAAGGTGAGGATGGCGTTGCTGTCCTCGAGGTCGAGCTCCTTCATTGCCTGCTCGATCTCCGCCCGCACCTCCGGCGGCGCGGCGGCGTAGGACGGCACCGGGGGTGGTGGAGTCGCCGTCGCGGGCGCCGGGACGGCGGGCGTGGCATTCGGATCGCTCATCATCGTTTCTCCGTGAATTGGCTCGGGATTTCGCGTCTGAGCCGCGCCGTCAGCACCTCGATATCGACGTCGAGCGACAGCGTGTCGCTCTCCAGCAGACGGCGGTGCTGTGCGGCGAATGCGCTCTCCATCTCGATCAGCAGCCGGCGGAAGTTGTCTTCCAGCGTGCGGCTCGCCTGCTGATGCGTCCGTGCGAACTCCTCCGTGATCCGCTCGGTGCTGTCCAGATAGAGATGCAGGAAGCGGCGGCCGCGCGAGACGTCTCGCGGATCGCGCGCCATCTCGGCGAGGATCTCGCGCCCGATCTGCGTGATGCGGGCGAGCCGTTCGCGGAACTCCGGCACCCCGATCGCCCGGGCGGCAGCCTCGATCCGGCGCAGCCGGCGCGACGCCTGCTCGAGCTGCTCGGTCACGCTGGTCATGTCCACGCCCTCCACCGAGCTCACGGTCAGGCGCTCCGGACGAAGGTCCTTCCCGTAGAAGCAGATGTGGCCGATCGCGGCCAGTATCCCGAATGCCGCCGTGCCCGCCGCCGAATGTCCGCCCGCCGTCGCGGCCAGGGCAGCGCCGGCGCCGGTCAGGAGCGCACTCGCCAGCTTCCAGGGAATGCGCGGCAGGTCCAGCCGTTCTCCGAACAGGTACCGCGCCTCGGCGATGAGCGCCCGCCAGACGAGCGTACCCGCCGTCCAGAAACACGCGAGCGCGGCCGCCGCGAGGCCCAGGCGCGCCGGCTCGTCCACTGTGAGTGCACGGACAGCGGCCACGATCAACGGCGACGGCAGGAGAAAGAGCGCGAGCGACTTCGCTGGAGCGATTCGTCGGCGCACACGTTCGCCAAGCGCGCCGAGCGGGCTCGGGGCGATGGGAGCGCTCCGCCCGACGGGCAGCGGCTCAGCGGCCATTGCCGAACGATCCCGGGCTCATCCGCTCAGGCGCGTTGACGCTCGTGTCCGGCGGGAAGACGGCCTGGCAGCTGGGCACGAGAATGGTCACCGCCAGCAGGAACAGCCCGAGGAATCTCATCAACAGCGTGGTCATGACCCCACGTAGTCAGCGTACCGGAGTCAGGCCGCGTACTTGAATTAACGAAGCCGCCGCCCGCGCGGTTCCCGCGGCAGCCCCAAGTGGAGCGCAAGCTCAGGTGTGGATGTGTCCTTTTCGGTCCTCAGCACGCTCGCTGGAGTGATGCGTGACGCGCGAACGGCGGGAACGTCTTGCGGCCGCAAGAGACGTCGTTCCCCGGACGATGACGCAGACGGTGAGTGTTGCGGGATCGGTGCTGGCTCGAGGCGACGAGGTCGAAGGGTCAGACATCGGCGATGGTCAGGGGGCGCGGACTCCTGCCGTCCACGTCCGTGAAGCCGTAATCTTGTGCGACCTTCGCTGCGACGAGCACCCCACCGCTATGACGCATCACGTCCGGGTCGGCGGCGAGCGCCGCCACCGCCCGCCCGATGAACTCCGGCGATTCCGAGTTGCTGAGATCGAGCCACTGTGCGGCTTCCATCACTTTCTCCGTGCGCACCATTCCCGGATAGAGCGACACGACCGCCACGCCGAATGGCTTCAGCTCGAAGGCCATGTCGGCCGTGAGCTTGTCGGTGGCGGCCTTCGACACGCCGTACGCGGCATTGCCGATGTGCTTCTGCGCCGCCCAGTGCGAGATGTTGACGATGAGCCCGCGCCGTCTTGTGGCCATCGACGGCGCTGCCAGCTGGCTGCTGCGATAGTGTGCGCGCACGCCGCCGTGGAACATCTCGTCCCACCGCCAGAGCGGCTGTTCCCAGAACGGCCTGGGCCACGTGAACTCGCCGTTCTCGATCATGTTGTCGTAGCCGCCCCAGACGTTGTTCACGAGGATGTCGACGGCGCCCGCTTGTCGCATCACGAGGTCGAAGGCCGCGTCCACCTGCGCATCGTCGCGGTGATCGCAGCGGATGGCGGTGATCGACGAGTGCGGCGGAGGTGACGTTCCGGCCGAGCGGCCGGTCACGAACACACGCGCGCCGGCCCGCGCAAGCTCGACCGCCACGCCGCGGCCCACACCTTTCGTGCCGCCGGTGACGACGGCTGTCCGTGCGTCGAGAGTCATCGGCCAAGCCTAATACCGCTCAGGGCTGGTGTCTTGGAAAAACGGTACACGGTCTCGGAGCCGTTGGGCGCAAGGGCGCGTCGAGCGCGCGCCCTTCCGGCATCACACAGCCAGTGAAGGCCTGCTGCGGCAGCCACAAGAAGCAACCGCCCACGCGGGTGGGTGTGGGAATGCTCTCGCCGCGATGGAACCGCAGTTGACGGGGTCAGATCTTGATTCTCGTCCTCACGGGCTCACCGCCGGGGGAACATCAAGATCTCACCCCCGCCCCAGTTGCCGAGCCGCCAGTTCGGTGCCGGCGACGCGCGCGCGGATCTTCTCGAACGCAATATCGCGCGACGTGGACGCATCGTCGGCGAACGGCGAGAAGCCGCAGTCGTCGGTCGTGCCCAGCGACGCGATCGGGATGTACTCGGCCGCCAGCAGGATGCGGTCGCGCACCTGTTCCGCTGTTTCGACGCGGGGATTGATCGGATCCGTCACACCGACGAACACCATCTGATCTCCCTGGCGGTGCTTGCGAGCGATTCCGAGCACGCGCTTCGGATCCGCTTCGCTCGCCAGCTGAAGATAGAAGCGGCCCACGCGGAGCCGGAACAGCGCGGGGAGCAGGCTCGAGTAGTCGACGTCGGCGCTGTGGGTGGAGTCCCGATCGCCGCCCGGGCAGGTGTGCACGCCAATCCGCCGCCGCTCCTCTGGCGAGAAGTGATCCAGCACGCGATTGTTGAGCGCCACGAACTGATCGAGGAGGCCGCCGCCGGGATCGAGCTTCAGCGAGAGGCGTCCTTCCGTGAAGTCGATCTGGACGCTGTCGGATCCGCGATCGAGGCACTCGCGGATGTCGGCGACGGCCTCGCGCACGAGGTCCACGAGGAACGCTTCGCGCGCATACCCGGGAATCCCCGACTGGGGATAGAGGAGGCTCAGGGCCGACGCGGAGATGACAGCCTGCTTGACCGGCCGCGTGGTCAGCCGCTTTGCCGCCGTGAGATACGTCGATGCATGTGTGGCGTATCGAAACGGGCCCGTTGCCAGACGCGGCAGCTGGCGCGTATGCCCGTCCTTGAACGGCACGACCACGCCGTCCGGCGCCAGGCCCGACGCGCCGTCGAGCGGGTAGGTGGCAAAGCTCGATTTGGTCTGCTCGCCATCGGTGACAACGGGCGAGCCCGTTTCCTCGAACCTGCGGAGCGTATCGCGCAGCGCCCGGTCGGCGATCTCGCGGAACTGCTGATCCGACAATCGGCCCGCCTGCCTGTCGGCCCAGGCCGCAATCAGCTCCGGCGGCCGTGGAATGCTTCCGATGGGTTCAGTTGGTATCGACATGAAGCCCTCCGCCAGCGCGTTCGCCCGATTCACGGGACGCCCTCGAGTTCGTGCCGAGTCGTCGATGCGACGAGATTGCTGCCCGATGCAGCCATCGTGCTGGCGCCGAGCCAGCGTTAAGCTATGGCCCCGAACGAGGAGCGCGCGCGTAGCGCATGGTATGTGCATCGCACAGTCTGCGCACTAGTGCGAATCCGCTACCGGTGCCTCTGGTTCCCGCCAATGTCGTACGTGATCAGCGCCAGCCCTCCAGCAGCTTGTTCTCGTGAGGTAGTCCGGTCACCGGTTCGGAGCCATTCGAACGCAGGCGCGCACCGCCGGGCCTGCGCGTTAGGGGCGCAATCCTGGAGACAAAGACGCCTCGAATCAGCCCTGTGCTTGAACCGGACATTGGGCCGCTGCCGGCGGCTGCGCCGTCATCGCAACCGCCTCGGTCTGACTGGCGATTCGACCGCGGCTAACCGGCATTTCGAACTCGTCGGGGACATCGGGCTCGTGCAGCGGGCGTGAAGGCAAACCTGCGAGGCGCAGCGAACAGCGGCGCGGGCCTGTGCAAGTTTCCGGGTGACTATCTAACGCTATCGCAGATGGCGTCGAGCGAAGGCAACGCCAGAGCCAGATTTCAGCTAGCGCTCGAAGGCGACTGCGCGCCGCTCGTCGGCAAACTCGATCACGACATCAATGGACCAGGGACGATACTTGGCGGTGTGACGACAGTGTCCCGAGCTGTGAACCGCAAGCCGGCTTGTGACATCCGAGGTGAGGCCGGTGTAGTAGCGAGGGGGAACGTCGTCGGTCCGAAGGACGTACACGAAGCGCTTCGGCATGCCTGCGGATGAGCAAGCGACTTGCCGCTACAAACCTGTGCGTGCTTTTCCGGTTTCCTTGCGGTTCCGATTCGAAATTGACAACTGCGGTTCGCGGTCCACCTTCGCGCCGCGCTCTACGGTGGACAACCTTCGCGTGGCCTGCCAACGGTAGCTCGCTCAGCGTCAGTTCCGCGAGCGAAGGATGGCCGCTATCTGTAACTCGATAATGAGTGCTGGCGAGCGTGAGGTCCACCTTCGCGCTGCGCGCTTCGGTGGACAACCTTCGCGTGGCCTGCCAACCGTAGCTCGCGCGGACGTTGGCAGGCGTGAGCGAAGGTTGGTACCGGTACGGGGATTCGAACCCCGGTTTGATGGCTGAGAACCACCCGTCCTAACCCCTAGACGATACCGGCCCCGTCTGACTGGACCTTCAATATTACCCCGCCGATTTGGTCCCCCGCAACCGCGCCCTCGGGCGAACGGCGCAACCCGCCGGTCCAGAGAAAGCCCGTTGTTTCAGGACATGGAGAGGCCTGACGTGGGTCCCCTCTCCCTATCGGATCCGCATTCGCCGTTCTATCACCGGACCGCGCGCCCGGCACGGCTGAAACAGGAGCGCCGGGTTCGAGGCGAAGCTCCGGCGGCTGCTCGATTTCTTCGCCGCGGCGCCGGCCGTGGGGCCCGGACGATCTCGCTGAATCTATCGGGACAGTGCGATACTTCCGCCCTCGATCGGGGGGAACGGACATGAGGATTCGCGCCGCCGCGACCGCCGCGGCCCTTTCGCTGCTGTCTGGAGCTCAGCTGCCTGCGCAGCAATTTCCGCCTGGATACGTCGATCCCGCGCCGCTGCTCGCGGCCGCGTCCAGAGAGATTGGCGAAGCCAATCTGAGGTGCATCACCTTCTCGGGCACGGGCTACGCGGGCGCGGTCGGGCAGACGTTCGAGAACGCCGTCAACGTCGACTGGCCGCGCATCGACTCGCTCGCCAACTACACGCGCACGATCAACTGGGAAGCCGGCACGAGCAAAGAGACGTTCGATCGCAAGCCGGGCCTGAGCCCGGCCTCATGGAAGTACGGGCTCGGCTGGCAGGGCGGCACGCCCACACAGAAAGCAGTGCGCCAGACGCACATCGTCAACGGCCGCACGGCGTGGCACATCGACGGTGACGGTGAACCTCTCGCCGTGCCGCAGGAGCTTGCCGACCTTTACCAGCTCGATATCTGGCTCAACCCGCCAGGGTTCCTGAAGGCCGCGCGCCTGCCCGGCGCGAATCCGGTTGCGTTCTGGCGATGGGAACAGCTCGAGAAGGGCCGCGACGGCAACGTCGTGGAGCCGGAGAAGGTGCACGTCGTGGCCATCACCGTGCTCGGCAAGTATCGCGTGGACGCGACCATCAATTCCAAAAACCTGATCACGCGCATCAAGACGACGGTGAACGAGCCGGCGCTCGGCGACTTCAACATCGAGCACGAATCGACGAACCAGATCGCGTTCGGCAACATCAAGTGGCCGACCCTGTGGCATTCACATCACGGCTGGGACGACAACTGGCAGTTCTATCGCCAGAGCACGGGCCACAACGGCTACGGCGGCAATTTCCCGAACGTCCAGCCGAACGTCTGCGACGATCCTGTGCCCGTGCCCGCGTCCGTCGCGAAGGCGGTCGCCTCGCGCGGCGCGCCCGTCGTGACGGTCGAAAAGCTCGCCGACGGCGTGTACCTGCTCGGCGGCGGGCCGGCCAACAGCTACATGGTGGAGTTCAGCAACTTCGTGGCGGTGTTCGAGGCTCCCGGAAACGAGGAGCGCAGCCTCGCTGTCATCGACACGATCACGAAACTTGCCCCGAACAAGCCGATCCGGTGGCTCATCTCCTCGCATCCGCACTTCGATCACATCGGCGGGCTGAGGACCTATCTGCACATCGGCGCCACCATCGTCGCGCACGCGAAGAACATTCCGTTCCTCAACAGGGACGTGCTGAACTACGAGCCGCGCACCGTCAGCCCCGACATCGTGTCGAAGTGGCCGCCGACGGAATTGTCCGAGGGCTACAACTACGAGTCGGTGCAGGAGAACTACGTGATCACCGACAACCGGCGCATCCTCCGCGTCTACTACGTGCAGCCGCTGCAGCACGTCGAAGGCATGCTGATGGCGTATCTGCCGGCGGAGCGGATCGCGTTCCAGGCCGATCTCTTCGACACGCACGAACCGCCGAAAGCGGCGCAGCTGCCGGCCATGCGGAGTCTTGCCACGCAGGCGGCGCGGATGAAGCTTGCCGTGAACACGCTCGCTCCCGTGCACGGCAAGCCCGTTCCCTGGAGCGCGTTCGAGTTGGCGCTCGCATCACTGAGCGGAGCCAGCTCGAGGCGCTGAAAGAGCGTTCGTCGGCCGTCAGGCCGACGAACGCGAAGCGAGGGGACTAGCGGCCGAATCCGCGGGCACTGCGGTAGCCGTCCTCGTAGCCCTGGCGGAACCCGGATCGGTAGTTGTTGCGGTACGCCTCTTTGGAGCCATAGCTCCGGTCGTAGCCGTTGTCGGCGTCCTTGTAATCGCCGTGACGCACGGGGTCGTACCGGTCGCGGTCGCGGCCGTCGTCGAGCCCCTTGTTCCAGCCGTCGCTATAGCCGCGCGCGAACGCGGGCTCCTGGTATCCGCGGGCGCGGCCGGGCGCCCGGTTGAAATCGCGGCGGCCCTGGTAGACCCGAGTGTCGCGGCGGACGCGAGCGTCGCGCGTGCTGTAATACCCGGCGCGATACCCCGCGGTGAACCCGCGGCGGAATTCATCGCGATACCACTCGCGGCTGCCGTAGCGGCTGTTGTACCCGCGATCGGCGGAGCGGTAGACCGACTCGCGCTCGGGCTCGAAGCGCCGGCCGTCCCGGGCCGCGTCCGTGCCGCGCTCCAGACCCTCACGATACCCACGCTCGAACGCCGCGTTGTTGTTCTGTGCGGCGGCCGGAGCGGCCAGCAATATGCAGGTCAGCGCCGCGAACAACCACCGAGCCCAGCGCCGTACACCCATGGTTCTTGTCTCCCAGCTGGCACACCCCCTGAAGGTGCAAACCGCAAGCCAGCGCGGGTATTGAGGATTCCAGTGCGTTGTCCGCCCCGATTGCGGCTGACCTGTCCCCTGGTGCTAGCGTAGGGACCGCCGCAGCTTCCGGAGCGCACATGATTCGGGTCCTCAAAACCATCGACGCCCACGTGGGCGGACAGCCCCTCCGCCTGGTGACGGAGGGCGTGCCGCGTCCCCACGGCAGGACCCCGGCGCTGCAGCGGGAGTGGTGCCTGAAGCACACCGATGCGTATCGGCGGGCGCTCGTCAATCCTCCACGGGGACATGCCGACATCACGGCTGCCCTGATCACCGAGCCCTCCAGCGTTCACTCCCATGCCGGCCTGATCTTCATGGATGCGGGCGGGTATCCGTCGATGAGCGGCAACGGCGTGATTGCCGTGACGACCATCGTGTTCGAGCGGCGTCTCGCGCTCCCGCATCCGCCCGGCCCCGGGGAGGATGAGCTGATCTTCGACACGCCGGCCGGAACTGTACGCGCCCGCGCCCGGCTCGAGGTGCACGGCGGCTCCTGCTCGGTCGGCTCAGTTGCCGTGACCAACGTCCCCTCGTTCGTCTACGCCCCCGCCGTGTCGGTTGCCGTCGGACGCCGCGAGCTTCGCGTGGACATTGCCTTCGGCGGTGCGTTCCATGCCATCGTCGACAGCGAGGCGACCGGCGTGCCGCTCGATGCCGCGCACGTGCCGGATCTGCGGCGGCTCGGGGCCGAGATCAGCGGCGCGGTGAATGCGGCCAAGCGTCCGGTGCACCCGCTCGACGGCACGATCGACGGCGTCGCCGGCGTGATCTTCACCGGGCCGGCGAGCGATCCGGAGGCCCACCTTCGCAACGTCACCGTGCGCGCGACCGGCTCCATCGATCGCTCGCCCGGGGGCACCGGCACCTCGGCGGTAATGGCGGTCCTCGATGCCATGGGACTCCTGCCCGATCAGCAGGCCTTCGTCCACGAAAGCCTGTCCGGCGCCCTCTTCCGCGGCCGGCCGCTGCATCGCACGATCGTGTCGGACTATCCGGCGCTCGTCACCGAAATCGAAGGAGCCGCCTGGATCACAGGCGAGCACACGTTCTTTCTGGACGACGACGATCCGTTCCGGGAGGGGGGCGATTTCTGAGCGAATCGGCCGGTTCCTCCGGAGCGGAGCCCGGACCCCGGGGCCACTGGATCCCGAGGATTGACTAAGTACAATCCCGCTCGATGACCTCCTCGGTAATCCTCAAGGCCGCCGTTGCCGCGATTGTCGTGTTATGCGCCGCCCGCGCGTCGGCTCATCCCGCGCCGTTCAGCTACCTCGACATCGCCTTCCGCGGCGGCAACATCGAAGGCTCGCTGACGGTGCACGTCATCGACGTCGCCCACGACCTCGAGGTCGCGCCGCCGGAGCGCGTGCTCGATCCCGGGTTCCTGGAGCGCGAGCGGCAGCGCATTCTCGACATCATCACGCCCCGCATCACGCTGGCCACCGACCGTCCGCTGCGGATCGAGTGGGGGACGATCACGCCGATGAAGGAGGAGCTCGCGCTGCGGATTGCCTACCGCATTCCCGACGAGCATCCCGGCTCGCTGCTCGTCGACACCAACCTGTTTCCCTACGATCCGATCCATCAGACGTTCATCAATGTCTACGAGGACGCCGAGCTCCGTCAGCAGATGATCTTCAACGCTTCCACCGAGCCGCGCACCTACTACCTGGGGACGACCCAGGGCGCGATTGCGGTGATGAAGACGTTCATCCCCTCGGGAACGCACCACATCCTCATCGGCCCGGATCACATCCTCTTCCTCATCGGTCTGCTGCTGCTCGGCGGAAGCTGGCTCTCGCTCGTGCGCATCGTCACCGCCTTCACGATCGGGCACAGCGTCACGCTGTCGCTCGCGGCGTTGAACATCTTCTCGCCGCCCGCGAGCATCATCGAGCCGGCAATTGCCCTGAGCATTGTCTTTGTCGGGGCCGACAACCTGGTGCGCGGCGACGGCCGCGACCTCCGCGCGTGGGTGGCGCTGACCTTCGGGCTCGTTCACGGCTTCGGCTTCGCCAACGTGCTGCGCGAATTCGGGCTGCCGCGCGAGGCGCTGGGCTGGTCGCTGTTCTCGTTCAATCTGGGCGTCGAGATCGGCCAGCTTGCGGTCGTGCTTGCCGTGGCGAGCGTGCTGGCCGCGGTGCGGCGTCGCAGCGAGTTGATCGGTGCGCGTGTTGCGGTCGCGGGGTCGGTGGTCGTGATCGCGGCAGGCGCCTACTGGTTCGTGCAGCGGGTGTTCTTCCCCGGCGGGGCGTAAGCGCCGCTGTGGCTGTCGCCGCGGCGCGCCAGCCGGCGCCGGACTCGTTCGGCCCTCACAGCCAGCGTTTCCACCACACCGCCGACACGGCGACCTGGTGATCGAAGCCGGGGCGCCCGAATCCCTGGCGGGCACGGTGATCCGCGCGCAGCGTCAGTTCGGGAGTGAGGCGGAACCCGAGCGTTTCCTCCACGCCGTTGAGGTGCTGTGTTTCGAACGTGAGCTGCGGCGTCAGGGCCGGCGCCGATATGCGCTCGACGCGTCCCGCCACGAACCAGCGGGGCGAAAGCGTCTGCTGCCCCTGCACATACCAGCCGGTGGCGACCATGTTGCCGTTCGAGGTCTCGAGCGTGTCGCGGACCCATTCCCCGAGGAGCTTCGTGTAGCGGAACGAGAACTCGGACTCGATCGTGACGATCGTGGCGTCCCGGTTCTCGGTGATCGTCGGGCTCTCGTTGGCGCGCTGCCAGCCGCCGTGGGTGACCGATGCGCCGACGCGAAGACCCACGATTGGCGTGACGCCGCCGCCAATCACGACGTTGTCGAACCGGGGCGGGTTGGTGCTGGCGAACACGCGCCGCGTGCGCAGCGGCGAGGTGTCGATCACCGCGACCCGTGCGTCCCAGCGACTGCCGGAGACGGTGGCGTTCGCGCCGTAGGCGTAGACCGCTCCGAGGAGCGTGGCGCGCGGGCCGCCAATCTCGGTGGCCGGCAACGATTGGAACAGCGACGCCGGCAGCGACACGGTCGGATTGAGGTGCGGCCGCAGCATCAGGTTCGACAGACCGATCGGCGACGGAATCAGCCCGGCGTCCACCCGCAGACCGATCGGGCCCTGCCGCTCGTATCGCACCGCCGCGACCCAGATCTGTTTGTTCCAAGCGCCGGACGTCTGCCGCTGCGCCCACGGCCGGACGATCCCCTCGAATCCCGCGCCGAAGCCGACGCTCACGACCGCGTCGAGCACAACGCCCGATGAATTGTCGCCGCTGAACGTGCGCGTCTGATCGAAGGATGCCGAGGTATCGATCGCAAACGGAGAGGGGCGTGCCAGCTGACCGGCCCGGGCAACGCCCGCGCTGAGGAACACAGCCAGGAAGAGAACTGTCCTCACGCGTCCAATTTAGGCGGACGCTTCCCGCCCGAGCAAGGCCTGCAGCTGGTGCTCTGGTGCCGACGAGGATTGCGCGAGCGCCTCCCGCAGCGCCTGCACCGACGCCGGATCGAACTGCGTTCCGGCGTAGCGCTGCAGCTCGGCCAGGGCCGCCGACGCCGCCCGCGCCGGACGATAGGCGCGGGCGCTCGTCATCGCGTCGAACGCGTCCGCGACGTGGACGATGCGCGCGTCGAGCGGGATGTTGTCGGCGAGCAGGCCGAACGGGTAGCCCTTGCCGTCGGGCCGCTCGTGGTGCAGCTCGACGATCGCCAGATGTGGCTCGAGGAAGGGCACCTTGCGGAGGATGCGCGCGCCGAGACCCGGATGCCGCCGGATCTGCTCGAACTCGTCGGCCGAGAGCGGCCCCGGCTTGCGCAGGATGTGGTCGGCGACGCCGATCTTGCCGATGTCGTGGAGGAGCGCGCCGAGCCGGATGACGTCGATTTCGGCCTCGCTCAGGTGCATGTGCCTCGCGATGAGCACCGAGTAATCGCTCACGCGCTCGGAGTGGCCGGCGGTGTAGGGATCCCGCGCGTCGAGCGCGGCGGCGAGCGCCCCGATCGCGCCGAGATACGCCGACTGTGTTTCCGCCTCGGCCGCCATCAGCCCGCCCATCAGCTCGTTGAATGCCGTGGCGAGCGCGTCGAGCTCTCGGCTCGTGCCGCCGACTTCGAGCGTCCGTCCGAAGTCGCGTGCGGCGGTCATCGTGGCGATGTCGCCGGCAACACGCTTGATCGGATCGGTGATCGTCCGCGCGAGCCACAGGCTGCCGAACGCCGCCAGGACGAAGCCGCCCAGCGCCACGGTGGCCAGGGCCTTCATCGCCTCGCGCGTCGCATCCCGAGCCGCGGCGTCGATCGAGGTCAGCGAGTAGATGTGGACCGGGCCCGAAGCGAACAGCGTGCGCACGGCGTACTCCTCGCCGTCCAGCCTCAACGTATTGCCCGGCTCGCCGGCGGCGACGAGATCGCGCGTGACTCTTTCGGGCACGGTACGCGCCACCACCCTGTCATCGACGGTGATGACGATGTTGGCGCCCGACAGGCTGGCGAGAACTTCGGCGTAGGCGTTGTCCAGGCTCGTGCCGAGCACCAGCGTGCCGATGTCGCGGTTGTCGAGCCGAAGCGGCGCGCCCGAGACGCGGAAGGCGCCGGCATCGACCACCGCCACGGTCTGAAACGTCGTCGATCCGCGCGCCAGCAGCGTGACCTGTTCGTCCGGCGGCCACTGCTGCCTGGCGGTGCCGGCGCTGGCGAACACCCGGCGCTCGTTGTCGAGAATCGCGAGCACGTTGGCCGATGTCACCGCGGCCAGCTTTTCGAGCTCGCGGGTGACCGTCTGCTGCGCCTGCAGCCGATCGTCGCTCGATCCGAGGCGCGCTTCGGTGATGTAGGTATCGAACGCCGCCTTGAGCGTCGGCGTCTCGGCGAGGATGGCGGTGGTCGCGAGCTGATCTCGCTCGCGGCGATCCTCGAAGGCGCGGAAGATCCGCGCGCTCGCTTCGAGCTTGGCCGTCTCGGCGCCGCGCATGCGGTCGCGCGCGTCGACGATCAGGACGATGAAGACGATCGTGAGAATGATGGCGACCGTGACGAAGGTCACGGCCACGGTCCTGGCGGCAAGTCCCGGTGGCCGTTTCACCGTGCCGGCACCGGAAGCACGAAGTCCGCCTCGGTAGTACGTCCTGATTCGACGCGCAGCGGCACCGTCGTGTCGCCGAGGCGCTCGTGCCATGCGGTGATCTCCCGCTGTCCGGGCGGGACGTTTGCCAGTTCGAAGCGGCCGTCCTCGTCGACCATGGCGAACCAGGGATGGTCGAACACCATGATCGTGGCCGTCATGTGCGAGTGGATCTCGCAGAACACCTTGACGACGCCAGGCTTCGTGACGCGCACCGATTTGGACTCGCCGCGCGGGAAGCGTCCGAGATTGAACGTCTTCACCCGCGAGAGCGAGAACACGTTGTGGTAGATCGGGTCGTCGTTGGGAAACTGCACTTCGGATCCGACAGGCACGGCGACGACGCGCGGGATGAAGTTCTCGTCGCGCTGTCTGATCTCGACGACCCGCGGCCGCGTCGGAGCGGAGGGAGCGTTCTTCAGGAAGATGACGACGTGGCGGAGCTCGGACACCGGGGCCAGGACCGACTGTCCGACCGCCCGGGTCGTGTAGGCGCTCGAGGGCCGCCTGGCGGTGACCGGGATTCCAATCTCGACGCGCCCGCGGATGGAGGCACCCTGCTGCGCGGTCGACCCCGTTCCGCCGGCTCCCGCCAGCCCGGCCAGGCACACTGCCACGACCAGCGTGCGAACCCCGCGGACGTTCATGGTCTGCATTCTACAGAAGGTTGACGCTGGAGACTCCCCCGACTTCTCCTGATATCGTTCCCTGCATGCTGGGCTTTATGGTGGCACTGACATTACTTGGGGTGGCGGATTCGCCCCCGCCGCCCGGTCCCGGGCCGGGCGTATCGGATGCGCTGGCGCGCGAGCGCGCCGCCGCCATCCGCGGCCTGACCTACGAGCTGTCGTTCACCATCCCTGCAAGCCGGGAGGCCGCCGTTCGCGGCCGGTCGGTCGTGCGCTTCACGCTCGAGAAACCGCAGCGGGTGGTGTTCGACTTCGCTCAGCCCGCCGACCGGATTGCCGCCGTGCGCGTGGGTGGCGAAGCGATCGCTCCGGTAGTGGCCGACGGCCACATCGTGATCCCGGCAGAGATGACAAAGGCCGGCCGCAACGAGGTCGCCTTCGAGTTCACGGCGGGTGACGATGCGCTGAACCGGAACGACGAGTTCCTTTACACGCTGTTTGTACCGGCGCGGGCGCGGCTCACGTTCCCGTGCTTCGATCAGCCGGATCTCAAGGCCCGCTATCGCCTCACGCTGGTCACGCCCGAGGGCTGGCAGGCGGTAGCCAACGGCGCCGAGATGACGCGGACGACGTCGGCCGGTGCCGTCACCACCACGTTTCGCGAGACCCCGCCGCTGCCGACATATCTGTTCGCCTTCGTCGCCGGCAGGTTCTCGGTCGAGACGGCGCAGCGCGACGGGCGGACGCTGCGCATGTTCCACCGCGAGACGGACGCCGCCAGGGTGGCGCGCAATCGAGAGGTGCTGTTCGACCTGCACGCACGAGCGCTCGAATGGCTCGAGGACTATACGGACATCGACTATCCGTGGGGCAAGTTCGACTTCGTGCTGATTCCGTCGTTCCAGTTCGGCGGCATGGAGCACGCCGGCGCGATCCTCTACAACGCGTCAGGGTTGATGCTCGACGAGTCGGCGACGCAGAACCAGCTGCTCGAGCGCGCCAGCGTCATCGCCCACGAGACCGCCCACATGTGGTTCGGCGACCTCGTCACGATGCGCTGGTTCAACGACGTGTGGATGAAGGAAGTGTTCGCCAACTTCATGGCGGCGAAGATCGTCAACCCGTCGTTTCCACAGGTGAACCACGACCTGCGCTTCCTGCTCGCGCACTATCCGGCGGCGTACCAGGTCGATCGCACGGCGGGCACCAATGCGATTCGGCAGGAGCTGGCCAACCTCGACGAGGCCGGCCAGATGTACGGCCCGATCATCTATCAGAAGGCGCCGATCGTCATGCGGCAGCTCGAGCTGATCGTCGGCCCGCGGCGGTTTCGCGCCGGGCTGCGCGAGTATCTGAAGCGCTACGCGTACGGCAATGCGACGTGGCTCGATCTCGTGCGCATCCTCGACCCGCGCACCAGCGAGAACATCGCCGACTGGAGCAAGGCGTGGGTCGAGGACCGCGGCCGTCCCGAGTTCACCACGACGGTGCAGTTCAACGACAGGGGCCGTCTCGAGTCGGTCACGATCACGCAGCGCGATCCGATGGGCCGCGGCCTGGTGTGGCCGCAGCGGATGCGCGCCGCGCTGGGCTACCCGGGATCGGTCAGAGAGCTGCCGGTGTACGTCACAGGAACGGAGACCCGCGTGCGCGAGGCGAGGGGGCTTCCGCCGCCGCAGTTCGTGCTGCCGGCCGGCGGCGGTCTGGCCTACGGGCTCTTCATCCTCGACGAGGGCAGCCGCGACTACCTGCTGCAGCACATCGAGGACGTGCCCGATCCGCTGACGCGCGGCGCGGCGTGGGTGACGCTGTGGGACAACCTGCTGGAGTCGCGCGTCGCGGCGCCGCGGCTGCTCGACGCCGCGATCCGCGCGCTGCCCCGCGAGACCGACGAGCAGAACGCACAGCGCGTGCTGTCGTATGTCACGCGCCTGTTCTGGCGCTTCCTGCCGCCCGGCGAGCGGACGGCGCGCGCGCCGGCGCTCGAAGCCGCCTTGCGGGCAGGGCTCGAGCGCGGACGCACGCAGAGCGAGAAAGCGGCCTGGTTCAACGCGTATCGCGATGTCGTGCTGACGCCCGATGGCGTGGCGTGGCTCACGCGTGTCTGGAAGCGCGAGGAGCCGATCCCCGGGCTGCGGCTGGCCGAGCCCGACGAGATCGCGATCGCCATGGAGCTGGCCGTTCGCGAAGCGCCGGACTGGGACGCGATCCTCAAGGCGCAGATCGAGCGGACGCAGAATCCCGATCGCAAGGCAAGGCTGGCGTTCGTGGCTCCGGCGCTCTCGGCCGATCCCGCGGTCCGCGAGCGCGCGTTCGCGCGATTCCAGTTCGTCGAGAACCGCCGCCGCGAGCCCTGGGTGCTCGACTCGCTCCGGTATCTGAACCATCCGCTGCGCGAAACGCACGCACTGAAGTTCGTGCGGCCGGCCCTCGACCTGCTGCGCGAGATTCAGCAGACGGGCGACATCTTCTTTCCGTCGCGGTGGCTGGAGTCGACGCTCTCAGGGCATCGATCGCGCGAAGCGGCGCGGACCGTGCGCGAGTTCCTGGCCGGCCACCCGCAGTATCCGCAGCGGCTGACGTGGACGATCCTCACGCAGGCCGACGAGCTGTTCCGCGTCGCTGAAGGGTAGGGAAGGAGCGTGCGGGCCGGATTACGAGCCCGCCCGCCGCTATCAGCTCTGCACCCAGAGCTTCGGCCTGCCGGTCCCGTCGTCGGTGCCCTTGATGTACCAGTTCTTCCCCTGCGGGTCGTGGTCCATCGTCGTCGTGAAATCGAACGGGGCCTGGAACTCGATGTAGTCGAAGCCGGTTTCCGAGGCGAGCAGCTGATGCCACTCGCCGGCGGGGATCAGCACCAGGCTGCCGGGACCGACCGGCAGCGTGCCGGTGTCGTGCTTCACTTCGCCGGTGCCCTTCTCGATGAAGTAGAAGTGCTCGGGCGTGACCGAGCTCGTCTTCGACGCGTAGTGCACGTGGCGCGGCGAGTACGCGCGCGGGGCGTACTGCATGCGGCCGATCTGGAGATCCCACGCGCCCGACAGGCCGGTTTCCTTGTTGACCCAGAACGTGCGCTCGCGGATCTGCCGTTCATCGACCAGCGAGCGCAGGCGCGACTCCTCGAAGAAGTAGCCTGCCGGCGACGGATCCGCACCGGGACGCCCGGTGTGCTTCGGCACGGTGACCACGAACAGCTTCACCGGCGTGCTGGAGGCCGTGACGGCGGCGCTTTCCCCCGGCTCGAGGTACACGCCAACCCGGCGCTGCGACTTGTGCTCGGTCGTGTTGCCGCGGCGGGTGTGCGTCAGCGTGACGTCGCTGCCCTCGAGCACGTAGACGACCTGCGTGCGATCGCCCGGTTCGACGCGATAGGTCCGTCCCGGATCCACCTGCCTCACGGCAACCGACACACGCGTTCCGGTCTCGGCGGCGCCGAGGATGGTCCGCACGTTCCCGTCCGGGGTTGGAGCCGGCGTCCGGCTTGCCACGTCGATTACCTGAATCATGTGTGCTCCTTCAGGCGAGCGCTTTCGGCCGATAGGCCTCGCGTGCCACCGCTGAAATCGGCGCCGGCGCGACCGTCGCCCTGATCTCGCGCTGCGCGTGCCGTTCGACGGTCGGCTTCCTGGTGCCGCCGCCTTCCTCGCCCCAGAGGAGCGTGACCTGCGTCCCGGGCTCGGCGAACTCGTTGTTCAGGATCGCGAGCGAGATCATCGCGCGTTCGTTGATGTTGTAGCCCGTGTAGGTGGAGAGGCCGATCATCCGGCCGTTGCTCAGCACCTTGTCGTAGGGGAGCGTCGCGTAGTTGGCGAGCGGCAGGTCGATGAACTTGGCGAACTCGCCGCGTTCGTGGAAGAGCGTGCCCAGCGCGCGCTCGACGTCGTCGCCGTTCCACACGAGCGTGACCTTCCTGCGCGGAGGGTTGGCCGCCATCTTCTCGAGCGCGGCGCGGCCGACGAAGTCGTGGTCGAACTTCACGAACGGGCCGTAGCCGAGATCGTACGGCGTGAGGTAGTAGTCGGCGATGTTGGGCGAGTAGAAGCTGCCGCCGAGCGACGCCATGGCCTCGTAGCTCGTGCCCTTCAGCCACTGTCGATAGGCCTTCATCGACTCGCCGGTGTAGATGGCGGGGAGCGGCGACGGAATCCACCCCGACTCGAGACAGCTCGTGGGATACGTGCGCGAGCCGACCTGCCGCAGGCCGAACTCGCGGCCCGCCTCGATGATGGCGTTCTTGACGTCTTCGCCCTCGTCCCACGGGCCGAAGATCTCCCAGCCAGGCTGGCCCACCATGCCGTGGCGAAGCGCGCGCACGTCGTGGCCGGCGATCTTCAACACACCCATGTTGAAGAAGCGGATGTCGGGCGCAGGCTGGCCCGTGAGCTTCTCGACGACCTTCCCGGCGTTCGGCCCCTGGATCTGATAGCGATAGAACCTGCGGCGGCCCTGGTTGACCGCCGATCGCTCGTCGCGCTCGATCGTGACGTTGTACTTGCCGGTCTCGGCGTTGAAGTGCACCCAGTTGCCGGCCGGCGGACGGCCGACGAGGCTCAGCCTGTTCTCGGCGAGATAGAACAGGATGGCGTCGCCGATGACATAACCGTCCGGGTTGCACGCGATGAACTGCTTGGCCTGGTCGACCCGGAAGTTCCTGAAGCTGTTGACGGCGAGATCCGACAGCAGCTTCAGCGCGTCGGGCCCCTCGATATAGAGGTCCGACATGTGATGCGACTGGTCGAAGAGCGCGCACGTCTCGCGCCAGGACCGCTGTTCGTCGCGCCAGTTCGTGAACTCGTACCGGACGACCGGAAACGCGTAGGGGCCGATCTGCGAATTTCGCAGCAGCTCGACCGGGTTTCCCGCCGCCTGCAGCGCCGCCTCGAGAGTCTGGTAGCTCATAGAAGAGACGGATTATAAGCGACGGAGGGCCCTGAAGATCACGAGGTGCCCGGCGCCCGCCGCGAGGACCATCACCGCCGGAAGCCACACGAACGGCGCGTAGGTGACGAACGTGACGACGTGATCGTCGCCGAAGCGGCGCCACAGCGGCGTCGACACGAACGCCACGCCGACCACGTTGACGAGCAGCGCGAGCCCGAGCGTGTTCCACGCGGCCACGAGACGACGGCCCCCGAGGCCTTGTCTCACCAGGATCGCCACCACGATGGCCGCGGCTCCCGTGACGATGTCGAAGTTGCGGCCGGAGTAGCTCATTTGCACCGGCATGATGCCGCGTGCGACGAGCGCGTGCATCGCCAGCTCGAGCGGCAGCCTGAAGCTCTGAACCGCGACCAGCACCCAGAGCGGAATGAATTGCGCCAGACGCGTGCCGACGCGGCTGAACGCGAGCACCGCCACGAGCACCCACATGCCGGCGACGACGATCAGGAACGGCGGAGGCATGCGGTCCCATCGCTGCAGGATGCCGCTGGCGGCGGCCGCCCATGTCGCCGCCATCCACGCTGCAGCAGAGGCGCCGACCAGCAGCGCGGCGCGGCGTGCGGCAGCGTCCGTCGCCCCGGCGCGGCGCCAGGCGGTGTTCGTGGCCCGGACGAGCAGCGCCGCCAGCAGGACGGGAATGACGATGAATGTCGCGACAACGGGGTCGCTCAGGTGGTAAGGGGGCATCGCGCTGCCCGGGATCGGTCCTGATACAGTACGAGAAGTTCTCGCTGCGATCGAGGACCTTCCCAGCCGGAAGGTGGGTTATGACAGTCCGTGTATTGGCGGTGTTGTGCGCATCGACTGTGGCGTGGGGATGCGCCAGCTCGGGGGCGGTGCAAGGGCCGGCCGCGGGGGGCGGCCACGTGCACTATGTCGAGCCGCCGCCTGACCCGGCGGCGCAGACGACGGCGACCGGCGCCGTCGCACCGCGTCTGCAGAATCTCGGCGACCACACTTTTCCGGTCTCGACGCGCAACAGCGACGCGCAGGCGTTCATGAATCAGGGCCTGAATCTCGCCTACGCGTTCAACCACGCGGAGGCGCGCCGTGCGTTCCGCGAGGCCGCCCGCCTGGATCCCGATCTGGCGATGGCCTACTGGGGGCAGGCGCTCGTGCTCGGGCCGAACATCAACGCGTTGATGGAGCCCAACGACGAGCCCAACGCCCGCGAGCTGGTGCAGAAGGCGATGGCGCTGAGGGGGCGTGCGACGCCGCGCGAACAGGCCTACATCGAGGCGCTGGCCGAGCGCTACTCGGGCCGCGCGGCCGATCGCCGCGAGCGCGACGTCGCCTATGCGAAGGCGATGCGGCGTGTGCACGAGCGGTTCCCGGACGATCTCGATGCCGCCATGCTCTACGTCGAGTCGGTGATGGACCTGCGGCCCTGGGGCTACTGGCAGCCCGACGGCACGCCGCACGAGGGCACCGAGGAGATCGTCCGGATCACGGAGCAGGTGCTCGCGCGCAATCCGAGGCATCCCGGCGCCACGCACATGTACATCCATCTCATGGAAGGGACGTCGACGCCGGAGAAGGCCGAGCAGGCGGCCGACACGCTGCTGACGCTGATGCCCGCGGCCGGTCACATGGTCCACATGCCGTCACACATCTATCAGCGCGTGGGCCGCTATGCGGATGCGATCAAGAGCAATCAGATGGCGATCCTGGCCGACGAGGACTACATCAGCCAGTGTCGGGCGCAGGGCCTGTATCCGATGGCCTACTATCCGCACAACATTCATTTCCTCTGGTTCGCGGCGACGGCCGACGGACAGAGCAGGCTGGCAATCGATGCGGCGCGGCAGCTCGCGGCAAAAATCGACGATGAGACGCTGAAGACCCTTCCGCTGACCGCCGGCTTCCGCATGGTGCCGTATTACGCGCTCACGCGGTTCGGACGCTGGGACGAGATGCTGAGCGAGCCCGAGCCGCCGGCGTTCAGCGCGGTGCTGCGCGCGGTGTGGCACTACGCGCGAGGGCTGGCGCTGGTGGCGAAGAATCAGATTCCCGCCGCGGAGCAGGAGCTGCGTCGTCTGATCGTGCTGCTGGGGGATCCGTCGATGCAGGCGACGCTGTTCTCGCCCAACACGGCGGCGGCGATCCTTGCGCCGGCCCCGGCGGTGCTGGCGGGGGAGATTGCGGCGGCGCGGGGCGACTACGACCTGGCGATTGCGCAGCTGGATCGGGCGGTGCGTCTCGAGGACAGCCTCGTGTATACCGAGCCGTCGGAGTTCCACTTCCCGCCGCGCCTGGCGCTCGGCGCCATCCTGCTGCAGGCCGGGAGGCCGGCGGAAGCGGAGACCGTCTACTGGGAGGACCTGCGGCGCAACCGGGAGAACGGGTGGGCGCTGTTCGGTCTGCTGCAGGCGCTGCGCGCGCAGAACAAGGCGGAGGATGCCGCGCTCATCGAGGCGCGCTTCAAGGCCGCCTGGTCCCGCGCGGATGTGGTGCTCACCGCGTCGCGGTTTGGCCGAGGGGTCTGACCCGGGGTCAGACCCCGACCACAAGTGACAACTCAGGTTGTCGGCCAGCGCTGGCGAATTGCCCTCGCGTGCCGAACCAGGTCGCGCATTTCGACGAGCTGCTTGTCCGGAAGCGCCTCGCCGCAGATTGCCCGCCAACACCCCTGGCGAGTCGTCGGAGTGCTCCCGAGCGCCAGGTACAAAGGATGCGCGACGAGCAGATCGTTCGGCTCTCCCCAGGCATGGAAGCGGTAGCTCGAGCATCGATAGTCTTCGGGCCGCTCGACCATCGACGCCCTGACCGGGTTCAATTCGACATAACGCATGCAGGTGAAGAAGTACGACTCGTCATCGATGACGAGCGAGCGGTAGCGGCCGTTGAACAGTCCTCCAATGCGTTGATGCCGTCGGTTGAAGTACGAGACGTAGGACTGTCCCACCATCTTCATCGTTTTCCACAGCGCCCCCGGCACCCGTGGCGTGACGATGAAATGGATGTGGTTGGTCATCAGCACGTAAGTGTGAACGTCGGTTTCGTACCGAATGGCTGCAGCGCGGAAGATCAACAGAAACTCCTCGTAATCCGACGCTGATCGAAAGATGTCACTGCGGTTGACACCCCGTTGAATCACGTGGTGCGGCAACCCCGGTATTTCCAGGCGACGCTTGCGAGGCATGTCGACGGGGAATGCACGTCCGGTCGCAGAACGCACTCGCGTGCTTTTGGCCGGAAAGTTGGCGTATGCTTGTGCGGTCGTTCAAGAGCTGACACGTCGCGGCACGTCGAAATCGGCAGATTCTGCGATGTGGCACAAACGGGGGTTTGACCCGGGGTCTGACCCCGGGTCTGTCCCCGGGTCAGACCCCCTCTCGCAAGACCCCCTCTCGCACCCCTCTCGGAAGGCGCTATGGTGAAAGAGTTTCGGGAGTTCATTGCGCGCGGCAACGTGCTCGACCTCGCCGTGGGCGTGATCATCGGCGCCGCGTTCGGCAAGATCGTCACCACTCTGGTCGAGGGCGTTCTCATGCCGCCGCTCGGCCTGCTCCTCGGCCAGATCGACTTCTCGAGCCTCTTCTTCGTCCTCGACGACAGCAAGGGCATCCCCGTCTCCCTGGCCGACGCCAAGGCCGACGGCATCCCCGTGATCGCCTACGGCCAGTTCATCAACGACGTCGTCGGCTTCCTCATCGTCGCGCTCGCCGTGTTCCTCCTCATCAAGCAGGTCAACCGCCTGAAGCGCCCGGAACCGGCGGCCGCGCCGACGACCAGGGAATGCCCGCAGTGCCTGATGACCGTCCCAATCAAGGCCGTCAGGTGCGCGCACTGCACCTCGGACCTGCGGGAACCGGCCCGCGCCGTCTAGCAGCGGCCCGCGCCGTCTAGCAGGACGATGAAAAAGTGACTCGCGAAGTAAGTCGGAGTCAGTCGAGTGTGGTGATAAGACAGCGAGTCTCCCCTCAATCTCGCGTTGCGCTGTCGTGCAAGCGATGTCGTAACGGAGCATCGACACGACGCCCGCGTGAGCAGCGTGCGCATCCGGACCAGGTTGTACGCCGCCGCGGTGAAGGTCAGGATCCAGTCCACCAATTCGCCACCACGATGACGCAACTTCCGCAAGCCGCCCACCGTCTTCATCCAGCCGAAGACCTGTTCGATCAGCTTGCGCTTCCGTTGACTGACCTCGTATCCGGCGTGGCGCGTGGTGCGCGCATCGATCGCGCTGTGCTCCTTCTGCGCCACGTGCGGCGTGATCTCCCGCTCACGCACTGCCGCCACAAAGCTGGCAACGTCGAAATTCTTATCCCCACCCACGGTCTGCGCGCGGTCTTCCGCGGACAGCAACACGACGGCGGCCTCGCGCTCCGCCGTGCCCGTCGCGGCCGTGGCACAGACGTTCGCGACCAGGCCGTGGCGGTTGTCGAGCAGCACGTGGCCGAGATACGCCAGCTTCGCTTCCTTGCCCTTGCCCTTGCGATACAGCTGCGCGTCGGGGTCGGTGGTCGACGCATGGGTGTCGTTCTTCCGGGTCTCGCCGTGAAAATTCACGGTGGGGTTCCCGCGATCATCGGGCGGCTCCGCCGGAGGCGCGTCCTTCCGCCGAAAGCTCTTGAGGCTGGCCCACGCCTCGAGCATCGTGCTGTCGACCGTGAAGTGCTCATCCGACAACAGCCCGGTCGCCTCCGCCTGGGCGCGGACCCCATCGAAGAACGCGGCGGCAATGTCGCCCTCGAGCAACCGATCGCGATTCTTCGAGAACGTCGTCGGCGACCAGACCTCGTCGTCCATACCGAGGCCGATGAACCACCGAAACAGGATGCTGTAGTCGATCTCTTCCATCAGCAGCCGCTCGCTGCGGATCGTATAGAGCGACTGCAGCAGCAACGCGCGCAGCAGTTGCTCCGGGGGAATCGACGGCCGGCCGATGTCCGAGTACATGCGGTCGAACCGGGGCGACAGCGTCGCCAGCACCGCGTCAGTCATCAGCCGAATCGCGCGCAACGGGTGGTCCTGACGCACACGGTGCTCCGGCACGATGTAACTAAACATGTGGCTGGTCTGTTCGTCGGCTCCACGCATGCAGTCGCTCCTCTCGAAGATGTAGGAGCATCGTAGTACGCGGAGATCACGTTGTCGATCCCTCGCGAGTCACTTTTTCAGCACCCTGCTAGAGCAGCGGCCCGCGCCGTATCGGCGTCTACATCTCGACCTGCACGCCGAGCTCGACCACGCGCTCCGGCGGAAGACGGAAGAATGCCGTGGCGCGCACCGCGTTGCGCGCCATGAGGACGAACAGCTTCTCGCGCCAGATCGCCATCCCGGCGCGCTCCGTGACGATGATCGTCTCGCGGCCGAGGAAGTAGATCATGTCGTCGGGATCGAGCTCGACGCCCTCGTACTGCGCCTGGCGCAGCGCGGCGGGGACGTTGGGATCCTGCATGAAGCCGTACTGCGCACGCACGTTGTAGATGCCGTGGCCGTACGACTTGACGGTGACCTGATCCTTCGTCGCCACGTACGGAACCGGCGCCGTCGTCACGGTGAGCACGATGACGTGCTCGTGGAGGATCTTGTTGTAGCGAAGATTGTGGGCCAGCGCCGGAGGCGTCCCGCTCGGCTGCGCCGTCATGAAGACGGCGGTGCCCGGCACGCGGGCCGGCGGCGCGGCCGTGATCGACGCGATGAAGTCCTCGAGCGGAACCGCCCGCGCGGTCAGCCGCTCCGCCACCAGCCGCCGTCCCGTCTTCCACGTCGTCATGGCCGTGAACAGCAGCAGCGCGATGAACAGGCTCACCCAGCCGCCCTGCGGCAGCTTGAGCAGGTTGGCGCCGAAGAACGCGACGTCGACCGTCGCGAACAACGCGGTGACGCTGCCGGCCAGCGCCACTGGCCAGTTCCACCGCTCCGTCATGACCACGTGCAGCAGGATGGTGGTGATCACCATCGCCATCGCGACACCCAGGCCGTAGGCGGCCGACAGCCGCCCTGACGAGCCGAAGCCAATCACGATCGCAATCGTGCAGGCCATGAGCCCCCAGTTCACCTGGGGGACGTAGATCTGACCCATCTCGTGCGCCGAGGTGTGCTCGACGTCGAGACGCGGCATGTAGCCGAGCTGGATGGCCTGGCGCGTCAGCGAGAAGGCGCCCGAGATGAGCGCCTGCGACGCGATTACCGCCGCCGATGCCGACAACGCTACGTACGGCAGCAGCGCCCATGACGGCACCATCATGAAAAACGGCTGCGTCGCGTGCTCGTTGACGAGCAGCAGCGCTCCCTGCCCGAAGTAATTCAGCAGCAGCGCCGGCAGCACCACGACGAACCAGGCGAGGCGAATCGGGTGCTTGCCGAAATGGCCCATGTCGGCGTACAGCGCTTCGCCGCCTGTCACCACCAGGAACACCGTCCCCAGCACCGTGAACCCGTGCCAGCCGTGCTGGCGGAAGAACGCGAGGCCGTAGCGGGGATCGATGGCTTCGAGGACCTGCGGCGCCCGGACGATCCACATCACGCCGACCAGGGCGATCGTCACGAACCACACGGTCATCACCGGGCCGAACAGCCTGCCGACGCGTTCGGTGCCGCGCTTCTGGATGACGAAGAGCAGGATCAGGATGGCGACGGAAATCGGCACCACCCACCGGCTGAACACGGGCGTGGCGACCGACAGGCCCTCGACCGCCCCGAGAATACTGATCGCCGGCGTGATGATGCCTTCTCCGTAGAGGAGCCCCGCGCCAAAGATGCCCAGACCGATGAGAATGGGACGCCCGAGCGCGACCCCGCGGGTGCCTTCGCGCGCGCCGTTGCGTCCGGGGATCAACGCGGTGAGGGTGAGGATGCCGCCTTCGCCCTGATTGTCGGCGCGCATCACCACCGCGATGTACTTGATCGAAATGATGAGGATCAGGGCGTAGAGGACGAACGACAGCACCCCAAGCACGTTGTCGTGCGACGGGGGCACCGAGTGCGAGCCGTAGAACGACTCGCGAAGCGCGTAAAGAGGACTCGTCCCGATGTCGCCGTAGACGACGCCGAGAGCGGTCAGCGTGAGCGGAAGGAGTCTGCTGTGTGCGCCGTGTGGACCCGAGTCCGCTGATGCGGTCATCCGGAGAGATGAGATTACCACCCTTCGACTCGCGGAGGGGACTTCACACGAACAGGCTGCGGAACGTCAGTTCACGGTGCTGGAGGCCGGCCGCGCGATCGAATTTCTCGAGGAGCGGCGGCAGCCCGAGCGGCACGCGCCATTCCTCCGACCGGCCGCCGATGCCGGCGAAGCGGGCGGCAAAGCCCTCCCACCATGGCGCGATCGTCCGGGCAATCGGCTCGATGATCAGCACGCGGCCGCCGTGCGCGGCCGTGTCGTACAGCCGATCCTCGAGGCGGATTCTGGCCGCCTCGGGCAGTTCGTTGAGCACGTAGGCGGCAACGACGCTGTCGCCCCGGCGCACCGGGACGGTTCTGGTCACGTCCTCCTGACGGACGCGGCCGCGAATGCCAAGCTGCCGATACGTCCAGCGCGTCTCCTCGATCGCCCACGGATGACGATCGAGCCCCAGCACCGTCGGCATCGGCTCCACCGCGAGCGCCCACGCCGCCCCGGCGGCACCCGTGCCGCATCCGAGATCGACGATGGTCTTCGGCGGCGGCCCTTCCGCGCCGTGCGCACGGACGACCGCGGTCACCGCCAGGAAGTGCAGCGGTGCATAGAACAGCGCGAACGCCGCACGCTTGCCCGCCGTGTCGAGCGCGCCGGCAACCTGGCTCCCTGCGGACGGTCCGGTGGCGTGACGGCGCCGCTCGACGTACGCCGACGACAACGCTCGGAGCGCCCGCGTCACCTCGGGGACGCGCAGGTTGGCGAGATGCCGCGCTTCGAGCGCCGCCAGCCACTCGAAAAAGCGCGCATCCATGGTCGAGATGTTCATCGGGACGTTGGAAGTACCGCTACAATGCCAACCACGAGGAGGACCGTGCACGCATGCGAACGTCCACATCTATCGTTGTCATCCTGCTGTCGATTCTGATGGTGATGCCCCGTCTCGAGGCACAGGCCCGGACGCCGGCGTCCCACGCTGCCAGCCAGTCGGCCATCGATGCCGCGCTGCAGCAGCACGTGTCGTCTGCCGACGCCGATCGCGCCGACCTGCTCCGTGTGCTCGCCCATCCCGAGGTCAAGGCGGTTGCCGAGAAGGCCGGCATCGATCTGCGGCGTGCCACGTCCGCGGTGTCCTCGATCGACGGGCAGGAGCTGGCGCAGCTTGCCGCGCAGGCGCGCCAGGTCGACCAGGCGCTCGCCGGCGGCCAGTCCCGCGTGGTGATCTCCACCACCATGATCATCATCGCCCTGCTGGTGCTGATCCTCATCATCGTCGCCGTCGACTGACAGCACCCCCGTGGTCGTCCGGACGCGGCCGGCCGGCGGCGTGCTGTTGGCCGTCCTGCTGATCGTGGGACAGGCAGAGGCCGGACAGACGAGCCGGCCTCTCGCCCTGCTCGACGTCCCGTTCATCTCACAGTCCGAAGCCCTCTGCGGCGGCGCCGCCGCCGCGATGGTCATGCGCTACTGGGGCGCGCGCGGGCTCGATGCCGAATCGTTCGCGCATCTGGTCGATCGCAGCGCTGCCGGCATTCGGACGACCGCGCTCATCGACGACATCCGCCGCCGCGGCTGGACGGCCGCGGCACTTGCCGGCACGCACGACGCGATCGCCCGCGAGCTGTCGGCGGGCCGCCCGGTGCTCGCCCTGATCGAAGATCGCCCCGGCACCTTCCACTACATCGTCATCGTCGGCGCCGCCCCGCGCGCCATCGTGTATCACGATCCCGCGCGCACCGCGTTTCGCACGATGAGCGGCCAGGAATTCGAGCGGCGATGGTCGGCCGCCGATCGCTGGATGGCGGTCGTGGCGCCGCCGGCCGGCGAGGCGGAGACCGTCGAGCGGCCCGCGGCGAGCGCCGCACTCGGCGACGCTCCGTGCGACCTGCTGATTGCCGAGGGCGTGCGTCTGGCCCAGGGCAACGATCTCGATGCGGCGGAACGCAGGCTGACGGAAGCGCTCTCCTGCGGCGGGCCCGCGCCGCTGCGCGAGCTCGCCGGACTCCGTTTGCTGCAGCGTCGATGGAGCGAAGTCGCCGACCTCTCCTCGGCGGCTCTCGCCGAGGATCCTTCCGACGCCCACGCCTGGCGGCTGCTGGCAACGAGCCGCTTCATCCAGGACGATCGGACCGGCGCTCTCGATGCCTGGAATCGCGTCGGCGAGCCGCGCGTCGATCTGATTCGCGTCGACGGACTCGTGCGCACGCGCCAGCGCATCGTCGAAAAGCTGCTTCCCGTGGGCCGCGATGACCTGCTCACGAGCGGCCGCCTGCTGCAGGCACGGCGCCGCCTGCGCGAGCTGCCGTCGGCGGCGTCCGCGGAGCTCACGTTCGTGCCGGTGCCGTCGGGGCTCGCCGAGCTGCGCGCGGCGATCGATGAGCGCCCGCTGTTTCCCGCCGATCGCTCGACGCTGGCTACGATCGGCGTCAACGCCGCGATTCGGCGCGAAGCGGAGGTGTCGACCGGTGCGCTGACCGGCGGCGGTGAGCGGATCGCAATCGGCTGGCGATTCTGGCCGGGACGCCCTCGCGTGAGCGCGGCCCTGACCGCCCCCGCGCCGTGGGGCGGGCTCTGGAGCGTCGATGCGTTCATCGAACGGCAGCCATTCACCGACGCGTCGATTCCGACCTCCCGCCGGCGAGGCGCACACGCGACGGCGTCGGAGTGGATCGTGCCGTGGGCGCGCGCGTCCGTGCGGGGCGGCGTCGAGCGCTGGGACGGAACGGGCACGTTCGGCGTGCTGGGTGCAGGCGTGCGGCTGTTGACGAACGACGAACGGGTCGAGGCGCGCGTCGACGTCACCGGATGGAACGGGCCGGCATCGTTCGGCGTTTTCGAATCTGCGGCGATCGTTCGATCGCGGGCCGGACGTCGAGGACATGTGTTCGTCGCGCGTGCAGGCGTGGGCGTGGCATCGTCCCGCAGCCCGGCGGACCTGTGGTTCGGCGGCGACACGGGCAGGGCGCGCCCGGTTCTTCTGCGTGCGCATCCGTTGATTGCCGACGGACAGATCCGGGCGGCGCAGATCGGCCGCCATCTCCTGTACACCTCCGGTGAAGCGCAGCGCTGGTGGCCGGGTAAAGCCGGTGTGCGCTTTGGAGCGGCGGCGTTCGTCGACATTGCAAGCGTCGATCGCCGGGCCGATGCCGGGGCCAGAACCGATGCCGACGTCGGCATCGGCGCGCGTCTGGCCATTCCCGGGATCCGCGGGGCGCTGCGGCTCGATGTGGCGAAAGGGCTACGGGACGGCGCGACCGCGGTGTCGCTGGTCTATGACCCGTGAGCGGGCGATTCTGGCATGGAGTCTGCTGCCGGAGACGGCATGCGTCCGTTTCTACTTGTCGTGTGTCTCCTCGCGGTCACAGCGTGCGACGAAAATCCGATCGGTCCGACAGTTCCGTTGAACGAACGGTTCACGCTGGCCCCGAATGAAGTCGCCACGGTGCGCGATGCCGATGTGAGGGTGCAATTCGTCAACGTGTCGGGCGATTCGCGTTGTCCGGCGGATGCGCTCTGCATCACCGGCGGCGACGCCATCGTGCACATTCGCGTGTTCGACGACGACGGCGCGTCCGCCTACGAACTGCACACCGGCGATCTCAGCCGCGCGGCGATCATGCACGAGCGGTTCAGGATCGAGCTCGTCGAGCTGCAGCCGTATCCGTTCAGCAGCCGTCCTCCGATCGAACCCGGCGACTACCGTGCGACCTTGACGGTCTCGCGCTGACTGCGCGGCTCCACCTTCGACGTTGATAGCCGGCGAGGCGCCGGTTACCGCGCCTCTTCGCAGGGCTCGCCGCTGAGGACAGCCAGCAGCACCAGGAGACGATTGCCGCGGCGCGCGAAGCTGTGCGAGGTGCCGCGCGGGACCGAGGCGAAGCCGTTGAGGCCCAGCCTCATCTCCTTGCCGTTCAACGTCAGCGTGCCCTCGCCACCGAGCACGTAGTAGATCGCGTCGGCGTTCTCGTAGAGACGCTCGGGCATCGGATCGTTGAGCTGGATCATCGTTGCGCGCTCGTTCCCGCTGCAGGAGAGGAGCGTCTCGCGGCGCGGCTGCCTGCCGACGAATTCCTTTTCGAGCAGATCGCCGATCGAGTGCGTGACGGGCTCTCCCTTCGGGCCGACCACCGGCTGAGCCGGAGGCGGAGGGGGAGCCTCCTGCACGATCACCTTCGGTTCCGGCGCCGGGCTGAGGGCGACGTCCACAGCGGCAACCTGGCCGGCGCGGACGACGACTTCCTTCTCGAACGCCGTGACCTCGTCGCCGCTGAATCGCAGCCGGTACGTGCCGGCCTGCATGCCGGTGAAATTGAGCTGCCCGCTGGCGTTGGTCTCGCCGGCGCGCTCCGTCGGGCCCATCGCCGAGACCTGCACGCCGGGGAGCGTCGCGCCCTGCATGTTGGTCACGGTGATCGCCATCCCGGAGCGCGAGGCGGCGGGCGCACGCCGCGGTGCCGGCGGCTTCTGGGTTCCCGGCGTGGGAGCGGTCGCGGGCTTCTGTTGCGCGGGAGCGGGTGCTTGGGCGTATGCATCCGCTGAAACGACACCCGCCAGGAGGCAACTGATCAGCAGCACATTCCGCATGACGACATTATCGTGTGAACGGCAGGTATAATCCCAGACGGCCGCCAGGGGTATCCTGACAGGACTGGACCGAGCGTTGGCCAGCCCGGGATTGAGACACACCCTTGGAACCTGATTCCACGTCGCCGCACGCGGTGTGGAACCCATCGGCGCCAGGCGCAGCCGAGGCACGATGGGCCGGTTGAAACCGGCGGAGGGAGCGCGGCGACACCGACCCCGCCCATCTGCCTCGAATCCAGCGCCACAGGAAGCAGGGCTCCCATGATCGACTTCGCAACTGCCTATCCCAACTCCCGCAAGGTGTACGAAGAACGGCTGGTTCCGCTGACGCCCGGCGGTGAGCAGGTGGTGCTGCGCGTGCCCGCGCGCGAAGTCGCTCTGAGCGGGGGCGAGCCGCCGGTCCGCCTCTACGACACCAGCGGTCCGCAGGGCCACGACGTGCGCGACGGCCTTCCGAAGCTGCGCGCGCCGTGGATCGCGGCGCGCCGCGCCTCGGGGCACGTCGGGACGCAGCTGTATTACGCGCGGCGCGGAGAGATCACGCCCGAGATGGAGTTCGTCGCGGCGCGCGAGGGGCTGCCCGCCGAGTTCGTCCGCAGCGAGGTCGCGCGCGGCCGCGCGATCATCCCGGCGAACATCAATCACCTCGAGCTCGAGCCGATGATCATCGGCCGCCACTTCCTGGTGAAGATCAACGCCAACATCGGCAACTCCGCCGTGCGGTCGTCGATCGAGGACGAGGTCGAAAAGCTCCGGTGGGCGACGCTGTGGGGCGCCGACACGGTCATGGACCTCTCGACCGGCAGGAACATCCACGAGACGCGCGAGTGGATTATCCGCAACTCGCCCGTGCCGATCGGCACCGTGCCGATCTATCAGGCGCTCGAAAAGGTCGGCGGCCGTCCCGAAGACCTCACCTGGGAGGTCTATCGCGACACGTTGATCGAGCAGTGCGAGCAGGGCGTCGACTACTTCACCGTCCACGCGGGCGTGCTCCTGCGCTACATCCCGCTGACCGCGCGCCGCGTCACGGGCATCGTCTCGCGCGGCGGATCGATCATGGCGAAGTGGTGTCTCGCGCATCACCAGGAGAACTTCCTGTACACGCGCTTCCGCGAGATCTGCGAGATCATGCGCGCCTACGACGTCTCGTTCTCGCTCGGCGACGGGCTCCGTCCGGGCTCGATCGCCGATGCCAACGACGAGGCGCAGTTTGCCGAGCTCGAGACGCAGGGCGAGCTGACCCGGATCGCCTGGGAGTACGACGTCCAGGTGATGAACGAGGGGCCGGGCCACATTCCCATGCATCTCATCAAGGAGAACATGGAGAAGCAGCTCGAGTGGTGCGGCGAAGCGCCGTTCTACACGCTCGGGCCGCTGACCACCGACGTCGCCCCCGGCTACGATCACATCACCTCGGCGATCGGCGCGGCCATGATCGGCTGGTACGGCACGGCGATGCTCTGCTACGTCACGCCGAAGGAGCACCTCGGCCTGCCCAATCGCGACGACGTCAAGGCGGGCGTCATCGCCTACAAGATCGCGGCGCACGCCGCCGATCTCGCCAAGGGCCATCCGCGCGCGCAGGCCTGGGACGATGCGCTGTCGAAGGCGCGCTTCGAGTTCCGCTGGCAGGATCAGTTCAATCTGGCGATGGATCCGGTCACCGCCCGGGCCTATCACGACGAGACGCTGCCCGCCGAGGGCGCGAAGGTGGCGCACTTCTGCTCGATGTGCGGCCCGAAGTTCTGCTCGATGGAGCTGACGCAGCAGATTCGCGAGGCCGGGATGCAGGAGAAGTCGCTCGAGTTCCGGAAGACCGGCGAGATCTACGTCAAGCAGTAACGCATCAATCGCCGTCGCCGTTTTGCCGCGTCGACGTTCTCAGCAGGAGATCCCATGTCCATCCGTCCCGTGAAGAAGGTCGTCGCGTCCAGACCTACTCTCGAAGGCGCCGGTGTCCGCTTGCGGCGGGCATTCGGCTTCGGCGACACCACCGACTACGACCCGTTCCTGCTCTTCGACGACTTCCGCAACGACAATCCCGACGACTACCTTGCCGGGTTCCCGTGGCATCCGCATCGCGGCATCGAGACGATCACCTCCGTGCTGGCGGGCACGGTCGAACACGGCGACAGCCTCGGCAATCACGGCCGCCTCGGGGCCGGCGACATCCAGTGGATGACGGCGGGCAGCGGCATCCTGCATCAGGAAATGCCGAAGGGCGACGCCGCCGGCCGCATGCACGGCTTCCAATTGTGGGCCAATCTGCCCGCCTCGCTGAAGATGACGGCGCCGCGGTATCAGGACGTGCAGGCCAGGGACGTGCCCGAGGTCGTCGACGACGACGGGACCACCGTGCGCGTCGTCTGCGGCTCGTTCTGGGGAAAGACCGGTCCGGTGGAAGGCGTCGCCGCGGATCCGCGCTACCTCGACGTCTTCGTGCCGGCCGGTGTCCGCAAGGTGCTGCCCGTCGAGACGACCAACCACGCGTTCGCCTATGTCTTCGAGGGCTCCGGCGTGTTCCGCGATGCGTCCGCACCGCGCGCCGTGCAGACCGACATCATCGGCACCGGCATCGAGCGTCCCGACTTCATCGGCAACCGCTCGATGGTGCTGTTCGATCAGGGCGATGAGGTCGTGGTGCAGGCCGGCGACGAGGGCGTCAGGTTCCTGCTCGTGTCGGGCAGGCCGATCAAGGAGCCGGTGGCGTGGTATGGCCCGATCGTCATGAACACGCAGCACGAGCTGCGCGTCGCGCTTCACGAGCTGAACAACGGCACATTCATCAAGTAGGCCCGGGCGACGGGCTTACGCGAGCCGCGCGTCCTGCACCCATTTGAGCGCGCTGGTGTGCGCGTCTGCCAGCGCGGCCGGCGTCAGTCCCGAAGCGGCGGCGAGCGATGCCGCCGCATCCCACTTGCCGCGTTCGTAGGCGATCGCGGCGTCCAGCACGCTGCGCAGCGGACTCGTCTGCCCCTCGAGCGCGCCGAGCACATCGGCCGAGAGCGGCAGCCCATCGAGGGCGTCGGTCATCGTCCGGCTCAACATGACGTCGAGCAGCGAGAAGAGACCGACCAGGAACAGCTCGGAGCTGCCGGCCGTCGTCGACATCTCGCCGAGCAGCTCGCAGGTCCGTGCTCGCAGCAGCGCCAGGGTCACGAGCTCGGGCGTCGCGCCCCCGTTCAGGCCAGCCAGGCACCACACCGTGGCCCATTTCCGGATCGGCTCGATCCCGAGCAGCACGAGAGCCTGGCCGATCGAGCGAATCTCCCTCCTGATTGGATAGCCCGCTGAATTCACCGATCGCAGGACGCGCAGGCTCAGCGAGACATCCTGCTTGACGAGCCGTTCGACCTCCGCGGTCGTCAGGTCCGGTTTGCTCAACGCGGCGAGCAGGCGCAGGTAGGCGAGCTGCTGCGCGGGCAGCGCTGCGCCGTGGTGAATCTGCGGCCGGCAGAAGTAGTAGCCCTGGAACAGGGTGTAGCCGCTGCGCCGCATGCGCTCGAACACGTCGCGCGTCTCGACTTTCTCCGCCAGCAGCCGTATGCCCTCGCGCGACAATCGCGATGCGAGCGCGGCCGCGGCAGCGGGCGGCGTCGTCAGCACGTCGACCTTGACGAAGGACGCATACGAGAGCAGCGTCTCGGCGGCGGATCCTTCGACGAAATCATCGAGCGCCAGCCGATAGCCGCGCGCGTGGAGATGACGGCAGACGTCGATGACCTCGTTGTCCACTGCCACGCTCTCGAGCACTTCGAGAACGACGCCGTCGGGCTGGACGAGCGAATCGAGCTTGCCGAGCAGCAGCGGACGGGTGACGTTGAGAAAGGCCTGATGTCCGCTGGTGAGCGTGTCGAGCCCGAGATCGAGGATGGCTTCCGTCAGCACCCGGGCGCTGGCAAGATCGCCGTCGGCACTGCAGGCGCTGTCGTGGGCGGCGTGCCTGTACAGCAGCTCGTAGCCGAAGACCCGCCCGCGCTCGTCGAGGATCGGCTGCCTCGCGATGTGCAGAGTGTCCCTGTCGTGCGCCCGATCGATTGCTGCGGTGGTCATCTGTGGCCCGGCCCGGTCGGCGCCGGGGTAGCCTCGGATCTGCAATCGGCTTCCGCGGCGCCGTCTTCACTGGGGCCACAAAAGGCTGGACCGCCGGCTGTCTGCCATATCAAAATACGCGGCCTGAGGAGCACGCCATGACGCATCTCACTCGACGGACGTTTCTGAACTGGAGCGCGGCTGCGGCGGCTGGTGTATACGCGGACGGTCTGTGGACTCCGGCGTGGGCGCAGGACACGCGCGGCCTTCCGCCGACGCCCGTCGTGGAGACATCGTCAGGCCGGATTCGCGGCGTGACACGCTTCGGCGTGCATCAGTTCTGGGGCGTGCCGTACGGCGCATCGACCGAGGGCCCGAATCGTTTCATGCCGCCGGTCAAGCCTGCGCCGTGGACCGGCGTGCGCGATTGCGTCCGCGTCGGCAATCGCTCGCCGCAGGATCCCGACGGCCCGATCTCGGAAGTGTTCGCCCTCGATCGGCAGGAGCCGATGGGCGAAGACTGTCTGAACCTGAACGTCTTCACGCCGGCAGTGGGCAGCGGCAATCGCCCGGTGATGGTGTGGCTGCACGGAGGCGGCTTCGCCGGCGGGTCGGGCAACTGGCTGCTCTATGAAGGGACCAACCTGGCGCGCAAGGAAGACGTCGTCATGGTTGCGGTAACCCACCGCCTCAACCTGTTCGGCTTCCTGTATCTCGCCGATCTCGGCGGCGGAGAGAAGTGGTCGCAGGCCAGCAACGCCGGCATGCTGGACATCGTTGCCGCGCTCCAGTGGATCAAGGACAACATCTCGCGGTTCGGCGGCAATCCCGGCAACGTCACCGTGTTCGGCCAGTCGGGCGGCGGCAGCAAGGTCACCACGCTGATGGCGATGCCGTCGGCGAAAGGGCTGTTCCACCGTGCCATTGCCATGAGCGGCGCGCAGCTTCGCGGGGCGACGCGCGAGAACGCCACGCGCGGCGCCGAGCAGTTCCTCGCCAGGCTTGGTCTGAAGTCCAACCAGCTCGATCGCCTCGCAGGATTCACCTGGAAGCAGCTGCAGGACGCCTACTACAGCGCGCCGAGAATCCAGGGACTCGCGACGGGTCCTGTCGTCGACGGCCGATCCCTGCCGCGCGACCAGTGGTATCCGGATGCGCCGGCCCTGTCGGCCGACGTGCCTCTGATGGCGGGCTCGACCGAGACCGAGGATGCGTGGAGCGATCCTCCGCCGCCGCTGGAGATGTCGGAGGAGGAGATGCTCACCCGCGTGAGGCGGATCGTCCGCAACGACGATGCGAAAGCGCGCGAGATGGTGGCCCTCTACCGGAAGACGCACCCCGGCATCAGCAACACGGACGTCTGGCTGATCATGAACGCCGACAACACCCGCCGCGCGAATGCGCAGCTGCTGAACGAGCTGAAGACCGCGCAGGGAAAGGCGCCTTCGTACCTGTATTACTTCACGTGGCGCTCTCCGGTGCACAAGGGCCAGATGAAGTCCTACCACACGCTGGACATTCCCTTCGTGCTGTACAACGTCGATCAGGCCGCCTCGATGACCGGTGCGATGCAGGACCGCTACGAGCTGGCGCACCGCATGAGCGCCGCGTTCGCGGCGTTCGCGCGCACGGGCAACCCGAACCACCCCGACCTGCCGAACTGGCCCGCATTCAACGCCGCGACGTATCCGACGATGGTGTTCGGCAACGAGTGCAAGCTGATGAACGATCCGAACCGCGAGGAGCGGCTCGCCCTCAAGGCGATCCGCGAGCGCGCCAACGCGACGGCCACGGCTCCGTAGGAGCCGCTTTCGCTCCCCGGGAGCGGCTGCCGCTCCGCAGCGGCGCCCGCTGCTCCCGGAAGGAACACCTTCGCTTTGCAGGAAACCGCGGCCGGCGTCCTCAGCGCGCCGGCGCGACTGGCGGCGGCGGGACGATCATGATGACCGTCGGGAAGCGCGCCGGCTGCGCGCCGCGCCGCGTATTCGGATAGCCCTGCGATCCTCCCCACGTCCAGTCCTTCACCGTCACACCGGGAGGAAACGCCATGCTTTCTTCGCGAAAGCGGCCTACCTCGAACACGTGGGTCGGCGGCTCCCTGAATACCAGGTCGCCTCGTTCGTCGAGTTGCGTGCGGTAGTAGGCGACGACGTCGGCGAAGGGGGCGGTGGTGCCGTAGATGTAGTAGCGCTGACTGCGCCCGGCGTCGTACGAGGCCAGGAACTGCGCCGACGGGTACACCGGGAACCAGACGACGTTTGCTGGCGGTGCACTCGGATCGGCTGACGCCGGCTGCAGCGTTTGAGTGGCGGGCCGTGCGCCCGGATTAGACGCCGGCGCCGGCGCGGCGGATCCCGTGTTGACCGGAGGATCAGCCGGGCGCTGTGTACGCGGTTGCTCACCCGCCCGCGGGAAGGGCTGTGGCGTCTGTCCGAACGCGGGTGAAGCAAGTAGAAGAACGGCCAGGACCACGCACCGCATGACTCATTATAGAGGTCCGGGTTCCTGTCGGTGGAGAGGCAACGGCGCGTCCCCAAAAGAGTATCTCGTCCGCCAAACCGACACCCCGGCCGATTTTCTTCGGGATTTTGCGCCAGAAAGGTTCCCCGCCGGCTGGATCGCATCTTGCCTTCGAGCCAGTCAGGCCGGGCGAAGGCGCCCGGACCTGGAGGATCGGGCCGTGGACGACTTCGATATCGCGCCAAGCAAGATTGGTGAATCTGCCCAAAGGGTCGTGGACCGCGCCATCGAGGAATCGCGCCGCCGCGACCACGCCGAGCTGACGAACGAGCACGTCTTCCTGGCCTTCGCTCAAGTGGAGTGGGACACGTTCGCTCAGGTGATGACCGAGCTGGGCCTGAATCCGCACGAGATCCTCCACGAGCTCGAAGTTCACCTCGACAGCCGCCGCCGCGTCAGCGGGCGGGAGCTGCGCGTCGCGCCGTCGACCAAGCTCGTCTTCAAGCTGGCCTTCCATCAGGCCAGCCGCGCCGGGCGTCAGACCATCGAGTCCTCGGATCTGTTCTCGGCGATCTTCGAAGAGAGCCAGGGCATTCCGGTGTCCATCATCCGCCACTACGGCGTCGAACCGGAGGTGCTCGTGTCACGCATCGCGACCCGGATGAGGGACAACGAACTGCGCGAAGAGCGGCTGCGCAAGCGCTTCGAGCTGCCGCCGTTCCTGAAGAACTTCGCCGTCAACCTCAACCTGCTGGCGCGGCAGGACAAGATCGCCCCGGTCTTCGGCCGCGACGAGGAGATCCAGCAGGTGCTCGAGATCCTGTGCCACCGCGAGCGGTCCAACTCGGTGATGTTGATCGGCGAGCCGGGGGTCGGCAAGACCGCGATCGCCGAGGGCCTCGCCCGTCGCATCGAGTTCGAGCCCGAGACGGTGCCGGTCCGCCTGCGCGATTGCCAGGTCGTCAACCTGCAGATGAACACGATGGTGGCCGGGACGATGCTCCGCGGCATGTTCGAGGATCGCATCCAGAACGTGATCCGCGAGATCAAGGAGCGGCCGAATCTGATTCTGTTCATCGACGAGGCGCACACGATGGTCGGCGCCGGGTCGGCGCTGGGCGCCCCGTCGGATGCCGCCAACGTGTTCAAGTCGGTGCTCGCCCGCGGCGAGGTGCGCATCATCGGCGCGACGACCCTGAGCGAGTACAAGGAGTTCATCCAGGAAGACGAGGCGCTGTCGCGCCGCTTCCGCACCGTGCACGTGTCCGAGCCGTCCATCGAGGAGACGCGCCGCATCCTCTACAACCTGCGGCCGCGTCTCGAGCGCAACTACTCGGTGCGTCTGGTGGACGAGGCCATCGAGACCGCTCTCGAGATGTCGCCCCGCTATCAGCGGCACCTGCACCTGCCCGACAAGGTGATCGGCTGGCTCGACACGGCGGCGGTCCGCGCCGAAATCGATCGCCGCTGGGAGGTCACGGCCAACGACGTCATCGACGTGATCTCGCACGCGGCGCAGATTCCGAAGGACATGGTGTTCCGCGACGTCGGCGATCGCTTCAAGGACATCGAGACGCGTCTCGCCAGGCGCGTGATCGGGCAGAAGAAGGCGGTGCAGGCCGTCGCGCATCGCCTGGTGCTGAACAAGGGACCGCTCAAGGACGGCTTCGATCGTCCCGACGGCGTGCTGCTGTTCCTCGGGCCCACCGGCGTCGGCAAGACCGAGCTGGCCAAGGCGACCGCCGAATTCCTGTTCGGCGACGAGAAGAAGATGATCCGCATCGACATGTCCGAGTATCAGGACGGCGGCACGTCGGTCGACAAGCTGATTGGCATGCCGCGCGGAATCGTCGGCAGCTCGCGGGGCGGCGTGCTGACCAACCAGCTGCGGGACAACCCGTGCACGGTGGTGCTGCTCGACGAGATCGAGAAGGCGAGCCCCAGCCTGCTGAACCTGTTCCTGCAGGCGTTCGACGAGGGCTGGCTCACCGACGGGCGCGGCAAGCGCGTGTATCTGTCGGACGCGATCATCATCATGACCTCGAACGCCGGCTCCGAGCACTTCCGCAAGCTGCAGAACCCGCTCGGATTCGCCGCCAGGACCGGCGAGGCCGCGATCGAGGCCGTGCGGGCCGACATCAACAGGGAGCTCGAGCGCCGCTTCCCGCCCGAGTTCCGCAACCGCGTCGACGAGGTGGTCGTCTTCGAGCCGCTGACCAAGGACGAAGTGCGCGAGATCGCGATGAAGTATCTCGATCAGGTCGCGGCGTCCCTGAAGAAGTGGAACAAGCAGATCACCATCGAGCCCGAGGCGATCGAGAAGCTGGTGACCGACGGCTACAGCCCGGCCTACGGCGCTCGATTCCTGAAGCGGGTGATCGACGACCAGATCAAGCTGCCGCTCAGCCAGCGCTGGAAGGAGTCCAACCACTTCCGTGCGTCGGTGAAGGACAACCGGATCGTCGTCGAAGCGTCCTGCCCGCGGCTGGTCACGGCGTCAGACGCAGACCAGATCGCCGTCAACTACTGACGTTCGCACGGGGCGGCCACGTCGCCGCCCCGCCGCGCGCCGCGGCGGCGTCGGGAATGATGCCCGTGTCCGACGCCCGGGGACATTTCACTCGCCTCGCGGCTCGACGCCGTGCTTCCGGCGCAGCCCGTCCATCACACGCTTCACTTCCGCGCGATAGGCGGCGGGCGCGTACTTCGTCGCGTACAGCTGGCGATAGCCGTCCACCAGCTCGGGATGCTCGGCTTCGAGCCAGCGCATGAAGTGATCGCGCGTCCCGCCTTCCAGATGCATCACGTTCGCGCCCACGAAGCGTGCGCCGTGATCGACAGCCGCCTTCAGCGTCTGCTCGAGCCGCGCCGGGCGCGATGAGAGTCCCGGAACGATCGGCGCCATGAGCACCCCGGCGTGAATGCCGGCGTCGACCAGCTCGCGCACGGCGCGCAGCCGCTGCAGCGGGGGAGCGGTGCCCGGCTCCAGCTCGCGCCACACGTCCTCGTCGACACAGGGCACGCTGATGCAGACGGTGAAGTGGGCGCGCGCCGAGAGGTCCATCAGCACGTCCTTGTCGCGCACGACCATGGGACCTTTCGTGACCAGGCTTCCGGGGTTGGAGACCTCGCAGAAGATTTCCAGCGCGCCTCGGGTCAGCTTGTACCAGCCTTCGATCGGCTGATAGCAGTCGGTGGCCGTGCCGATGGCCACCTCCTCGTGCGTCCACGACGGCCTGGTCAATTCCTTCCGCAGGACCTCGAGCAGGTTGGTCTTCACGAGAATCACCGACGCGAACTCGTCGTCGGCGCCGAGCTCGAACTGCGCGTGATAGCGCCGGGCGTAGCAGTAGTGGCAGCCGTGCGTGCAGCCGCGATAGGGATTCAGCGTCCACTTGAACGGCATCCCCTTCACCGGATTGAGCGCCGAGCGGCATTGCACCTCCTGGTAGCGGGCGGCGTCGGCACGGCGAACCGCTTCGGTCAACGCATCGGCACCGCCGGCTCTGACCAGGTCGGCAATCTGCCGGGTGGTGGGCTTTGCCGGCCTTGGCGGTCCGAGATCGAACAGAAGCGGGGAAGTTTCCATGGAAAACGCGGAGGCTTCGCCGTTTGTTTGCCGAGGATAGCAGATCCGGCGGCGGCGGGGATCCTAGGCCACCGCGCGCCAGTAGCTCAGGAGGTCGTCGAGCATGCGATCGAACGAAATTTCGGGCCGCCAGCCGGTCGCCTGGTTGAGCCGGGCATAGCTGCCGACCAGGATCGGCACGTCGTTGGGGCGCATGCGCGTCTCGTCCACCTCGATGCGCACGCGGACCGTCGAACGGGCCACCAGCGCGTCGAGGACGGCGCGAATCGAACGGGCCACGCCGGAGGCCACGTTGTAGATGCCGCCGGTCTCGCCCGACTCCATGAGCGCGGCGTAGGCGCGCACGACGTCACGCACGTCTGTCAGATCGCGGCGCGCCTCGAGATTGCCGACCTTGATGACCGGCTCGAGCCGGCCCCGCTCGATGAGGGCGATCTGCCGGGCCAGGCTGGGCGCGACGAAGGCCGGCTGCTGCCGCGGGCCGGTGTGATTGAACGAACGGGTGACGACGACGTCGAGGCCGTCCTCGCGGATGGCGCGCAGCGCGAGCTGCTCCTGCGCGAGCTTGCTGATAGCGTACGGGCTGGCCGGTGCGATCGGATCGCTCTCGACAATCGGCTCCGACGAGGGCGCGTAGAGGGCGGCCGATCCGGGGATCAGCACTCGGCAGCGGATGCCTTCGCGGCGCAGGGCGTCGAAGAGGTGCTCGGTGGCGAGGACGTTGCCCTCGAGCGGGCGCGCGGTGTCGCGCCACGATTCGGCCTGATGCGGGATGCCGGCGCAGTGATAGATCTGCGAGGGCCGCGTCTCGCGAATTGCCGCGCGGACGGCATCGCGATCGAGGAGGTCGACGGTCTCCCGCGTCCAGCCGATGATGCGCGGGCCGTCTGCGCCGTTCCGGTCCGCCTGCGAGGCGAGCAGGTGTTCGACGAGATGGCTGCCGGCAAAGCCGCCGGCGCCGGTCACGACAACGACATCGCTCACTGCCGCTGGTGGTACTGGGCCTGATAGTAGGCCTTGAAGGCGGGGTCCTGTTCCTTGATCGGCCGCCACCACCATTCGTTGCGGCGATACCACTCGACCGTGCGGCGGAGGCCGTCGTCGAACGGTTCGCGCGGCGACCAGCCGAGGCCGCGCAGCTTCGTGGTGTCGAGGCAGTAGCGGCGATCGTGGCCGGGCCTGTCGGCCACCGGCGTGATCAGCGATGCCGGCTTGCCGAGCGCCGCGAGGATGCGGTGCGTGAGGTCGATGTTCTGGACCTCGTTGCCGCCGCCGATGTTGTAGACCTCGCCGTTGACGCCGTTCTCGATGATCAGATCGAGGGCCCGGCAGTGGTCGTCGACGTGCAGCCAGTCGCGGACGTTCCGGCCGTCGCCGTAGAGCGGGACCGGGATGTCGTCGATGGCGTTGGTGGCGAAGAGCGGAATCACCTTCTCGGGGAACTGATACGGGCCGTAATTGTTCGAGGCGCGGGTGATGATCACCGGCACCTCGTAGGTGGCCCAGTAGCTGTAGGCGAGGCGATCGGCGCCCGCCTTGCTGGCGGCGTACGGATTGCGCGGCCTCAGCTCGTCGGTCTCGCGGCTCGCGCCCGTCGGCACGCTTCCGTAGACTTCGTCGGTCGAGATCTGAATGAACCGCCGCAGCTGCCGCGCGCGCCGCGCCGCCTCGAGCAGGACGAACGTGCCCTCGACGTCGGTCCGGATGAAATCGCCGGCGGCCATGATCGACCGGTCGACGTGCGTCTCGGCGGCGAAGTGCACGACCAGGTGCGACTGTTCGACGAGCGGCCCGCTCAGCCGCGCATCGAGGATGTCGCCGTGCACGAACGTGTGGCGTGGATTGTCCATCACGTCGTGGAGGTTCTCGCGCCGCCCGGCATAGGTGAGCTTGTCGAGCGTGGTGACGTGCCAGTCGGGATGGGCGGCCAGCGCGTAGCGAACGAAGTTGCTGCCGATGAACCCGGCGCCGCCGGTGACGAGGACGTTTACCACCGGATGCCGACCTCCGAATTGTCGCCCAGCATGAAGCGGAAGGCGCTGGGCTTCACCGGCTCGCGGTAGATGCGCACGTTCTTGCCGATCAGGCTGTCGGTCACGCGGTTGGCGAGGTCGCGCAGCGACGAGCATTCGAGCACGATGCTGTGCTCGATTTCCGTGTCCTGGATCACCACGTCGTTCATGATCGACGTGAACGGGCCGACGTAGGCCTGCGAGATCCGCGCGCCCCTGCCGATGATCGCCGGGCCGCGGATCACCGAGCGCTCGATGATTGCCCCGGGTTCGATGACGACCTTGCCCTCGACGCGGCTCTCGGCGTCGACGTGGCCTTCGACGCGGCGCTCGAACGTCTCGAGGATCAGCCGGTTGGCTTCGAGCATGTCTTCGAGCTTGCCGGTGTCCTTCCACCAGCCCTCGACGACCTGCGGGCGCACCGTCAGCCCGCGGTCGATCAGATCCTGGATGGCGTCGGTGATCTCCAGCTCGTTGCGGAAGCTCGGGCGGATCCGCCTGACGGACTCGAAGACCTGCGGGCCGAACATGTAGACGCCGACCAGGGCGTGGTCGCCGATCGGCTCCTTCGGCTTCTCGACCAGCCGCACGACCTTGCCGTCGCGGAGCTCGGCGACGCCGAACATCTGCGGGTCGGGCACGCGCGCGAGCAGGATCTGCGCCGCCGGCGCGTCGCGGCTGAAGTCGCGGACGAACTGCGTGATGCCCTTGTTCAGCAGGTTGTCGCCCAGGTACATCACGAACGGATCCGTCCCGATGAAGGGCTCGCTGATCTTGACCGCATGGGCCAGGCCGCGCGGGGCGTCCTGCTCGATGTAGGTCACGCGCACGTTCCAGCGCGATCCGTCGCCCACGGCGGCGCGAATCTCCGCCTGCGTGTCGCCCACCACGATCCCGATGTCGCGAATGCCGGCCTCGGCCATCGCCTCGATGCCGTAGAACAGCACCGGCTTGTTGGCAATCGGGACCAGCTGCTTCGCGCTGGTGTAGGTGAGCGGGCGGAGCCGGGTGCCCTTGCCGCCGCTGAGAATCAGTCCCTTCAAGTCTCCCTACCGCTGGCCGCCGAAGGCGCCGAAGAAGTTCGAGAACGTGCCCAGGCCGGCCAGAATGAATCCGAAGTTGAAACGGGTGTCCGACGGGATCGCGAGATTGGTTCCAAGCGAAGCATAGTTGTACTTCTGGAACTCCACCGTCAGCCCGCAGCACTGCGCCAGATACGACACCATCGCGCCCTGGCTGACGATGTACGACCGGGCGATGTCCCAGCTGATGTTATATGTGCCCGTCGCGCGCCCGTCCAGCCAGCGCACCGATGTCGTGCCCTGCACGTAGGTCTGATGATTATCGGCGTCGAGGCGGTTGTGGCTGAAATTGGCGCCGGCCGACACCGCGGAGCCGTTCACCGTGCCGCCCAGCGAGACGATCTGCAGGCCGCGTCCCTTCGACACGTCGTATTCGATGCGCAGGTTGGTGTCCAGCGCCTGCGTGGGCGACACCCGCGTGGTGAACGACAGCGGCGACAGGTCCGCCGGCCGGCCCTGCGCCGTGCTCTGGTAGGAGCTGTCGAACCCCGCCGACAGCGGATTGGTGTAGTAGGTCTGCTGCAGCCCGACGGTGAGGATCTCGCGGGTCGTGCCCCGCGTGCCCTCGGTGGCGCGGGTGCGCGCGAACAGCCGGTTGGTGATGCCGTAGGTCACCCGGGTCGAGCCGCTCACGACGAAGTCGGCGACGTCGCTGCCCTGCGAAGGCGTCCGCCGGAAGTCGCTGAAGCCGCTGGTGAAATCGATGGTGAACGCCGGCTCGATGACGTGCTTCAGCCGTTCGGCGAAGCCGCCCTGCAGATCCCAGATGCGGTTGAACACGGGGCCGACGATCTCCGAACGCAGGGTCGTGAACTGCCGCAGGTAGGGGGCCTCGACGAGCTCGCCCCTGTCGTCTCCCTGCACGGTCTGACTGTGCGAATAGCGCGTCGTCCGATAGGCGGCGCTGGTGTTGATCGACAGGAAGGTCAGGCGCGACAGCGGCACGCGCACGGTGGGTGAGAAGTCGAGCCGCGAGTAGCCGTTGTCGGAGACGATGACGCCGTTGCTGATCGACTGATTCGGCAGGACCGAGTACTCGGCGTTGGCCGAGGCGTAGATGGGCGCGCGGAAGAGCCGCTGCGGGGCGAGGCTGGCGCTGACGCGCGGTGTGCTGCCGTAGATCTGCGACGAGGTGGCCGACGTGAAGATCTCGTTGCGCTGATACAGCGCGCTCGTCATCACCGGGCCGAACCCGGCAGTCAACCCGCCTTCGACGAGCCGGCGGTTGCGCGTCGCCGCGTAGAGGCCCTGGTGATAGAGCTGCTGCGTGACCAGGTCGGTGAAGTAATCGAGCCTGGCCCGGGCGCGGATCGTGCGCGAGATCGCGTGATTGAGCGTGCCCGTCAGCTCGTAGCTGTTGGACGCCTCGAGCGTCTGCGTCTGATTTCCGGTCGTGAAGGTGGTTTCCTTGCGGCTGAATCGATAGAAGCGGATGTCGCCCGACGACTGCGCCGCGGCGACGTAGCGGTACTCGGCGCCGGCCCCCTGGCCGGTCCGCGTATACCAGTCGTGGAAGAACGTCGCGTCGGTGCTGCGATTGATCGCCCAGAAGAACGCGTTGCTCAGCGCCTGCCCGCGCACCGTCGAGGTGCCGTAGGTGGGAAGCAGGAAGCCCGTGGCGCGCTCGTCCTCGCGAATCGGGTAGTAGACCAGCGGCAGATACAGCACCGGCACGCCCTTCACGCGGAGCACCGTGCTGCGGGCGATCGCGTAGTCGTTGAGGTTCAGCGTGACGCTCCCGCTGGCCACTTCCCAGCGCGGGGTCGGCTGCACGCACGTGGTGAACGCTCCACGCGTGATGCGATATCGCCGCGGCCCGAGGCGTTCGATGATCTCGCCGTAGAAGTAGACATCGGCCTCCTGATTGCCGAACTGCCGCAGGTCGGCCTGGGCACCCAGCGACATCAGGCCCGAGGCATCGCGGAAGACGCCGGTCCCGGTGGCGACGTCGTACTCGAGGCGGTCGGCCGAGAGCCGTCCCTCGGCGCCGGCGAAGACCACGTTGCCCTGCGCGATGACGCGGTTCGTGTCGCGGAACATCTCGACCTGATCGGCAAAGAGCGTCGTCTCGGGACCGAGCGGAAGCTCGACCTGCCCGGTCAGGATGCAGTAGTCGCCCTTGCACTCCGAGCGGAGCGAGCGCTGGTTGATCTGGTCGAGCAGCCGCGTCGCGGCCGTCCCGGGAGTCTGCGCCGGCGGTGATTCAGGCTGCTGTGCGGCGGCGCGGCCCGCGGATGCGATGCACACCACGCACGAGAGCAGCAGGGTCAGAGCTCGCACAACACACGTAATCAGCGGAGGATAGCACGCCGCCTGAGGCCGTCGCGCACGGCGCCGGCCAGGAAGATCGATCCTGCCACGACGACCAGCGGCGCGCGCTCCAGGGCACGGTCGATGGCGCGCGCGGCGTCGGCTTCGGCGACGGCGTCGGCGGCCCCGGCCGCGCGCAGGTGCTGCGCCAGGTCGCCGGCCGGAATCGCCCTCGGCGTCGGCGCCGCGGTGGCGATGACCGAGGAGACGTGCGGCAGCAGCGTGCCGATGATGTCCTGCACGTTCTTGTCGCGCATCACACCGATCACCAGCGGCGGGCGCTCGGGATGCCAGCGCGTCAGGTAGGCGGCAAGGGCGCGCGCGCCTTCAGGATTGTGCGCCGCGTCGAGCAGCACCTGGCGGTCGCCGTCGAGCTGGATCAGCTCGAGCCTTGCCGGCCACTCGGCCTGTGCCAGCCCGCGCTCGATGGCGCCGCGCGAGATCCGCACGCCTCGCTCGCCGGCCGATTCGAGCAGCCGGACGGCGACGACGGCGTTCTGCGCCTGGTGCTCGCCGCGCAGCCCCAGCGTCACCGGGCCGTAGGACGCGTGCGGTGTTTCGATCGTCACACGCGCCCGTCCGTCGATCATCTGCGTCGTGCAACGCGAGTCGACGGCGCTCTCGCGCAGCGTCGCCCCCCGCTCGGCGGCGACACGGGCGATCACGTCGCGCGCCTCCGGCGGCAGCGCCCCCAGCACGACGGTCATTCCCGGCTTGACGATGCCCGCCTTCTCGAAGGCGATGGAATCGAGCGTGTGACCGAGGTGCTGCTGATGATCGAAATCGATGGTCGTGATCGCGCCGGCCGCGGGAGAGATCACGTTGGTGGCGTCGAACCGCCCGCCGAGACCGACCTCGATGACGGCGACCTCGATCTTCGCGCGGCGGAACAGCTCGAAGGCAGCGGCGGTCGTGGCTTCGAAGAACGTCGGCTGGACCGGCAGCACGCCGCCGGCGCGCAGCCGATCCGCGCAGGCCAGCACCTCGTCGACCGCCGATTCGAGCGCCGCCGTCTCGACCGGCCGGTCGCCGATGACGAAGCGCTCGTTGAGCTCGGCCAGGTGCGGCGAGGTGTAGCGCGCGGCATGGACGCCTTCGGCGCGCAGCGCGGCATGCACCATGGCCGTGACCGACCCCTTGCCGTTGGTGCCGGCCACGTGCAGCGAGGTGAAGCTGCATTCGGGGTGGCCGAGCCCTGCGCAGAGGCTGGTGATGTTGTCGAGACCGAGCTTGATGCCGAACGTCTCGAGCGCGAACAGGCGATCGAACAACTGGGAGGTCAACTACGTACCATTCAGGATTCGGGCGTGGTCGCGGCAAATGCCGGCCGCTCGTCGAACGTGGCGGTGCCGCTGCGCTCGGCGCGCATGAAGCGCAGCGCGCGCGCGAGCGTCGCCCTGAGGTCGCGCCGGTCCACGACCATGTCGAGCATGCCGTGCTCGACGAGGAACTCGCTGCGCTGAAAGCCTTCCGGCAGCTTCTGGCGGATGGTCTGCTCGATGACCCGGGGACCGGCAAAGCCGATCAGCGCCTTGGGCTCGGCGATGTTGAGATCGCCCAGCATGGCAAAGCTCGCGGTGACGCCGCCGGTGGTCGGATCGGTCAGCACCGAGATGTAGGGCAGCCGGGCGCGATCGAGCCGCGCCAGCGCCGCCGAGACCTTGCCCATCTGCATCAACGACAGCGCGCCTTCCATCATGCGCGCGCCGCCGGAGCACGAGATGACGATGACGGGCTGACGGCGCTCGAGCGCCATCTCGATGGCCCGCGTGATCTTTTCGCCGGCCACGACTCCCATGCTGCCGCCGATGAACGAGTACTCCATCGCCGCCACCACGACGTCGATCCCTTCGAGCGCGCCGGTCGCGACGATCACCGAATCCTTGAGGCCGGTGGCCTCAATGGTGCTCTTGAGACGATCGCGATAGGGGCGGGTGTCGGTGAACTGGAGCGGGTCGTTGCTGGTGAGGTTGGCGAAATGTTCCTGGTAGCAGCCGTTGTCGAACAGCGCCTTCAGCCGCTCCGCGGCGCTGATGCGGAAGTGATGGGCGCACTTGGGGCAGACGTTGAGGCTGGCCTCGAGGTCCTTGTTGTAAATCAGTTGAGAGCAGCCCGGACACTTGACCCAGAGCCCCTCGGGAACACGGCTGGGCTTTTCGGCCGTGGAAGACGCAATCGGCTTTCGGGTCTTCTTGAACCACGCCATGCCTCTGGCACTCTAACACGAAGCTGGTTCGCGGTTGGTGGGTAGTGGCTGGCGGTCGTGTTCGGGGCCGGTGCCGGTCTATGTGGTTGATGTGCCGGGCTTTCCCAGTCTGGCTCACAGCCGCCTGCGCCGCTGCACGGCTCCGGCGCGCCGCCTTCGCCCTTCACGGCTCCGGCGCCCAAGCCTGCCCACCACGAACCACTAACCACCAACTAGGTCCGCGGCACGTAGTACTGCGTCCCCCGGCCCATGGCGTTGATCTGCTTCAGCAGATCGTCCAGCGCCTCGTCGCTGCCGGCGAGGTCCAGATGCGAGGTCTCGACCACCAGGAGCGGCGTGCTGGTGTAGTGGAAGAAGAAGTGCTGGTAGGCCTCGTTCAGCTCTTTGAGGTAGGCGGGGTCCGGCTCGATCGCCGGCGTCTCGCGCTCCCCGCCCCGGACACGGTCGCGCAGCCGGCGCACCAGCACCTCGGTCGGCGCCTGCAGGTAGATCACGAGGTCGGGCGAGGGCACGTCCTTGACGAGCAGATCGTAGAGCCGCTGGTAGATGAACAGCTCGTTATCGTCGAGATTGAGATACGCGAAGATCTTGTCCTTGTCGAACAGGTAGTCGCTGACGATGATCTGCGTGAAGAGGTCGCCCTGCTGCACCGACAACTGCTGCCGGTGACGATTGAGGAGGTAGAAGAGCTGCGCCTGCAGCGCCGCACCGGCGCGCCCGCCGTAGAAGTCGGCGAGGAACGGGTTCTCGGTCTCTTCGAGCAGCGCGGTGGCATCGAGCCTCGCCGCCAGGCGCTCGGCGAGCGACGTCTTGCCCACGCCAATCGGGCCTTCGATGGCGATGTACTGGAACGGCATGAACGGAGAGCGGAGCGTTCGCCCCGAGGGTGCATGCTATCATCGCGAGCGGATGTCCATGGCGATCGGCATGCGCCGCGCGGCACAGTGCCTGACGCTGATTGCCGCACTGTTCGCAGCCTCGTGCGCGTCGGCGCCCCCCGCAGCTCCCGTCCCGGTCGTCACCTGGGAACAGAAGATCGGCTGGATCGTCCGTCTCGAGGATCAGCGGATCCTGCGCGACCCGAATCCTCCACCGCCCGTGATCCTCAGGCCCGCCACGCAGCGCGAGCCGGCGATTGTCGCCCCGGGGCCGCCATCTGATCTGATCAGGCTCCTGAACGATCCGGAGGCGCGGGTGCGCCGCCGGGCGGCGCTCGCGATCGGTCGCGTCGGACTGAGCGAGGGCGTCGAGCCTCTGATCAAGCTGCTCGACGATGGCGAGATCGAGGTGCGGCAGATGGCGGCCTTCGGCCTCGGGCTGATTGGCGATGCGTCGGCGCGGCCGGCGCTGCTCGCCGCGCTCGAGGATTCGCAGCCCGTGCTGCAGGGACGTGCGGCCGAAGCGCTCGGGATGATCGGCGATCGCGCCGATGCCGGGCCCATCGCCGCAATGGTGCAGACCCACATCAAGGCCGGCGCCCTGACGGGCATTGCCCCCGACGATCTGACGTACCCGCTTGCGCCTCCGGTCGAGGCCGTGCGGCTCGGACTCTACGCGCTGGCCAGGCTGGGTGCCTACGACGCCCTGGCCTCTGCCGTGCTGGTCAACGGACAGCCGGTGTCGACCTGGTGGCCCGTGGCGTACGCGCTGCAGCGCGTCGGCGATCCGCGCGCGGTGCCGGCCCTGATGACGCTCGTCAACACTCCGGGGCGTTTCACGGCGTCATTTGCGGCAAAGGGGCTCGGCATGCCGAAGGCGCCGGAGGGCGCGCCGGTGCTGCGGCAGACTGTCGAGCAGCGCAAGCTCCCGGTGCCGGTCGTGATCCAGGCAATACGCTCGCTCGGCGCCATTCGCGATTCCTCGGCCGTCCCGCTGCTGCTCAAGATCGTGGCCGACCGGGCGCTGGACGCGACGCTACGCGTCGAAGCGATGAACGCGCTGGGAGCGCTCGCCACGGCGCAGCACGTGGACCTGCTCCTCGACCTGGTGTCGAACCCCGTGCCCGGCATCCGTGCGGCGGCATTGCAGGCGCTGGCCAGGGTCGACCCGGAGGTGTTCCTCACGGCGCTGGCCAGCCTCGACGCGGATCGCGAATGGACCGTGCGGGTGGCGGTGGCCAACGCGCTCGGCACGCTGCCCGCCGAGCGGAGCCTGCCGCGCCTGAGGGTGATGCTGCAGGATTCCGATCAGAAGGTCGTGGCCGCCGTGATCAATGCGCTCGCCTCGTCCCGGGCGACGGGTATCGAGCGGGTGCTGCTCGATCGGCTGGCGAGCCAGGATCCCGCCGTTCGCGCCGCGGCCGCCAACGCGCTCGCGGACCTCAAGATCGCGTCGGCGGCGCAGCCGCTCGCCGACGCCTATCGCCGCGCCGCCAACGAGGAGAGCTACACGGCGCGGGCCGCCGCCCTTGCCGCGCTGGCGCGTCTGGATCCGGCCGCCGCACGTCCGGTGCTGCTCGAAGCCCTGAAGGATCGCGACTGGGCCGTGCGGATTCGGGCACAGGCGCTGCTGAAGGAACAGAACGTCACCGGCCACGACCAGACCGTGCGGCCGGCAACCGAGGGTCGGGCGGTGAACGACCCGCAGTGGCAGGCGATCGTCAACCCGCCTTTCTCGCCGCGCGCGTTCATCGACACCGACAAGGGGACGATCGAGATCGAGCTTGCCGTGATCGATGCCCCCCTGACCGTGGCCAACTTCATCGCCTTGGCGCGCAAGGGATTCTTCCGCGACAACGCGATCCACCGACTCGTGCCCGACTTCGTCGTTCAGGCCGGCGATCCCCGCGGCGACGGGGAAGGCGGGCCGGGCTACACGATCCGCGACGAGCTGAACCAGCTTCCGTATCTCCGCGGCACCGTGGGGATGGCGCTCGACTGGGAGGACACCGGCGGGAGCCAGTTCTTCATCACGTACTCGCCGCAGCCGCATCTCGATGCCCGATACACGGTCTTCGGCCGTGTCGTGAACGGCATGCACGTCGTCGATCGGCTGGCGCAGTGGGATGTGATCCGGAACGTCCGGATTCGCGACGGGGTCAATCCGGAGTAGCGTCGGCAGGAACCAGCTCCCAACATCGGGGAGCATGCCGCCGCGACGTCGGGAGCTGGCAGGTGGCGAGCGACGACAGCGCCTAGCGCTTCTTGGCCGCCTTCTTCTTTCCGCCCTTTGCTTTCTTCGCCATGTGAATCCCCCCTTTCGTCCGTGGAGTGGACGCGAGCGTCGCACCCCGGTGCACTCTGCCGCCTGGCACGTCGGCCCGGGTGCCTGCGACCTCGCTCGTTGTGCGGGGCTGACTCCCGATCGCGTCGTCCGCCGGTGTGATCACGCGATGACGGACGAGGCAGATACGAACGGGAGCGCGATATCGAGAGACAAAAAAAATGGGGTGCTCCATCGAGCACCCCTTGAAGCCTGCGGAAGATTTACCGCTTCTTCGCGGCCTTCTTCTTCCCGCCCTTGGCAGCCTTCTTCGCCATTGTTTTCTCCTCAGGCTGTGCGGCTCAGCCTCCGACGGCCGCGTGACCGTCACAACGGGTGGGCTGAGCCATCCACCCTCATACCAGATGTAGATTATGGGTGAGATTTTCTTGCTGTCAAGCACAAAATCGCGTTGCTTGTCAAAAGATCGTGACGCCGCGATACCCGGCGGGACGATCAACCGCACCCACGATGTCAAGTGTCGGCACGAGCCGGCGATCACTACAGCGCACACGGCGCACGACGCGCGTTGATCGACGGATTGAACGATCGATCGAGGCATGAGCCGCGTGTCTCTCGAGCGCCGCGGCGCCGCCGTGCATCGCCGCGCGTCATCGCCGCCGCAGTCCGGCTCGTGCGGCGCGTGCGATCCGGTCCGGATCGCCGGGCGGCACGTGGTCGAGCGCGGCGCGATAGGCCTCGAGCGCCGCTTCATGTCTGCCGAGGCGATCGAGCACCTGTCCCAGCAGCAGGTACGTGCGTGCGAGGGCGCCAACCGGTGCCGCGGGGTCCAGCTCGAGAATCGCGTGGAGGTGTTCCACCGCCATTTCCCGTTCGGAGAGGCGATCGAGGACACCGGCGAGGCCGAGACGCGCCTTTACCTCGGTCATCTCGGGCTCGGCGACGCGGCGCGCCCGCGCCAGGTTGAGCAGCTCCTGCCACGACCGCCGCGACGCCTGCAGGTCGTGCAGGTATACGTCCTGCACTTCGGCGATGAGCTGCAGGAACAGCGGATTCCGCGGGTGCCGCGCGCGGAGCTCTCCGAGGAGCTCCAGGGCACGTTCGGGCTGCTTCTCGTACCAGAGATAGATCTGATGAAGCTGGAAGTCGGCCTCGCTCTGCAGGAGCTGTCCGCCGCTGCGGGCGCGCAGCATCTCGCGCAGGCCCTCGACGCGGTCGCCGCCCGGCAGCAGGAGAAGCCATCGCAGCACGCGCAGCGCCGCCGGCGCGACGTCGGCGTAGTAGTGATACAGGCCAATCCCGAAATACGCATCGTCCAGCCCGGGATCGAGCTCGAGCGCCCGCTCGAGGGCGGACTTGATGCGTTTGCCGTCGCGCGCCGCGGCCAGGCGGTCGTCCCTGAGCACGCGCCATTGCGCCCGTGCCCCGTAAGCGCCGCCGAGATAGAACCACGCTTCGGCGCGCTCAGGCTCGCGCTCGGTCCACGCCTCGATTGCCTCGATGACGGCGTCGGCTTCGGCCTCGAATTCCTCATCGCGTGACCGGTTGTGCGGATCGAGCTGGATCTCCCACCACAGCGACACGAGGTCGAGCAGCTGACACGCTTCCTGCGGGGCGGGCCCGCACGTCCGCCGCAGGAGCTCGGGCACCGCGTCGAAGCGGGCATCGAGAATGGCGTTGTAGACGCGGGAGAGCTGAGGGGCTGCCGTCAGGCCGGTCGTCTGCGCCCTGGCCGTTGCGGCCAGGAAAAGCAGGGCCGTGGCGGCGGCGGCGATCCTCATGTAATGCTGGTCAGCAACCGCTGCTTGTCGGCGTGCCGCTCGATGGCCAGCGTCAGCAGCCGGTCGAGGAGCGCGGAGTAGGACAGGCCGCTGGCTTCCCACATCTTCGGATACATCGAGATCGAGGTGAAGCCGGGGATGGTGTTGACCTCGTTCAGATAGAGCGCGTTGGTCTCGCGGTCGATGAAGAAGTCCACGCGCGCCATCCCCGAGAGCTCGAGCGCCCGGAACGCCTCGATACTCAGCGCGCGCACGCGCGCCTGCATCTCCGGCGTGAGATCGGCGGGGATCTTCGTCGTGGCGCCGTCCGCGTCGATGTATTTGGCGTCGTACGAATAGAAGCCGTCGCGGTGGGTGACGATGATCTCGCCCGGCACGGAGGCTTCGGGGTCGTCGTTGCCCAGCACCGCGCACTCGATCTCGCGGGCGTTCGGGACGGCCGCCTCGATGACGATCTTCTTGTCGAACCGCAGCGCCAGCTCCACGGCGTCGCGCAGGGTCTCCTCGTCCTTGGCCTTCGAGATGCCCACGCTCGAGCCCAGGTTGGCGGGCTTGACGAACACCGGATAGCGGAGCTCCTGAGCGACGCGCGACGCGATGGCCGACGCGCCGGACTGCCATTCCCGCCGCATCACCGTCAGGTGCGCAACGATCGGCAGCTTGTTGGCGGCGAAGATCGTCTTCATCACCGCCTTGTCCATCCCGACCGCCGACCCGAGCACACCGGCTCCGACGTACGGGACGTTGGCGAGCTCGAGGAGGCCCTGGACGGTTCCGTCCTCGCCGTACGGCCCGTGCAGAACCGGGAACACGACGTCGATATGTCGGCTCGACAGCGCCGCCGTCGGTTCAACCGGCTGGAGAGCGGTGCTCTCCTGCTGTCGATGCACCTCTGCCGCCGAGAGCGCCTTCGGCACATCCCCGGTCAGGGCCCACCGGCCGTCCTTGCCGATCTTGATGGGAACCGCCTCGTACTTCGCGGGGTCGAGATGCTTGAAGATGGCGGCGGCCGACGCGATGGACACTTCGTGCTCTCCGGAACGTCCGCCGTAGATCACGCCGACACGCAGCTTGGACACGATTCACTAATAATAGACGCGTTGGGACGCCGCTTCGATACCGCTCAGGGCAGGCCCCTCGACGATGCTCGGGACAGGTCCCTCGACGAATCTCGGGGCAGGCCCCTCGACGTAGCTCGGGGCAGGCCCTTTCGTTTCGCGCTGCGCGCGACCGATGGCGCCGCTCGTCTCGGAGCGTTCGAGACCCCGCACGGCATCGTGCAGACGCCGGCGTTCATGCCCGTCGGCACCCAGGGCGCGGTCAAGGCGGTGCTCCACCGCGATGTCGTGGACGCCGGCGCCGAGATCATCCTCGGCAATACCTATCACCTGTTCCTCCGGCCCGGCGACGACTTGATCGCCCGCCGCGGCGGGCTGCACCGGTTCATCGGCTGGGACCGGCCGGTCCTGACCGACAGCGGCGGATTTCAGATCTTCAGCCTTGCGGGACGGCGGTCGATCACGGAAGACGGCGCGGAGTTTCAGTCGCACCTCGACGGCTCGCGTCATCTGCTGACCCCGGAACGTGCGGTCGACATCCAGGCCAGGCTCGGTTCGGACATCGCGATGGTGCTCGACGAGTGCCTTGCGTATCCCGCCACGCGGGATGCCGCGGCCTCGTCGATGCAGCGATCGGTGCGATGGGCGGCGCGGTGCCGCGCCAGGCTGGACGTGCTGCGGACCTCGCCGCCACCGGAGGTGACCGTCACGAATCCCGGCCAGGCGCAGTTCGGCATCATCCAGGGCGGCGTCTTCGCGGATCTGCGCAGGGAAAGCGCCGAGGCCACCATCGCCATCGGATTCGAGGGCTACGCCATCGGCGGGCTCAGCGTCGGCGAACCGATCGAGCAGATGTATGCGGTGGTCCAGGACACCGCCGCGGTTCTTCCTGTCGGCTCCCCGCGATACCTGATGGGGGTGGGAACCCCGGAGGACCTGGTCGAGTGCGTCGCCCGCGGCATCGACATGTTCGACTGCGTCATGCCGACCCGGAACGCCAGGAACGGCCAGCTGTTCACGAGCGTGGGGCGTCTCAATATCAAGAACGCCAGGTACGCCGAGGACGATGGCCCGGTCGACCCGGCCTGCCGCTGCTATACGTGCACGCATCACTCACGGGCGTACCTCCGGCATCTCCACCTGGCCGGCGAGATGACCTCGGCTGCCCTTAACACATTGCATAACTTGACCTTTTACCTTGACACCATGAAACGGATCAGGGAGGCTATTCAACTCGGTAGCTTCGAACGCTTCAGGCAGGAGTTCGTACGCTCGATGTCCCGCCTGCCTCTCGACTCATGAGCCTTTCTCATCCGTTCCTGATTGCCATGGCGGCGCCGCAGCAGGGTGCGCCGAATCCATGGCTGCAGCTCATCCCGTTCGCGCTCATCCTCGGCATTTTCTATTTCGTGATGATTCTGCCGATGCGGAAGCGTCAGCAGAAGATCCAGGCCTTCCTTGCCGGGTTGAAAGTGGGGGATCGGGTCATCACGAGCGGCGGCATCTACGGATCCATCACGCGTCTCAGCGACCACTCGGTGCAGCTGCAGATTGCCAACAACGTGCGCATCGAGGTCTCTCGCGCGGCCATCGTCGGCTATCAGGGGCAGGAGCCTGTCGTCCCTGAAGGTACTCAGCAATGAAGAACATACGCTGGAGAATCCTCCTGATCGCGGTCGTCATCGGCCTGTCGATCTGGTCGTTCTATCCGCCCGAGCAGAAGGTCAAGCTCGGTCTTGATCTCAAGGGCGGGGTGCACCTCGTCCTGCGCGTGCACACCGATGATGCGCTGCGCGTCGAGACCGAGACGACGGTCGAGCGCCTGCGTGAGTCGCTGCAGCGCGCCGGCGTGCAGTTCGCCAAGGCCGAGGTGGTGAGCCCCACCGAGTTCCGCGTCGAGGGCATTCAGGACGATGCCGGGTTCCGGGCCGCGGCTGCGGACGCGGAGACCACCTACGATCGTTCGTCCGATGCGGGCGGCTACACGTATCGGATGAAGCCCAACATCGAGATTCAGCTGCGCGACCAGACGGTGACGCAGGCGCTCGAGACGATCGAGCGGCGCGTGAACGAGCTCGGCGTGGCCGAACCCGTCGTCGCGCGCTACAGCGGCGCCGACCAGATCCTGGTGCAGCTGCCGGGCGTCGAGGACGTCCGCCGCGCGAAGGAGATCATCCGCTCCACGGCGCAGCTGAAGCTGACGCTCGTCGAGCAGGGACCGTTCACCACGCGTGAAGCGGCGCTGCAGGCGTACAACAACAACGTGCCGTCGGACATCGAGATCCTGCCCGGGCGGCAGGAGGGCACCGGCACCGCCGGCACGGCGGGCACGGTGTTCTACGCGGTGAGGCGCGCCGCCGCCGTGACCGGCCGCGACCTGCGCAACGCCCAGCAGTCGCTCGACGAGTTCAACCGGCCGGCGGTGCAGTTCTCGCTGAAGCAGGATGCCGCCGCCCGGTTCGGCAACTTCACCCAGGCCAATATCGGCCGGCCGATGGCCATCGTGCTCGACAACCGCGTGATGTCGGTGGCCACGATTCAGAGCCGCATCACCGACAGCGGCCAGATCACGGGCATCAGCCGCGAGGAGATGCTCGACACGGTGATCACGCTGAAGTCGGGGGCGCTGCCGGCGTCGATGGATTACCTCGAGGAGCGGACGGTGGGCCCCTCGCTCGGCGCCGAGTCGATTCGGGCGGGCTTCTTCTCCTCGCTGGCCGGCCTCGGGTTCGTCGTCCTGTTCATGGTGTTCTACTACAAGCTCACGGGTTTCAACGCGGTGATCTCCATCGTCACCAACCTGATCATCCTGCTCGGGTTGATGGCGTTCATGGGCAGCGTGATGACGCTGCCCGGCATTGCCGGCTTCATCCTCACGATCGGCATGGGCGTTGACTCGAACGTGCTGATCTTCGAGCGCATCAGGGAAGAGCTGGCGACGGGGCGGGGCGTCCGGGCGGCGGTGAACGCCGGCTTCGACCGCGTGTGGTGGACGATCGTCGACACCCACGTGTCGTCGCTCATCGCGGCGCTGCTCCTGCTGCAGTTCGGGACCAGCACCATCCGCGGATTCGCGGTCACGCTCATCATCGGTCTTCTCTCGAACGTGTTCACCGCGGTCTTCGTCTCGCGGACGGCGTTCGAGCTGGTCCTGTCGCGCCGGCAGACCGCCGCGCAGACGCTGAGTATCTGATCATGCAGCTGCTGAAGAACCCCAACTTCGACTTCCTGCGCTGGAAGTGGCAGGCGATCGCGCTGTCGGTGGTCGTCATCCTGGCCGGTCTCGGCATGATTGCCACGACGGGCCTGCCGCTCGGCATCGACTTCTCCGGCGGCACGTTGATCGTCGTGCAGTTCGAGCAGCCGGTCACCGAGGAGCAGGTCCGCAACGCGGTCGATCCGCTGCCCGGCGAGGAAGTCGTGCAGCAGTACGGGGAAGCCGCCGAGCGGCGCATCCTCATCCGGCTGCCGCAGGTCGAGGAGGCGGTCGAGGGCAACAGCCTCGAACAGGCGTCGGCGAGCGTCGAAGCGGCGCTCCAGAAGGCGGGGCTCCCGAAATTCGCGATCGTCAATCGCGAGCTGGTCAGCGCCGTCATCGGCCGCGACCTCCAGCTGCGCGGCATCTACGCCATGGTGGCCTCGCTGGCCGCGATCACGATTTACATCGGGATCCGGTTCCGCTTCTCGTTCGCGGTCGGCGCCATCGTCGCCACCTTCCACGACGTGCTGGTCACGCTGGCGTTCCTGAAGTTCTTCGACTACGAGCTGTCGCTCAACGTCGTTGCCGCCATCCTGACGATCACCGGCTACTCGGTGAACGACACCATCGTCATCTTCGACCGCGTGCGCGAGAACCTGCGGGCGCGGCGCCGCGAGCCGCTGGACAAGGTGGTCAACGAGAGCGTGAACCAGACCCTGTCGCGCACGATCATCACCGCCGGCACGACCTTCCTGGCGGTGCTCGCGATCTTCCTGTTCGGCGGGGAAGCGCTGGCGGGCTTCTCCTTCACGATGCTCGTCGGCATCGTCAGCGGCACCTACTCGACGATCTTCATCGCCTCGGCGCTCGCCATCATCCTCAGCGGCGCCAAAGCGCGGACGGCAGCGGCGACGGCCTCGTCCGGGGACGCCGTCCAGAGCGGCCGGAAACAGAAGCGGGCGAGGGCCTCGTAGCCGGGGCCCGCGGGCCGCGACCTCCCAGGCTTGACGTATCTGTTCGCCGCGGTGCTCGGAATCGTGCAGGGACTCACCGAGTTCCTGCCGATCTCGTCCACCGCCCACCTCCTGCTCGTCGGGCAGTCGCTCGGGTTCGAGGACCCCGGGGGTGTGTTCACGGTCATGATCCAGTTCGGCTCGGTGCTGGCCGTGATGTGGCTCTACCGGCGGAAGATCCTGGACGCGTTCCTCGGGCTCGGCTCCGATCCCTGGGCGCGGCGGTTCGCCGGGATGCTGGTGGTGGCGTCGATTCCGGCCGGCGTGGCCGGCATCCTGCTGGCCGACTGGGTGAAGGGCGTGCTCTACGAGAGCCCGGCGGTGATTGCCTCCGCCTTTATCATCGGCGGCATCGTGATCCTGCTGATCGAGCGGTTCCGGCCCCGGCCCGTCGTCTTCGAGGCCGACAGGACGCCCGTGGCGCGCGCGTTCGCGGTAGGGGTGTGCCAGATGCTGGCGCTGGTGCCTGGGGTGTCGCGGTCGGGGGCGACGATCATGGGCGGGCTGCTGGCCGGGCTCGACCGGGCGGCTGCCGCTGAATTCTCGTTTTTTCTGGCCATGCCGGCGCTGGGCGGGGCGTTTCTGCACGACCTGTGGGAGGTGCGGGATCACCTGGCCGCCGAGCGGGCCCTGGAGATCGCGGTCGGGTTCGTGATGGCGTTTCTCGCCGCCCTGGTCGTGGTGAAGCCGTTCGTGCGCTTCGTGGGGCGGAGCGGCTTTGCGCCGTTTGCGTGGTATCGAATTGCCGCCGGCGTCGTAATACTGCTGGCAATAGGGGTGGGGTGGCTGTGATTCAATGGCTGCGCCGCAGCTTTCTGGCCGGCTTCTTCGTCACCGTCCCCCTCGTGATCAGCGTTGCCGCGCTGGTCTGGATCTTCGGTATCATTGATGGTTTCGCGGCGCCGCTGGCCAAGCAGGTACTTGGCCGCGAAGTCCCGGGGCTCGGTATCCTCATCACGCTGCTCGTCGTGCTCACGGTGGGGGCGGTGGCCACCAACGTGATCGGCCGACGACTGCTCTCGCGCGCCGAGGGCTGGCTGATGATGATCCCGGTGTTTAGGACGATCTACTCGCCGGTGAAGCAGCTCGTGCTGGCGTTCTCGCCGGAGAACGAGAGCGGCTTCAAGCGCGTGGTGATGGTGGATGACCCGGCCCGCGGCTGGGTCATGGGGTTTCTGACGAGGGAGTTCGAGGTGGACCGCGGGCGCGGTCCGGAAACACTGATGGCCGTGTACGTACCGACCAATCATCTCTACCTCGGCGACGTCGTGATCTACCCCCGCGAACGCGCCATCTTTCCCGAGATCAGCGTCGAGGAAGGCGTTCGGATTTTCCTGACCGGCGGCATGTCCCTGCCCGGCCGGGTCGTCGGCAAGCCGTAGGAGCGCCATGGGTCGTTCCTGGAGCCGGCGAGGTCTACAAACAACGTAACGAGAGGAGCAGACACCGTGATGACCGAGTCGTTGACAGGATTCGGCCGTGTGCGTGGTGCGATGATCGCCCTGGCGATCGTCCTGGCGACCGCGCTGATGGCCCCGGCAGCCGCCTGGGCGCAGCCACCCGAACCCGCGGCGCCCGCCGCGGCGGCGCAGGAGGGCGAGCAGCCCCGCCGCGGCGGCGAGGCCAACCTGGTCCTGCCGGATCTGGGTCTGGTCACCGTCGGCGGCTACAACGGACGCACGCTGCTCTTCATCGGTCTCGGCATCTCGGCCCTCGGCATCCTCTTCGGGCTGGTGATCCTCAACCAGCTGAAGAACCTGCCGGTACACCGCGCGATGCTGGAGATCTCGGAGCTGATCTACGAGACCTGCAAGACCTACCTGATCACGCAGGGACGGTTCCTCGCCGTCCTCGAGATCTTCATCGCCGTCATCATCGTGCTCTACTTCGGCGTGATCGAGGGCTTCGAGTTCTCGCGCGTGCTGATCATCCTGATCTTCAGCGTGATCGGGATTCTCGGCAGCTACAGCGTGGCGTGGTTCGGCATCCGCGTGAACACCTACGCCAACTCGCGGACGGCGTTCGCCAGCCTCGAGGGCAAGCCCTACCCGGTGTATGCGATTCCGCTCAAGGCGGGCATGAGCATCGGCATGCTGCTCATCAGCGTCGAGCTGCTGATCATGCTCTTCATCCTGCTGTTCATCCCGGGCGAGTACGCCGGCCCGTGCTTCATCGGCTTCGCCATCGGCGAGTCGCTCGGCGCCGCGGCGCTGCGCATCGCCGGCGGCATCTTCACCAAGATCGCCGACATCGGGTCGGACCTGATGAAGATCGTCTTCAACATCAAGGAAGACGATGCCCGCAACCCCGGCGTGATCGCCGACTGCACCGGCGACAACGCCGGCGACTCGGTCGGCCCGAGCGCCGACGGCTTCGAGACCTACGGCGTCACCGGCGTCGCCCTCATCACCTTCATCATGCTGGCCGTCCCCGAGGCCGCGACGCAGATTCAGCTGCTCGTGTGGATCTTCGTGATGCGCGTGATGATGATCATCGCCAGCGGCGCGTCGTACCTGCTGAACGAAGCCATCGGCAGGGGCCGCTACACCACCGTGTCGAAGATGAACTTCGAGGCGCCGCTCACGTCGCTGGTGTGGCTGACGTCGATCGTCTCGGTCGCCCTCACCTACATCGTCTCGTATCTGCTGATTCGCGAGCTGGGCGACGGGACGCTGTGGTGGAAGCTGTCGACGATCATCACCTGCGGCACGCTGGCCGGGGCGATCATCCCCGAGCTGGTGAAGGTCTTCACCTCGGTCGAGTCGAGCCACGTCAGGGAGGTCGTCACCTCCTCGCAGGAAGGCGGGTCGTCGCTCAACATCCTCTCCGGGTTCGTCGCCGGCAACTTCAGCGCCTACTGGCTCGGGCTGAGCATCGTGGCGCTGATGTCGATCGCCTACTTCGTCAGCGCGTCCAGCGCGTCGATGTCGACGCTGATGCTCGCGCCGGCGGTCTTTTCCTTCGGCCTGGTCGCGTTCGGGTTCCTCGGCATGGGTCCGGTGACGATTGCCGTCGACTCCTACGGACCGGTGACCGACAACGCGCAGTCGGTGTTCGAGCTGTCGGTGATCGAGACGCTCCCCGGCATCCAGCAGGAGCTGAAGAAGGACTTCAACCTCGACGTGCAGTTCGAGCACGCCAAGGCGCTGCTCGAGGAGAACGACGGCGCCGGCAACACGTTCAAGGCGACGGCCAAGCCCGTGCTCATCGGCACCGCCGTCGTCGGCGCGACGACGATGATCTTCTCGATCATTGTCGAGCTGACGCTCGGCCTGACCCAGAACCTCGACAGGCTGTCGCTCCTGCACGCGCCCTTCCTGCTCGGGCTGATCACCGGCGGCGCGATGATCTACTGGTTCACCGGCGCCTCGACGCAGGCGGTCACGACCGGCGCCTATCGCGCGGTCGAGTTCATCAAGGCCAACATCAGGCTCGAGGGCGTGACCAAGGCCTCGGTGGCCGACAGCAAGAAGGTGGTCGAGATCTGCACGCAGTACGCGCAGAAGGGGATGTTCAACATCTTCCTGGCGGTGTTCTTCGCGACGCTGGCGTTTGCGTTCCTCGAGCCGTTCTTCTTCATCGGCTACCTCGTCTCGATCGCGCTGTTCGGCTTGTTCCAGGCAGTGTTCATGGCCAACGCCGGCGGCGCGTGGGACAACGCGAAGAAGATCGTCGAGACCGAGCTGAAGGCGAAGAACACGCCGCTGCATGCGGCCACGGTGGTCGGCGACACGGTGGGCGATCCGTTCAAGGACACCTCATCGGTGGCGCTCAATCCGGTGATCAAGTTCACGACGCTGTTCGGCTTGCTGGCGGTCTCGCTGGCGGTGCGGCTGGCCGAGGAGCAGGGCGAGGGGCTCGCGCACGTGCTGGCGGCGGCGTTCTTCGTCGTGTCGGTCGTCTTCGTCTGGCGGTCGTTCTACGGCATGCGCATCGGCACGAGCCACTGACGCCGACAGTCGGGCCGGAGGGCTCCGTTCTGCTGGGGATTTCCGGCCACTTTTGTCGTTGCAGTTCCGTGTCCGATCCGCGTTAAAATTCGCCCTCACGCGGTGCTCGCCCGGCGGCGCCCGGCCGCGCCGGGCCGTCCGGGAGCACTTTGGTACGGGCGGTGTCTAAGCCTTTGCCGGTCGCTGGACGGCTGCGACAAAGTTTGACGTCTGTGACAAAGGTTTCGTTGACACTGTTTTTTGGGCCTAGCTATAATCGGCCGCTCCTCGCGGCTGCGCTGGCGACTCCAGGGAGGTAAAGCACCCTTGCCACGTGATGAACGCATGTTCGGCGATATCGTCGACCCCTCCATCAAGCTTGGGAGCAAGCAGGGATGGTCGGTGTTGGCGACGATCCTCGTCGAGGCGACGGTGATTGCGGCGCTCGTCATCATTCCGCTGATGGCGTTCGATGCGCTGCCTACGCCTCCATCCATGATGGCCTTCGTGGCTGCCCCGCCGCCGCCGCCGCCCCCACCGCCCCCGCCGCCGCCGCCGAAGCCGGTGGAGGTGAAGCCGGTGGAAGTGGTCAACCCGAATGCGGCGCCCACCGAGCCGCCGCCCGAGATCAAGCCGGAGCCGGCGGACATCAACTTCGAGCGCGCCGGCGTGGAAGGCGGCGTGCCCGGTGGCGTCATCGGCGGTGTGGTCGGCGGGTTGCCGGAAGCGCCGCCGCCGCCGCCCCCGCCGCCGGCCCAGCCGGTCCGCGTCGGCGGCCAGATCAAGCAGCCGACCAAGACCAAGCACGTTGCGCCCGTGTATCCGCCGATCGCCCAGTCCGCCCGCGTGCAGGGCGTGGTCATCATCGAGGCGATCATCGGTCCGAACGGAAAGGTGCAGGACGCCAAGGTGCTCCGCTCGATTCCGCTGCTCGATCAGGCGGCGCTCGACGCGGTCAAGCAGTGGGAGTTCACACCGACCCTGCTCAACAACACGCCGGTGCCCGTCATCATGACCGTCACCGTGCAGTTCACGCTCAGCTAGTTACGACCGGCATACACAGACAGGCAGCCCCTTGAAGTTCGGGATTGCGGAGGATGCAGTAATGGGAGTTCGCAAGTTGCGTCAGGCAGGTCAGATCGCGTGCGGAGCCGCGGGTGCGCTCCTGGTCAGCACGCCGGCGTTCGCACAGGAAGGCGGCGGCCTCGATCTCATCGACATGTTCTCGCAGATGGGCCCCGTGGCGTGGGGTGTGGCCATCGTGCTCTTCATCATGTCGTTCTGGTCGGTGGGCATCGCGATCGAGCGGATCTACACCTTCAACCAGGCGCGCAAGCAGTCGAAGCTGTTCGCGCCGCAGGTGGCCAAGCACCTCCGCGACGGGCGCCTCAAGGAAGCCATCGCCCTGGCGGCGTCCAAGGACTATCGCTACAGCCATCTCGCGAAGGTCGTGCTCGCCGGCCTGCAGGAGTATCAGTTCCAGCAGGAGAGCGGCAGCAGCCTCAATCGCGACGACGTCCTGGACACCGTGCGCCGCTCGATTCAGCGCGCCTCGGCCCTGACCACCAACGACCTGAAGAAGGGCGTCAACACGCTCGCCACCATCGGGTCGACGGCGCCGTTCGTCGGACTGCTCGGCACGGTCGTCGGCGTCATCAACGCGTTCGTCGGCATCGCCTCGACCGGGTCGGGCGGTATCGCGGGCGTGTCGGCCGGTATCGCGGAAGCCCTTGTCGAGACCGCATTGGGTCTCTTCGTCGCGATTCCGGCGGTGTGGTTCTACAACTACCTGACCAGCCGGCTGGAGTACTTCAACGTCGAGATGGACAACTCCTCGTCGGAGCTCGTCGACTACTTCATCAGGAAGACTGCGTAAAAGGATCTGAGACATGGCAGTTCAACTAGGCGGGGGCGGCGGAGTCAAATCCGATATCAACGTCACGCCGCTCGTCGACGTGATGCTGGTGCTGCTGATCATCATGATGATCGTGGCGCCCCTGCTGCAGCAGGGCGTGAGCGTCAAGCTTCCGGTCGCCACCAACACGGTCGAGAAGCCTGACACCCAGGACCAGACCGTCCTCGCGATCGACTCGAATCGGCGGCTCTATCTCAACGCCGTGCCGGTGCCGAAGGACGACCTCCAGCGCCGGGTGACCGAGATCCTCGAGAACAAGAAGGATCGCGTGGTCATCATCAAGGCTGACGAGGACGTCGAGTACGGCGCGGTCATGGATGCGATGGATGCGCTGCGCGCCAGCGGCATCGAGGACATGGGCCTCATCACCGACCCGCGCCGCTCCCAGAATCAGGGAGGCGAGTAATGGCCGTCCATCAGCATCACGGCGCGGAGCGCGTCTTCAAGGGCAAGATCCCGCAGGCGACCGCGGAGATGAACATCACGCCGATGATCGACGTGCTGCTCGTGCTCCTGGTCATCTTCATGGTCACCCTGCCGCTGAACCAGCGCGGTCTCGACGTGAACCTGCCGGCCGAAACGCAGCAGCCGAAGCAGTCGCAGATCGACGTCAGCCAGATCGTCCTCAACTACACCGCTGACAAGAAGATCTCGATCAACAACAAGGACGTCGACCTGCGCGACCTCGAGGAGACGCTGCGCTCCATCTTCGAGGAACGCACGCAGAAGACGATGTTCATCATGGGCGCGGGCAGCCTGCGCTACGGTGAAATCGTCGAGGTCATCGACGCCGCCAAGGGCGCCGGCGTCGAGAAGGTCGGCATCGTCACCGAGGCCATGCGCCGCGGCGCATCCGGCAGCGAGTAGAGCAGGGACCACGGCGGGCCGAAATCGGCCCGCGACACCATCCTCAGCAATCCGCAAAGGCCGTCCCTCGCGGGACGGCCTTTTCAGTGTACGCCGCTCTTACCGCCCGCCCTGGACGGTCGCCTCGAGCGGCGCCGCGCGTTCCTTCAGCATCGCCCGGGCAAAGCCCGGGTCGCCGTCGTTTCTGGCCGGCGTGATGCCGAGCGCCTGGGCGAGGACGCCGTAGATGTGGATGTTCTCGAACGGCGGCAGCACGACGCCGTTCTTGAACGACGGTCCGGAAGCGACGAAGATGCCGCGCATCGAGACGGCCTCGCGCGGGTCGTAGCCGTGCTCGCCGCGCGGTCCGGTCTGACGGCGGGTGACGCGCTGGTCCAGGGTCGCCCGCGGCAGGATCTGCCAGCCCTCGTCCACCACGCCGACGATGGGCGGAATGCGGGGATGATCGCGGTAGTGCCAGTGCTCGGGCGTTTCGTGCTTGCGGAAAATCCTGAGCCGTGGGTGGGCGTTGACGAGCGCCGTGTACACCGCCTCCTCGCGCCCCGCCCTCGGGAACAGCCCCAGCGTCGGGTTGATGTCGGTGACCTCGACGTCCGCCGGTGAGATGTAGTCGTCCAGGACGACCACGCGATTGGTGGAGGTTTCGGCCATCCCGTGGTCCGAGACGACCACCAGGTTCACCTTGCCCGTGAGGCGGCGCCGCTCCAGTCCCCGGAGCAGCCGCCCGAGGTAGCCGTCGGCGCGCCTGACGGCGGTTCGTACGGCAGTGGAGCCCGGTCCGAAGCTGTGCCCGGCGCCGTCGACGTCGCTGATGTAGAGCGTCATCACGGTGGGCCGTCTGTCCGCAGGCAGATCGAGCCACGAGAGGACCCGGTCGACCCGCGCGTTGCCCGACATCGACTCGTCGTACGGCGCCCAGAAGTTCGGCCGGTGGCCGTCGATCGGCGCCTCGGAGCCGACCCAGAACATCGACGCCGACAGCAGACCCGCACGCTGCGCCGTGACCCAGATCGGTTCCCCTCCCCACCACATCGCGTCCTGGTTCTCGGCGCTGTTCGACATCGACAGCCGCCGTCCCGTCGCAGGGTCCTTCACGGTGTTGGCGATGATGCCGTGGTGGCCTGGATAGAGGCCGGTGACGATCGTGTAGTGGTTGGGGAAGGTCTTCGATGGAAAGCTCGGAATGAGGTCCGCGCTGATCCCGTTTGCCGCCAGGCGATTGAGGTTGGACGGCGAATACAGCGTCCGGTAGTCCCATCGGAAGCCGTCGAAGGAGACCAGGATGAGCGGCAGAGGAGCCGCGTCCTGCCCGACGAGGACCTGGCGGCGTCCGCCTCCGACCAGGAGGCACAGGAGCAGGATGAGGACTGCCCTGCGTGTCATGGGCCTGAGTGTAATCGAAAGGGTCGCCGCGCCGGCCCGGTCGCGTCCGCTGCCGCCGGCGGCGAAACGGGCGGGCTCGTGCGAGCCCGCCCGTCGGAATCAGTTGAACGAGTAGCGGAAGCTGAGCAGGAACTGGTAGACGTTGCTCAGCGACGTGTCGGTCTGGAACGTCTCGCGAATCAGCTGGTTGCTGACGACCGCCAGCCGGTAGGTGGGCCGGCCCTGCGCGTCGATGCCGGGGTTGGTCAGGATCTGCGCGCCGTTGGCGGCCGTCGTCGAAGCGACCACGCGCCTGGACACGCCCCAGTTGTGGTTCAGCAGGTTGCCGAAGTTGGTGATGTCGAAGCGAATCTGGCCGGCATTCCGCTTGCCGCCGATGTTCCGGAAGATGTCCTGCATGATGCTCAGGTCGAGCCGGTTGAACATCGGCATCCACTGGCCGTTGCGCTCGGCGTACTGCCCGCGTCGCGACCGCAGATACTCGTCCTGCTGGATGTAGGCCTCGAACGCGTCCGCCTGTTCGGCCGCGGTGAAGGTGCGGCCGCCCTGGGTGAACGTCACGAAGTTCATCTCGGACCTGTCGCGCGGGATGTAGATCAGGTCGTTGCCGCTGAAGCCGTCGCCGTTCATGTCGCCGTTGAAGACGTAGCTCATTTTCGACGAGAAGTTCTGCGTCGCGGGCCGCGCTTCCCAGAACGCCGATACCGTGGTCGTCCCGAAGCCGAAGTACGACTTGCTGTAGGACCCCTGCACGAAGATGCGGTGTCCCTGCGAATAGGCCGAGGCCGACACGCCGGGGTTGTTCGGGTCGAACACGATCTGGTTGTTGGCGATCGACGAGAAGGCGGTTGAACCGGGGTCGATGGTGTTCCTGGCCTCGCCGTAGCTGTAGGCGCCGCGCAGCGACAGCCCGTGCCACAGCGTCTTGGAGAGGCTGCCGGAGATATTCCACGACGAGCCGATGCTCTGGTTCTTCATCACGATCGCCGAGGTGACCTGGTTCCCCTCGGCGTTGTTGAGGCGCGTCTGGCACGGTCCGGTGGTGGGAGCCGTGCACGGCACGCCGGTCCACCGCGGCCGCGCGTCGGGACCGGTGAAGGCCGACTGCGCCGCCGGCAGGTTGGCGTTGATGTAGTAGATGCCGTTGATGTCCTTGTTGTAGAGGAACTCCACGGTGCCCGTGATGCCGCCCGGCAGCCGATGGTCCACGGCCAGATTCGTGCGCCAGACCTGCGGGAACTTGAAGTCCGGATCGGTGACGTTCAGCTCGTAGCTGGCCGCGCCCACGCCCGTCGGCGCCGGCTTGTAGCGATCGGGATTCGGATTGAACGGGTAGATGCTCGGGTCGCAGTTCGGCGTGAAGCACGAGATCTCGCCGATGAGCACACCGGTGTTCCCCAGCTGATTCGAGATCCAGACGTAGAGGGGCGGGCCCGTGAAGGCGCCGGTGCCGACGCGCAGCTGCGTCCGTTGCCGTCCGCCGAGATCCCAGTTCATGGCCACGCGCGGCGACCACAGGATCTTCGGATCCGGCAGCTCGCCGGTCTTGTACTGCACGGGCCGGCCGTTCTCGTCGCGGAACGTCAGCGCATCGGCCTTCGCGTTTTGGAAGGCCGTGTTCTTGAAGATCGAGGCGTCGAGCCTCAGACCGGCGGTGATGGTCAGGTCCCGCCGCGGACGCCATTCATCCTGCACGTAGCCGCCCGTGTACCAGACGTCGAGCTGCTGGAGCGGCTTGTCGAGGTTCGGCATGTTCGAGTAGCGGACCTTGAAGCCGCGCAGCGCGCCCGGAATCGCCGTCGTCCGGTTCGGGTTGGCAAGATACGCGTTGGCCTCGGCGTAGAAATCCGCGAGCGAGTTGAACACGTAGTTGCTCTGCGGGCAGCAGCTCCAGAACACGTTGTCGGAGTGGTATTTCTGCGCCGTGACGCCGAAGGTCAGCGTGTGGCGGGTGGTGAACTTCATGAAGCTGTCCTGCAGCTGGAACGTGTGGTAGCGCAGCTCGTTCTGCACCGTGAACGGCTCCGAGCCGAAGGAGGTGTAGGCCGAGCCTCCCTGCAGGATGTCGACGAACGGGAACAGGTCGCCGAGCGGCGCGCGGCTCTCGTCGTTGGTGGTGTAGCCGACGATCAGGTTGTTCGACATGCTCGACCCGATCACCGAGTTCCATTCGCCGATCCCGGACTTGATGTTCTCGAGCAGCGAATAGGTGGAGCCGGTGAACGTCAGGAACGCGGTGGAGGTCGTCGAGCGGCCGATGCCCGCCGACGAGGAGCCGGACACGTAGTTGTCGGAGCTCGAATCGAGCTGGTTGTACCTGAAGCTGATCTTGTTGTTGTTCGTGAGATTGAAATCCGTGCGAACGAGGTAGCGCTTCGCCGGCGTCAGGTCTTGGAAGCTGTCGAAGCTTCCGGGGTTGTAGCTGAAGTTCTGCTGCAGGAACTGGGACAGCGCGGCCAGGTCGGAGGCCTGCACGCGGGTGACGCTGCCGCCCTCCGGCTCGCCGGGCTGGGCCGCGCGCAGCGTCGTCAGCGGACGCTTGTCCTCCTCGTTTTCATAGTTGCCGAAGATGAACAGCCTGTTCCTGATGATCGGACCGCCGGCCCAGAAGCCCGTGTCGCGGAACGTGAACGTGCCCGGATTCACCCTGGCGTCGCGCGCCTCCGTGCCCACGAAGTCGTCGCTGCGGAACCGGTGGTAGACCGAGGCCGTGAACTGATTGGTTCCGCTCCGCGTGACCGTGTTGACGGCGGCGCCGATGAAGCTGCCCTGGCGGACGTCGAATGGCGCCACGCTGACCTGCACCTGTTCGATCGATTCGAGCGAAATCGGGGCCACGTTGGTGCGCTCGCCGGGAGCGGATCCGAGCCCGAACGAGTTGTTGAAGTACGAGCCGTCAACCGTCATGTTGTTGAGGCGGTTGTCCTGGCCGGCAAACGAGCCGCTGGCGCCGGCCTGCGGCGTCAGTCGCGTGATGTCGCCGATGCGGCCGGTCAGCGTGGGCAGCGTGGCGATGTCCACGCGGCTCACGGCCGTGGCCGCGCCGGTCCGGCTGGAGCTGAAGACCGGATCCACGGTCGCCGACACGGTCACGGTCTCGTGCACCGCAATCGGGCGGACCCGGAACGTGAGGTCGGCGCCGATGCCGAGCGTGACCTGGATGTTCTCCTGGGTCTGCGGTTCGAACGCGGTCCCGCCGGTGCCGCTGTAGGTGACGGTGACGCTGTAGGGTCCGCCGACGCGCATGCCCGGAATCGTGAAACGTCCGTCGGCCCGGGTGACGGTCTCGTAGCTGGTGCCGGACGGCAGGTGGATGGCGATGACGGTCGCCCCCTGAATCGGCTGCTCCTGCTCGTTCGTGACGACACCGTTCAGGGCACCGGTCGTCACGCCCTGGGCGAAGGCGGCGGTTTGCGGCCACAGCATCGCCAGCGAGAGCGCCACGACGGCAGAAAGTCTGGTACTACCACGCACCATCAACTTCAACACGCGCTTCATTGAGTCAACTCCAACACTGAACGTCTCGAGCTCCGGACCCCGCGCCAACACTACATCGACCCTGGGGAATCGGTAGGCCCAACCATACTAAGCGCAAGTTACGGATTGGTAAAAGGATCAATGGATGGGTCGGCCGTGCGGCTGCCGGCAGACAAACAAAAAGGGCGGTCCCCCGGTGGGAACCGCCCTTTTTGCGACAAAGCTGTCGGGTTTACTCGCCGGCGCCGGCGCGCTGCTTCTTCTGAATCTCGACGGCGCGATCGCGGTACTGGTCGGCTTCCTTGAGCAGCGCCTGCTGCTTGGCCGGATCCTTCTCGAGGTTGGCCTGGACGCGGAGCAGCAGGTTCTTGTAGGTGAGCGCCTCGGGATAGTCCGACTTCAACTGGATGGCCTTGTCGATTGCCTCGTTGCCGGCCTGCACGAATTTGATCTTGTCGGCCTGCGGAGTGGTGAAGTCGCGATAGGCCTTCTCCCAGTAGTAAGTGGCGATGGTGTAGTAGGCTTCCGGGTTGTTGGGCTCGCGCTGGGCCCGCGCGTGCAGCGCTTCCATCGTCTTGTCGAACTCGCCCTGCCGGTTGTAGAAGGCGGCGAGGGTGACGTAGACGCCGGGATCGTTCGGCTTCATCTCGCGGGCCTTCACCAGGAGCTGCTCGGCCTGCTCGTAGTCGCCGTTCTCCTCGTAGATGCGCGACAGATACGTGTAGTTGCTGGGCTCGGTCGGCTCGAGCTCGATCATGCTGCGGAGAATCGGCTCGGCCTGCGACGGATCGTTGAGCTTGTCGGGACCGTACGCGGCCACGAGATACTCCATCGCCAGCTTCTTGATCTTGGGATCCTGCTCCACCTCGATCGACTTCTTGTAGTTCTCGATCGCCTTGGTCAGCAGCTCGTCGTTGGCGGGCTCACCGCGCCGGGAGGGGCGGTACTGGTTGTCGTAGCTGTTGCCCAGGAAGAAGTAGGAGTAGGTGAGGTTGGGGTCGGCGGCGATCGCTTCCTCGTACTTCGCCGCGGCGCCCTTGTAGTCCTGCTGCTGATACAGCTGGTTGGCGTCCTTGAACGCCATTTTGGCCTTCAGCGCCTGGATCTGGCTGCAGCCCGCCGTAGCCAGACCGAGAGTCGCGATCAGCGCGCCCAGGGCCATCCGAGACGAAAACTTCCGCATCGCTCAATCCCCCTGAAATCCCCGCCGGACCGTGCCGCAGGCGCCGTCCGGCCATCGAAGCCCCTGCATTCAGGCCCCGTGAGCGGGTCAGTATAGTAACCAGTTTTCCGGCCAGTCAAGGTTTTAGGCCGGCGGCGCGGCGCGCCTCCGCCTCGCCCGCATCCACCGGGCGAAGACGGCTGGCGCGGCGAAGCCCCTCGCGCTCATCCCGGCGAGGCGAAGGGCGGCCCTGGCGCGCCGGAGCCCTCCGCTTCCCGGCGAGGCGAAGGCGGCCCTGGCGCGCCGGAGCCCTCCGCTTCCCGGCGAGGCGAAGGCGGCTATCATGAAGATTGCCACGACGCAACCCGGGCGCCCGTGACACGCTGACCAGAGGCGCCGCGCCGCCCGTGTCACAGCGCGGGCAGACCCCGCGTCTGATTGGTTAGACACCGCCTTTCATGATTCGATTCGAGACGCTCCTGGAAAAAGTCAGGAGCTACAGCCCGGACGCCGACCTCGAGCTCCTGAGGCGGGCGTACGTCTTCTCGGCGCTCGAACACAAAGGGCAGGTGCGCCATTCCGGCGAGCCCTATCTGATTCACCCGCTCGAAGTCGCCGACACCCTCGCCGACATGAAGCTCGACGTTGTCGCGGTTGCCGCCGGGCTGCTGCACGACGTCGTCGAAGACACGCTCACCACGCCCGAACGTATCGCCGAGCTGTTCGGGCCCGAAATCGCCCACGTGGTCGAGGGCGTGACCAAGATCGGCGCGATCCCGTTCTCCTCGAGCGAGGAGAGGCAGGCCGAAAACTTCCGCAAGATGCTGCTGGCCATGGTGGATGACATCCGAGTCATCCTGGTCAAGCTCGCCGATCGCCTGCACAACATGCGGACGCTCCAGTACCTTCCGGAAGAGCGCCGCGTCAAGATCGCCCAGGAAACACTCGACATCTACGCGCCGATCGCCAACCGCCTCGGCATGAGCAAGGTCAAGAACGAGCTCGAGGAGCTGGCGTTCAAGTATCTCGAGCCGAAGGCGTACGATGCGCTTCGCGCGAAGGTCGAGGCCAAGCGCAAGCACGCTGAAGCCGTGATTGACGAGTTCACGCGGACGCTGCGCACAAAGCTCGGGGAGGCCCAGGTTCCGGTCATCAACCTGGACGGCCGCATCAAGCGCCTCTACAGCATCCACCTCAAGCTCAAGCGGCAGAAGATCGACCTCGAGCGCGTCTACGACTTCGTCGCCCTCCGCGTGATCACGCAGTCGGTGAAGGACTGCTACGCGGCGCTGGGCATCATCCACCAGACGTGGTCGCCGGTGCCCGGCCGCATCAAGGACTTCATCGCGATGCCGCGGCCCAACGGCTACCAGTCGCTGCACACATCGGTCATCAGCGAGCACGGGTTTCCCTTCGAGGTGCAGATCCGCACCGACGAGATGCACCGACGCGCGGAGGAAGGCATCGCCGCGCACTGGAAGTACAAGGAGGGGCGCGTCGGCGACCACCGCGACGAGCGCTACTTCCAGTGGATGCGCCAGCTCCTCGAGGTGCAGCAGGAGGTGCGCGATCCGCAGGAGTTCCTGCAGAACCTGAAGATCGACCTCTACCCCGAGGAGGTCTACATCTTCACGCCGAAAGGCGAGGTCCGCTCGCTGCCCCGCGGCGCGACGGCGGTCGACTTCGCCTACACCATCCACACCGACGTCGGTCATCAATGCGTCGGCGCCCGCATCAACGGGCGGATGGTGCCGCTGCGCACCCGGCTTCAGAACGGCGACATCGTCGAGATCGTGACGCAGGCGGGGCACAAACCCAGCCGCGACTGGCTGTCGTTCGTGGCGACGTCGCGTGCGCGCAGCAAGATCCGCCACGTCCTCCTGACCGAGGAGCGTGCGCGCAGCATCGAGCTCGGGCGGCGGCTGTTCGACAAGGAAGCGAGCCGGTTCAACCTGAATCCGACCGCGCTGCTTGAAAGCCCCGAGCTGGCCAGGTTCGCCGCCGAGTACGGCGCCAAGTCCCCGGAGGAGCTGCTCGCCCACATCGGGTACGGCAAGCTCTCGGCGCGGACGGTGCTCCAGAAAGCGGTGCCGCCGGGTCAGCTGAACGAGTCATCGTCGGTCGTCTCGATGGTGCGGCGCGTGCTGCGCCCCGGGACGAGCTCCGACAAGATCAAGGTCCGCGGCGCCGACGATGTGATGGTGTTCCGCGCCAAGTGCTGCAATCCGATTCGCGGCGAGAAGATCGTCGGCTACATCACGCGCGGGAAGGGCGTCTCGGTGCACTCGCAGAGCTGCCCCAACGTCGTCAACCTGATGTTCGACCCTGAACGGCGCATCGAGGTCGAGTGGGACAGCGCCGGCACCGACCAGGCTCCCTATGTCGTGCGGCTCACCATGCAGGTCGAGGATCGCAAGGGCATGCTGGCGGAAATCAGCGCGCGGGTCTCCGACATCAACACCAACATCACCAACATGGAAGCCCGTACGGGCGAAGATCAGCACGCGCGCATCGACATGACGGTCGAGATCCGGGACGTGAAGCACCTGGAGAAGGTGATCAAGTCGATCAAGGGCGTCCAGGGCGTGCTGGGGGTGGAGAGGACGGCCAGGGCATAGGACATTGCCCGATGCTCAATGCCCAACGAGCACTGAGCGATGCCCAACGAGCAATGCGCAGCGACCGGTGCGCAACGCAGTCGGCAGTCTTCAGTGTGTGCCTGGAATTTTGAGCTTTGCGCTGTGCACTACGAGAGCACAGCGATCGCGTCGACCTCGATCCTGACGTCGCGCGGCAGGCGCGCCACCTGCACCGTCGCCCGCGCGGGCGGCGGATCGACGATGTAGCGGCTGTAGACCTCGTTCATCGCGTTGAAGTCGTTCATGTCGGCGAGATACACCGTGGTGCGAACCACGTTGGAGAAGCTCGCGCCCGCCGCACGCAGCAACGCGGTCAGATTGCGCATGACCTGATCGGCCTGCGCCGCGATGTCGCCCTGAACGAGATTGCCGGTCGACGGGTCCACCGGAATCTGTCCCGAGATGAACAGCAGGTTGCCGGCCTTGATGGCCGGCGAGTACGCCCCCATCGCCTTCGGGGCGTCGGGGGCGGTCACGAGTTGTCGCATGGCGTTCGGCTGGTTCGACGATCAGGCCGCCTTGACGACCTTGCCCGCGCGGAGGCACCGCGTGCAGACCCGCAGGCGCTTCGTCGCGCCGTTCACGAGCGCACGAACGGTCTGGAGGTTGGGCTCGAACCGCCGCGGACCCACGTTGTGGGCGTGGGAAACCGTCCGGCCGACCACCGGACCCTTGTTGCAGATCTCGCACCGCTTGGCCATGAATCCCTCGTTCTGGACAGGAACAAACTCCGAATTGTAGCAGGTTGCCCGGCCGTCACGGAACGATCAGCGGGCTTTCCGGCTTCGCCGGCTCGGACTGGCCCGAGCCCCGGCCGGGCCGGACCTGAAGAAGACGCGCCATCAGCGAGATGTAAGACGTGTCCGTGCCGCCGGGCGCCTTCCTGGCGTCGCGGGCTCCCTGCTCGATCGCGCGGAGCGCGATTGCGGCCTCGGTGTCCGACACCCTGGCACCCCGCGCGCGTGTCTGTTCGAGCAGCGCCGTCATTTCCGCCGCCAGCCGCTGCGCCGGCAGCGACGAGGCGGTGTGCTGGTAGATGACGCCCTTCGCCGCCGTTTCCAGCGTGGCCGCCACCGCCGCGGCCGCCTGTTCGACATCCTCGTCGAGCAGACGCGCGAGGCCCTGCGGCCGGTGCTGGACAACCGCCGAATAGAGCAGGAGATACAACTGACGCTGCCGCTCGGTGAGATGACGAATCGACGGCAGGACGACGGCCAGGTCCTGTTCCTGCTGGCGCTTCACCGGCGCCGCCGGATGCTCCCGCGCCGCCGCCAGGTGGGGGCAGTCATCCGGGCAATCGATCTCCACGAGCCGCTTCGTCCCGCAGCACACCGAACAGATCGTCTGGTTGAGCGCGGGGCACGAGCGGCGGGCCTTGCGTTGACCGCAAACGGGGCAAGCCATACCCCAGCTTCGCACATCGGCCTCGCGTTCTGAAGCCGTCCATGAGCGGGTGCGAACTCTTCCGCGAGTCAACGGAAATTCGCCACGCGCGTCGCTTCTTCGGCGCTGGGCGACCAAAATGCATGTTGTAGATGTTTCGACACACTGCTGATTTACGCGCAGTCGGGCTGTGGCGGAAGTTTCCGGTCCACCATGGAGCCGCCCGCCGGAGCCCTGAGTCGGGGCCCGGTCGCGTGTCGTCTCGTAAATAACTGATCAAGAGTGTTTTGTGGCTCGCCTCGCCTGGCGTCTGTGGGATTTTTCGCGCTTTCTGGCGATCGGCCATGCGCATTGGAGCGTGTCCGGTCGGCCATATGCGTCGTCCGTCCGTGCACTCCGGCGTGGACAGTTGAGTTTAAAACCCCTGTCGGGGGACCAGCGTCTAATGATGCAGTTGCCGGCGACGGCGTTGAGCATCGCCTGTAACTCGTTGATTTCGGGCTGTTTCTTGCCGTCACTCATCCCGTGTGCACCTCAGCCCGACGTTGTTCATAGCTCGCGGCCGCGACCGGCGGGCGGTAGACGCGAGGCAGGTACCCAAGTTGCAATGCCGCCGGCATCATATCGGTAGGCGCCTCACGCGGGCGTCGTGGAAGGAGCGGCAGTTATCATGGCGACGACGACGAAAACCAAAGTGGCGAAGACGAGCCGCTACAACGAGCTCAAGAGGATGCTCGAGGAGCGCCGCCACGAGTTGCTGACTTCGGTCCAGGGGAAGATTCGCGACGTCCGGGCTGAGGGAAACAAAGAGCGCGACGTGCTGGATCAGGGGGAGAGCTCCGAGGTCGACATCCAGGAAGACATCGAGTTCGCGCTGATTCAGATGAAGTCCGAGACGCTCGCCAAGATCGACGCCGCCCTGCGGCGCCTCGAGGAAGGCACCTACGGCGATTGCTTCGAGTGCGGCGAGGAGATTGCCGAGGCCCGTCTGCGCGCGCTGCCGTTCGCGGTGCGCTGCAAGGACTGCGAGGAAGCGCGTGAGACGGCCGAGCGCCGCGAGCGTCAGCAGGCGCTGAAGCGCACCTCGTCGGCGCTCTTCTACGACCTGTCGAACTGAGGTCGGTCTCGCGGGACCCAGCGCTTTCCCGCACGCATACGATGGGCGGCGGCCGTCACGGCTCGCCGCCTTTTTCATTTTCTCTCCTCCTGAAATCCTGGTGCCCGGCTTGCGCGTCTCACCAAAGTAGGAGAGCATCCGCCCATGTCCGAACACGCCGAGACTCTGGACTTCGAAGAGCTGTCGGGGAACGACAGGCCTCCGGTGCCCGAAGAGCTGCCGATCCTGCCGCTCCGCGACACGGTCCTGTTTCCCAATTCGTTCATGCCGCTCGCGGTGGCCCGGGAGTCGTCCGTCCGGCTGATTGACGAGGCCATCTCGACCGGCAAGGTGATCGGCGTCTTCACGCAGCGCGACGCCGCGGTCGAGGAGCCGGGGCAGGCCGACCTGTACACCGTCGGCACCGCCAGCCAGATTCACAAGATGTTCAAGCTGCCGGACGGCAGCCTGCGCCTGATCGTGCAGGGCCTCGGGCGGTTGACGCTGCACGAGATCACCGAGACTCGTCCGTATCTGCGCGGCCGGGTGACGCCGGCCGCGGAAACGCTCGCCGAGACCGACCGTCTGGAAATCGACGCGCTGCTGCGCAACATCAAGATGAACTTCCAGCAGGTCGTGTCGTTGTCGCCGCTCCTGTCCGACGACATGCAGGCGCTCGCCTCCAACATCTCCGACCCCGGCCGGCTGGCGGACTTCATCGCGTCGAGCCTCACCACCATCGCCACCGCGGTCAAGCAGGAGGTGCTCGAGACGCTCGACGTGCGTGCGCGCATGAATGCGCTGAATCGCATCCTGATCAAGGAGCTCGAGGTCCTGGAGCTCGGCTCGAAGATTCAGTCGCAGGTGCAGTCCGAGGTCGGCAAGAACCAGCGAGAGTACTTCCTGCGCGAGCAGATGAAGGCGATTCAGAAGGAGCTGGGCGAGGGCGACGAGCAGACCAAGGAGATCGAGGAGCTCCAGGAAAAAATCGAGGCCGCGGGCATGCCCGAGGCGGTGAAGAAGGAGGCGCTGCGCGAGCTCGAACGGCTGGGGCGCATGCCGGTGGCCGCCGCCGAGTACACCGTGTCGCGGACCTATCTCGACTGGATGGTGACGCTGCCCTGGCAGAAGCGGACCGAGGAGTTCATCGATCTCGCCAGGGCCAAGAGCATCCTCGACGCCGACCACTCGGGGCTCGAGAAGGCCAAGGACCGCATCCTCGAGTACCTCGCCGTCCGCAAGCTGAACCCGGACGTCAAGGGGCCGATCCTCTGCTTTGCCGGGCCTCCCGGCGTCGGCAAGACGTCGCTGGCCAAATCGATTGCGGCGTCGCTCGGGCGCAAGTTCGTGCGCGTCTCGCTCGGCGGCATGCGGGACGAGGCCGAGATCCGCGGTCATCGGCGCACCTACATCGGCGCCCTGCCCGGTCAGATCATCCAGGGCATCCGCCGCGCCGAGTCACGCAACCCGGTCTTCATCCTCGATGAGATCGACAAGCTCGGCAACGATTTCCGCGGCGATCCGGCTTCGGCGCTGCTCGAGGTCCTCGACCCGGAGCAGAACAACGCGTTCCGCGATCACTACCTCGACGTGCCGTTCGATCTGTCGGAGGTGCTGTTCATCACCACGGCCAACGTGCTCCACACGGTTCCGCCGGCGCTGCGCGACCGCATGGAGGTGCTCGAGATCCCGGGCTACACCGGGGAGGAGAAGCTGGCCATTGCCCGCGATCACCTCGTGCAGAAGCAGATTGCCAACCACGGTTTGACCCCGGAACAGATCACCATCACGGACGAGGCGATCCGGGCCGTCATTCACGGGTACACGCGTGAGGCCGGCGTGCGCAACCTGGAGCGCGAGATCGGGGCGCTCTGCCGCAAGGCCGCCCGCCTGAGGGCCGAAGGCGCCGAGGCGCCGCTGACCGTCACCCCGGACGTGGTGGCCGAGATGCTTGGCGCGCCGACGTTCATGGACGAGGAGATCGAGGAGCGCACCAAGGATCCGGGCGTCGCGATCGGCCTGGCCTGGACCCCGGCCGGCGGCGACGTGCTCTTCGTGGAAGCCTCGCGCATGGCGGGGACGGGCACGCTGACGATTACGGGTCAGCTCGGCGACGTGATGAAGGAGTCGGCGCGCGCCGCGCTCTCGTGGTTCCGCGCGCACGCGGCCAGCTACGGCGCCGATCCCGACTTCTTCAAGAACGCCGAGATCCACCTGCACGTCCCCTCGGGGGCGATCCCGAAGGACGGTCCGTCGGCCGGCATCACCATCGCGACCGCGCTGGCATCCGCGCTGACGCAGCGGCCGGTGCGCGGCGACATCGCGATGACGGGCGAGATCACGCTCTCGGGCCGCGTCCTGCCGGTCGGCGGCATCAAGGAAAAGGTGCTCGCGGCGCGCCGCGTCGGTATCCGCGAGATCATCCTGCCGCGGCAGAACGAGAAGAACGTCCTCGAGGACCTGAACGAAGAGCTGCGGCGCGAGCTGACCATCCACTACGTGCACACCGTGGACGAGGTCCTGCTGCTCGCCCTGACGCCGCCCGCCGACTCCAAGCCGCGGAGCGACCGGAAGGCCGCAAGGCGGGTACAAGCGCCGCTGCAATAGGGGCTCTGGGCTTTGCTCTCTGGGTCTGGTCGTCTTTGGTCTTTGGTCTACGGTCTACGGTGACGAATTCACCAGACACGAGACACCAGAGACCAGAGACCAAAGACCGGAGACCAGAACCAGAGCCCAGAGCCTAGAGCCCAGGACCCCAGAGACCAGAGACCAAACACCAAAGACCAGAGCCCAGCGCCAGAGCCTAAATCATCGACACACCCGCCACAGTCTTCAAATCGACGATCTGTCCCGATGCGATCATCTCCCGCACCCGCGCGACCGGGAACGGCTGCGCCACGATGTCTTCATCTTCATCCTGATGCGCCGCGGCATCTTCGGCGCCCGGCGGCCGCAGGCCTGACGCGATGAAGAAGTGCATCTCCTCGTCGCAATAGCCGGGAGTGGGGAAGAACGCACCCGCCTTCCGCAGCGACGAGGGGATGAGCCCGGTCTCTTCGTGGCACTCGCGGATGGCGGCGTGCTCGATGTCTTCACCCGGCTTCAGGCTCCCGGCCGGCAGCTCCCACGCGAGCCGGCCGATCGCGTGCCGATACTGCTGCACGAGGACGATCTCGCCGGCGGCCGTGATCGGCACCAGCACCACGGAGCCGGGGTGGCGGATGATCTCGGCCTTGAGCTCGCCCTTGGGCAGCGTGATCGTCTCGATTTGCACGGTGAAAATCCGGCCGCGATAGATCGTCGTGATCTCGCGGGGGACGATGGGCGGCATGGTCATCGTTTCTTCTTCTCTTCCGGCGGCCAGCCGGGCAAGTCGTCGAGGACCCGCTGCAGGTCCTCGGGCAGCGGCGCGATGAACTCCATGCGGCGCTGCTCGGTCGGGTGTGTGAAGGCCAGTCGTGCGGCGTGGAGGAACGGGCGCTCGAGCCGCTGCACGGCGCGGATGTCGCCGGGGACGCGCCGGTGGACGCCGCCATACAGCGAGTCGCCGACGATCGGATGGCCGATGGCGCTCAGGTGCACCCGGATCTGATGCGTGCGGCCGGTGTGGATGGCGACCTGGCACAGCGTCAGGCCGGGCAGGTGATGCGCGCGCGTGATGCGTGTCACCGCCTCCCGCGCGTGCTTCGCGCGCGCCGACATCTTCTTCCGGTGCACCGGGTCGCGCCCGATGGCGGCATCGATGCGCCTGCCTGCCTGGACGACTCCCCACACCAGCGCAATGTATTCCTTCTCGACCTCGCGGTGCTGGAACTGCCGCGACAGCTCCTGATGGGCGCGGTCGTTCTTGGCAATCACCATGACTCCCGACGTCCCGCGATCGAGCCGGTGCACGATCCCGGGCCGGAGCTCGCCGCCGATGCCGCTGAGGTCGGTGACGTGATGGAGCAGCGCGTTGACGAGGGTGCCGGAGGCATGACCCGCGCCGGGATGAATCACCATGCCCGCCGGCTTGTTCAGCACGGCGATATCGGCGTCCTCGTAGAGGATTTCGAGCGGCAGGGCTTCGGGCGCAAGCCCCGCGTCGCGTGCTTCGGGCGCTTCCACCGACACTGCATCGCCTTCGTGCACCTGCAGGTTGGGGCGCGCCTCCATCGCCCGTGACGGCGGACGGCGAACGGTGACTCGGCCCTCGTTGATCAGCCTTTGAATCTGAGAGCGGGAATACTCGCCGAGGACCGACGCGAGATAGCGGTCGAGCCGCTGCCCGTGGGCATCAGGTGGAACGACCAGCTCGGTGGCCACAGGAAGCGCAACGCCCGAGGTTCGCGCTCGGGCTGCCGTCGTCAGGCGACGGCCTTCCTCCGCCCGCTCAGCTCCTGCGGCGTCTGCGGCGACGTGCGCCACAGCCAGGCGAGCATCGCGAGGCTGAGCGGTGCAAGGACGAGGGAGATGAACTGCGACGTCGACATGCCGAGCACCATCCCGCGCGGATCGCCGCGGTAGAACTCGATGATGTAGCGCGAGATCGCGTAGAGCAGCATGTAGGCCCAGAACGTCCGGCCGGGGAAGGGGCGCCACCGCTTCTCGGTCGCGAGCAGCAGGACGAGGATGAGCAGCTCGGCGCCGGCTTCATAGAGCTGCGTGGGATGCAGCGGGATGTTCAGCGGCGTGCCGACGTTGGCGGCCGCGAGCGGGTTGGTGAAAACGATCGCCCACGGCACGTCAGTGGGGCTGCCGTAGCAGCACCCCGCCGCCAGGCATCCGAGCCGGCCGGTCACGTGGCCCAGCGCAATCGCCGGCGCAAACACGTCGCACGTCGTCCAGAAGGGCATGCGGTGCCGGTGCATGTACCAGAACGCCACCGCCACGGACAGCAGCAGGCCGCCGTAGAAGACGCCGCCGGCGCGCACCAGCGAGAAGAGATCCGACGGTGAACGGCGGAACTGATCGAAGTCGACGATCAGCAGCAGGAGCTTCGCGCCGACCAGCGCGGCAATGATGATGTAGATGCCGAGGTCGAGGACGCGGTTGCCGTCGAGGCCGCGCTTGCGGGCGCGCGTCATTGCCATCCGGAGGCCGAGCAGGTATGAGGCCGCCAGCAGCACGCCGTAGGAGTAGACGGTGACGGGTCCGATGCTAAAGAGTTCTGGATACACGGTAGAGCCGCCCGACCCCGAGCATGTCGAGGATCATGAGGGCCACGCCGATGTTAATGGCGGCGTCGGCCACATTGAAAGCCCAGAAGTGCCAGCCCCCGCTGTAGAAGTCGAAGAAATCCAGCACGTAGCCGTAGACGATGCGGTCGATGAGGTTGCCGATGGCGCCGCCGATCACGATCGAGAGCCCCGCACGCGTCAGACGCTGCTCCGGCGCCAGCATGGCCACATAGACGGTCAACCCGATGAGCGCCGCCGCCTGCAGCAGCGCCAGCACGGCCGCCTTGTACGGGAAGTCGATGCTGTTCATCAGCCCGAACGCCGCCCCCGTGTTATGCACCCGCGTGAGGCTGAAAAAGCCGGGGATGACGGCGATGCTCTCGTGCAGGTCGAGCCGCGGCCGGATCAGCGTCTTGACCGCCTGATCGGCTATCACCACGAGCGCGACGAGCCAGACGTGCAGCGGGAGGCGAGCCGGCATGAGGTCAGCAGTTGACCAGCCCGGCGAGCGCATCCACGCACCGGTCGCAGATGCCGGCGCACTCCGGCTCGCTCCGCACGCTCGGGACGTATCGCCAGCAGCGGGCGCACTTCACGCCCGGCGCCTTCTCGACCTGGACGCGGAGCGAGTCCGGTCCCTCGGTCGATCCGACGGTGAGCGCCACGTCGGACACGTTGAACAGCATCGGGAGCGCGGTGCGGCGGCTCGCCAGCAGGGCGCCGATGCCCCCCGACGCCTCGATCACCACGCGCGCGCCGAGCGACGTGCCGATCACCTTCTCCTTGCGCTTCTGCTCGAGCGCGGCGTTGACGGCTTCGCGGACACCCAGCAGGCGGTCCCACGTTTCCAGCAGCGTCGGGTCGAGATAGGCGTCGACCTTGGGGAAGTCCTCGAGGTGCACCGACGCGGAGCGCGGTCCCGGAATGTGCTGCCACAACTGGTCGGCGGTGACCGGCAGAATCGGCGCCAGCAGCCGGGCCAGCCCTTCCGAGATGAGATACATCGCCGTCTGCGTGGAGCGCCGCTCGCGCGACTTCACGCCGAGCGTGTACATCCGGTCCTTGGTCACGTCGACGTAGAACGCGCTGAGATCGACGGCGGCCAGCGTGTTGAGCGTCTGCGAGACGGCCGAGAAATCGTACTCGTCGTACGCACGCAGCATGCGCCGCGCAGCCTCGGCGTAGCGCGCCAGCGCGAAGCGGTCGACTTCGTCCAGGGCCTCGAGCGGCACCATGTCGGTCGCCGGATCGAAATCGTAGAGATTGGCCACGAGGATGCGGCAGGTGTTCCGCAGCTTCCGATAGACGTCGACCACCCGCGTGAGGATCTCCCTGCTGACGCGGAGCTCCTCGGTGTACTCGGTCATCGAAACCCACAACCGGATGATCTCGGCGCCGCTCTCCTTGATGACGTCCTGCGGCGCGATCACGTTCCCGAGGGACTTCGACATCTTCCGCCCCTCGAGATCGATCAGGAAGCCGTGGGTGAGCACCTGGCGGAAGGGCGGGCGTCCCCGCGTCGCCAGCGCCACGAGCAGCGAGCTCTGGAACCAGCCGCGATGCTGATCGCTGCCCTCGAGATACATGTCCGCCGGCCATCCGAGCTCCGGGATGCGGGCGAGCACGGCTTCATGGCTCGAGCCGGAGTCGAACCAGACGTCGAGAATGTCGCGCTCGCGCTCGAAGCTCGTGCCGCCGCACGACGGGCAGGTCAGGCCCGGCGGGATGAACTCCTCGATCGGCCGCTCGTACCACGCGTCGGCGTTGTACTGCTCGAACACCGACGCCGCCCGCTCGATGAGCGCCGTCGTCAGGATCGCTTCCCCGCACTTCGTGCAGTCGAGGGCCGGGATCGGCACGCCCCAGGCGCGCTGGCGCGAGATGCACCAGTCGGGGCGGTTGGTGACCATGTTGTAGATGCGGTCACGGCCCCAGCGCGGGATCCACGTCACCTCGTGATCGATCGCGTGCTGCGCCGCCTGCCGCAGCGTGCGCGTCCGGCCGTCGGCCCCGGTGATCGCCGGCTCGCCGTCCATGCGGACGAACCACTGCGACGTGGCGAGGAAGATCACCGGGTTGTGGCAGCGCCAGCAGTGCGGGTACTGGTGCGAGAACGTCTCACGGTGCCACAGCCGCCCGCGCTCCTCGAGGGCCCGCTCGACGTTCGGGTTCGCATCGAACACGCGCTGACCGCCGAACAGGAGCACCGAGTCGAGGAAATGTCCGCCGGCATCGACCGGAGCATAGATCTCGAGGCCGTACTTCCTGCCGGTGAGGAAGTCGTCGGCGCCGTGGCCGGGCGCCGTGTGCACCGCGCCGGTGCCCTGCTCCAGCGTCACGTAGTCGGCGAGCACACCCACGGAATCCCGCTCGTACAGGGGGTGGCGGAAGCGGATGCCTTCGAGCAGCTCGCCCTTCATCGAGACGACCTTGCGATCGAAGGGTCGGCCGATCACCGTGCCGACGCGCTCGGCCAGCGCTTCAGCAACGATGACGATGTGGCCGTCGACGTCGTAGGCGGCGTACTGGAACTCGGGATGGAAGGCGATCGCCAGGTTCGACGGGATCGTCCACGGCGTCGTCGTCCAGATCAGCACCGAGACGTTGCTGCGCCCGGCCAGCGCCGGCACGCGCGAGGCGAGGTCTCCTGCGGCGTCGCCGCTGAGCGGGAACTCGACGTAGATCGACGGCGACGAGTGATCCTCGTACTCGACTTCAGCCTCGGCAAGCGCCGTGCGGCAGTGGATGCACCAGTGCACCGGCTTCTTGCCCTTGTAGACCAGGCCGCGCTCGACGAACTTCCCCAGCGACCGCGCGATGTCGGCCTGATACCGCGGGTTCATGGTCAGGTAGTAGTGGTCCCAGTCGCCGAAGACCATGAGCCGCTTGAACTCGGCGGTCATCACGTCGGTGTAGCGGCCGGCGTACTCGCGGCAGGCGCGGCGGATCTCGGCCAGCGACATGTCGCGCTTCTTCGGGCCGAGTTCGCGATCGACTTTATGCTCGATCGGCAGGCCGTGACAGTCGTAGCCCGGCACGTAGGGCACGTCGAAGCCCGCCATCGTGCGGGACTTGATGACGAAGTCCTTGAGAATCTTGTTCAGCGCCGTCCCGAGGTGGATCTGCCCGTTGGCGTAGGGCGGCCCGTCGTGAAAGATGAACTTCGGCGCGTTGCGGCGCTTCTTGCGAATCTTCCCGTAGAGGTTCATGGCGTCCCAGCGCGCAATGGCCTCAGGCTCGGCCGTTTGCAGGCTGGCCTTCATCGGGAAGTCGGTTCGCGGCAGATTAACGGTGTCTTTCCACTCGGGCATAGTCGTCCGGGGGGCGCCTTCACACGACGGCATGCGAACAGCGTGCAGGCCGCCCGAATCCGTGCAGTACGAATCTATTGATTGTAGCCCGGCCCTTATAATTCCCGATTATGGCTGCGGTCGAAGAGCGGACGGATTCAGCCGTCCGCGAGCATATCCTCGACAACGGCCTCCGGGTCTTGATCCAGGAGGTTCACACCGCGCCGCTGGCGACCGTGTGGGCGTGGTATCGGGTCGGTTCGAAGGACGAAGGCCCGGGCATGACCGGGGTGTCCCACTGGGTCGAGCACATGAATTTCCGCGGCTCGACCAACATCCCGCGCGAGAAGGTCAAAGGCATCATCGAGCAGTTCGGCGGCTACTGGAACGGCTACACCTGGATCGACCAGACCACCTACACCGAAACCGCCACGCGCGACGCGCTCGACCACATGCTGTTCATCGAGGCCGAGCGCATGGGGTCGTGCCTCTACGATCCCGAGGACTGCGAAGCCGAGCGCACGATCATCATCTCGGAGCTGCAGGGCGGTGAAAACGACCCGGACACGCTGCTCGATCAGGAGCTGACGGCAACAGCCTTCCGCGCGCACCCGTATCGCCATCCCACCATCGGCTGGCTCCCGGATCTGCAGACGATGACCCGGGACGACCTGTACGGCCACTATCGCCGCTTCTACGTCCCGAACAACGCGACGCTCGTCATCGTCGGCGACATCGACGCGAACGCCGCGATGCGCGACGTCGTGAAGCGCTTCGGCAGCATTCCTGCCCGCGACGTCGGCCGGCGTCCGACGACAAAGGAGCCGGGGCAGCTCGGTGAGCGCCGCGTGACGGTGTCGCGGCGCGGCACGACCGCCTACCTGAAGATCGCCCACCACGCTCCGGCCGGCGACGATCCCGAGTTCGTGCCGATGCTCGTGCTGGATGCGGTCCTTACAGGTGCGAAAGGCGTGAACCTGTGGGCGAGCTTCCGGACGCCGCCGCCGCAGCGGAGCGCGCGTCTGTATCAGGCGCTGGTCAACACCGGGCTTGCCTCCGGCATCGGCGGCAGCATCGTTCCCACGAGCGAGCCGTTCGTCTACACGATCTCGGCGACCGCCACCGAGGGCACGCCGCTGGAGCGTCTCGAGGAGGCCGCCGTCGCCGCCCTCGATCGCGTCGCCCGCGAAGGCGTCACGCCGCCGGAGCTGACCAAGGCCAAGACGCAGCTGCGCGCGCGGCTGGTGTTCGAGAACGACAGCATCACCAACATCGCGCATCAGCTCGGCTATTTCGCGACCGTCGGCCGCTGGCAGGACTTCCATGCGCTGCCCGGCCGCATCGAAGCGGTCACGCTCGAGCAGGTCGCCCAGGTGGCCGCAAAGCGGCTGAGCCCGATGAACCGGACGATCGGGTGGTTCGAGCCCGCCGACGAATGAGCGCCGCGTCCACCGCTATACCGCGCGGTCTGGCGCCGACGCGCCACGTGCTGGACAACGGCCTCACCGTGCTGTCGAAGCACACGCCGGTGACGCCCGCCGTCACGATCAACGCGTCGATTCGCGCCGGCGCCGCCTACGACCCGCCCGAGTGTCCGGGGCTCGCGCACTTCCTCTCGAAGACGATCGATCGCGGCACGGCCGCGCGCACGGCGGATCAGATTGCGGAGGCGCTCGACAGCCGCGGCGTGTCCCTGGCCACGGCGGTGACGCGCCAGGTCTTGTCGCTGACGTGCACGTGCCTGACGGAGGACTTCGAAGCCATCCTTGCGCAGCTCGCCGACATCATCATCCAGCCCGTCTTTCCCGACGCCGAGGTGGAGTCGCGCCGCGGCGAGGTGATCACGCTGATCAGGCAGGATGAAGACAACCCGGCGCCGGTTGCCGTCGACGGCCTCATGGAAGCGCTGTACGGGAACGGGCATCCGTACGGCCGCAGGCTGCGCGGCACGGTCGAGGCCGTCGAGCGCATCGACAGCGCGGCGCTGCGCGCATTCCATCAGGCCAGGGTGAGGCCGGCCAGCGTGTCGGTGGCGGTGGTGGGGGACGTCGACCCGCAGCGCGCCGCCGACGCGGCGGCGCGGGTGTTCGGCAATTGGAAGAGCGCGCCTGCGCAGCCGCTCGACATCACCGTACCCGCCTCGTCTGCGGAGCGCCGTACGCGGGTGATTCCGATGATGAACAAGGCCCAGGCCGACATCGCCTACGGGTTCCTCGCCATCGCCCGCGACGACCCTGCGTACTACGCCTACTGGCTGATGAACCACATCATGGGCCAGTACTCGATGGGCGGCCGGCTCGGCGACAGCATTCGCGAGCGGCAGGGGATGGCCTATTACGTCTACAGCTCGCTCGACCAGAGCCCGGTTCCCGGGCCGTTGATGGTGCGAGCCGGTGTCAGCGCCGCGAACGTCTCCCGAACGGTGGCCTCGATCGACGAGGAACTGACCAGCCTGGCCGCGGATGGTCCGACCGAGCAGGAGCTGCTCGAGTCGAAGCAGTATCTGATCGGCTCGATGCCGCGCACGCTCGAAACCAACGCCGGCATCGCCGCGTTCCTGCAATCGGCGGAGTTCTTCGGGCTCGGGCTCGATTACGATGTCCGTGTGCCTGCGTTGCTGCAGGCCGTCACCCGCGACGAGGTCCACGCGGCAGCCCGGCGTGCTGTCGATCCCGCGCGCGCCACCATCGTCGTCGCGGGGCCGTACGACGGGACGCTCGAGTGAATGCACCACCCGCCCATCGCATCAGCGCCGTCTTCTTCGACGTCGACTTCACGCTGATCTATCCAGGGCCGACGTTCCAGGGCGAAGGCTATGCGCGGTTCTGCGCCCGCCATGGGATCGAGGTCGATGTGTCGCGCTTCGCTGCGGCGGTGCGCGCCGCCTCCTCGATCCTGGACGAGGCGCAGGAGCACGTCTACGACCACGACATCTTCGTGCGCTACACCGGCCGCATCATCCAGGAGATGGGGGGCACCGGACCGGCCGTCCTCGCCTGCGCGCGCGAGATCTACGACGAGTGGGCCGAGAACCAGCACTTCTTTCTCTACGATGACGTGGCGCCCGTGCTGCGCGAGCTGGCGGCGCGGGGGCTGAAGATCGGCCTCATTTCCAACTCGCACCGGCCGCTCGCCTCGTTCCAGCAGCACTTCGAGCTCGACGGGCTGATCACCGCCGCTATCTCCTCGTCGGAGCACGGCTACATGAAGCCGCACCCCAGCATCTTCAGGGCGGCGATGACGCTGGCCGGGGTCGAGGCGCAGGAGTCGATGATGGTCGGCGACAGCGTGTCGCACGACATCGACGGCGCAAAGCGGGTGGGCATGCGCGGTGTGCTCGTGCACCGCTCGGACGATCCGGCGCCGCGGACCGACGTGCCGGTGATCCGCTCGATGAGGGAGCTCCCCGGGCTTCTGTAGGCGAGCGGATCGCGAAGGGAGCCTCCTCTGCGTCCGCGGTTGCGCCGCTGATCAACCCGGCGGCCAGGCGAGTCCGCGTCCGGCCAGCAGGTGCAGGTGAATGTGGAACACGCTCTGGCCGGCTTCGCGGTTGGTGTTGAACACCGTCCGGTAGCCGCGGTCGGCGTATCCCTGGTCCCTGGCAATCTGCGCCGCGGCGCGGTGCATCGCCCCGACCAGGGGATCGTCAGCCGGGGTGAGGTCGTTCAACGAGGCGATGTGGCGCCGCGGGATGATCAGCACGTGCAGCGGCGCCTGCGGGTTGATGTCCTCGATCGCGACCAGTTGATCGTCCTGGTGCACGAATTGCCCGGAAATCTGGCCGCCGATGATTTTGCAGAACAGGCACTCGTTCATCGTCGCCTCTACAGTCTCTGGATGACCGCGGTTCGAGGGATGCCCTGCAGGTCGGCGCCGACGCGATCGAGGCGCAGCGCCGGCCGCTCGCCAACGAGCCGTCGGACATCGTGTTCCTGGCCGAATCCGAATTCCATGACCAGCCAGCCGCCGCGCCGCAGCTTCGCGACCGCTGCATCGAGCACGCCTTCCACGTCGCGCAGACCGCTCTCTCCGCCGAAGAGCGCGACGTCGGGTTCGTGCCGTACGTCGGGAGCCAGCCCTTCCTTGTCCGACTCCTTCACGTAGGGGGGATTGGCCACGATCAGGTCGAAGCTGTCGTCGATGCCGTCGAGATAGCGCGTCTGGGCGAAGCTGATCCGGTCCTCGACCTTGTAACGCTCGGCATTGCCCGCAGCGATCGCAAGCGCCTCTCGCGAGACATCCGTCGCGGTGACGCGGGCGCCGCTGACTTCGTGCGCCAGGCTGATCGCGATGTTGCCGCAACCGGTGCCGATGTCGGCGATCTTCGGCGCTTCGAGCCCGAAGCTGTTCAGGATTTCGAGGGCCTCCTCGACAACGAACTCGGTTTCGGGCCGGGGGATGAGCACTGCCGGCGTGACCGCGAAGTCGATGCCCCAGAATTCGCGGACGCCGACGATGTAGGCGGCCGGCTCGCGGGCGATGCGGCGGGCGATCCATTGCGAGAAGCGCGGCTCGAGCGCGTCCGGCGGGGCGCCGGCGCGTTCGGTCAGCAGCCGCACGCGGTCCCAGCCGAGGATCGTGCACGCGAAGAGCGGCACATCGACCGCGGCTTCAGCCGGCGGGATTCCGGCCGCCACGAGCTGTGCCTTCGCCGCGGCCAGCTTCTCGTGCAGGGAAGGAGCGTGGACTGTCACTCGATTGCCCGTGTCAGTGCCTGGTCTGGCCCGACTCCACGGCATCGGCGGTCGTGATTTCCTTCAGCTTCTGCGCGTTGTAGAACGACGCCACCTGATCCAGCAGCTCGCCGATGTCGCCGTCGAGAACGTCGTGAAGCTGATGCGTCGTGTAGTTGATGCGGTGATCGGTGATGCGGTTCTGCGGGAAGTTGTACGTCCGGATCTTCTCGGAGCGCTCGCCGGTGCCCACCTGGCCGCGGCGTTCCCTGGCGATGGCCTCCTGCTGCTTCTGCAGCTCCATCTCGTAGAGCCGTGCCCGCAGCACCTTCATGGCCTTCGCGCGGTTCTTGATCTGGGACTTCTCGTCCTGCTGCGAGACGACCAGCCCCGTAGGGATGTGGGTGATGCGGACGGCCGAGTACGTCGTGTTCACGCTCTGGCCGCCGGGACCGCTCGAACAGAAGGTGTCGATGCGCAGGTCCTTCTCGTTGATCTGGATGTCGACGTCCTCGGCCTCGGGCAGCACGGCGACGGTGGCCGTCGAGGTGTGGATGCGGCCGCTGGCTTCGGTCGCGGGAACGCGCTGCACGCGGTGCACGCCGCTTTCGTACTTCAGCCGGCTGTAGACGCCGCGGCCTTCGATCGACACGATCGCTTCTTTCAGCCCGCCGCCCGGCGTTTCGCTGCTCGACAGCACCTCGAGCTTCCAGCCCTGGCGTTCGGCATAGCGCGTGTACATGCGGAAGAGGTCGCCGGCAAACAGCGCCGCCTCGTCCCCGCCGGTCCCGGCGCGAATCTCGAGCAGGACGTTCTTCTCGTCGTTGGGGTCCTTCGGGATGAGGAGCAGCTTCAGCTCCTGGAGCAGCGCCTCGCGCCTGGCGTTCAGCGTCTTCAGCTCGTCTTCAGCCAGCGCCCGCATCTCCGCGTCGCCGCCCGACATCAGCTCCTGGGCGCCGGCGATGTCCTGCTCGACAGCTTTGTACTCGCGATACTTGGCGACCAGCGGCTCGAGGTCCGACAACGCCTTGGCCGCCTTCTTGAACTCTGCCGGATCGGCCTGCACTTCCGCCGTGCCGATGCGGGCCATCAGCTCTTCGTAGCGATTCTCGACGGTCGAAAGCTTGTCGAACATCTCGTGTAGCGTCCGGCTTCAGCCAGGCTTCAGCCGGACCTGTCGCAGTGTCCGGCTTCAGCCGGACATTCCGTCCGCCGTCCGCCTGAAGGCGGACACTACAAACGATCGTAACGTATCACCCGCCCGACACAGGCGGCAGGAAGGCAATCTCGTCTCCCTCGTTCACCGCCGCGGTCATGCGTGCGTAATCGGCGTTCACGGCCACGGACATGGTCCGCTCGTAGGCGCCGAGGTCGGGCATCTCGGCCACCAGCGCCCGCCACACTGTTTGGACGGTCGCCGGATGCGGCACGTCCCGGACCAGCTCGCCCGAGCCGGCCAGGTCGCGCAGACGTGCGAAGAGCCGGATGGTTACGCGCATGCGATTCGATACGCCGCCTGCCGCGCGGCCTCATCGTCCGGATCGGCCGTGGCGCCCTCCAGCCAGACGTCGCCGCCGGCGAAATGCTCGTGCTTCCAGATCGGCACGATCTGCTTGACCCGCTCGATCGCGTAGCGGCACGCGGCAAACGCGTGGGCGCGGTGCGGCGACGCCGCGACGATGATGATGCTCGCTTCGCCGATGTTCAGCCGTCCGATCCGGTGGTGAACCGCCACGCGCGTGTCCGGCCACGCCTGCCGGGCTTCCTCGACAATGCGGTTCAGGGTGCGGACGGCAAGCGGCTCGTAGGCCTCGTACTCGAGGTATTCGACGCGCCGGCCCTGGTTGTGATCGCGCACCAGCCCGATGAACGGCGCGATCGCCCCATCACCCGAGCCCGTCCCCGCCAGCTCGTTCACGAGCGCCTGAAAATCGAGGACCTCGCGGGTAACCGCCACGAGCGGGACCGACATACGTTCAGTATAGCCAGCCAGGCTTCTCTACTTCACTGGCCCACTTTTCCACTTCGACCGATGTGCTCCATCGGCCCATTCCCCCTGCCCAGGTTCGGCGCGTGCTGAATCGCCCGGGCGACATAGCGCTGGGCGCGCGGGATGGCCTCTCGCAGCGAACGGCCCAGCGCAAGGTGAGCGGTGATGGCGGCGGAAAACGTGCACCCGGTGCCGTGCGTATGCCGGCCGGGGACGCGGGGCTGCCGGAACTCGACGAACTCGCCCCGCTCGAACAGCACATCGACGATGTCGTCCGACGGGAAGTGGCCGCCCTTGATCAGGACGGCAGTCGTTCCCATCGCGCCGATCCGCCGCGCCGCCTCCCGCCGATCCTCGTCGCTCCGGATATGCACACCGCTCAGGGCTTCGGCTTCCGGGATGTTGGGAGTGACGAGAAATGCCTGGCGGAGCAGCTCCGAGGTCAGGCTCCCGACGGCCTCGTCGTCAATGAGACGGTCGCCGCTCTTGGCGATCATCACCGGGTCCACGACGAGCAGCGGGACCTCGAGATCGCGGACCGCGGCCGCCACCGCTTCGACGATCGCGGCGTTGGCCAGCATGCCGGTCTTGGCGGCGTGGACGCCGAGGTCGGAGACGACGGCCTCGATCTGGGCGGTGACGAGATCGGCCGACACCGCCTCGAACATCGTGACGCCGAGCGTGTTCTGGGCCGTGACGGCCGTGATGGCCGTCGTCCCGTACACACCGTGGGCGGCGAAGGTCTTGAGATCGGCCTGAATGCCTGCGCCCGCGCCGGAGTCGCTGCCGGCGATCGTCAGCGCGACGCGCATGTGGAGAGCTCAGCGGCCGCCGCGGCGGCCGACGATGCGCCACAGTGCCGGGACGAAGCCGGCGGCAATGGCGAGCTTGATCGTGTCGGCCAGCAGGAACGGATAGAGACCCGTCGCGAGCGCCGACTGCAGGCCTGCCGGCGCGCCGCCGTTCAGCGGCCGGGCGAACAGGCCGAGCCACAGCACGCCGCCGGCAAAGACGATGGCCAGGCCGGCGAACATGGCCAGCACGGACGTGTGATAGCGGCGATCGAAGCCGCGCTCGGCGAGCGCGCCGGTGACGAACGCGGCAAGCGGATAGGCCATGAGGTACCCGCCGGTGGGTCCGAGCAGACGAAGCGCGCCGGGTGCGAGCGTGGCTGACGCCGCGAACACCGGCAGGCCGGCAATGCCGGCCGCGAGATACAGCACCTGACTCGCCGCGCCAAGCCGCGATCCCAGCACGAGAGCGCCGACCAGCACCACCATCGGCTGCAGCGTCAGCGGCACCGCGGTGAACGGCAGCGGCACGCTGATCTGCGCGGCGGCCGCGGTCAGCGCCGCAACGAACAGCACCGACCCGATCTGGATGCCGCCTGCAGCCGTCGAATCACCGCGCGCCGTCAGAACGCGCAGCAGCGTGTCGGAAGTGGTCGCAGTCATGGCAGGCCATTCTATCGCGAGAGCACGAGCAGATACTGATACCGGAGATCCTGGTGGTCGAGCACTTTGAGCCCGGCCGCAGCAGCGTCCGCCTCGACGACCGCGCGCGGGACGCGCTCGCTCGGTTCAGGTCCCGGACCGCCGCTCCCGGGCTTCCAGTTCACGATGCCGATGCGGCCTTTCGGCTTCAGCGCCTTTGCCAGGTTGCGCAGGTAGACGACGCGGTTCTCGACTTCCTGGTAGGCGTCCACCATCAGGATGGCGTCGAGCGTGTTCTCCGGCAGGTTCGGATCGTTGCCGTGCGCCTGCACCGTGGTGACGTTCTCGAGCCCCTCGCGCTGGACGCGGCGCTTGATCGCGTCGAGCATCAGCCGCTGCACGTCCTGCGCGTAGACCAGCCCTTTCGGGCCGACTCGCTGCGCGAGCCGGATCGTGAACCAGCCGGCGCCCGCGCCGATGTCGGCGACCGTCGATCCGTCCGCGATGTGGACCGCGTCCATGATCTGATCCGGCTTCTGCCAGAGCGCCCGGTCCGGCCGCTCCAGCAGCCCGAGGTCCTGAGGCGGGAACAGACGGCCGTGGCGCGGCTGCGGCGCTTGCGGCGGCTGGGCGCCGGCGCCGATCGGCGGGATCGCCATGACGAGCGCGAGCGCGACGAGAAGCGTGCGGTCCTTCATTGCTTGCCCATGATTCCCGGCTGCGTCATTGCTTCGACCGAGAGGATGCGATCGAGCTGCGCCGCGTCCATCAAGCGGCGCTCGAGCACCAGCTCGCGAATGGGCCGGCCGCTGGCGACTGCCTCCTTGGCGATCTCCGCCGTCTTCGCGTAGCCGATGTAGGGACTCAGCGCGGTCGCCACTGCGGTGCTGCGATCGAGCAGCTCGCGCGCCCGGTCGGCATCGGCCTGGATGCCGTCGACGGTACGCGTGCGCAGCGCGATCATCGCGTTGCGAAGAATGGTCGAGGAGTGGATGGCGTTCCAGGCGATCACCGGCATCATGACGTTCAGATCGAGCTGGCCGGCGTCGGCGGCCGCCATGATGGTGGTGTCGCAGCCGTACACCTGGTAGCACACCTGGTTCACCATTTCCGGCACCGACGGATTGACCTTGCCGGGCATGATCGACGAGCCCGGCTGCACGGCGGGCAGCGTGATCTCGCCGATTCCCGCCCGGGGTCCCGAGCTCAACAGCCGCAGGTCGCTCGAGATCTTCGACAGCTCCGTCGCCAGCCGCCGCATCGCGCCGGAGTAGGCGAGCACGTCGCCCATGCTCTGCGTGACGCGGAAGCGATTGGCCGCCGGCCGTACGTCGATGCCGGTGAGCACGCCGATGTTGGCCACCGCGCGCTCGGTGTAGTCGTCGCCGGCGTTCAGACCCGTTCCCACAGCCGTCGCACCGAGGTTCAGCTCCTTCAGTGCTTCGGACGCCTCCTCGATGCCGTCGGCCGCGCGCTCGATGCACGCCGCATAGCCGCTGAACTCCTGGCCGAGCGTGATCGGGACGGCGTCCTGCAGATGCGTGCGGCCCACCTTGAGCACCGAGGCGAACGCCTGGCTCTTGCGCGAGAGCGACGCGCTGAGGGCGCGTGCGGCATGCACCAGCCACTGGTTGGCGAGCAGCAGCGCCAGCCGCGTGGCCGTCGGGAACACGTCGTTGGTGGACTGTCCCATGTTGACGTGATCGTTGGGATGCACGAGCCGGTACTCGCCCTTGGCGCCCCCGAGGATCTCGGAGGCGCGATTGGCCAGCACCTCGTTGACGTTCATGTTGTGCGAGGTGCCGGCGCCGGCCTGATACACGTCGACCGGGAACTGATCGGCGAACGAGCCCTTCAGGATTTCGTCCGCGGCCTGGATGATGGCGCCGCCGATGCGCGCGTCGAGCCGGCCGAGCGCGACGTTGGCCTGGGCGGCCGCCTTCTTGACGAAGACCGTGGCGGTGATCAGCTGCGCAGGCGCGCGCAGACCGCTGATGGGAAAGTTGTCGATGGCGCGGGCCGTCTGGATGCCGTAGTACGCGTCATCGGGAACGGCGTATTCGCCCAGGGGATCGCGTTCGATCCGGGCCATCACCTCAAATTATACTGGGCTGATGCCATCAGCCTTTCTCGACAGCGTGCTCGATCTCGTCATCCGGGCGTCCACAGATTTGCCGCCTGATGTGCGGGCCGCGATGAGGGCCGCCATGGGGCAGGAGCGCGAGGGGACGCAGTCGGCTCAGGCGCTGGCCATCATCGCCCAGAACATCGACCTCGCCGCCGAGCAGGAAGGCGCCATCTGTCAGGACACCGGCATGCCGACCTTCGAGGTCAGGACGCCGGTGGGCGCGAACCAGATCGTCATGCGGAAGCAGATTCGCGAGGCGGTCGCCGAAGCGACCCGGCGCGGCAAGCTGCGGCCCAACTCGGTGGATTCGCTCACCGGCGAGAACTCGGGCAACAATCTGGGTCCCGGCACGCCCATCATCCACTTCGAGCAGTGGGAGAACGACGACGAGATCGAGGTGAAGCTGATCCTCAAGGGCGGCGGCTGCGAGAACATGAACGCCCAGTACTCGCTGCCGCAGGAGCTGCCGCACCTCGGTCGCGCCGACCGCTCGCTCGAAGGCGTGCGCAAGTGCATCCTGCACGCGGTCTGGAACGCCCAGGGGAAGGGCTGCGCGCCCGGCGCGATCGGCGTCTGCATCGGCGGCGACCGCACCTCCGGATACCTGCACGCGAAGGAGCAGCTGTTCCGCACCCTCGATGACGTCAACCCCGATCCGCGGCTCGCCGAGCTCGAGGCGTCGATCATGCGGGAGGTCAACAGGCTCGGGATCGGGACGATGGGGTTCGGCGGGCGCGTGTCGCTGATTGGATGCAAGATCGGCGCGTTGAACCGGCTGCCGGCCAGCTTCTTCGTGTCGGTGGCCTACGACTGCTGGGCCTACCGCCGCCTCGGCGTCGTGCTCGATGCGAAGAGCGGCGCCATCAAGCGCTGGCTGTATCGCGACACGTCGAGCCCGATCGTGCACATGGCCGACCAGGCCGGAATTCCGAGAACCGGACGCGAGGTGGCGCTGCGGACGCCGCTGACCGAGGAGCAGGTGCGTGCGCTGAAGGTCGGCGACGTGGTGCTGGTCTCGGGGCGCGCCTACACCGGCCGCGACGCGGTGCATCATCACCTCATGACGCACGACGCGCCGGTCGATTTGCGCGGCGCCGTGATCTATCACTGCGGGCCGGTCGTGGCCAGGGACGGCGACGGCTGGCGGGTGACGGCGGCGGGACCGACCACGAGCATTCGCGAGGAGCCGTATCAGGCCGACATCATCAAGCGCTTCGGCGTACGTGCTGTGATCGGGAAGGGCGGGATGGGGGCCCGGACGCTCGCCGCCCTGCAGGAGGCCGGGGCCGTCTACCTCAACGCCATCGGCGGCGCGGCTCAGTTCTACGCGCGCACCATCAAGAGCGTGGACGGCGTCTCGCTGACCGAGTTCGGCACGCCCGAGGCGATGTGGCACCTGACGATCGAGGATTTTCCCGCGATCGTGACCATGGACTCGCACGGCAACAGCCTGCACAAGGACGTCGAGCAGGCGTCGGCACAGGAGCTTGCGCTGGTCGGTAAGTAGTTGCGGTTGAGTAAAATAGCGGTCCCACCCGGGCTGGCCGTGCTTGCCCGGCCGTTCGGCTGAACGATATAATCCCGTGTACGGATTTTCGTGTTCGATATGGAGATTAAGGGGAAGTCATGATCAACGTGTCCCCACTCGCGGCGACAAAAATCAACGAGCTACTGGCTGAAGAGGGCAAGACCGGCAGCGGCCTGCGGGTATTCGTGCAGGGCGGCGGCTGCTCGGGCTTCCAGTACGGCCTGATGATCGAAGAGGACGGCGGCGGCGTCGGCGACCAGGTGTACGAGTCGAACGGCATCAAGCTGTACGTCGATCCGGTCAGCATCAGCTATCTCAAGGGTGCCGAGGTCGATTTCGTCGATACGGTGACGGGCGGCGGGTTCACGATCAAGAATCCGAACGCGACGTCGACCTGCGGGTGCGGATCGTCCTTCAGCGTCTAAGCCTTCGCAGGGGAAAGGTCAGGGTCGTTCCGTGAGTTCCCTCCCTGATCTCAGCAGACTGACGCCCACAGGCGGCAAGCGCTCCAGCAAGCGGGAGCAGATTGTCAACGTGTTCCTGCGTCAGGAGGGGCATCTCAGCGCCGACGATCTCGTCGATCTGATCCGCAAGGAAGACCATCGCATCAGCCGCGCCACCGTCTACCGCACCCTGCAGTGGATGGTAGACGCGGGCATCGCGCGCAAGGTCGATTTCGGCGAAGGGCGCTTCCGCTTCGAGCACTCGTATCGCCAGCCGCGCCACTTCCACCTGATTTGCAAGACCTGCCACCGATCGTTCGAGTTCCTGAGCTCGGACATCGAAGCCCTCATCGAAGAAGTGTCGGCGGCGAGGAACTTCGCCGCGTCGCAGAGCGTCGTGCAGATCTACGGCACGTGCGAGGAGTGCCGCACGGGGCGTGCGTCGGTGCTCGAAGGCGGCCACACCGATCTGGTGTTCGCGCGCGACGCCCTGCGCATCGCGATCGCCACCGAGCGCAGCGGCCTCGACTTCTACACCCGCGCGGCCAGGGTCACCAAGGACGCGCGCGGACGCAAGGTGTTCCAGGACCTCGCGCTCGAGGAGAAGGAGCATCTCAACAAGCTCGAGTCGCGGTACGCCGAGCTGCTGCGCCGCGATCCGCAGCTCGAATCGCGGCCGACGTTCCTGTTCTTCAAGGGCGCCGCCAACGGCCTGTTCGCCGAAGGCGCCGATCGGCTGATGCAGGGCGTCAACGATCAGCAGGCGCTGATGATCGGCATCCGCTGCGAGCGCGGTTCGCACCGCTTCTTCAAGAAATACGGCGAGCGCTTCGAGGACTCGGAAGGCAAGCAGATCTTCCTGGAGTTCGCCAACGAGGAGCGCGACCACCTCGATCTGCTGATTCGTGAATACCGCGCGCTGGTCAAGCGGCAGGGCCGGACTCGCCGCGGCGCTCGAGCCTCGGCGTCGGCCGCGCGCCTGAGCGCGCGGTGACCGGGCGGCCCGGCGCCCGTCCGCCGCGGATCGACCTCCACCTCCACACCACCGCATCCGACGGCCGCTGCAGCCCGGCCGCACTCGTCGAGCATGCCGAGGCCGCCGGGCTGACCGTCATTGCCGCCACCGATCACGACACGACCGCTGCGGTGGGGGAGGTGCGGAAGCTCGCTGCCGCGCGAGGCATCGACGCGATCCCGGGCATTGAGATCACCGCCGTGGAAGACGGACGCGACGTCCACATGCTGGGATATTTCCTCACGTCGTCCGACGCGTTCCAGGCGTTTCTCGCCGATCAGCGGCGCGCGCGCGTCGATCGCGTGCACGCCATCGCGGCGCGTCTCGCCGAGCTGCGCATGCCGGTCGACATGACGCGCGCGCTCGAGGAGGCCGCACGGCACGGCAGCCGCGCGATCGGCCGGCCGCAGATCGCGCGCGCGATGGTGCAGGCGGGCCACGTCGCCGATACGCGCGAGGCCTTCGAGAAATGGCTGGGCGCGGGGCTCCCGGCGTTCGTCCCCCGATCGGGGCCGTCACCCGAGGCCGTCATCGGGACCATCCACCGGGCCGGCGGCCTGGCGTCGCTGGCGCATCCGGGACGCACGCAGATCGACGGCAGGATTGCGGCGCTGCGCGATGCCGGCCTCGATGCCCTCGAGGTTCATCATCCGGATCACGATGCCGCCGCCGTCGAGCGCTACCGCCGCATGGCCGACGATCTGGGCCTGCTGATCACCGGCGGCTCCGATTACCACGGCGACCCTGTTCACGGCATCGCGATCGGGGCCGCCACGCTGCCGCCCGACGCGTGGGAGCGCCTGTACGCCGCCCGACATCGGCATGCCGGTGCCTGAAACGCTCGTCGCGATCCGCAACCTCACCAAGGACTATCGCAGCCTGCGGCCGCTCCGCGTCGCCTCGCTGGACCTGCGCGAGGGGCAGATGCTGGCCCTGTGCGGCTTCGACCGCATGACGGCCGAGCTCCTCGTCGATCTGATCACCGCTGCGATCGTGCCCGACTCCGGCGAGATCACGATCTTCGGGCAGCGGACGGCCGACATCACCGACCGCGAGTCGTGGCTGCAGGTCCTCGATCGCTTCGGCCTGCTCACCGAGCGCGCCGTGCTGGTGGAGCAGTTCACGGTCGAGCAGAACCTGGCGCTTCCCTATACCCTGGCGGTCGACAATCTGGCGGACGACATCCGGGCGCGTGTGGCGCGGCTGGCCGGGGAGATCGGGTTCGCGCCGGCCGATCTCGGACGCCAGAGCGGGGTGCTTCCGCCGCTCGGCCGGCTGCGGCTGCGTCTGGGCCGGGCGCTGGCGCTGAACCCGCGGGTCCTGCTGGCCGAGCACCCCAATGCCACCATCACCCGGGAGGAGGCGGCTCGTTTTGGCGCAGATCTCAGGCGAATCGTCGCGGCGCGCGGCATGGCGGGCCTCGTGCTCACCGCCGATCACGACTTCGCGCGCGCCGCCGCGGACGAGGTGCTGGTGCTGCACCCCGCAACAGGCACACTGAAGCCGTCATCCGTGTGGCGCCGCTGGTTCTCGTAGACTCGGGATGGCGTCAGGGCGGGAGCGACGGGCGGCGACGTGGATTGTGGCCGGCCCCTTCGGGCCGGTTCGAAGGCTCAGCCTTCGATGAGGCGAACGTCTCCGGCGCGCGGGCCCTTGGTGGACTCCTCCGGCGTGAACTCTACGCGCTGTCCCTCGCGCAGCAACTCGAAGACCGCCTGGCGTACGGCGCTGCGGTGAAAGAAGTGCTCGATACCGCTCTCATCGCGAATGAAACCGAACCCCTTGTCGATGAGCAGACGAGCGATTGTGCCGGTCGGCATGGCCGTATCCCTCCGATGCTTCGCCAGAAGCTGGGCCAGTGTAGGGAAGTCTCTACGGCGAAGTCAAGCAGGCCCGATGCAACCCGCGTTCCCGTAAGTTATAGGAATAGCAGGGCTTCACAACAGGATCCTCCGTGCTGTCCGCCGTAGTTCTCGCCGCCGGCGACTCGTCGCGCATGGGTGCACCGAAGGCCGCCCTGCGTACCGGCAACGGCCAGTCGTTCGTCGCGCGGATCGTCACCACGCTGCGCGCCGCGGCGGTGAGCGATCTCGTGATCGTCACCGGCCGTCATCACGACGCCGTCCTCGACGCCCTGGCTCGCGATCGCATCGAGCCGCATCCGCGCGTCGTACGCAATCCCGATCCATCGCGCGGCCAGCTCTCGTCGCTGCTCGCGGGCATGGATGCCGTGGTGACGCCGCGCACCGCTGCGCTGATGATGACCCTCGTCGACGTGCCGCTCGTCCGCGTGTCGACCGTCGAAGCGGTGATCGATCAGTGGCGACGCACGCGCGCGCCGATCGTGCGGCCCGCCATCGGTGATCGCCACGGTCATCCCGTCATCTTCGATCGCGCGCTGTTCGACGCGCTCCGCCGCGCGCCGCTGGAGTCCGGCGCAAAGACCGTCGTGCGCGCGCACGAGCACGCGATCGTGAACGTGCCGGTGGATGACGAGGGCTGTGTGAGGGATGTGGATACGCCTTCCGATTATGAGGAGATGAAAGGCGTCGAATGATCTCTCCGCCTTCGCCAAGGCTGCGGCGGAGAGCGACAGGAGAAGCGAGGGACGGAGATCCAAAGGATCTCCGTCCCTCCGTTCCTCGGTGTTAGACCGTTACCTCTGCAACCCCCCGCTGGTTGTTACTTGAACATGTATCGCAGGCCGCCCCAGAACTGATAGTTCACATCGGGGTCGCTCATGCGATCGAAGAACTGGCGCCACTCGAAGTTGGCATCGAGCCGATGCCGCTTCGTTTCGTTCTTCCACACCGGGAATGCCGCCGTGCCCAGCCAGCCCAGGGTGAACTGGTCGCCATGGGTCATATCCCACAACGTGAGGCCGGTGCCGAACGAGAAGTCGCGCGCGAAGGTGTAGCCGACCTCGAGATCGCCGAAGAGGCTGGAGCGGTCGCCTTCTTCGACGTTGATGGCGACGCCGAGCGCCGGCAGGAACATGAACCCGGTCTCGAAGTCGCCGGCCACGCGAATCTGCATGCCGCCCTTGAAGCCCAGCAGCGCGTCGCCGAACGCCGTCACGGTGTTGTCGGGCATCGTGAAGCCGACGCCGGCCGGGTCGTCTTCGTCGTACTGGCGCTGCTGCTTGCCGAAGTAGCCGCCGAAGAACGGCCGGAACGTCAGCGCGTCGTCTTCAGCCGCGAGCCGATCCTGTTCCGCCTTCTTGCGCGCTTCTTCCGCGCGGCGTGCTTCCGCGGCCTTGCGCTCCTCGTCGAGCCGGCGCTTCTCTTCGGCCAGCTTCGCTTCCGCCGCCTTGCGGGCGGCTTCCTCCTTGCGGGCCTCTTCGGCCTTGCGCGCTTCTTCCGCCTTGCGCGCCGCCTCGGCCGCCGCCGCCTTCTCGGCTGCCGCGCGTTTGGCTTCCTCGGCGCGCTGCGCCGCTATCTTGCTCGGTCCACGCCGGAGCAGCGAGAGGTTGCCGCAGATCTTCGGCACGAAGAACGTCAGCGTCTCGGTCCCGTTGTCGACGTCGAACATGAAGCCTTCGAGCGGCTGCGCACCGTCCCAGCGGACGCGGCGCGTGATCTCGGGCCGCCCGCCGCGGCGCAGCGCCATCCATTCGATGGTGGTGCCGGGTGCAATCGTCGTTTCCATCACCATCCCGTTGCCGATAAGGCGGTTCACTTCCGCGGAGTTCCCACCGAGGTTGTCCATCTCCAGCACGGCGCGGACGTCGCTCTGGATGCGCATCTGTGAAAACGTCTTCTGCAGGGCGTCCACCGTGTTCACCGGCCGGGTGAAGCGTGTGGCGCCTCCAAGCCGCCGGATCGGGCGATAGTCCGACGCCGGCGCCTGTTGCGCGGCCGCCGCGGCTTCCCCGGCCTCTTCGGCCGATGCGGGAAGTGAAAAGGCCGTGGTGATGAAAAGGATGAGGCTGACGTATGCAAAGCCTCGGATGCACGAGCGTTTCATGTCGATCCCTCTCGATCAGTGAGGTGTTGCACTAGCAGTCTACCCTGCTGAGCGGCGTTTGGTACGCAAGAACGTAAGCACTTCATAGTATCGGTGCGGTGGTGGGTCATCACTGAAGCTGGCCCGCGTGGCGATTTTCCGGCGCCGGCGCGAGGGCGCGGAGTGTTTTGAAACGCAGGGGCGGCAGGGAGCGCAGATAAGGTCGGCTCTGTGCTCGAATGCCTCCGCGGCCCCAGCGATCTCCGCGTTGAATCCCTCTGCGCCCTCTGCCTCCCCCGCGTCCGGATCCTGATTCCTGATTCCTGAAACCTGATTCCTGAAACCTGATTCCTTCGGGTAGCATTTCCGCCCATGGGGACTCGCGCGATTCTCATATCCATGCTGGCGTTGGCGTGGGCGACGGCCGTTCACGCGCAGGGCCACGGCTACACGCCCGGCGACATCGAGAACGGCGGGCAGCTCTATCAGGCCAATTGCACCGCCTGCCACGGTCCGGACGGCGACGGTATTCCTTCGGTCAATCTCGGCAGCGGCAAGTTCCGACGCGGGACCACTGACGAGGAGATCGTCAAGATCATCATCGGCGGCATCCCCGGCACCGCCATGCCGCCGAGCAATTTCTCGGAAGGTCAGGCCGGCACCATCGTCGCCTACCTGCGATCGCTCGCGACCGCTCCCTCGACCGGCATGCTCAAGGGCGACGCCGCGCGCGGCCAGGCGCTCTTCACGGGGAAGGGCCAGTGTCGGAACTGCCACAGCGTGGCCGGTGTGGGCGGCCGGAGCGGGCCGTCGCTCAGCGAGATCGGCGCGTCGCGCCGTGCGATTGAATTGCAGCGCGCACTCCTCGAGCCGAGCGCCGACATCCGATCCGATCACCGGCCGGTGCGCGTGGCCATGCGCGACGGCACCACGATGACCGGCCGCCTGCTGAATCAGGACACGTTCACGATCCAGCTCCTCGACACGAGCGGCCGTCTGCGGCTGCTCGACAAATCCGCAATCCGCGAGTTCACCATTCCGAAGGAATCTCTGATGCCGTCCTACAAGGGCAAGCTGAGCGCACAGGAGATTGCCGATCTGGTCACTTATCTCACCACGCTGAAGGGCCGACGATGAGCATGCGCTGGCGCGGTTTGACGGTACTCGTGGTCGTGCTCGCTGCCGCCGTGGCCGTGCACGGTCAGGTACGCGAATGGACCACTTACTCGGGCGACATGTTCGGGCAGCGTTACAGCCCGCTGACGCAGATTACGCCCGACAACGTCAGGAATCTCGAGCTGCAGTGGGTGTTCCAGGCCCGCTCGCTCGAAAAGTTCGAAGCGACGCCGCTCGTCGTCGACGGCGTGCTCTACACCGTGCAGCCGCCGAACGACGTCGTCGCGATGGATGCGGCAACCGGGCGCGTGTTCTGGATGTACCCGTATATTCCGTCGCCGCTGGCGCGCCTGTGCTGCGGCCGCGTCAATCGCGGGCTGGCCATCCACGAGAACACGCTGTTCATGGCGACGATCGACGGCAGGCTGCTGGCCATCGATGCGAAGACCGGCGGCCTGGTGTGGAACGTCGCCGTGGGCGGCGCGCGTCCCGACGCCGGCTACTCGTTCACCGTGGCGCCGCTCGTCGTCAAGGACATGGTGATTATCGGGACCGCGGGCGGCGAGTACGGCGTTCGCGGGTTCATCGCCGCCTTCGATGCGAAGAGCGGACGTGAAGTGTGGCGGTTCCATACCGTGGCCGGCCCCGGCGATCCCGGCGCCGGCACGTGGGCGGGCGATTCGTGGAAGACCGGCGGCGGATCGATCTGGGTGACGGGCACCTACGACGCCGAGCTCAATCTCACGTACTGGGGCGTCGGCAATCCCGGGCCCGACTGGAACGGCGACGGACGGCTCGGCGACAACCTGTACACCGATTCGGTCGTGGCGCTCGACGCGGACACGGGAAAGCTGAAGTGGCATTTCCAGTTCACGCCCCACGACGTGTACGACTACGACTCGGTCCAGGTGCCGGTGCTCGCCGACATCCAGTGGCAGGGCAAGCCGCGCAAGGTGCTGCTGTTCGGCAACCGCAACGGGTTCTTCTACGTGCTCGACCGCACCAACGGTCAGTACTTGCTCGGCAAGCCGTTCGTGAAGGTCACATGGACCACCGGTCTCGACGCCAGGGGCCGGCCGCAGAACATGGTGCCGCTCACCGAAGACGGCGTGCTGATCTATCCCGGCGTGCAGGGCGGCACGAACTGGTACTCGCCGTCGTTCAGTCCGCGCACGAACCTGTTCTATCTGCCCGTGTGGGAGGAGACCTACTCGACGTTCACCAAGCGTCCGGTCGAATACCGGGAAGGCCAGCGCTTCACCGGCGCGCTGCCGGCGATGCCGATCCGCATGCTGACCGGAGGGCCGCCGCTCAATCGGCGCCGTCCGGAAGAAGGATGGGGCGCCATCCAGGCGATCGATCCTGCGACCGGTGAGAAGAAGTGGGAGCACAAGATGGCCGACGTCACCGATGCCGGCGTGCTCAGCACCGCATCGGACGTGATCTTCACCGGCGGGCGCGAAGGGTACGCGCTCGCGCTCGACGCGCGCACCGGTGCGCTGCTGTGGAAGGCGAATGTCGGGGCGTCGGTATCGAACGGGCCGATGACGTACATGGTCGGCGGCAGGCAGTACGTGGCGTTCGCGGCGGGCAGCTCGCTGTTCGTCTACGCGCTGCGCCAGTAGCCGCTGCCGGAACGAGGGGGCGAACAGCCATGCCCGCGCGAATGCTGTGGACGTCGATCGGCGTGGCGGTCACCATCGCGTTCTCGATGGCCCCGGTGTTCGGGCTGTCGTCCGCCGGCTACAAAGCCGCCTCCGCGGTCCCCGCGGTCCCTGCGTTGAAAAAACTCTGCGCCCCCCTCCGCGCCCTCCGCTACCTCCGCGCGCTCCTCACGCGAGCGACTCCCGGAACTCCTCCGCCAGACGCATGTACATCGGCCTGCGGAAGCTGACGGCGCCGTCGACGACACGCGGGAACGGCATCCACTGCATCCCGCGCGCTTCATGGTTGGGGGTCGCCGCACGCTGCTGATTCCCGACGAAGCGAAACAGGAACCAGTACAAGACCTGTCCGCGGCCGGTTTTCCTGCTCCTCGCCGCGGGGGGCAGCTCGTAGGCGAGGGGTTCGGGGTAGGCCCGCACGAGCACGAGGTCCGCTTTCTCCAGTCCGGTCTCCTCGGCGACCTCGCGATACGCCGCATCGAGCGGCTCTTCACCCTCGTCGAGGCCGCCCTGCGGCAGCTGCCACGCGCCGGGAATGTCCGCACGTTCGATCGCCAGCACGTGGCCTCGATCGTTGACGATCATCGCGCCCGCGCCGGCGCGGAAGTACTGAGGTGGTCTCGACACGCGTCGATCGTATCAATGGGTCAACGCGTAGAGGATCACATTGATGCCGAAGGCGTAGCCGGGCGCGCCGAAGCGGTAGAAGAACGTGGGGTCGTCGCCTTCGCGCTCCCAGGAGTCGGCGATGTCGGTGTTGTGCGTCATCAGCACCATCACCCGGCCGGTGTCATCCGAGATGATGCGCGCACGCGGCGTCTCGCTGTCGGCGCCCTGCTCGGAGGTATCGCCGCCCGAGCGCATGAAATAGCCGATGTTGGGAATCTGCGGGATCTCGTTGACGACGAACTGCGCCGCCAGGAGCGGATGGGAAAGCGGCAGATCGACGATGGCGTAGTCGGTGGCGGGCAGCACCTTGCGGATTTCCGTCACCCAGTGATCCCACTGGTACGAGCCCCAGAAATCGTCGGCCCACAGGAACCCGCCCTTGAGCAGGAACTCGCGCAATCGCTCCGCGTCCGCGTCGCTGAATCCCGCGGCGCCCGGTGCCGACATCAGCACGAACGGACACTGGAAGAGCATGTCGTCGGCGGGGCGGACGAGCAGCGTGTTGGGCTGCGCGGCCGCGAAGCTGACGCGGGTGCGCGTCAGCTCGGACAGCCGGATCGACATGTTGATGTCGGCGCGGGGAAAGTCGGTGCGCCAGCTTCCGCCCGTGCCCGTCCGCGACTGATCGTAGACCAGGCGGCAGAAGTGGAAGCGGCCGTCGTAGTCCGCCGGCCGCGCCAGCCGCACGCCGAAGAATCCGCGGCGGAACTGTGCGTCGGCCGCCGCGGCCAGCCCGATCGCGAACGCGGCGCACAGCGCCAGCCGCCAGCGCATGGTCAGGGCAGCGGCTTCAGCTCCGGCTCGACGCCGTCGGGAAGCGGATACTTGTCGACGTTGAGCAGCATCGACACGAGATGGTAGTAGCCGGTGACGCCGATGAGATCGACCACCCCGCGCTCGCCGAACTTCGCCTTGGTCGCCTCGAACGTCCGGTCGCTGACCTGCTTCGTCGTCAGCAGCTCGGTGCAGAAGTTGTAGACCGTCTCCTCGTCCGCATCCATGTCGGTGGGCCGCCGACCGGCGGCGATCGCCTGGATGATCGACTCCTTCAGTCCGTTGTTGGCCGCCGCGCGGCGGTGGGCGTACCACTCGTAGTGCGACGTCCAGTGGCGTGCGGTGAGGAGGATCGCCAGCTCGTTGAGCTTCGGCGGGATCGAGGAATGGAAGCGCATCGAGGCGCCGAACTGCTGCGCCAGATCGCCCATCTCCGGGCTGCGCAGCAGCACGTTGAACGGCCCGGCCGCACCCCGCCGCTCGCCCGAGATCAGGTTCTCGAACATCTTCTTCTGCGCCGGGGTCATCGTCTGATAGGTGAGCGGCGCGAAGCGATTGCCGACGAGCTTCACGGTATTGGGATCCGGCGGCCTGGCACCCGGACCTGGATTCTGAGCGGTCGCGACGCCAAGCGTGACAATGATGCCGGCCAGGGTGCTCCAGAAGACGAGAGTGCGACGCATGTGAGACTCCTCGTCCGGCTGAAGCCGGACACTACGCTACTCCTCGTCCGGCTGAAGCCGGACACTACGCTACTTCCTGACGTGCCGTTCGAGCATGCGGCGGCGGACAACCGCGCCGTACACGTTGCCCTCTGCATCCACGCCGACGCCCTCGGCGCCCGAATGATCCGGCGCCGTCGACTCCATGTCCTCGATGAAGGCGGTGACGACGCCGGTGCGGGCGCTGCCGATGCGGATGCCTTTCCTGATCCCGGGCAGCTCGTTGGCGCCGGTGTCGGGACCTGACTCCGAATCCGTCACGTAGATCGTGTCGTCGCGCGTGATGGCGATGCCGCTGGGGCGGCCGAACTGCCGCCACTCCGCGATGAACCTGCCGTCCTGATCGAAGATCTGGATGCGATTGTTCTCGCGATCCCCGACGAAGACGCGGCCCTGTGAATCGAGCGCGATGGTGTGCGGCTCGCTGATCTGCCCGGGCCCCGATCCCTTGGAGCCCCATTCCTTGATGTATTTGCCCTCCTTCGTCAGCTTGACCACGCGGTTGTTCCTGCCGTTGCGGTGGCTGTCGGTGACGAAGATCGTGCCGTCGGGAGCCACGACGACGTCAGTCGGCTGATCGAAGAGATCGGGACCCGAGCCGCTGACGCCGGCGCGGCCGAGCGTCATCAGCGCCTTGCCGTCGGGACTGAACTTGAACACCTGGTGTCCCTTGCCGCCTTCGCCGCGCGCGTCGGTGACCCACAGGTTGCCGTCGCGATCGACGGTGGCGCCGTGAGGAAACACGAACATGCCCGAGCCCCACGACTTCAGGAGCCTGCCGTTCCTGTCGAACTTGAGGATCGGATCTTCCTTCCGGCCGGCGCACGAGTTCTCGAAGCAGCGATGGATGACGTAGATCGTCCCGTCGGGCGCGGGTTCGACGGCGGTGACGGCCGCCCAGGCGACACCGGGCGGAAGCCGGCCCCAGTCGCGGGTGGTGCGATACGGCTGCGGCAGGTCGTTGCGGACGGTGCTCTGCGTCTGAGCCGCCGACGATTGTGTGAGGAACGTCGCGGCGAGCAGTGCGGCGAAGGCCGCTCGCTGGAACATCTGAACCTCCCAGGCCGCGGAGTGTACCGCGTTTTACACTTGGGTGGTGCCCTTTCCGCTCGATCCGCCGATCGAGCCGATGCTCGCCAGGCTCGCCGACGAGATTCCGCCCGCCGGCGCGTTTCTCTACGAGCCGAAATGGGACGGCTTCAGGGCGATCGTGTTCCGCGGCGGCCCTGGCGAGGTGTACATCCAGAGCCGCGATCTGCGTCCGCTCGACCGGTACTTCCCCGAGCTGCACGACGCGCTGCTGGTGAACCTTCCCGACGGCTGCGTGATCGACGGCGAGATCGTCATCGCGACTCCGCGCGGGCTCGACTTCGACGCCCTGCAGCTCCGGCTGCATCCGGCGGCGTCGCGCGTCGCGAAGCTCGCGCGCGAAACCCCCGCGTCGTTCGTCGCCTTCGACGCGCTGGCGGTCGACGGCGTCGACCTGCGGGAGACGGAGCAGCAGGAGCGGCGTGCGCGCCTCGAGCAGGCGCTGGCCGGCGCCCGGCCGCCGGTGCATCTCACGCCGGCGACGCTCGACCGCGATCGCGCGCGCGAATGGTTGTCGCGGTTCGAAGGCGCCGGGCTCGACGGCGTGATCGCCAAGCCGCTGACCGGCACCTATCAGCCCGGCAGGCGCGCGATGATCAAGATCAAGCACGCCCGCACCGCCGACTGCGTCGTCGCCGGATTCCGCTGGCACAAGAACGGGAAGAACGAGCTGGTCGGATCGCTGCTGCTCGGGCTCTACGACGACCGCGGACGGCTGCACCACGTGGGCGTGACGTCGGCCTTCTCGACGGAGAGGCGCCGCGAGCTGGCCAGGGAGCTCGCGCCGCTGCGCGTCAACGCGCGCGAGGGGCATCCGTGGCGCGAGTGGGCGGATGCGCACGATGGCACCAGGATGCCGGGCGGCCAGAGCCGCTGGAGCGCGGGCAAGGACATGTCGTGGGAGCCGCTGCGGATCGAACGCGTGTGCGAGGTGAAGTACGACCACATGCAGGGCGATCGCTTCCGGCATGCCGCGGTGTTCGAGCGATGGCGGCCCGACAAGCGGCCCGAGGACTGCCGCTACGATCAGCTCGAGGTCACGGCTCCTTACGAGCTCGAGAAGGTTTTCGGCGCCCGCTAGCCGTCCACTCGGCGATTTCTTCAGCCGTCCATCCGCCCGGTTCCTCGTCCGGATCGAGCGGCTCCTGCCCCGGGCGCAGGTGCTCGGGAACGTGCCGCAGGTTGACGCGGATGCGCGTCCAGGTGTGATAGCGGCCGCGCATCGCGTCGACCAGCACATCGGCCGGCTGCAGGTGCGCCGCTGCGTCGGGATGGCGCTGCTTCCAGCGTTCGAGCCCCGCCAGCGCGTCTTCCTTCTTCTGCGCGCGGCCGATCTCGAGGAGCGGGTGCTTCGGCACACGGCGCCGCGACGGCTGCACGCGCGCCGGCTCGCCGGGCTGTTTGCGGTAGTGCGGCGGCCACGGCGCGTCGCCCAGCCCTTCTTTTTCGTGGCGCGCGGCCAGCTCGAGGAGAGGGACCAGCGACGCCGGATGCTGATCGATGGCGGCGTGGCGATCGCCGATCGAGGCGAACCGCGCCGGCATCGTGGCCAACGTGAAATCGCCGGGCTCGCACACCTCGATCTCGTCCCACGCCAGCGGGGCAGAGACGCGGGCGTCGGGCCGCGGCCGCACCGAGTAGGCGGCGGCAACGGTGCGGTCCTTGGCGTTCTGGTTGTAGTCGAGGAACACGCCGTGCCGTTCCTCCTTCCACCACTTGCTCGTCGCCAGGCCGGGCGCGCGGCGCTCGACCTCGCGCGCAAGGGCCAGCGCCGCGCGGCGGACCTCGGTGAACGTCCACTTCCGCTCGATGCGGACGTTGACGTGAATCCCGCGCGAGCCCGACGTCTTCGGCCAGCCGACCATTCCCAGGTCGGCCAGCGTGGCCCGGACGATTCCGGCGACGGTCCGGATCTGCTGCCACTCGACGCCGGGCACCGGGTCGAGATCGATGCGCAGCTCGTCGGGATGGTCGAGGTCGTCGGCACGGACCGGGTGCGGATGCAGCTCCAGGCAGGCCAGGTTGGCCATCCAGACCAGCGCCGCGGCGTCGCGGGGTACGATTTCCTCCGCGGTCCGGCCCGACGGAAACTTCAGCGCGACGACCTCAATCCAGTCAGGTCGCGACTGCGGTGCCCGCTTCTGGTAGAAGAACTCCCCTTCAATGCCATTCGGATACCGTACCAGCACGTTCGGCCGGCCGCCGGCCGCCCGCAGCGCACCGTCCGCGACGGCCAGGTAATAGCGGGCGAGATCGAGCTTGGTGTAGCCCGCCTGCGGAAAAAGCACCTTGCGCGGGTTCGAGACGACGATTTCCCGCCCTGAAACCGTCAGCGTTTCCTGTTCACGCCGGCTCGGCACACTCCATTCTGGCTTGGGATCGCAGTCGGCTCCAATTTTGCTGAGGCAGACAGTGTGAATTCGCGACCGGCATGCCTGCTGCCGCGCTCGCGGGTACGACCGGCGGCGAGGAGGGCCGGACCCCGATGTCAGGCGTCGATTCGTCCCTACAGAACGTGATCAGCTCCGGTATCCCAGGTCTGGATGAAGTACTGAAGGGCGGCCTTCGCCGGAACCGCTCCTACCTCCTCGAAGGCGTTCCTGGCTCGGGCAAAACGACCTTGGCCCTGCAGTTCGTGCAGAACGTGGCGCGCCAGGGCGAGCCCGTGCTCTACGTGACCCTCTCCGAGACCGACGAAGAGCTGCGGGAGGCGGCGGAATCCCACGGCTGGAATCTCGACGGCGTCACGGTGCGGGAGATCATCCCGCCGGAGGACGTGCTGGATCCCGGCGAGGCCTCGACGATGTTCCACCTTTCGGAGGTCGAGCTCGCTGCCACCACACAGCAAGTGCTCTCCGCCGTCGAAAGCGTCCGTCCGAGCTGCGTCGTCATCGACTCGCTGTCCGAGCTGCGCCTGCTCTCGGGGAGCGCGCTTCGCTACCGCCGCCAGATCCTCGCGCTGAAGCATTACTTCAACAAACGCGGCTGCACGGTGCTGCTGCTCGACGATCTCACCTCGATCGATCGGGACACGCACGTGCAGAGCATCGCGCACGGCGTGATCGCGCTCGAGCAGATGAACCCCGAGTACGGCGCCGATCGTCGACGGCTGCGCGTGCGCAAGTATCGGGGCGTCGCGTTCCGGGCCGGGTATCACGACTATCAGATCCGCACCGGCGGCTTCGAGGTGTATCCGCGCCTGGTGGCCGCCGAGCACCGCGCCGCGGGAACGCGCGTCAAGCTGGAGAGCGGGATCGGCGAAATCGACGAGCTGCTCGGCGGCGGCATCGAGCAGGGCACCAGCACGCTGGTCGTCGGCGCGGCGGGAACCGGCAAGTCGACGCTCGCCTCGCAGTTCGTGGCCGCGGCGGCGGCGCGCGGGCAGAAGTCGGCGATGTACGTGTTCGACGAGAGTCCCACGACGCTCCTGACCCGCGCCGCCTCGCTCCACATCGATCTCGCCTCAGGCCTCGAGCGCGGGCAGATCCAGATCCGCCAGGTCGATCCCGCGGAGCTCTCGCCTGGCGAGCTCACGCACGCGATCCGCAACGCCGTCGAGCGGGACGGGGTGGCGCTGATCGTGATCGACAGCCTGAACGGCTACCTGAACGCGATGCCCGAGGAGCGATTCCTGGTTTCGCAGCTCCACGAGCTCCTCACATACCTGTCCCAGCGCAACGTCGCGACGGTCTTCGTGGCCGCCCACTCGGGGCTGATCGGATCGCAGATGTCGAGCCCGATCGACACCAGCTACCTCGCCGATACGATCGTCCTGCTGCGCTACTTCGAGGCGCGCGGAGAAGTCCGCCAGGCGCTGTCGGTGGTGAAGAAGCGCGGCGGCCGCCACGAGCGCACCATCCGCGAGTTCGGGTTCGAGGATGGGCGTCTGTTCGTGGGCGCCGCGCTCCGCGAATTTCGCGGCGTCTTGACCGGCGTGCCCGTCTACGAGGGCGATGGCGCCGGCAGCCGTCGGAGGTCGTCGGGTGACTGACCACGCGCAGGCAGTCCGCGATCGACGCGTGCTGCTGCTCCCGCCGACGGCTCGCGACGGCGCGATCACTCGTCAGTTGATGGCGCGGGCGGGAATCGTCTGCGAGACCGTGGAAGGCATGGCGGGGGTCGTCCGCGAGGTGCAGCGCGGCGCCGGCGTCCTGGTGCTGCCCGAGGAGGCGATCGGCGGCGGCGAAGGCGACCTCGTTCGCGTGCTCGCGGAGCAGCCGCCGTGGTCGGACCTGCCGATCCTCGTGCTGACGCGCCCCGGCGCCGATTCGGTGTACACCGCTCACGCCTCGCAGGTCCTGAACAACGTCACGCTGCTCGAGCGGCCGCTGCAGACGACGACCTTGCTGAGCGCGGTGCGCACGGCGCTTCGCGCCCGCGAGCGCCAGTATCAGATCCGGGCGCATCTCGCCGAACGCGCCCGCACGGTCGAGAAGCTGCGCGAAGCCGACCGCCGCAAGGACGAGTTCATCGCCACGCTCAGCCACGAGCTGAGGAACCCGCTGTCGCCGCTGCTCACCAGCCTGCACCTCCTCAAGAGGGGCAGCGTCTCCGGACGCGTGATGTCGCGCGCGGTGGAGGTGATGGAGCGCCAGGTGCACATCCTGGTGCGGCTGGTCGACGACCTGCTCGAGATCTCGCGCATCACCCGCGGCGTGATCGACGTCTCGATGGAGCCGGTCGACCTTCGCGCAATCGTCAGCGCCGCGATCGACAGCTGCCGTCCGTTCGTCGAGAGCGGCCGTCATCAGCTGATCTTCACCGCGCCCGAGCGGTCGCCGATCGTCGAGGGCGACTCGGTCCGGCTGACGCAGGTGTTCGCCAATCTCATCGACAACGCCGCCCGCTACACCGATCTCGGCGGCCACATCTGGGTCGAGATCGGCAGCCACGGCGGCGACGCGGTCGTGACGGTTCGCGACGACGGGATCGGGATCGCGCCGGAGCACCTGCCGACCATCTTCGAGATGTTCACGCAGGTGAACCGATCCGATCGGCGGACGCAGGGCGGGCTGGGCATCGGCTTGACGCTGGTGCGCAGCCTGGTCACCGTCCATCGCGGAACGGTGGTCGCCCGCAGCGAGGGCATCGGCCGCGGCACCACGTTCGAGGTCCGTCTGCCGCTCGTCCTCGATCGGCAGCCGTGCCCGGAGGAGCCGGTCGTCATGGGCACGTTTCCCGACTGCCGCGTGCTGGTGGTGGACGACAATCACGATGCCGGCGAGATGCTCGGCATGCTGCTCGCCTCGCTGCGCGCCACCGTGCGCATCGTCCACAGCGGGCCGGAGGCGCTGGAGAGCATCGACGAGTTCGTGCCCGACGTCGTGCTGCTCGATGTCGGCATGCCGTTCATGGACGGCTACGAGGTGGCGCGGCGGATCCGCGCCCGCGCCGGCAGGAGCGTGCGCCTGATCGCCCTGACCGGATGGGGGCAGGAAGAAGACGTGCGTCGGGCCGCGCGCGCCGGCTTCGATCATCATCTCGTCAAGCCGCCCGACCTCGAAAAGCTCGGCAAGCTGCTGACGCAGGTTCAGCTCGACGTGCGATCCCGCGTTGCCAACGGCACCGCCAGCTAGGCCGGGTGCGGCACGGTCGACTCCATTCCGGCGCTCGAACGTACGTCCCGGGTTTCCTTACAGCGCATCAGCGCCCGCACAGGTTGCGCATCTTGCAGGAGCGCCCGTTCACGTGAGGTGCGCATGGAGAAGATCGAGGTCCCGGACGAGGGCACCGTTCCGCTCGAGGCGATCGCGCCCGATGTGACCGGCCTGCGCGTGCTGTTCACGAACGTCTTCGCGTTGACGAGCGAAGCAGGCTGGACGCTCGTCGACGCCGGGCTCAACGGATTCGCGGGACGTATCCGTCGATGGGCCGAGAACCGCGCCGCCCTCGCGCCGCCGCAGGCCATCGTCCTGACGCACGGCCACTTCGATCACGTCGGCGCGCTCGACGGCCTGCTCGAGTCGTGGGACGTGCCGGTCTACGCACATCGCGACGAGCTGCCGTACGTGACCGGCGAACGATCGTATCCGCCGCCGGATCCGGGCGTGGGCGGCGGCCTCATGTCGCGCATGGCGGCGCTCTATCCGCGCGGGCCGTTCGACTTCGGTGCGCGGGTGCGCGAGCTTCCGCCGGACGGCAGCATTCCGGGTCTTCCCGGCTGGCGCTGGATCCACACTCCCGGACACACGGCCGGACACGTCTCGCTCTTCCGCGACGCCGATCGCACGCTGGTCGTCGGGGACGCGTTCTGCACGACGAAGCAGGAGTCCTTCCTGGCCGTCGCCGCACAGCGTCCCGAGCTGCACGGGCCGCCGAGCTACTTCACCACCGACTGGGATGCGGCGCGCGAGTCCGTGCGCCGGCTGGCGGCGCTCCGTCCCGCGGTCATGGCGCCGGGACACGGCCAGCCGATGGCGGGCGACGATGCGGCGCGGGCGCTGGTGCAGCTGGCGGAACGCTTCGACGAGGTCGCGCGGCCGGAGGCGGGCCGCTACGTCGAGCATCCCACGCGCGGTTGAAGCGGTGCGCCGCACAGGTCGTTCCTTGCGCTCCGCTGAGATGTGCCGATCCGGTGTGACGATCGAGGAGGCGCCATGACGAAGGTTCACCGCACGCGGTGGGGAATTGCCGTGTTGAGCGTGCTGGCGGCGGCTGCCTGCGGCGGCGGCGACACGTCATCCACTCCGCCGGCCGGTGAAGAGCGGACGCCGAAGACCGCCGCGCTCGAATCGGGCGCCGCCGTGCTGCAGGCGAAGGCGCCGATCGACCAGATCGCGATGTACCTGGTCGGGTTCCATCCCGACAAGTCCGATCCGCAGATGCAGATGGAGTCGCACCACTACTGCGATCAGGTGAACGAGGACCTCGCGCAGTGCGTGTTGTACGACGGCAACAGCGACGGCGCGCGCCTGCACGGGGTCGAGTACATCATCTCGGCCAGGCTGTGCGAGACGCTACCGGCGGAGGAGCGCGCCTACTGGCATCCGCACAACTACGAGATCCTCTCAGGCCAGCTGCGGATGCCCGGTCTTCCGGCGGCCGCGGAAGACGAAGCGCTGAAGGGGAAGCTGAACAGCTACGGGAAGACGTGGCACTTCTGGAAGACCGGCGTATACGGCGAGCCCAACGATCCGGTGCCGCTCGGTCCGCCGCACCTGACGTGGAGCTTCAATCGCGACGGCGAGGCGAAGCCGGGCCTGGTCGAGGCGCGCGACCGGCGCATGGATCTCGACAGCGCAGACGCTCGCGGGCGCCGCGCCGGGTGGGCGGAGCAGGCTCAGCCGCAGGCCGGCGTGAACGCGATTGCGGGCAGTTTCCCGGCAGCGACCGGTGCGCCTGCGGGCGTCGCCGACAACGGCGATGCGCGGGCGGAGGGGGTGCCGGTGCTGTCGATGAAGCGGCCCTGACCTGGCGCAAGATCCAGAGGTACAAAATCGCTGCGCCAGACGATTGCTGAATTTCGGTCAGCGCGTCGGTCTTCGATCAAACGAAGTCGTTCACAACACGGCGAATCGCGTGCTGAAGGATTCCGCCGAGCGTGCGGCCAGTCACATCAGCTCGGAATGTAGAGTCTCCCGTAGTCATGCTCGTCGGCGTAGGAGCGTGGGGTCAGCCCGGTGTAGCGCCTGAAATCCTTGAGGAAATGGGATTGATCGTAGTAATGGGCCTGAATCAGCCGTCCGTACGACCCGCTCGCGCCGCGCAGGCACTTGTACACCGCATGGAACCGCAGGATGCCGGCCAGGCTCTTCGGACCAACGCCCAGCCGCTGTCGGAACCTGCGCTCCAGATGCCGGCGTGACCACCCCAGCTCACGAGCCAACGCTTCGATTCGTACCCGGCCTTCGTGGCGCGCCAGATGTCGGACTGCCCATTCGAAGGCGCGCTCTCGCCGGTCGCGGCGCGCCAGCCATGTACAGAGCACCCTCTGGATAGCGCTCACGCGAGCTTCCATCGTCGGGAGATTTGCCAGCTCCTCCTGCCATCGGCGGGCGGCGGCACCGAACACGTCCTCCGCATCCAGCGTGCGGTTCGTGAGCTGGTCGTGGGGCACGTCAACGAGGCGATAGGCGGCTTCGGGTCTGATGATGACGCCGATCGCATCCACGCCGTCCGGAAACGCCAGGTGCCCGGGAGATGTGCGGATCCCCGAGAAGATCAGGCGCGAGGTGCGGTGGAGGCGCCCCGTCTCGCCAATCGTGCAGCGGATGTCGCCCCGCACCGGGAAGATCAACTTGACCTCGCCGTCGGGAACGATCAGCCACCGGAGATCGCCCGGCTCGATCGGGCCGCTCTCGTGCGTATAGATCCGCGAGACGACGTCGGCCAACGCCGTGCACGGACGGAAGAACCGTATGCCCACGTTCGCCTCAGCGCGTCTCCTGCAAAGTCGCAATCTTACAATACGCGCCGCCGCCGATCGCCCATACTCGCTCCATGGAGAATAGAGCCCTCACGCTTCCTGCGCCTCGCGGCCGGAGTCATGTTCCTGTTCGCGGCCGGGCACACGATGGGCGCGCTCGACTCCTGGTCGCCGCCGGGTGAGACGGCGGTGCTGCAGTCGATGAGGACGTTCCGTTTCGACGCCTCCGGCGTCAGCCGGACGTACTGGGACTTCTATATCGGGTTCGGGTTGTACATCTCCATCCTGCTGTTCCTGAACGCGGTCGTGTTGTGGCAACTCGGCGCCACGGCACGCGCGGAACCGGAGCGGGCGCGTCCTGTGGTTGCGGCCTTCCTCGTGGCGTCGATCGCGGGCACGTACGTGGCCTGGCGTTACATCTTCATGCTTCCGGCGCTCTTCTCGCTCGCGTGTGCCGTGTGCCTGGCGATGGCGGTCTTCACGTCCAGACCCTCGAGTCTCTCGAACGTCGACCGCAGTACGACAGGAACCACGCCCACACCGAGTCAGCCGTAAGGGACGGCGAACACAGGCGCACAGCGGGACTGCGGCGCGTAAGTCGATAACCTTCGCTTCAGGATCCGGAATGTTTCACGCGGCTCACGCCGAATTGGCGTCGACATGCCAGAAAGGTCACACCCGCCCGCTAGCGTGGGTGGGTGCGTACTCCATCACCTGTTCTGGCGGCAATCGCCGTCCTCCTCTTCGCCGCGGGTACAACCCCCGCTGGCGCGGAGTTCCCGCGCATTCGGGCAGTCGAAGCGTCACTCGCGGATCTCCTTGCGGCCGGCTATGCCAGGTCGCAGACGTTCAGGAGTCTCGTCGATCGTCTCGAGCGATCCGACGTCGTCGTTCACGTTGACTTCTGGCCGCCGCGGGCGAACCCCGGGTGGATTGGCGGTGCGCTGCGGTTCGTCACGAATGCCGGCGGAGTCCGTTACCTTCGCATTGGCCTTGTCACGCGGCTCCCGGACGACGCTGCGATTGCACTCCTCGGACACGAACTGCAGCATGCGGCAGAAGTGGCCGACGACCCGAGCGCCGTGAACGACGCCACGTTCGAAGCGCTGTACCGGCGGATTGGCGAGGAGTGCCATCGGGCATCGGCAACGAGGAACTACGACACGGCCGCGGCGCGGGAAGCGCAGCACCGGATCGCTGCCGAATTGCGGAAATCCTCTCCGCGAACCATCGCTGCCAGATAACGACGTTTTCACGCTTCGATGGCAGCGGATGCGTCGCGCCCGCGTTGACGGGAATTGCATCCAAAAACTCGTCCAGCTCGGGGCGCCATCGCCATGGCGAACGTCTACCCATCGCGCCGCCGCAAGGTTCGCGCGCGCCAGCTGCGAGCGCCTCGTCCACCTCGATACCCACGACACAACCCGTTGGCCCGACGCAGTGCGCCATGAGCGCCGTGAAGTAGCGACGCCAGGTGCCGACCAGACGCTGCGTGTCCGCACCGAGCGACACCGCCGGCATCGCTCGATGATCTTTACGACGAACAAATCGCTGGAAGCCTGGGGGCGCGTCCTCCACGACGACGACCTCGCGCAGGCCATCATCGACCGCGTCCTCGAGCGCGGTCGCCTCCTGCGCCTCGACGGACCGTCCGTCCGGACCCTCCACGTGAACCTTGACGACGCGATGAAAGAAGACTCAGATCAGCAGGCCGATTTGATCAGAATTTCCGGAAACACCTGCCCAGAATTTCCGGAACCCACAGGGTCGGCACCGGGGATTTGCGCATAACTCCGCCGCGTCGGCGAAGTCGGCCTTGCGTGTCTACGCGCGTACCGTCGAGACGAATTTCGATCGAGCGGGACAACTGTCCTCCTCTTCACCGCGGGTACAACCTCCGCTCCGCGCGGAGTTCGCGCACATTCGAGCACTCTACGCGTCACTCGCGGATCGCCACGCGTCCGGGTGTGCGTCGCAGACGTTCAGGAGTCTCGTCGATCGTCTCGAGCGATGAGACGTCGTCGTGCACGTTGACTTCCGGCCGCCGCGGGCGAACCGCGGACGGATGGGCGGGCGCCGCGGTTCGTGACGAATGCCAGCGGGACCCGTATGCACCGCCGAGGGTGGCGCGTGGCTCCCAGCCAACTGCTGAGGTTGGTGGACCAAATTTGGGCGAGTTCGAACCAATTGATGAGGTGGCTTCGCCAAGTAGAGGCGCTGAGCCGGGCCGCCTAGGCAGCGACATAAGGCCACGGGGCTGGCGCGGGAGACGCATAATCCCTTGCGACATCGGTGAATCTCAAGGCCGGGCCCGACAGGATTTCCGCGAAAAGCCAAACCTCAACTAGAACAGCCGACCGTCGGAAATTTGTATACATTTTTCGGACACAGCGCCCTTGCGGTTTGTCCGAAATTTGTATACAAATATCGGACATGGCCGACCTCAAGCAACTCATCCTGGACCGCGTCGGCCAAAAACCGCCCGGTCAAGTCTGGACACCCGTCGACTTCCTCGACCTCGGCAGCCGAGACGCCGTTGACAAAGCTCTTCAACGCTTAGCCAAGGCCGGCCAACTCCGCCGTATTGACCGCGGTCTCTACGATGTCTCGCGGATCAACCCTCTCACAAATAAGCCGGCAGTACCTGACTACCGCCAGATCATCGATGCGCTCGCTCGCCGTGACCAGGTGCGGATGCTGGTGGATGGCCTAACGGCCGCGAACGACCTCGGTCTCACTACGGCAGTGCCATCACACGTTGTAATTCATACCGACGCCCGTCGCCGCTCGATCCAGCTCGCCAATTTGAAGATCGACTTCAAGCACACGGCGCCGAGCAAGCTCTACTGGGCCGGTCGTCCCGCCATGCGTGTTGTGCAGGCGCTTCATTGGCTCAAGGACACGCTGCCTGTGGATCGCGATCGCATCGTCGCGCGACTCTCCTCCATTCTCGACGATCCGAAGCATGGGAAGGCTATTCGTGATGACTTGCGGCAAGGGCTCTCAACCCTTCCGGCCTGGATGCAAGCAGTCGTGAGAGACGTCCTTCATGAAGAACCTGATCGTGCGCGGGCGCGCACCCGAGAAAAGATTGTTCGGTCGCACGCGCGGCGAAAGTCGACTGAGGCGCCGAGACTACGATGAACGCTCGGTTCCTGGAGCTGATCGCAGCGATGGACGAGGACCGCCGTGACCTATTCCTCACGACGGCCCGTCGGCTGGGCACGGCAGTTCAGAACGTGGAGAAAGACTTCTGGGTCTGCTGGACTCTGGATGCGCTGTTCAACGGTCTGCCGGCGGGTACGCCCCGCCTGCTATTCAAGGGCGGCACATCGCTGTCCAAGTCCTTCGGTCTGATCGACCGATTTTCTGAAGACATCGATATCACAGTGTTTCGCGACGACCTCGGAAAGCCTGCGTCGGTCGAGGACCTCGAGGCGCTTAGTGGCAAGAAGCGGCGGGCCAGGCTGGATGCAATCAAGGAGGCATGCCAAGCGTTCTTTGCCGGCCCTCTGCTGAGGGAACTGACGGCCGTTGTCACGCACACAATGAAGGCGGCCGGTGTAAACGGCGACCGTTATCGTGTTGAACTGGATGTCGAGGACAACGACCAGCAAACCTTGTTGTTCTGGTACCCGTCAGTGACGACGCCAGCGGACGACTACATCCGTTCGGCGGTCAAAATCGAGGGCGGAGCAAAGTCAGCGCTGGATCCACACATAACGTCGACCGTCACACCATACGTCGGCGACGATATTCCCGACCGTGATCTCACGGTTGACGGAATCACCGCCGTCGATCCAACGCGAACGTTCTGGGACAAGGTCGTCATTCTGCATGGCCTTCGTCGATGGTTTGATCACCGAGGCGAGTTGCGTCACGGTGGTCAACGTGTGTCCCGGCACTACTACGACGTGTTCAAGTTGCTTCAATCACCCATTGGCCGCACCGCCGCAACGAACCGACAGCTCGCCGAGGACTGCGCCCGCCACGCGCGGATGTTCTTCAACCGGCCCGATTTCGACTTGGCGGAGGCCGCAGACGGCACGTGGACGCTTGCGCCGACGGATCCAATGATCGATGCCCTGGCGCGCGACTACAGCGCGATGGCTGGGATGGTCATGGGACCGAGACCAGCGTTCACCGAAGTCCTTGAAGCCGTTGCGGCTCTTGAGAAGCAGTTAAACGCGGTTACGGGATCGTGATCAATCCTGCCAGCCGACGCGCACAAGCTGAGAGGTGCAATGCAACGGCAGACGGCTTGGCCAGACGGCACGTTTCGTGTCCAGTGTCGCCAATCGTCGTGCCCTGAGTTCGAAGGAGGTTGCGATGAATCCGCGTGGTACGGCCATCGCGACGCCGATTGTCGCTCCAGACCACTTCCTGCTTGCGACGCGGGACGCCGGGTACCAGAACCTTGTGTCGGCGTTGACGGAGTTGATTGACAACGCGCTGCAGGCAGGTGCGACGCGCATCCGCGTCCTGATCCAAGATGACAACATCGGTCCTGCTGCCAACGCGACACACTCTGTCGTAATTGGCGTTTTGGACGTAAGCGTTCGACGAACCGCGTCTTGCGCGGCACCGGCGGTCCGAGGGATTCTTCGCGCGGGAGGATTCCTGATGGCGAAGACCCGTACGGCGGCGCGGATGGCTCGTCTGGTCGCGCAGTGGCGCA